>VOFD01000280.1_pt1 | contig 22001 bp, 26 predicted proteins | sample 5384101 | NCBI WGS metagenome assembly VOFD01 (sample SAMN12384723, study PRJNA508395) | human gut metagenome | isolation source: healthy gut C | host: Homo sapiens
CCTTTGACTTTGACGATACCCTGTTCACGCTGGGCGGCCCTGCGGAGGAAAGACGCGTTTTTTCAGAACCATGCGTGGACTCCGGGCGCGGTACGGCGTGCTCTGGGGGGGCTGGGCCCTACCTGCGTTTCAGCCACCGTGACTACAACAAGGGGACTTCCCTGGCTTTTGTAGCCCTCACGGTTCGGTGTGCCTCCCGTCCATGCGGCCATCTTCGGAGACGGGCACAACGACACCCGCGGCGTGCTGGACGGCCTGATGCATGGCGCGTTCCCCATTTCGGGATGAAGGCGGAGGTTCCGGAAGCGGACGCTTGAAAACGGGGGACGCCGGATGCGGGGAAAATCGGTTTCCGGAATGTTCTTTCCATGAAAGCTCCCGCGGAAAAGGAAGAATCGTATTGACAAGAAATGTCTGCGATGCAGAAATAATGACGATTTATTCGAATTCCGATCACATGAATATTCCTTCTTTTACCCGAAGCGTCTCCAGAGGTTCCGCCGTAGGCTGGTTTTTAGTGCTTCTGCTGGTTTGCGGCGCGGGAGCCGGATATTATCTGTACCAGGATAACCTGGCAAAAAGGAAAGCTGCCCAGGAATTGACTGCCGAGCGTAAAATGAAGGAGAAGAAGGCCAGGGAAGCCGCTGAAAAACAGAGAATGCAGCGTGAGCGGGAAATCAGGGAGAAGAAGGAAAAGGAGAGGCAGGCAGAGCAGAAGGCGCGTGAGGAAGCCAGGGAAAAGAAGGAACGGCAGGCTGCGGAAGCGGCTCAAAAGCTCCGGGAGCAGGCTCAACGCGAAGAGAAGGAAAAGAAGAGGAGGGAGGAGCTGGAACGGCGCGAACGTGAGGAACAGGCCCGCAGGCAGGAGGAAAACATCCCTGTGGAAGAAGATGAGCCTGAACCGGAAGGGCGTTTTCCCCAGCCTGTGAAGAACCGGATGCCGGAGCTTTCCGTTTACTCAATCCCCTCCAGGGATGAAATTCAAACGGATAAGGACAAGCCGCTGGAAACATGGTCCTGGGACAAGGCGGAAAAAATGGCGGGAATGGAGGAATTCCCTGCGGGAGCCGCTCCGTGGAAAAGAGGTAATGATACCCGCCGCATGCAGGAGCTTCTGGAAAAATGCCGGGAATGGAAGGACACCAAGCTTTCCACCCTGAAGGCGTGTCCGGCGGCGAAGGATTTTCCCGGCGTTCCGGAGGACGGGGCCCAGACGGTCAGAAGGACGGTGGAAATAGATTCAACATCGGCGGCTGGCACAGTACGGGACTGTATGCTCCCCGGGGGAAATCTCCTTTTCCCTGTCCGGCGCGCCCAAGGACAGCACGGTCAGCGTGCGCATAGGGTGCCATACGGACAGCCTGCACGGCATAACCACCAGTCGCCTCCGTTTACGATGGAGGGCCAGACGGAAGTATCCGTCAACATCTTCTCCATGGTCTGCGAGGTAATGGGCACCGGGAAAAACTTTGAATCCTGCTGGGGCGGCGGCATGGGGCCGTACGGCATGAGCGCTGAGATGAAAAAAATACTTCTCCGGTGACCAGACCTACAATGAAGCGCCCAACAAGGTGCAGCTCTTCTTCTGGGTGGAGCTGATGTACTATCTGGGATTTGACGCTTTCCGGCAGGTGGCCCTTCAATTCCATGACAAGCCGTACGACAACGGCAAGCTGAGTGATGAAAAGAAATGGGAATGGGTCATGAACGCCTTCTCCAAGGTCACGGGAAAAAACATGGGGCCTTAAAATCTGGCGCATGCCGGTTTCCGAACGCGCCGCGGACAGGATGAAAGACCTTCCCGTCTGGCTGCCTTCCAAGGACTACCCGGCCTGCTATACCGCGGAGGAATAAAAGGGTTCCGGGATTATGAGGGCTTCCGTTGCCGCACTCGCGTCTGGACGGTTCCGGCGGCGGGGGCTAGGATGGCGGAGCTGATGAAATGGCTGAATGACTGGCTGGGCTTTTTCAAGCCCCTTCAGGTGAGGAACCTGCAAATCTTCTGGTCCGGGCAGGCCGCCGCCCTGATCGGGATGTGGCTGCAGGTGACGGCCATGGGCATTCTTGTGTACGACATTTCCGGCGGCTCCGCCACGGCGGTGGGCTTTCTGGCCGCCCTGAACGCGCTCCCTTTCTTTCTGGGCGGCATGCTGCTGGCCGGGCTGGGAGACCGTTTTGACAGGAGAAAACTGCTCATAGCCGTGCAATGCGTCCAATGGCTGGTGGCCGTAGCCCTGTTTCTGCTGACGATGCTGGATATGCTCCAGCTATGGCACTTGTATGCCGCCGGGCTGGTCATGGGCGTCAACCAGACGGTGGGCTTTCCCACGCAGCAGGCTTTTGTGGGCGATCTGATCCCGCGCAGGCAGTTGCAGGAGGCCGTGGGCATGTACTCCCTGGTATTCAACACGTGCCGCGCCGTAGGTCCGGCGCTGGCCGGCTACATCATTGCGGAATGGGGGGCCGGAACCGCCTTTGGCGGCAATGTCGTGGCAAGCCTGCCGTTGGTAGGCTGCCTGGTGGCTCTGAAAGGACGCGTTGCGGATACCTCCGCCCCTAAAAAGCAGCGCGGGGCCGGAAGAAAGGCCTCCGGGCTCAAGGCGGTGCTTTCTACGCGCAGCCTGCTCTTCATCATGATCAGCGCGCTCATTCAGAACATCTGCGGGCAATCCCTTTACCAGATTGTTCCGGCATTGATGCACGGGAACCCCAGGAATACCGGCCTCATTCTGGGAGCGGTCGGAGCCGGTGCCATGGTGAGCATCCTCTTTGTCCTGCCGTTTGCGCGCAAAAGCGACAGGGTGGGGGCCAAGCTCTCCTCGGGCACGCTGTGGATGGGGAGCGCATTATGCGTGGCCGGCATCATTCCCGTGGTGGAAATACAGGCCCTCTGCTTCTTCTTTGCCGGTCTGGCTACTTCTTCCCTCTTTGTCACCTCTTCATCCGCCGTGCAGCTTCTGGCGCCGCCGGAACGCAAATCTGCCATTCTGGGGCTGTTCAGCATCGTTACGATTGGGGTGCAGCCTTTGGCGGCCATGGGCTGGGGAGCCGTGGTGGATGTTTGGGGAGTCCAGGCGACGATCATCATGGCGGGAGGGCTGGAAGCCTTGTTCTCCATCTGGATGTTAAGCGTTCCGTTCTGGCGCAACTTCAACCTTCTCCGGATGATTGTCCTGAGGCAACCTGACGGATTCTTGTCATTTGGCGGCATGGGAAAATTGCCGTCCCGTATTCCGCTGGCTTTTAAGGATTGGTCAGGAAGATGCGATTCGGGAAGTTCCTGGCGGCGGGAATTCCGGAATGCGGCTTGGGAGAGGCTGGAAAGGCAGTTCTTGAACCTGTTTTACTGAAAAGAGAGCAGGCGTATTCCGGTCCTGCGGGAAAATTGAAAGCCACTTCTGCCGTTTTTCTCCTGGCGGGAATCATCTGCGGCCTTGCAGGGAGAATGTGCCTCCCTGCCGGCAGGACTCTTCAGGGAAAAAGGAAAACTTGGCAGACCGTCCTTCCGGGAAAGGGCCTTCCTGCTTGAATGATTCCTGTTTTTCAGGCGGACGGAATGTGGAGTTTTCCCCAGCAAAAAAGGAGGAAGGAGGTAAATATCCGGAAAAGGGAGGAACCGGGTTTGTTAATGCCCCGGCTTTGCCTCGTGTTCGGAATAACTGATGCCCAGCATGCAGATATCGTCGGCCTGGTTGGTGCAGCCGGTGAACTTTGCTACGCAGGTAAGGGCCTGATGGACAAAATCCTTGGTGCTCTTGGGGGATGAATTGTTGAAATAATCGATCAGCCTCTCCACGCCCAGCTCTTCCCCTTCCGAATTGGCGGCTTCCGTCAGTCCGTCCGTATACATCAGGACGCGGGAACCTGCCAGGAGGGGGAACTGGGCGTTCTGGTATGTGGCGTCATCCAGCAGCCCCAGGGCAATGCCCCTGGGCAGCGGCATCTTGCGGGCAACTCCGTCCGGCCCCAGGATAATGGGATGCGGGTGCCCGGCCGTGGAGGCGGTCATGACGCCGGTTTCCAAATCCAGGTAAATATAAACGGCGGAGGCGAACATCGTGGTATTCGCCCGTTGCAGAATTTTGGCAAGCTGGTGGTTGAGGGAAGACAGAAAGGCCGCCGGATTGTCCGCCAGATGGGACAACTGCTCCATCAGGCCGCGGAGCATGGAAGCGATCAGGGCGGCGCGGATGCCGTGGCCCATCACGTCGCAGACGATGGCGCCTACGCCGGAATTGCCCACGGGAAAGGCATCGAACCAATCGCCCGCCACCCCCTCTGAAGGAGTGAAAATGTGGTGGAAATCCACATGGCGCGTCAGGCCGTGTTCCGTATGGGAGCGGGAGGGAATCTCATAGGGAAGCAGGGCGAACTGGATTTCCCGGGCCAAATCTATCTCCTTCTCCAGGGACTTGTTGCGCTCTTCCAGAATACGGGCTGTTTCCGTGGCCTTGATCTCCGTCTTCACCAGCTTGGTGACGTCGCTGGAAATGCCCACGATGCCCTTCAGGTCCCCGTTGCGGCCGTACCAAGGAAACTTGCTGATCTGGCTCCAGGAATCATCCTTGTGAAGCCATGTCTCATGATGGAGGCGGGCGCGGATGGGGCGTCCGGTAGCCATGATGTCCAGCTCCTCCTTGCGGGAAACATCGGACATCGTTTGATCGAAAAAGTAATCGTCCGTCCTTCCGGTCAGGTCAGCCGGCGTGGGCACGCCCAGCTTATTGGCCGTGGCGGTATTCGCCAGCACGAAGCGCGATTCCCGGTTCTTGAAATAAATGCTGTCCGGAATGTGCTCAATCAGGGTGTGGAACAGGTCCCTGTCTTCCGCGGCGCGCAGTTCCGCCGTCTTTCGCCGGGTAATGTTGACCCATACCCCTACCAGCATGACGGGGCGGCGCTGCTTGTCCCTGCGAGCGAGACCGTTGATGCGGACCCAGCTCCAGCTCTTGGAATTCAGCTTCTTCATGCGTATTTCAATGCGCATGGGCATGTGGGAATGGCCGTCCAGGTAACGGCGCACCTCCTGGGAAAAAAAGGCCTGGTCCTCCTCGTGGATGGTAAGCTCCGGCTGGGTGAAAATATTGGGGGCCTTCTCCTTGCGGCTGGCCCCCATCATGGTCAGGCAGCGGTCCGTGTAATGGATGACGCCCGTTTTGATATTCCAGATATAAAACCCTTCTTCCGCCGCCGCCAGGGCCATCTTGATCTTGTCCCAGGTAAAAACTCTCTGGGCGGAATGTCTGTTGCGTGAGGGCGGCATTGCAGTTGCCGTTATCTAACGACAAAACATCTGCCTTGGCAAGAGGCAAAATAAAGGAATCATTCCTGAAAAGCGGAACGGCAGGAGAAAAGCGGGAAACGGGCCCGGTTGCACCGGGGCGGCATCCGCCTATCTCTCCTTCTCCTCTTCCTGGGAATGAAGGAATTGCAGCTCTTTCTTCAAGGCGCTTCCTACGCGGTGCTTCGCCAGATAAACCTGGGCAATCGTGACGCCGAGCTGTCTGCGGACCTTCGCCGCATCCCACTCCCGCAGCACGTAATAATCAAAAATTTGAAACTGCTTGGGAGACACCTTCGCTTTGACGCGTTCCAGGGCCGCCTGGAGCAGGTTATTCTGCCACTCCCTCTCCCACACCTGGTCAAAATTATTCTTCCCTTCGTCCGGAATCTTGTCGATGGGATGTTCCTGGCTCTCCGTGGCGTCCGGGCTCATCAGCATGGCCGTATCCTTCTTCCGCTTGCGGAACTGGTCGTTAATGCGCCAGCGGGTCATATTCCAGAGCCAGAGCTTGAAGGAACCCTGTTCCGGCTTGTAAATATTCTTCTTGCTCTGCTTGGCGATGGAAAGAATGGTTTCCTGCACCACGTCCCAGGCTTCGTCCTCCCTCAATCCGGCCTTGAGGGCCACGGAATAAATAAGACGCCAGTACGTCCGGTAAAACTCATCCCACGTGCGCTGGTCCTCCCAATTCTCCAGGCGCGCAATCAGGCTTTTCCTGGTATGTTCGGCATATTGGGAAAGTGTCTGCTCGTCAGGCTGGGACTCGTTCTGGGGTTGCAATGAAGGCACATTCATGGTTTATCATGAACTACGGATGAAAGTGAAGTGAAAGCCGAGTAATAAGCCGGAAAATTTTGTGCGGCTCGGCCTGTTCATTCACTACGTCCTTCATGGAGAAAATCTTTCAAGGGAACGGACATGATGAGGAAAACGTCAAAACGCAGGGGAACCTCCGTCATCGCGGCCCTGGTTGTGCTGTGCGCGGTGCTGGGGTACGGCTTGACGGAATGGAAGCCGCTGACGGATACGCCGCAGGCGGTCCCTGCCTCCCGGGAGGCGCCCGGGAAGGGAAGGGTTCCGGAGAAAATCTCTATACCGGAAAAGGGAGAACCTGTCAGGTTATTCACAATGAATGCTGGCAACTACTTTGTACCGGAAGATCCGCGCAGGAGCAACTTCCAGGTAAAATACAAGCCCGTCGAAGCACGGGAGGCCGTGGCCGAACTCATCCGTCAATCCGGTGCAGAAATAGTAGGATTGTCAGAAATGGGTGGGGAAGCCGCCGTGCGCGACCTGCAAATGCGGTTGAAAAGAAAAAGGAGTTCAGTTACCGCATAAGGTCCTGGTCATGCGGAACGGAGAAGACCGGGGATTGGCCCTTCTCTCCAAATATCCCATTGTGGACAACCGTTCCGTGACGGACATGCCTGTATCCGGAGAAACGAAGAGGAAAAAAACGATGCTGCGGGGCATTCTGGACGCCACGGTGAAAACGCCGGATGGCCGCCTCTTCCGCCTGATGGGCATTCATTTGAAGTCCCGCCTCAGCCGTGACGGCTCCGCGGAAGACACGCGGCGAAGGGAAGCGTATGCCCTGCGGGACTACCTGAATGAAGCCATCGCCTCCCAGGACGGCATGCCGCTGCTTTTGTACGGAGACTTCAATGACGGTCCGGCGGACAGCGCCGTGCAGGTCATCCAGGGGCCGGCTAAAACGGAATACCGCCTGAACCGCCTGAAACCCAGGGATTCCCGTGGGGAAACCTGGACCATCTACTACGAAGACGGAGACACCTACCACTCCTTTGACCATCTCTTCATCAACAATACCCTGAAAAAGCGCCTTGGCCGCAAGCCCCCCATGGGAATCCTTGACTCTCCCCCCTCCCGCCAGGCCAGCGACCACCGTGGGGTATGGGTGGAAGTGAGGTAGATATCCGGGTGTTTTTCGTTGCAGGAAAGAGCCGGATCGGGAAGAGGATTTCAAGAGATTCCTTCAAGGCCGTTTTTTCCCTATCCTTTTTGGAATGTGAGGCTTGAATCTGCCGGAAGTTTTTCTCTTCCGGACGGATGACAGGAGCCAGGATTACCGGGTGGTGAACCGTTGCCGGATTTTTATTCGGACCGGAACATATCAGGCATTCCCGTTTCTCAAAAAATGATTGCCGTGTCCGTGTGAAACGGGTAGCATGCCAAAAATCGTTGTTCAATCCTGCATCATCTGTATGAGATATTTTTCCAAGCATTCCGGAACGGCTTCGCACTGTTCCTCGTCAGGGAGCAAGGGGTTTACCCTGGTGGAACTGATTGTCGTCATCACCATTATGGTTGCCATGATGGCCTTGGCCGCCAGCATGTTAAGAGGCGGGGGCAGGGGGCAGGGCCTCCAGTCCGCCGTGGAGATGGTGGACGGCATGGTGCAGGAAGCCCGCCTGGACGCCATGGGCAAGGGAACGTGGAGCCGCCTGATTATCGTGAGCACTCCTGAGGACGAAGCCCGCAACATGCGCACCCTGGGCGTGATGTCCAAAAATACGCGCACCGGAAAGTGGCATCTGGTCAACCGTTTGCAGACTCTTCCCGCCGGGTTTTACATCAGCCCCACCTACAGCACCCTGCTGGAAGGCTCCAAGAAGACCAAGGGCAAGTCCGCGACCCGCGGCTTTGCCAGCCGTGACGGGCAGGATACCGTCAATCTTCCGGGCAACAGGATGACGGATATTTATTTCATTGAGTTTGACGAGGAAGGCCGCATGTCCCAGCCGAACGCCCCCACCCGCCTGGTGGTGGTTTCCGGTTCCGCCGGAAACGGCAAGGAGGAGAAACCGACTCCGATGGTGGACGGCAAGCCGGGCCTGGCAGGCGGCATCGTGATTTATCCCAAAGGCAATATCAGCCGGCTGAGGACGACGGAGCAGGTGATTCCCAACTAATTCATATTTTACCGGATTTCCCATTTTATGTTGACCAAGTGTATGAAACAGTCTCGTGCCAAGGGGTTCACCCTGACGGAAGTGGTGCTTGCTATCGGCGTGGTTGCCGTGCTGATCGTGGTGTTCATGGCCATGTTCATTCCAGCCAGAAGGACGGTTCAGTCCGCTCTGACCATCCGCGAAGCGGACCGCATCGTCCACGCCCTGACGGCGGAACTTGGAGAGCTTCGCAATTCCGAGCGTGCCGCTCCCAATGCCAGAAAGTCTTCCACCACCAGATATATTTCCGCTTTTGACAAGGCGTTTTACTGGATGCAGTTTACGTCCAAGCCCGCTACGATCTTCGCCGTGCGCATGACCCAGCTGGTAGTGGAGCGCATGGATTCCAACGCTTACGGGTACAAGCTGGCTCCCAAGTACGGGACGATTTACAATCCCTACAACCGCGGCAAGGTGATTACGGAGCCCTCCCTGTACGTTTATACGCCGGAGAAGGGCGGCGGCCTGAATTTGCCGTGGGGGGCGGAAGTCCTGTACCAGGCGGAGTTTTTCCAGCTGTTGAATACGGACCCTGAACGTTTGCACCTGACGTGGGAGAATTTGAAGACTCCCATCTTTACGCGCAATCTCGCTTTCCGCCGCTAACGGGCATTATCTGAAGACCTCTGAAAAATCATGAAGACATTTGCCAAAATCAAATCCGGCGCGTTCACCCTGATTGAGCTCCTGGCAGCCATGACCATCACCACCGTGCTGGTGCTGGTGATTGTGGCCCTGACCTCCCGCGGGGTGGATATCTGGAGATGGGTGCTGCAGGATGTGCGGACCACCACGCTTGCCCGCACGGCCATGGATACCATGACCAAGGATTTTGAGAGCATGCAGTTCCGTGCCGGTAATCCCTTTGAATGGATGCTGGTGCAGCGGGACAGCGATCTGGTTTGACCCCGGAAGGCGCGACCAAGACCACGGCGTCCAGGAAGAAGGGCGGTTGCGTTCCGCCCGTGACCAGATTCTGGACCAGGACGCAAGTCGGACGCGTCACTGCCGTGACGATTTCCATGACGGTGGTGACGGATGAAGGCATGGCCCTGGTGGACCAGATCCGGCAGAAGAAGCGTCCCGCCCCCTCTCCGGAGTGAATTTTTTTGAGCGCTATACCCGGTCCTTCACCCAGCGCGTAGCATTGCCCATGAACCGTTAGGCCTGTAGTATGGGGGCTGATGGGTGCGGGTTTTTCCGCCGCCGTTTTTCCGCCCGGAGCGTCCTGCCGTTATTTTACACTGTAGTTGCAAAATGTCTGGTTTCGCAATGTCGTCGGCAATTTGTCCCCTGCCGGAGCTGGTGCTGTGGCGCGACCCGGTCGCCAGAAGCGGGGAGGAAGCCATGGCCGTGGATGAAGCCCCCTGCTGGAATGGGGAGAGAAGCCCGTGCCGCGCATACCGCTGGGCGGAGCTGACCGTGACCTACGGTTATTTTGACGAGGAAGCCACGGCACGCGCCATTTTTCCGGGAGAGGAACTCCATTTTGTCCGCCGCTGGACGGGCGGGGGAATTGTGGACCACCGGCAGGATATCCCCTTTACCCTGGCCATGCACCGGGGAGAGAAGGAACGGCCTTCCAGCGCCACCTGTACCGATGGATTCACGGGCTTTGCCCGTGTTTTGAGAGATTGCGGCGTGGAATGCGTGATGTTGACGGAGACGCCCCTGACGGTGGCCGCGCCTGGTTTTAAGCCAGCCCCGTGACGAGTGATTTAGCATTTCCCTTGGCCGGTTCCGCGGCGGCGTTTCTCCATGGGATCCAGAATTGCCTTCTTCCCGCCGGATGGGTGAGAAATGCTGGCCGCCTGTCTGGCGGACGGACATTCCCTGTGCGTGGAAGCGGAGCTGTTCCCCGGCATGAACGCTAGGTGGCGGAGCTGCTGGCATCCAAATACCGCACGGAGGCATGGCATGGCGTGCGGCATGAGCGTACGTCCATGCCCGGTAAACCTTCCCGTTTTTCCTTCCGATGAGTTACCTCCCCGATCCCGGCCGTTACAGTCATCTGGACTATCGCCGTTGCAGGGGCTGAAAGGCCGCCGCTTCCTCCCGTTTCCCTGGGGCTTTGGTACACTTAGCGCCGCCGACGATTTCGAGAATGCGCGGCGGCTTATCCATGGCGCGTTTGACGCCGGCATCACGTATTTTGACCTGGCGAACAATTACGGGCCGCCTCCCGGCGCGGCGGAAGAATGCTTCGGCCGCATTTTCATGCAGGATTTGTCCTGTTTCCGTGAATGAGCTTGTCATCGCTACCAGGCGGGGCACCTGATGGGCCGGACGTACGGGGACTGGGTTCCCGTGCTAGCATATGCTTGCCAGCCTGACCAGTCCCTTTCCCGCCGGTATTTCCAAATTCCCGGCAGAGCAAACCAGGCAGATATGCGCCATGCTCAGGGAAGCTGGCGTGCCGTGCCTGGTCCACCAGCTCCGTTACAACATGTTCAACCGGGAGCCGGAAGAGTCCGTTTTTCAGGCCATCCGTGAAACGGGCACCGGGTGCGTCGCCTTTTCCCCCCTGGCCCAGGGGATGCTGACGGACCGTTATCTGGAGGGAATTCCCGCGGATTCCCGTGCGGCAGGTTCCTCCGTCTTTTTAACGGAAGAACGGGTCCGGGAGCATGGGGAGAAAATTCGCAGCCTGGCTGCCCTGGCCCGGAGCCGCGGCCAGAGCCTCGCCCAGATGGCGCTGGCCTGGGTGTTGAGAGACCCCGTGGTGACCACGGCCCTGATAGGCGCCAGCCGCCCCCAGCAAGTCATGGATTGCCTGAAAGCCCTGGAAAATACGCGGTTCACCGCGGAGGAGCTTTCCATCATTGACGGAATGGCGGACAGGTAGGCGCTGTTATTTCCAATGGGAGCGTTTGCTTTTTCTTTTTATCCAGTTTTCCCGGAATCAGGGCAGCTTCAAGAATTGCCGGAGATAGCTGGCCAAGGAGAGCACATCGCGCGGAATACCACGGTTTTTTGCCGTTTTCCAGGGCTTCCGGCAGCAGAAAACCGTAACAAGAAGTAGGCCGGGGGAAAGAGGGGCGGCCCAGCCGCTTCCGGAACCACCGGAGTCAATTTGGATTAATCGGTGCGGTACTTGCTTCTTCCGTGAATCCGCCGGATTTTCCTGCGGTGCTGGTCTTTCCGCAGGAAGGTGAATTTTCCGTTCCGAACGGAGGTTTTTTCTTGGAGTAAAGTGGACCAGGTGTTATGCTCCTACCACTTTAATTTAAAGTGTACTGACAATGATAACCATCCAGGATTTATTTTGGCTCATCCCATCGGCTTCCGTGCTGGCCCTCATTTTTGCGGCCGTCTTTTTTTACCGCATGAAAGCCCAGGATGAGGGGAACGAGGTCATGAAAATGATCGCCAAGCACGTTCGCAGCGGCGCCATGGCCTATCTGCGGCAGCAATACAAGATCGTCACGATCTTCTTTGTGCTGATTACCGTCGTATTCGCTTTTCTGGCGTACTGCCTCCATATCCAGAATCCCTGGGTGCCGTTCGCGTTCATTTCCGGCGGCTTTTTCTCCGGCCTGGCCGGCTACATCGGCATGAAGACGGCCACATACGCTTCCGGCCGCGTGGCGAACGCCTGCCGCCATTCCCTAGACGCCGGCCTGCAGATCGCCTTCCGTTCGGGCGCCGTGCTCGGCCTGACCGTCGTGGGCCTTGCCATGCTTGACATTGGCGTCTGGTACTGGGTGCTGGACTGGTTTTATGAAGACATGGAGCTTTCCATGCGCCTGGTCGTCATCACCACCACCATGCTGACCTTCGGCATGGGGGCCTCCCTCCAGGCCCTGTTCGCCCGCGTGGGCGGCGGCATTTTCACGAAGGCCGCGGACGTAGGGGCCGACCTGGTGGGGAAGGTGGAAGCCGGCATTCCGGAGGACGACCCCCGCAATCCCGCCACCATCGCGGATAACGTGGGCGACAATGTGGGGGACGTGATCACCATCGTCGTGGGCACCGTGCTCGCCTCCTATATAGAGAAATGGCAAGGGCCTGTCAAGCATAGGCCTCCCACCCTGGGCCTGACCCTGGCGACGGACTCACGGCCCATCACCATAGGCCGACAGCTGGACCCGGAAGTGCGCCGCCGCGGTGGACGCCCTCATCGACCGCCGCCAAGGCAGGGAGCTTCGCCAATGACCGCGCTGGCCTGCACCATGAATTTCCAAGCATTGGGGGACGCCACCTATCCAAGTGACCCTGGATGAACCCTGCACGCGCCTGGACCATGAATTACTTCAGGTCATGGGCGCTTTTCGTGGGCGCCATGATGTCCCTTCCTGTTCTGCGGACGACCATGAACGCCGTGGGCCGCGCCGCAGAAAGATGGTGTCGGGTCCGCAGGCAGTTCCGTGAATCAAGGGCATCCTGACCGGGAGGCGGAACCGGATTACGTGCGCTGTGTGGAAATCTCCACGGCAGGCGCGCGGCATCCTGATCTGGCCGTCCGTGCTGGCGGTCATCACCCCCATCTGCATGGGCCTTGTGTTCGGCGTTCCCGGCGTGTTCGGGTCTGCTGGCCGGCGGCCTGGCCTCCGGCTTCGTGCTGGCCGTGTTCATGGCGAACTCCGGCGGCGCATGGGACAATGCCAAAAGTACATTGAGCAGGGGCCACGTGGGCGGCAAGGGATCGGAAAGCCATAAGGCCGCCGTCATCCGGCGGCGACACCGTGGGCGACCCCTTCAAGGACACCTCCGGCCCCTCGCTGAACATTCTGATCAAGCTCATGAGCATGGTGGCCATCGTCACCGCCGGCGTCAACATCGCCGTGACGCTGTTCTAAGGTTGACAGTCATTATGTTCAAGGCCCGTGGGTTCAGTGGAATCCACGGGCTTTTTTTTCCGGCGGCAGGAAGGACGCCGTGGATTTTTTTTTTCGCCATTGACGGAAAGTTTTTTGACAACGCCGGGCGGGAGGAGTAATAAACGCGCAGATGCAATTCAACTGGACAGCCCTTTTTAGCACGACCCGTTATTATGGCAACGGCTGTTGGTGGCGTATACCCATGTCCGGACGGGGAATCCCGATGTGCAGTAGTAGCATCCAGCTATGACCGTTTTCAAAAAGTTTGCTTTGATTCCTCAGGTCAAAAGCAGTTTTTTATTTTCAACTTACACCATCATCCATCCATGCAACCACCATCCATCATCACCCCAACAGCTGGCCGGCGGCTGGCGCCGATTGGAGAGACGCCCATCAACCTGTTCTGAGCCTTGCAGAACCAAACTCCCCGGCCTTCTGCTGGAGAGCGCGGAGGTGGATGGCAGGTGGGGCCCGCTACAGCGTCATCGCCTGCGATTACCTGATGACCGTTTCCTGCGTGGACGCCAGGCTTTCCCTTTCCATCAGCGACGACCGCCTGGCCTCCCTGAAAGAGCTGGAAGGCATGCCTTACCTGGACGGCCTGCGCGCCCTGATGCGGCGTCTGGAACTGGTGAGGGGGACGACATGAGGCAGGCTCCCATCACGCGGGCTCTGTACGGCTACTTCGGGTATGAAACCGCCGCCCTGTTCCAGCCCAAGCTGGCGCAGACCATCAGTCCCTCTTCCGCGGAATCCTGCCTGGTATTGGCGGGCACGGTGATCGTGTTTGACCATTTGTACACCCGCCTCACCCAGATCAGCCTGGGCGAACACCGGGACCTGTCCCACGCGCCCCTGCATGAGACGGAAGAGCCTTCCATCGGGGAGGTTTCCCGCACGCCGGACCAGGCGGGCTACATGAAGGGCGTGGAGCATATCAGGAACTGCTCCATGACGGAGAAGCTATCCAGGTGGTGCTTTCCTCCCAGGCCTCCGCGGAGTTCCACGGAGACGCCTTCACGCCTGTACCGCCGCATGCCGCGGCATCAATCCCTCCCCGTACATGTTTTCATGCGGGCGCCGGAAGTAACGCTGTTCGGCTCCTCCCCGGAACTGATGGTGCGGCTGCACGGACGGCAAGCTCAGCTCTCCCCCATTGCCGGGACGCGCAAGCGCGGCAGGGACGATGAGGAAGACTCCGCCCTGGCCGCCGACCTGCTGAAGGACCCGAAGGAGTGCTCTGAACACGTGATCCTGATGGAGATTGAACGTTTTTTCCCATGTGATGCACATGACTTCCCGCGTGACCGCCCAGGTGAACGACGGATTGGACGCCCTGGACATCCTCGGCGCGGCCTTCCCCGCCGGAACGGTCAGCGGCGCTCCCAAGGTGCGGGCCATGGAAATCCTGGCGGAGGAGGAACCCCTGCCGCGCGGGCCGTACGCCGGCTGCATCGGCTGGCTGGGGCTGGACAGGAACGGCGTCCACATGGATTCCGGCATCACCATCCGCAGCATGTGGGTAAAGGACGGCCGCATCCACTGGCAGGCGGGCGCCGGCATCGTGTACGATTCAGACCCGGCCGCCGAATGGCAGGAGTGCATGAACAAGGGCAAGATTATTGACGTTATTTTGAAAGGAGAAGACCATGTTTCTGTTCATTGATAATTACGATTCCTTCTCGTGGAATCTGGTGCAGGCGTTTTACGCCCTGGGTCGCAAGCCCGTGGTGTACGCGAATGACGATCCGCGCATTCTGGACCTGGCGGCCAGCCCGGAGCTGGAGGCCGTGTGCATTTCCCCCGGCCCCAGCCATCCGCGCAACGCCGGGCTGTGCCTGGAGTTCCTGAAACGCCTCCCCGCCGCCGTTCCCGTGCTGGGCGTATGCCTGGGGCACCAGCTCCTGGGCTACTTCGCCGGAGCGGAGGTTTCCCGCGCTCCGTACGTGATGCACGGGAAGAGCTCGGACATCATCCATGACGGTTCGGGGCTGTTCACCGGCCTTCCCAACCCCATGACCGTGGGCCGCTACCATTGCCGTCGGCATCGCCCTGGGGCGCGCCAACCGTGTGGAAGGGCTGGAAGGGGACTGCATAGACGTGGTTGGCACGGGCGGCGACGGCCGCAGCTCTTTCAACTGCTCCACCGCCACGTCCCTGACGCTGGCCGGAATGGGGTACAAGGTGGTGAAGCACGGCAACCGCGCCGTGTCCTCCTCCTGCGGTTCCGCGGACGCCCTGGAAGGCCTGGGCTTCCCGCTGGACGTGGCTCCGGAGGACGTGCAGCGCCTGCTGGACGAGCGGAACTTCGCCTTCCTGTTCGCGCCCAATTTCCATCCCGCCTTCCGCAATGTGGGCCCCATCCGCAGGGAGCGCGCGTCCCACGCACATCCTGCTGGGCGTGGCCCGTCCGGGGCTGGTGGAACTGCTGGCGGAGACGCTTAGCCAGTCCCACATCCGCAGGGCCGCCGTGGTGTACGGCGCAGGAGGGTATGACGAGGTGACGCCGCTGGGACCCACCAAGATGATGATCGTCCATAACGGCAGGCTGACGCCCATGACGCTGGACCCCGCGGACTACGGCATCCAGCCCTGCGAACCGGAGGACCTGGCCGTTCGGTCCAAATCGGAAGCCGTGGCCGTGCTGAAGGACATTCTGGCGGGGAAAGGCCCGCGCGCCATGATGGACATGGTGATTCTCAATGTGGGAGTGGCCATGTTCCTGCTGGAGGACCACATGGACCTGGCCGTCTGCATGGCGAAGGCCCGCGAGGCCGTCTGCGCCGGGGTAGGAAGGAGAACGCTTCATGCTGCTTGAGCGGCTCAGGGAAGCCAAGGCGGAGGAAATAGCCCTGCTTACGGACATGGCCTCCCGCCGGGAGCTGCCGCGCCCGTGGAAGGGGCGCAGGCCGGACTTCCTGAAAGCCATCGCGGAGCCGCCCGCCGGGCAGTCCGTGGCCGTCATTGCGGAGTTCAAGCAGTCCTCCCCGTCGCGCGGCGTCATCGCCACCGGCCTGAAACCGGAGGAAGTGGCGGAACAGTATGCCGCGGCGGGTGCCTCCTGCATCTCCGTGCTGACGGAGGAACAATTTTTTGGCGGCCGCATCGGGTATCTGGAGCGCATGAGCCGCGCCGGGCTTCCGCTGCTCCGCAAGGACTTCATCTTCCACCAGCTCCAGGTGATGGAGACGGCCTCCACCCCGGCTTCCGCCCTGCTGCTCATCGTGCGCCTGACGCCGGACGCGCGGACGCTCCGCATCCTGAGGGAACAGGCGGAAGCCTACGGCATGCACGCCGTGGTGGAGGTTTTTGACGAGTCGGACCTGGCAATTGCCAGGGAATCCGGCGCTCGCATCATCCAGGTGAATGCCCGTGACCTGGATACGCTTGAAACGGACAGGGCTGCCTGCCTGGACATGGGGAAACTCCGCCGTGAGGGGGAGGTGTGGATCGCCGCCAGCGCCATGAGCGCCGGGGCTCATCTCAGGGAAGCCGCGGAAGCGGGCTTCCAGGCCGTACTGATGGGGACTGCCCTGATGGACGGCGGAAAGCCGGGTGAAAAACTGGCTGCAATTTTAGAAGAAACAACATGAAGAAGCATTCATTCGCAATCAAGGTGTGCGGGATTACCCGCCAGAGCGATTTGTCAACCGCCATGGGGATGGGAGCCCATTTCTGCGGATTCATCTTTCATCCCAAAAGCCCGCGTTATATTGCTCCGTCACGCGCCGCGGCCCTGGACTCCGCGCTGATCCGCCGCGTGGGAGTCTTCGTGAACCAGAACGCGGAGGAAATCATGGACGTCATGAAAACGGCCCGGCTGGAATTCGCCCAGCTTCACGGCGCCCAGTCCCTGGACTGCGCGCGCCGCATCGGTCCGGAAAAGGTGATCCGCGTACTGTGGCCGGACCGTTATGAATCCCTGGACGCCCTTCAGAAGGAAATGGAACTGTGGGCGGACAGCTGCGCCTGGTTCCTGCTGGATGCGGGCAGCCAGGGCGGCGGCCACGGCGTCTCCCTGGACTGGAACGCCCTGGCTTCCCTGAAATCCCCCCGGCCCTGGTTCCTGGCGGGTGGCCTTTCCTCCGCTTCCCTGAACAAGGCGCTGGAACAGTGCACCCCGAACGGCATTGACCTGAACTCCGGCGTGGAAGCCATCCCCGGCCAGAAAAGCCCGCAAAAGCTGCTGGCGGCCCTTAAATCACTCATCTCCTACACCCCTTACCACATCGCATGAATAAAGAAGGATATTTCGGCAGCTTCGGCGGCCGCTTCGTACCGGAAGCGCTGCGCCCCCCGCTCATAGAGCTGGAGGAAGCCATGGCCACCATCATGCCGTCCCGCGAGTACCGGGACGCGCTCCAGGACCTGCTGGTCAACTACGCGGGCCGTGAAACGCCCCTCACGTTCTGCCCCCATCTCTCGGAAAAGCTGGGCTTCCGCCTGTGGCTGAAGCGGGAGGACCTGCTGCACACTGGAGCCCACAAGATCAACAACGCCCTCGGGCAGGCCCTTCTTGCCAGGATGATGGGGAAAACGCACCTCATTGCGGAAACCGGGGCGGGGCAGCACGGCGTGGCTACGGCTACGGCGGCGGCCCGGCTCAAGATGGACTGCACCATCTTCATGGGCGCGGAGGACGTGGAGCGCCAGTCCATGAACGTGATGCGCATGAAACTGCTGGGGGCGACGGTTTTCCCGATTGAAAGCGGTTCCCGAACCCTGAAGGACGCCATTAACGAGGCCCTGCGCTACTGGATTTCCCATCAGGAGGACACCCTGTACTGCTTTGGCACGGCGGCGGGGCCCCATCCGTTCCCCACGCTGGTCAGGCAGCTCCAGTCCGTCATCGGCACGGAGGCCCGCGCCCAGATGCTGGAACGCGCCGGAAGGCTTCCGGACGTGGTGGTGGCGTGCGTGGGCGGCGGCTCCAACGCCATCGGCATGCTCCACCCCTTTGTGGAAGATGAAGGCGTTCGCCTGGTGGGCGTGGAGGCCGGAGGCACCGGGGAGCCCGGATGCTACAACTCCGCACCTATCAACCTGGGCAGCCCCGGCGTCTTTGCACGGCCACGTGACCATGCTTTTACAGGATCAAGACGGGCAGATACAGCCGTCCCCTCCATTTCCGCCGGGCTGGACTACCCCGGCGTGGGGCCGGAGCACTCCCACCTGGCGGAAATCGGCCGGGTGCATTACGGCGTCATCTGTGACGCCTCCGCGCTGAACGCCTTCCAAACCCTGACGCAGGAGGAAGGCATTATCCCCGCTCTGGAATCCTCCCATGCCGTCGCGTGGGTGCTGGACCATGCGGACGAGCTGCCCGCGGGGGGTGACGTGCTGGTGAACCTCTCCGGCCGCGGAGACAAGGACTTGGGAATCGTTAAAAAATATCTGAACCTTTAAGCCGCATCTTTCCATGAACAACATGCAGAAATCACCGTTGCAGGAAGCCGTGGAGCACGCCCATTCCCTCGGCAGGCGCGCCGTCATCCCCTTCATCACCGCCGGATTTCCTGACAAGGAATCCTTCTGGACCCATCTGGAGCGGATTGACGGAGCAGGGGCGGACATCATTGAAATAGGCGTTCCCTTCTCGGACCCCGTTGCGGACGGCCCGTTCATTGAACAGGCTTCACGGGACGCCCTGGCCCGCGGCGTAAGCCTGAAATGGATTCTGGACGGCCTGAAAGCCCGCAAGGGCCGCTTTTCCGCCAAACTGGCGCTGATGGGGTATGTGAACCCCTTTTACCAGTACGGGCTGGAACGGCTTGCCCTGGATGCGGCGGAAGCCGGAGTCAGCGGCTTCATCGTTCCGGACATGCCGCTGGAAGAATCCGGCATCTTCAGGGATGCCTTTGACCCCCACGGCCTGACGCTCGTCACGCTGGTGGCTCCCAACACCTCCGTGGAACGCATGCAGGAATACAAGCCCCACACCTCCGGCTTCGTTTACGTGGTTTCCGTGCTGGGGACCACGGGAGGAAAGGTGGACCTGACGCAGAGCGTCACGGAAACCATGCGCCGCGCCCGGTCCGTATTTGACGTGCCTCTGGCACTGGGCTTCGGCCTCCAGACGCCGGACCAGCTTGACGCCCTGCCGGAAGACGCCCGTCCGGACGCCGCCGTCCTCGGCAGCGCCCTGCTCAGGCACATTGCGGAAGGGAAGGATGCGGCGAATTTCTGGGGAAATGGACCGGAAGATAAAATAACATTCCCCGTTAACGTTAAAAAGAGGCTGTGCAGAACAACTGCACAGCCTCTTTGCTGCTGGCCGCCCGTCAAAGATAAAGTAATTTTGACGGTTTTCCGGCGCCTGCAATCAGGCTCTGTCAATAGGCATAACTGACGCCGGCGTTAAACCGGTGCGCCGTGGCCTTGCTCCTTCCCTCAAACTCGTACCCTGCATACATCCTCCAGCGCGCGTTCAACTGCAGGGCGCTGTTCACGTTCACCCTCACCCCGTTCCGGTCAGGAGACGTTCCTTCCGCTTCCCAGCGGTACCCGTTGAGCAGCCGCTCCGCCTGCGCACTTGGGTTCCTGCGGTACACGTCCGGCACGTAGCTCACCATCGCGCTGTTGATCCATTCCCGGCCTTTCAGCTCACTGCGGTGCGTCAAGCCCACTCCCACCGGTACGCTCAGGTTCTTCAGGCGCCCCTTTTCAAAGTGCCTCGCGTCCCAGCCCGTTTCCGTAAACGCCTCCTGCGTCACGTCCGTATACTCCAGCCCCAGCATGACCTCCATTGCAACGGTCTCGTTTACCCGGCGGCTCCACTTCCCGGTGAATGTTCCAAACAGGGTTTCATTGGTCCACTTGCCGTGGGACTGGCCGCCCGTGTGGAAGGAATTCATCTTGTTGTCCGTCCAGCCATAGCCTGCCGTTCCCGTCACCAGCAACGTATTCTTCCTGTTGAGAACCTTGTGCCAGCCGCCGTAGAGCATGCCGATGCGCGTCTGCTGGTCAATATCTCCCGCAAAGCTGCGCCCGCGCATCCTGCCGTACAGGTCTCCGAAGCCCAGGCCCAGGATGGCGTGGGAAGTGATTCTCCTGTCCGCTCCCACGGAATAGCCGCCGCCGTGGTAGTCAAAGCCGTCCCGTACTCCCTCGGAGGCGTGGTTGAGGAAATCCCCCATGCCCTTGACCCAGTAATTATTTTCCGGTCCGGCGATGAAGCGCTGGGCATCCAGGTTGCCCAGGGCGGCCCGGGACATGTTTTTGGCATTGAGGCGCTGGACCACATGGAATTCATGGCCAGGGTACCTGCCAGTTCCGGCAGGATGTCCCGGATGGCGGTGTCCTCGGCGGGAGTCCAGACCAGTTGGAGTTGCTCCGGGAAGCCGTCACCGTCCACATCTACCCACTGGTGGCTCCAGGAGCCCGTGTAGGCAAAGGGGCTGTCCACCTGGCCGGAGCCGGTAGCCAGAGAATGGACTCCGGAGAAATCATCCGTGTGGGTCTGGTTGGCATCCGTCAGGACAATGAAGGCGCGCTGCTGCGCCCAGGAATTGTCTGCATAGAAGTAGTCCGCGGTAGTGCCCGTGTCCATGATGCCTATGGCTTCGTCGTCCGTGTATTGGTTGAGGAGAGGGTGACGGTGCTGTAGGCTGAACTGGTGATGGGGTCATTGAAGCGAACCTCCCTTCCTTGGGCGGCTGCCAGTTGAAGATGGTTGGTTCCGGATACATGAATGGAGTTGGCAATGCCGTTTTCCACGGAGAAGGAGCCGTCATCGTGTTGAGTGAACGTTCCCCGGTCATGTTGCCGCTGAAGAGAACGTCATGGGTGAAGGCCATGAACCGGCTGGACTTGTTGGTATTGTTACCATCCAGGAAAATAGCTCCGCCATTAACGAAAGCATAATTATTGGTGAATGAGGCTCCGTTCCTGATGGTTAGGGATATGTTGTTTCCTTTCATATAAATAGCTCCGCCGGCGCCATCGGAGGAGCCGTAGGCGTAATTGTCTGAAAAGGAAGCATGGTCTCCAAAAGTCATTATTGTTGAATTGATTCCACTCATATAAATCGCTCCGCCGTAGCTGGTGTCGTAGTTGAAGCCGTAGCTGTAGGCATGATTGCTGTGGAAGATTGCGTGGTCTCCCAGGGCCATTATTGAATGGGCTCCACTCATATAAATCGCCCCTCCAGCATTGAGGCCGGTGCCCGATAAAAATGCTATTATTGAGGAATTGAACATGACCGGTGATTTCAGGGATATATCGCCGCCTTGCGCCTGAATCGCCCTTCTGTTGCCATTGGCCCAGATGACGGAGTCCATATCCAGCGTATACTCGCCCTCTGCAAGATTGTACATGGGGTTGTTCCCCAGTCCGGATAAGTCCACCGTGCACGGCATGTCCGGATCATCCGAGCGGAAGTTGACGGGAACGGTCAAGCTGGTCGTCAAGGAAGCGTCGTCATTATGGACGTTGCTTTTAACGGAACGCAGGTTAACGTAGCGGCGGGGGGCACTTCCGCCTATGACGTGGGCACTGTCACGGCTTCTAGCCGGCACGGCCACCATCACCAATTTGAATGGGGACGCCCCGGAAGCCGTACTGACGGTAAACCGCGTCGCCAACGGAGGAACGGCCCTCTCCACCCTGACCCTGAACGGGGCAGGCACCTTCAACGGCATTATTTCCCTCTATTCCAACACGACGGGGGGGACGCAGAACAACATCCTGAACCTCAACCACGCGCTGGCGGCCCAGAACGCCACCATCAAGCTGGGCGGCTACGGGTATACGACCGGAGCTTCCGTCCTGCAAGCGGGCGTGAACACCTCCATCAGCAAGCTGGAGCACAACAACACCGCCGCCCTGATTACCGGGGAGGGAACCACGCTGACCATCACCGGGGATTCTTCCTCCTACGGCGGAAGCTTCGGCGGGACCGTGACGGTTGATTACACGGGGGGCGGC
>VOFD01000631.1_pt1 | contig 22001 bp, 30 predicted proteins | sample 5384101 | NCBI WGS metagenome assembly VOFD01 (sample SAMN12384723, study PRJNA508395) | human gut metagenome | isolation source: healthy gut C | host: Homo sapiens
ATGTTGTAGACAGAGCCAAATGCAGCGGCTGTGGGATGTGTATGTATAACTGCCCTATAGATAATATTAAAATTGAAGATGGGATTGTTTATGGTATTTGTTCACGTTGCGGAGTTTGTGAAGAAGCTTGCCCATCAAATTCCAGGATTGACAGCTTTAGATTAACTGAAGAAAAACAGTTGGAGTTTATAAAATCTTTAAGCAATGCATTACCAACATATAAAGGAGTACCTCATAAGCCTAGTGAAACAACAGAGGTAACCAGAAGCTATTTCACAACAGATTATGACAGGTGTATTTATTGTGGAAGATGTGAAAAGTACTGTCCGACAGGTACAATCCAGGTAACTTTAGATAGGGATGAAGGTATTTGCAGTGATTGTGGACTTTGTAGTGATGTCTGTCCTAATGGCGCAATGAATAAAAACCACATTGTTAATAAAAGCACATGTACACTTTGTTTAAATTGTTTGAAAGCATGTCCTCATAATGCAATATCTATTGGGAAGTTTAAAATAAATGTAAATCATATTAATCAAAAACCGGAAGGTTCAATTATCTCTTGTATTAATTGCGGATTATGCGCTAGTTTGTCTGAAAATGATTCTTTGAGATATGAAGATTCAAAATTAAGATATGATCCAACAGAAGATATTGGAGAAAATATACCAAAAGCACATAAAATAGCTATTGATTCTTGTTCGGTAGCTACATTAAAAGAAGATGATGAAATGCTTCTTGTTAATGAAATAACTGGCGAAGAACAAAACACACTTGCCGGATTTTGCGTATCCTGTGGAAACTGTGTTAAAGTCTGTGAAAATGATGCAAGGTTGTTTAAAGTAGCTACTTGGGATGGATCAATAACTGATGAATGTATTTCATGTGGAATATGTTGTGAAGTATGTCCTAAGGAAGCTATTACTCTACATAGAGGAACAATCTCTGTTGATTTAGATAAATGTATTTTATGTGAAAACTGTGGTGTGTACTGTCCAGTTAATGCAATTCCAAGAACTACTATGCATAAAAAAAAGAGATTGTTGATGGATTCTGTTTCATTGAACAGCAATTATGTATGCACTGTGGTTTGTGTTATGATATTTGTCCATATGATGCAATTAATAAAAATAATGGCAAATTTGAAGTAGATGAAGACAAATGTAAATATTGTGGAGCATGTAAAAACGCCTGTCCTGCAAATGCATTTATGTTTGAGAGAAATTTTAAAGATTCTATAGAGGAGATCTAAATGAGAAGCATGCTTAAAATAGCACTGGAAGGAGCATTCACTAACTTTAAAAGAATATTTTTCGCAGCAGATAGAGTTACTGACATGGAAATGCGAAAACAGATAGTACACTTTCTGTTAAACCGGCAAAAAAAAAGTAGATGAAGATGCCTGTATTGGTTGTGGAGGCTGTGCCAATGTTTGTCCAACCAATGCTATTGAAATGAAGAAATTAGCATCTCCGGTAAAATTGACTGACAGCTGGACAAAAACAGAAGTTCCTGAATTAAATTCGCTAAAATGTGTGGTATGTTATTATTGTCATGATTTCTGCCCTGTTTTTTATTATATGGTAAAAAGGAACTATCCATCCAAATACTGTTGGAAATCAGGAAGTGGATGTTTCAGAACTTATTAATCAGCCAGTTAAAATATCTGATGATAAATTAAAAGTTATTTCACAGTATCTTTCAGATAAAACAATATTAAAAAATAGAGAGGATTAAGGGGGATTATATGGGAATTAAATCATTTTCAAGAGCAAGAGCAATACATCTGATGTTGGTTTATACTGGTGGATGTAATGGGTGCGATATTGAGATTGTTAACTCTGTATTATCACCTAGATTCGATGCTGAACAGTATAAGGTTTTCTTAACATGGAATCCTCGTGAAGCTGATGTTTTAGTAGTTACAGGTCCTGTAACCAAATTAAACAGAAAACCGTTGGAAGAAATTTATAAGGCTATCCCTGAACCTAAATTGGTAGTAGCTGCTGGAAGCTGTGCTTTAATGGGTGGAGTTTATAAGAATATTCATGGAGATATTCCTTCTGAAGAAATTGAAGGGCCTGTTGAAAACATTATACCAGTAGATGCAAAAGTTCCTGGCTGTGCTGTAAGGCCTCAGGATGTTTTATCTGGTGTTGTATCAATTTTACCAAAATTACTGGATGCAGATTAAAAAAGGGAGTTTAAAAAAATGGATGAAAAAATACCGAATAGTAAAATTATAGAAACAGAAATTCCTATGGGTACAGTTCACCCTGCTGCATTGGAGCCATACAGAGTAAGGCTTTTTGTAGAAGATGAAATTGTACAAGAAGCTGAAATAACTATTGGTGTTAACCATAGGGGTGTAGAAAGAATCATGGAAGGACTCCCTGTTGAAAAAGCCAATGCGTTAACTGAAAAAATATGTGGAATTTGTTCTAATGCTCATGTTTGGAATTCTGTAAGGACTGCGGAATTGGGTTTGGATATTGAAATTCCGGAAAGGGCAAGTTATATTAGGATAATTGTTGGGGAATTAGAAAGATTACATAGTCATTTCCTATATTTGGCTCATGGTTGTGAAGTTTTAGCTCATGAAACCTTTTCAATGAGAGTTTTCTATCTTAGGGAAATAGTAATGGAACTTCTAAACATGATTGGAGGTAACAGGGTTCAGTATGGTTGTTCTGTTATTGGTGGTGTTAGGCCAAGATGTGAGCTGGATTCTAAAAGACTTGAAAGATTAGCTAATGATATGGATGCACTGGAAGAAGGCTTAACTGACTTTGTAAACAGATTTACTTCTGATTCAATACTGATGTCAAGGATTACCGGAATAGGTGTACTTCTCAACAGGCTATTAAATTAGATGTTTCTGGCCCATCTTTAAGAGCTACTGGTGTGGTATATGATTTAAGAACAACAATGAGTGAATATGATCCGTTTGATTTTAATATTATAACTCAGGAAGATGGAGATGTTAAATCTAATTTGATGATGAGGGCATTGGAATCATTTGAATCAATAAAAATCATTCGTCAGGCTGTTAAAAACTTGCCTGAAGGTCCGGTTGTAACTCATGATTGGGAAATGAAAGACACAGATATTATTGAAAGCCGTATTGAAGTTCCAAGAGGGACATTATATCATTCATATGCTTTAGAAAGCGGAAGAGTCAGACATTCTATTATCAGGACACCTTCTATGGCAAATATAGGTGCAATGCAATATGCATGTATCGGCGATCAAATAACTGATGCCCAGTTGTGTATTGTACAGTGTGATCCGTGTTTTACCTGTACTGACAGAGCAATTGAGATAATTAGGAGATAAAATTATGATGCAAAATACTATTATGTTTTCTATTTTGGCAGTAATTGCTACAGTAATTGTTTGTTTTGTTGTAAGTACATTTTTGCCAGGTATTGAGCGAAAATATGTTCATGCTAGAATTCAACAAAGGATCGGACCGCCAGTAACTTCTCCAGGAATCATGGCTCCAATTAAATTTGCATTTAAGAAAAATGTTGATGTGGTTTCACCTCTTCCAAAATTGTATAAGGCATTGCCGATTATATGTTTTATGGCAGTATTGTGTATATTGGTTGCTTTAACTCCTCAGGCATTTTATGTTCCTGCATTAGCTAGTTTAATAGCTGTTGTAGGTTTATTAAAAGTTGAAGAAATATGTTATGTATTGATGGGAGCATTATCCAAGTCCGTAATGTCTGTCAGGATGCCGTTTCCTGATTTGGCTAAAGGAGCAGCACATACAAATACTACAAGGTCTTTTATGGAAGATATAAGTGCAAGAAGATCTTTAAGGATGATTACTTATGGTTCATTCCCATTGTATTTGGCAGTATTTGCACCTATAACATACTGTGGAAGTATTTTCCTTAAGGATATAGTTCAATATCAGCAGGCTAACGGGCCGTTTTTATTTACTGTATCAGGTGCTATTGCAGCAATTGTGTTTTTCATGGGATACATGATTCTGTTAAATGAATATCCATTTTCAATTATTAAAGCAAAATCTGATGTAATTGAAGGTCCGTATATGGAATATGCTGCCAAATATAGGTCTGTTGTATTTGTTACTAGAGGATTTCTGATGTTTGTACTTGGTGCTCTGTTTTCAGTATTATTTATTGGAATACCTCCAAATATATTTTCATGGGGAATTTTGGTTAATATTGTTGTAGCTTTAATATTTGTATTTATGATGGGTATTTTTTTCAGCATTCACTCCGGTATTTACAAACAGACAATTATTGCCAACTATTGTTGGAACATCTTTGCTTGGAGTATTAGCTATTGTAATTGGAGTATTATGAGGTGATTATTTGAAATTTGTAATGCAGCCAAAACATATGGTAAGTCTTGGGGATATATTGTAGAAACACAGTTTCCTTATAGGAATCTTATAGTTATAAATAAAACCTCTGAACCTATTAAAATTGAAATTCCGGTTTTTGATGAAAGCTGGATTGAAGAGCATAGGGAGTTAGGCCTGGAAGTAATTCCTGTATCAAAAGAGGATAATTATTTAAAAATGTGGAAAAGAGCACATGCTGAATTAGATAAAATAAGGAATTAAAATGGAAAATTATAGTTTAACCATTAAATCTGACGAAAAAAAAGGAGTATTGGATGATATTACTTCAATTATAGTTGCACATGAAGTTAATATTAGCTATACTCACCTTTTTTATTGAAAAAAAATAATGTGGGTACAATAGATTTGGAACTTGAACATGTGGAAGATATTGATTCATTAATAGCTGATTTGGAATCTCTTAAAGAAGTTAAATCTGTAGAAATTCATTCTTCACAATCAAATATTTATGGAAAACGTATTATTATTGTTGGTGGTGGAGCACAGGTATCTCAAGTAGCTTTAGGTGCAATCACTGAAGCTGACAGGCATAATATTCGTGGAGAACGTATTAGTGTGGATACGCTTCCTATTGTTGGTGAAGAGAATATAGCTGAAGCTACTGATGCAGTATCAAGACTTCCAAGGGCGCATGTTTTGGTATTGGCAGGTTCTTTAATGGGTGGAGAAATATCTGAAGCTGTTAAAAAAAAAAAAAAAGGAAAAAGGAGTAATTGTAATTTCCTTAAATATGCCTGGAAGTGTTACGGAGCATGCAGATTTAATTATAACTGATCCTGTACAGGCGGGAGTGCTTGCTGTAATGGCAATAGCTGATACTGCAGTCTTTGACATTAAAAAGCTTCATGGGAATATTAAATATTAATCTTTTGTACAAATTGCATAATATTCGCAGTTTCTACACTTTTTTTCATTTATTTTTACTTTTGGAATTTTTTTATTAATTATGATTTCTTTAACTTCATTCAATACACTAAACAGTCCTTTTCTAAGATTCATATCCATAATCACCGGTCGTTTATCGTCTATTTTTGAATATTTTACAAATCCTACAAAAACTTCGGTGTCAAATTCTTCTTCAATTAAGATGGCATTTGCAGCTAGTTCTATTGCATCACTGTCCCAAGTTCCTTTAAGTGGGGGTTTTGAACTTTTAAAACTTATTGGATAATATTTTCCATCAATAATTTCTATTTTGTCACATATTCCGATTAAATCAAGTTGTTTGTCTTTCATTAGGTATGAATACATACAATTTGGAAAAAACATCTCGACAATTTCCATTCCGTCTTTGTCCAGAATATTCATGGCTTTTTTGGCTTTGAAAGCCAATATTTTCATGTTAAAATAAGTTTCATCTGTTATTTCGTCTGTCTGCTCTTGTGTAATGCCTAATTTCAAATTCTTTATGGTGCTGATATTATTTTCGGTGTATGTGACTATATTTTGACCTAACGCAGTTTCTATTTCATCTAAATTCATAGTTTTATTTAGTTTGCGCATATTTTTCTGCAATAAATCCTGAATATCTATTTTGAGATTTTTAATTTCATTATATAATTGGTATTCGTCATTTTGAGAAATGTCAACATGTGTTTTTAGATATAATTTCATTGGGCAGTACATATGCATTTTTATAGATGATATATTTATCATTTTTTAACCTCTTTAAAATCGATATTATTGATTAGAATTAGATAATATAAATAATATGAGGTTATAAATGCCTTAAATTATTTAAAAATAAGTAAAAAAAGAGAATAGCTAATAATATTTAGCTATTAAAACAATTTTATCATGCTGGACTTTCTTTGAGTTTAACATATTCGTCCATGGATTCTCTGGTAGTTCCAACAACAAGTCTGTAGGAATCTTTTTTACCTTCACTAATGACTTTTTCGACTTTTCCTTTAGCTAGGACATGTTCACCGTCAATAACTTCTCCGGCATATGTGTGGGTAAATGAAACAACTTCAGATATTGGTGCTTCAACTCCATCAAGTATTTTTAAGTTTTCAATGGTGTATAATGAAGGATTATCAAATGCGCCAAGTGCACTTACAATATCACATTCTATTTGAGCGATTCCTAATGGTTCATAAACAGTATCTCCCCATTTGCCGCTAATTTCATCATAATTTTTAGTGCATAAAATATCAAATAAAGTTCCGTTTATTGTTCCTCTGTTTCCTTTTCTGTTTTCGTACCATTTGAATTCGTCCATGGTTAAACTGGAATCTTTCATACGTTTGTTGTAGACTTTTTCCCAAAATTCATCTACAATTCCATTTACTGTAATATCTTTGTCAACTTCATCAATATGGACATTTTTACCTTTATTTTCCCTAAATGCTTTCATAGCTTTTTCTGTGATTTTCCAGTCCGAAGATTACAAAGTCAATATCAGACACATCCTCTTTGTGAAGTCCGGGGAGGATAGATCCGGAAATTCCCAAGTTTTCATAAGGCACACCGGCAACATAATGGAAAAAGTCACTGACATCCATTAGTTTAGCCATTATTTCCGGATTTTTTAGCTTTTCACCTTTATTGAAAGCATCTCTAAGTTCAGCCAGTCTTTCTTCAGGTTTAATAATTTCAGCTACTTTATCTTTGGGAACACCCATCATTTCAACATTTGTCACATCACAGAAATATAGATAATCCGGATGATTTTCTCTTAAATAACTGTAAGCTTCATCAGATGTAACTTTCCTGTATTTTTCACCGTCTTTTTCCCTGTCTCCATTTGAATCTGGAATATATCTTAAAAATGAGATAAATCTATCATCAGGATGAACATAATTGGTAGAAGCAAAGAATAATCCATCTGTTGTATAAATAAAATCTCTTGTTCTAACTTGTTTCATAAAAATAACTTCCTTACTTTATTATTATGAAATTAATATTAAACTTGATTTTCTATTTAATTTTTATTTCTTTTTTAAAGTGAAATTATTTTTCAGCACTTCACAATATTTTTATATAAAAATAGCATCTAACATTAAATCATGACTATTATTCATAAACATATTGATGATATTTTCGAGTATGATGGAAGTCAAATTAATCCTTCCTGGGCTTTTAATGAATTTGAAATTTATGGATCATCTATTATTACTTGGGTAGGTCCTGTAAATATTACTCCTGATAATTTAAAGGATTTTGCAGATGTTGGACTTGAAATCAAATCTAATTATATGATTAATTTTATTTGTGAATTTTTTGACTGCCAGCCTGCAAATATGAGAATAGCTTACCTTCGTCAAAGATTGCTTGTCATGATTTTTAGAGAAGTTCTTTTTGAAAAAGGAATTGTTTCTAAAAGAGAAGGTGATGATATATTTGTGGAAAATAGAAAATTAAGTATTTCAATAGCTAGTGCATCCTTAAGTTCTATGAAAATACATTTTGCTCTAAATCTTGAGGATAAGGGAACTCCAGATGATGTTGAAACTATCGGTCTTTTTGATATTAAAGATAAAAATGGCAATCAAATATTCAACAAGGATAACTTAACTGAATTGGTTAATGATGTTGCTGGCAGATATATTGATGAATTAGAAACAATTGAAAAAGATATTAGCAAAACTAACTTATTATAGAATGGTGATTTTATGAAAATTATGATTAACGGTATACAATCAAATTTAAGGTTCTCTTCAGCTCATGTTATTCCTGGACATGAATCATGCGGTTATATTCATGGACATTCCTATTTTGTAGATGTGGAAATCGAAGGAGAACGTGCAGGGGATTTTTGAATTTGTAGTGGACTTTAAAGATGTCAAAGCATACACTAAAGCAATTTGTAATGAATTGGACCACAGGTTATTAATTCCTGTTTACAATGATTTAATAGATATTAAAGATTTTAATAAAAAATCAGACTCTATTTTCGATTTAAAAGAAGAAAAAACAGTTCATTTTAAAATAGCTGGAAAAGGATATTCTATTCCGGGTGAAGATTGTGTTTTCTTACCTCTCCCTTATTCTTCTGCTGAAGAGTTGTCCAAATTTTTGCCGAAACATTAGCTAAAAAATTAGCTGAAAAATATGATAATCTGGAATATGTTGCAGTTGGAGTTAATGAGGGAATCGGACAGGGAGCAATTTATAAAAAAGTGCTTGATGATTAGTTATGAAAGCTCCAATAATCGAAATTTTTTCAAGTTTTCAGGGGAAGGCCTTTTCATTGGTCAAAGACAAATCTTTGTTAGATTTGCAGGATGTAACTTAAACTGTAACTATTGTGATACTAATGATAGCAAATCTGAAAAATCAGGTAAATTAATGACAGTTGATGAGGTTTTGGCAGCTATTGAAAAGGTTAGAACTCCCGATTGTCATGTAATCTCTTTTACTGGTGGGGAACCTAGTTTATATCCTGAATTTATTAATGAAGTTGCTCGTCAGACTGATTTGAAAATTCTTTTAGAAACAAACGGCACTTTACCTGAAAAAATTGATTTTATTGAAAAATTAGACATTGTATCATTGGATATTAAATTGCCTGAACATTTTAACAATGATTTTGATAAAGATATTTTTATCAATGAAATCAAATCAGTAAATTTATTAATGGCGAAGTCTATAATGTTATATTGTAAAGTAGTTGTATTGCCTTCAACAAAAACAAATTTAATTCAAGAGGTAATGGAAAAATTATCTAATAATATTTCAAGCAAAAACAAACTTCAAATAATTATCCAGCCATCTAGTCCTTTAGAGGATTGGGGTAATTCTAATTCTAAATTATTTGAATTTTCAGAAATTGTTGGGCAATATTTTGAAGTATCCACCATTCCACAGGTACACAAGATATTGAATATTGAGTGAATGTGGAAATCTTTTTTTGTTTTGAATTTTATTGAATTATTTTTTGTTAGGCGTACATTTAGAACTACTAGAGGTGTGATAAAATGAAAGATAAATCATCCATTTTAAGAAAATCTATAAAGATGGGCTCAGTCGAGCATGAAACAAAAGTTTCTAATAAAGAAGGAGAAATCATGGCTATTGCAAGCAAAGACGTGATTTCTATACCTCCAACTAAAAGTATCAAAGATACTGCTAAAGTAATGATGGAACATGAGTTCAGGAGGTTACCAATAGCTGATCCGGGTTCTGGTAAGGTTTTAGGTATTGTTACAGTAATGGATATTTTGGATTTCTTTGGTGGAGGAAAGAAATTTAACATTATTGAGAAAAAAAATACGAAGATAACTTCTTAGCAGCTATTAATGAACCTATTAGAGAAATTATGACTCGTGATGTAATTTGCCTTTCTGATAAATCTTCTATTAAGGATACTATTGAAACAATGTTATCTAATCAAATTGGTGCTATTCCTCTTGTAGATGCTGATGATAAGCTTGCAGGTATTGTAACTGAAAGGGATATTGTATTATCATTAGCTGGCGTATTGACTGAAGAAGTTGCACAGGATTACATGTCTACTAAAGTATTTACAACCACTCCTGGAACTCCAATTGAAAGTGCTTGTAAAATAATGGTTAGAAACGGTTTAAGAAGGATACCTATTGTTGGGGGTGAAGCTGACATATCTAAAGCAAGTAAAAAATTGTTAGGTATAGTAACTTCTACTGATATTATTAGGTATTTCAATGCAAAAGAATTATTTGATAACTTAAATTCTAATGCTGCTTCAGAAGTATTGAAAAACATAGTTTCTAATATTATGGCAGAAGATCCAATTACTGTATCTCAAACAGAAAGAATTGGAGATATTTGTGCATTATTTGCCGAGAAAAAATATTGGTGGTGTGCCTGTAACTAAAGACGGCGAGATTATTGGTATCATTACTGAAAAAGATATATTGAACGCAATTAAAACATTATAAACTTTAAAAAATAGGAGTATTTCTTTTTTATTCCTATTTTTTTTAGATGACGTAGTTTATTCGTAACTAAATGGAGATGATAATATGCAAATAAAAAACTTGATGTCTGAAGATTTAATCACTGTTGATAAGGATCAAAAACTTTCTGATGGTTTAAAATTATTGGCTAAAAATGATGTTTCACGTTTGCCGGTAATCAATACTAATAAAGATCATCAAAGGGAATTAGTGGGAATTATTTCAGAAAGAGATGTAGCTGATAAATTAGGTTCTTCAAAATATGAAAATATGCCCGCATCAAGACTTCATATTTCATCTGTTATGGTTAAAGATGTAATCTCTGTTGTTGAAACAATGGATTTGGCAGATGTTGCAAATTTAATGTTGGAAAATGGTATCGGTTCAGTACCTATTGTATCTGACGATGATATGATGGTTGGAATAGTTTCAAAAGCTGACTTTGTAACTCTTGCAGTTGGTAGAGCATTTGATAAAATAACTGTTAAAGAAGTAATGTCTGACGATATCAAAGCAGTATCTTCACAGGAAAGACTGGTTCATGCAAGAAGAATCATGATTGATTCTCATGTAGGAAGGTTGCCTGTTATTGATGGAGATGAACTTGTAGGTATGATGACTTCAAAAGATGTTATGAAAGCATTTATCAATTTCAGAAAAAATGTTCCTGAAAATATCAAAAAACTCAAATTAAAGAAATTTTAGTTGAGAAGTCATGTCTGATAATCCGTTATCTATTTCAAAGGATGCATCTATTTCCGAAGTGGCCAACACGATGATGGATACTGGTTATAATGGTTTGCCTGTTGTTGAAGACAATAATGTAATTGGTATTATAACCCAAACAGATATTTTAAGACTTATAGCTAAATTAGAGTCTTAATTAAATTTTAATAGCTAATATTTTAGCTATTTCTTCTTTTTTTATTTTTACAATAAACTTTTTAACTGTCAAGCAATATAACACAAAGTATTATGTGTAATAATATTTCATTTTTAGGTCCGAAAGGAACTTTTACTCATGAAGCAGCTTATATACTTGAGGGAAATTTAATTCCATATTGCACGATTCCTGCAGTGATGGAAAGTGTTTCAAATGGGGAGTGTCAATTTGGAGTAGTGCCAATTGAAAACTCTATTGAAGGTCCGGTAGGACTTACTCTAGATTCTTTAGCTCATAAATTTGATTTAAAAATATTTAAGGAAATGGTAATTCCAATTAATCAGAATTTAATTGTCAATCCTAAAACAGTTATGAATGACATAACTGATGTATATTCTCATTCTCAGGCAATAGCTCAATGTCAGGAGTTTATTAGGGATAATGAAATACAGCCCCATTATGCTGTAAGTACAGCCCGTGCAGCTAAAAAGTATTTTAGGCGATAAAACAAAGGCAGCTATTGGAAATTCTAAAGCTGCTGAGATTTATGGCTTGGAAATCCTCAAACCTAATATTCAGGATTTGGATAATAACGAAACACGTTTTGTAGTTTTATCGAAAAATGATCATGAGCCTACTGGCAGGGATAAGACTTCAATAATATTCTCTATTTATGAAGATAAACCTGGTATGCTTTATAAAATATTAGGTGTTTTTGAAAAAAGAAAGTATTAACTTAACAAAAATTGAATCAAGACCTTCTAAAAAAGGTTTGGGCAAATATTTGTTTTTGTTGATTTTTATGGTCATAGAAAAGATAAAACTGTTCAGAATATTCTAAATGAACTGGATGGGCTTACTTACTTTTTAAAGGTTTTAGGTTCTTACCCGGAGTTTTAGAAAAACTTTAAATTATTGGTTTAATAAACTAATATTATGATAAGATTCAGGGATGGTATACATGCCAAATGATAAGGAGAAACTTCTAAAAGTTATGCGTAGTTTAGATGCAGACTATGCTCATGGCAAAATTTCTGAAGAAAAATACAGATATTTTCGCTCTAAATATGAAGATAAGCTCAATACATTAGATGCTCGTGATGCTACTAATAGAATTAGGTCTATGCAGGGTAAACCATCTGGTAAAAGAAAAACTAACCCTAAACCTCCTAAACTTAATAAGAAGAAAAAAAGAGGAGCCAGATTTAGTTCAAAAAAATATATTATCAATCCAAAAAAAGGAGATAAAGATTTTAACAAAGAGAAAAAACCTCCTATGGATAATGGTACTTTTAAATTAATTGCGGTTTTAGTTTTAGTAATCGGATTTACTGCAGGTATTGGTTATGGAGTTTTAACTTTTGACTTTGGAAACATTTCAGTAACTGATGCGCAGGCTATTGTTGAGATACGGCATTTCCAGAGGTTGAAGAAGTCAAAGTAAATGATACGGATAATGATTCTGTTCAAGTTGGAGATACTTATACTTCAGATAACTCATACGATAGTGGGGATTCATCTTCTGGTCAAGGTTCAGGAAGTTATGATTCTGGAACTGGTGGTGAAGAGTCTGGTTCTGGAGGTAGTTCTGGATCCGGAGATTCTGGAACTGTTGAAGGAACTGTGACAGGATAGAAGTTAATTAATGGTGAATTTATGAAAAAAAATATTATATGTGGAGTTATAATAATTGTAGCAATTGTTTGTGTGTTCGGATACTTGATTATGAATAATGTATCTACAGCTGACCTTATAGGAAGTAGTGGTGATAATGCTACTAAAATGTTGTTCTTCTAAAGGGGGAGTCATGGTTCAATATCCTTCTGAATGGGTGCTTTCTGAATCAACTTCAAATTCTTCAGTAATTGCTCTTGCAAAATCTGACTCTATTGATTCATCTAAAGTAGGGCAAGTTACCATCAATGTTGAAAAACAGCCTATTGAGGGAAGTTTTGATTCATTTATAAATAAGACTTATACTGCAATGCAGCATGATTCATCTTTTAATTTGACTTCATCAGGTCAGGTTTTAATCAACGATAAAAAATGCTACTGAACATGTTTATACATCTGATGTAGATGGAGTAGTTAAAGAACATAAGGCTATTTGGTTTGATAAAGGAGATCAGGCTTATGTTGTATTGTATAGTGCTCCAATTGATAAATTTAATGAAAATCTAAATTCATTTAATTATATTTTAGAAAATATGCAAATTGGTGCATAATTTTTTATTTTTTTTAGAGGTATTTTCATGATTATATTATGTGTTACTGGCAGTATTGCCGCTACTGAATCTATTAAATTAGCTAGGGAACTTAAAAGAAATGATGTGGAAGTTAAATGTTTTATGAGCGAAGCTGCTTGCGATATTATCACTCCAAATGCTATGGAATTTGCAACAGGTAATGAAGTGGTAACCAGGTTGACTGGTAAGATTGAGCATGTTAAATATTCACAAGAGGATTTGATATTAGTTGCTCCAGCTACTGCGAATACCATAAGCAAATTTGCATATAAGCTAGCTGATGACCCAATCTCTACACTTTTGATTACAGCATATGGACATGACACTCCAATTTTGTTCGTTCCGTCAATGCATGATTCAATGTTTAAGGCTATTAAAGACAATATTGATAAAATTAAAAGAGGGTTCTGCTTCATTTATCAAACCTAAAATGGATGAAGGCAAAGCAAAATTCCCAGATAAAGAAGATATAGTTTTAGAAGCATTAAGAACAATTAATTTAAATAAATGAGGTGGTTTTATCCACGAAAAAGTTTTAATAAGTATGGGTGGAACTTATGAACCTATTGATCCGATAAGGGGAATAACCAACAAATCCTCTGGAAAAATGGGTTTGGAATTAGCTAAACAGGCTTATATTCGTGGATTTGATGTTACACTAATTGTAGCTAATGTTAGTGTAAGAATCCCTTCAGTATTTAATGTTATTAAAGTTGAAACAGCTGAAGAAATGAATAAAGCAATTAAGAAATTAATTCCGAGTCAGGATATTTTTATTTCAACAGCTGCAGTTTCTGATTTTAAATTTGAAGATAAGGACACTCATAAAATTGATTCTTCAAAGGCACTGTCTATAAATTTAAAACCAACCATTAAAATCATCCGCCAGATTAAAGAATTGAATCCGGATATTTTTTTAGTTGGATTTAAGGCGGAAGTTAATATTTCTAAAGAAGACATAATAGCCAGTGCAAAACAACAGATTAAAGATGCAGGAACAGATTTGGTAATAGCTAATGATGTTAGTGATGAGAATTGTCACTTTGGTTCAGATAATAATAAGGTTTGGATTGTAGACGATGATATTGTAAGTGTTCCGCTGTCTTCAAAAAAAGAAATAGCCAATATCATTTTTGATGTTATTTTGGAAAAGATTTAGGGATATGTGCAATTTTTAGGCCTTAAAAAGTAATACTTTTTAGTTAAAATAACTTTTTTTAAACATTTATTGAAAATTTGGTAAAAATAAGTATTTTTTTTAAAAATAAGTTCATTCCTTTAGGAATTACCAATTTGAGTGATTAATAGAGTGATTTTTTTCCCTAAAGGCATTTAAAATGAACTTTTTTTATTTGCATTAGCATATTGTATATTTCATTTTATGTTATAAATAGCTATCGAAGTAATACTTTTTTGGGTGTTTTGGCTTATTTTTTTAATTTTATGTCTGTCCTTTTTTAAGGTTTTACAAGTGTGGTGAGGATATTTTTTATTAAAAATTTTTCTCTACTACAAATGCAATATGGTCTTTTTCGTAAGGTTCAGTTTTACTTTTTCAATAATTTTAAAACCTTTTTTTCTCTCAATTTTCTTTCTTCTTCTTTAAAAATCTTTTTGGGCTTTTGTACAACATCAATACTTCTGGCTTTAATCATTAATGCTCCTATAGCATCATCTTTCCCTATTAAGTTCATGTTTTTCATAAACAGTTGACTTTGTGTTGGCTGAGCTACATCACAGTATACAATGTCTGTTTTTTCGGTTATATTCAAATAATTTTTAGGTTTGGTTGCATCTCCCAAAATCGGAGCAATATTAGTCCTTTGTCTGGCTAGCCTGACTAATTTTTTAGCTGTTGTTGGTGAAAATTCAACAGCATATATTCTTCCATCAGTTACTATGTCTGAAATGTGTGAAACTGTTGTTCCAGTTGATGCACCTAAGTATAGGACTTTTGCATCTTCAGAAATGTCCAGATTTTCTAATCCATTTAATAAGGCTGCAGCTAATTTTGACCGTCTAGGATTCCATATTCTGTATTCTTCTTCCTGAATTAGCTCTTCACCATAAACTGAAATTCCGGGGTTAAATTTTTGGTAGCTATTTGTCCATCTTTCAAATAAACTTTCATAGCTTATTTCCTCCTTTTATTTTTTCTTCTTTTTTTAGATTTTGGGTGTTTATTTTTAGATTTTGAGTGTTCTTCTTTTCGTTTTTGGTAGTTTTTGTTGGGAACGGATTTTTCTTTTTCTATCTGTTCTGCCTTTTCGATAAATTCATCATAAATATTCGGATCAAAATCTTTGGTGAAAATATCTTTTCTGCATGCTAATGATATTTTGGATGCAAGCATTCTGGCGATTTTTCCACGATTCCACCACTTGGCTCCTCTAATTTGCGGGTGTTGATAGATTAAACCATATTTTGGAGGCCTGTCTCCACTTTTCAAATGTCTAAACAATGCTTTTTCAGCACCCATTATCTGAACAGTACTTGAAGGATATGTTGCTAGTCTTTTAAGCCCTCCTGCATGTGATATTAATTTAGCACCAAGTGAAGCTCCAACCAATAATTTCAAATTCGGTGCTAATGATTCCATTTTATCTTCAATGTAGTTTTCAATAGATTTTCTGCTTTTCTGCAATTCATAAATGGAATTTGCATAATTGTTCATGATGTCCAAATCACTTTGGTTGATTTCTTCATCATAATCGGAATCTATTAAAAATACGTCTGGCTTTGCTTCAATGATTTTTTTTCTTTGGTTTTATTTTCAGCTATTAAACGAACATATGTTTCATTATTTTTAATTACATCCATTTCCGGGAAATACAAAGCGTACCATTCCCTAATGCGTTCAATTAATTTGCTGATTGATTCATCGATTTCATCAATAGAATTTATAGCTTGGATAAGATGTTTGTCTTCTGATTTTGATGCTTCTTTCATTTTAGCAATAGCTAACTGCTGATAAACTTCAAGATAGTCATCACCAACAAATTTTTCCAAATTACTTCTTAAATACTCTCCACCGGCATTTGGTGTTTTAATTTCTAGTTTGTCAAAGGATTTTAAGCAAGAATAATCGGAGATTCGTTTATTTGATTCAATAATGATTTTATCATAATCTTTTGAGACTTCTTCAATAATTTCCTTTTCCTGTGAAACTATTTTTTATTCTCAATTTCCATTAGTGCAGTTACAATACTCTCTTTTGGAAATAATTTTTGAGTTATTAATTCAAAATCCTCACTAAAAGCTAAAAATCCTTTAATGCAATAGGTTATATAACATTCCATATTTATTCACTCAAAATGCATTTGTTAATTTAATACTAAATTTATTGTAACTGATATATTAATATAGAGAATTACAAACATTTAATTGATTTAAAAAATATAGTTTAATTGAATATTTTATGGAATTGGGAATCATGACTAAACCAAACTATAATAAAAAAAGAAATTTCAGGACCTTAAAGAAACAATTGAGCTAAAAAATGCAGAAATTGATGAGCTTAATATGCAGTTGGCCACTAAGGATAAGGAAATTAACAAATTTAAAAATTACATCACTAAACAAAAGTATGAAATCAAAACACTGGAACTTAAAGTGGACAGCGAGATTAATAATGAAAAAGCCAAGTTTAAGGAGTTAGATGATCTTCAACAAAAACTTAATGAAAAGCAGGAGATAATTGATGATAAACAGGACCAGATAAAATATTTAAGAACTTTAATCGATGATTATAAGTTGCAGGTTCATAATAATACTGAGAATTTGGAAGTTCAATTAAGAAAAATTTCAAAAACTTATGATGGGCTTTTAGCTCAAAAAAAGATTTAATAATTGAAAAACAGGATGAAAACATTAAATCTTTATTAAAAGATAAAGAAGAAATTATTAAATCCAATAAAACCAATGTAATAAGTTTAAAATTACAGAATGATAAATATCGTGAATTGATTAAGAAATATGAAGAAAAACTTGATTAAAAATGTATAAATGTTTTATAATACATAATTAATATCATATAAAAATTTTTGGTGTAATCATGTTGAGGACAAATGTTTGTGGAGTTGAATTTAGAAATCCTTTAATGTTGGCTGCAGGAGTTATGGGAAGTAATGCTTCTTCCATGAATTGGATTTTAAAATCCGGTGCAGCAGGTGTTGTTTCTAAATCTTTTTCTTTAGAACCGAATCCGGGATATGCAAATCCTACAACTGTAGGTGTTGAATGCGGCATTATCAATGCTATAGGTCTTTCAAATCCAGGTGCAGAAAACTTTAAAGAGAACTTAAAAGAATTGACAGGAAAGGAAATGTTTCAATAGCTTCAATTTACGGGGCAACTCCTGAAGAATTTAGCAAGTTAGTTTTGGAAATTGAAGATTATGTTGATATGATTGAGTTGAATATTTCATGTCCTCATGCTATGGAAGGTTATGGTGCATCCATAGGTCAGGATGCTAATTTAACTCATAAAATTGTTAGTGCTGCTAAAGATAGTGCAAATAAACCAGTAATAGCTAAACTAACTCCAATGTTACTGATATTGTTGAAATAGCTGTGGCAGCTCAGGATGCAGGAGCAGATGCATTGACTTTAATTAATTCATTAGGTCCTGGAATGAAAATCAATATTGATGTTGCAAGACCTGTTTTGTCAAATAAGTTTGGCGGAATGAGCGGTAAGGCTATAAAACCAATAGCTCTTCGTAATGTTTATACTGTTTATGATAATGTAGATATTCCAATTATTGGTGTTGGAGGTATTTCAAACTTTGAAGATGTTGTTGAATTTTTATTTGCTGGAGCTAGGGCAGTTCAAATTGGTACTTCTATTATGGATGAGGGTGTAGAAGTATTTGGCAAAATCAACAAAGATTTAGAAGAATTTATGAATAAAAAAGGTTATGAATCTATTGATGAAATGATTGGCCTTGCACATGAGGAGTTGTAATTTATGAATGATGTTCCACAAATTGTTGAAATTAATGAAATAATTGAAGAGACTCCAACAATTAAAACTTTTGTCTTTGATTGGGATATGGATAAGTTCGGTGTTCCTTCTCCGGGGAATTTGTGATGGTTTGGAATTTCCATAATGAAAAACCAATGTCCATTTCTTTAATTGACAAAGAAAATTCCAGAATGGCCATTAGTGTTAAAAATGTTGGTGAATTTTCATCACAGCTTCATGATTTAAAAGTTGGAGATAAAATAGGTATTCGAGGAAGCTATGGAAATGGATTTTCAAATGATTTAACTGATAAAAAAGTTTTAGCTATTGGTGGTGGAGTTGGAATGGCTCCTATTAATGCAATAGTTAGTGATTTGCTTAAAAAAGGCAATGCTGTTGATGTAGTTCCGGCAGCCGTTACAAAAGAAGAATTGCTGTTTATGGAGTCATTGGAAAAATCAGGTGCAAAGATTCATCCGTGTACTGATGATGGAAGTTTTGGATTTGAAGGATTTGCAACAGATTGTACTGTAAGTTTACTTGAAGATAACTCTTATGATTTTGCATTTGTTTGTGGTCCTGAGATAATGATGAAAGGAATCTATGAAATACTTGAAGATGCTGGAATAAGTGCAGAATATTCTCTAGAGAGATACATGAAATGTGCTCTAGGTATATGTGGTCAGTGTTGTGTTGATAATACTGGATGGAGAATCTGTGTAGAAGGGCCTGTTTTTAAAAATGAGAAAATAGAAGAAATTTCAGAGTTTGGTAAATACAGAAGGAATGCTGCAGGAATAAAGCAGTAATTAAATGTGATTCTAATGGAAAAAGACTTAAAAGAATATATAACTCCTCCAGTATTGCTGGTACTGTTCTTGCTTGGAATATCACTAATGATTGTATCTCCGGTTTTGAATATGGTTATATTGGGGGCAATATTAGCTTATGCTATCCGCCCATTAGCTAGAAAAATAACTTCTAAAATAAAAATCAGATCAGTTTCTATTTTTCTGGCTGTAATTTTGGTTATGATTCCATTGGTTATTTTAATTGCATATATTATTTCAGTAATATCTGGTGTTTTATCTGATGTGTTGGTAGTTAATCCAAGTGGTTTTAACTTAAATTTGGATACTGTAATTAATCAGATGGTTAATAGCCTGCCGGCAGATATAAGCTCTGGTATTGATACTGCATCAATTAAATCATCTTTATCCGGTTTTATAAAGGATATTGGAAATGTGGTGCTGGATTATATTGTAAGCTTGGCCAGCAAACTTCTTTCAATTTCTGTAGATTTATTTATTTTATTCGCATCAATATATTACTTTATTCGTGATGGAGATAACTGTTATGATTTCGTTGAATCATTCATACCTCAGGAAAGTAAAGATTTCTTTGAAAGAACTGTAAATTCCGTTAAAGAGGTTTTAAAAAGTATATTTTATGGACATTTTTTAACTTCTTTAATTATTGGTATTATTGCGGCTGTTGGATATTCTTTACTTGGATATTCTCAGGGAGTATTTTTAGGAGTGCTTACCGGTATTTTTTCAGTTAATTCCAATATTTGGACCTTGGCCAATTTATTGGACCTTGGCTATTGTTGATTTGATTTCAGGAAATTATGTAAGGGTTGTAATTGTAATTTTATTTGGATTTTTCCTTAGTTTAAGTGATATGTATATTAGGCCAGCATTATCCAGTCATTATGCAGATATCCATCCTTTAATTTTACTTATTGGGTTTTTGGCAGGCCCATTAGTTTACGGAATTGTAGGGTTTATTTTAGGTCCATTAATACTGAGTATAACTTATGCTGTTTTAGATAACTTTAGAATAGAACTTAATAAAAGCAAAGGGGAATAAACATGGAAAAAAACGTTGTTATTTTAGATATTGACTATGTTACTTATGAAAACAAGCCTGTAATCCGTTTATTTTCAAAAGATAAGGATAAAAACATTGTTTTGTTAGATGACACCTTTGAGCCTTATTTGTATGTTGCTCCTAAAGATGATGATAAAGAGTGTCAAAAACAGATTCTTGATACTTTAGATGATGTGCATATTGAAGAAGTTATTAAAAAGGATTTTCAGGTGGAAAAAACATTTTTAAAAGTGACTTTTTAAATCCTCAGGAATTAGCTAAAAACAGGGATGCTTTACGTGATTTGGACTCTGTGGATCATATAAGGGAACATGATATTCCATTTTACAGAAGATATTTAATTGATCGTGATGTTATTCCAATGACTGAGGTTAAAGCCTGCGGGGAAAAAAAAATTGATTCATTTTTAAATTTGGATTCTAAAAAAAACACGATTTGGAAATTATTAAACTTACCAAACCTCTTGAAAGAGTGAATGATGATTTGCAGGACTTTAGAATTTTAAGTTTTGATTTGGAAGTTAGAAATCCTCATGGGATGCCAAATTCTGAAGTTGATGAGATAATCATGATTGAGTAGCCAGTAATTTTGGAATAAATCAGGTTATTTCAACCAAAACAAATTCTGTATAGTTAAAAAAAGCAATGTTGATATTATTGTAGGATATAATTCTGATAATTTTGACCTTCCATATATTAAAGACAGAGCTAAACTTTATGGTTTGGAGTTGGATTTGGGAATGGATGATTCTAATATTAAATTTATTCGAAGGGTTTTGCAAATGCAGCTTCTTTTAAAGGACTGATTCATGTTGATTTATATCTTGTTATGAGAAGATACATGACTTTGGAGAGATATACTTTAGAGAGAGTATACTATGAATTATTTGGTGAGAGGAAAAATCGATGTTCCCGGAGAACACATCTGGGAGTACTGGGACAGTGATTCAACTGAATTAGATGATTTGTTTGATTTAGTGAACCGAATTTGCTTGGATCAATAGCTATGTATAAATCTCCTTTTGTACAGTTTTTAGTTGGTGAAGCTGTACCTGTTACTCCTTTTCCGTATTCTGCATTTACTAAAGGTCCGGTTAAAATTTCAATCATAAATGCTAATGCATATCCTTTAAATCCACCGAATGCTAAAATTGAACCTTCAAGAGCAGCTTCAGCAGTAACTGATGTAGCCATATCTACTGCAATGTAGGAATCACTTGGAATACCAATAGCAATTGGGTTTGTTCCAATAAGTGCTTCACTTGCACCAAATGGAGCAATTGCAGGGTCAGTATTTGCGATTACAGTTCCGATAACACCTTCTTTAACTGCAATATCTGAGTAAAATCCGGTTACTCCAAAGTGGTTTGAATTGTGTACTCCCACACATCCGATACCTACTTCTTTAGCTTTTTTACAGCTAATTTCATAGCTTTGTATGCAACAGCCTGTCCGAATCCGCTGTTACCGTTTATTAAAGCAATAGCAGGAGTTTCTTTTTCAATAGTTATGTTGTCTTTTAAGTTTATGGTTCCTGATTCAATACTAATTAAGTATTGTGGGAATCTACCAAGTCCATGTGAAGTAAATCCTTTTAAATCTGCATCAATTGTAGCTTCTGCTACCAATTCGCTGTCTTCTTCACTAGCTCCTAATTTTTTTAATATTTCTTTTACAAGAGCTATTTCATTATCTTTCATTATTTTCATTTTTTCACTCTCCTTATAGTTAT
>VOFD01000657.1_pt1 | contig 22001 bp, 32 predicted proteins | sample 5384101 | NCBI WGS metagenome assembly VOFD01 (sample SAMN12384723, study PRJNA508395) | human gut metagenome | isolation source: healthy gut C | host: Homo sapiens
GCATATACGTGGACGGCACGTTAGGTGGCGGAGGGCATTCTTATGAAATATGCAGACATCTTTTCGGATAAAGGAAGGCTGATCGGCATTGATCAGGATGCAAAGCTGCGATCGAAGCGGCAAAGGAGCGATTAGGGGAGTTTGGAGATAAAGTTACTATTATTCGCAGCAATTACTGCAATATGGTAAAGGAACTGAAAAGCATTGGCATTTCATCGGCAGATGGGATTATTTTGGATCTCGGGGTATCCTCCTACCAGTTGGATACGGCTGAGCGGGGATTTACATACCGCGAAGACGCACCGCTTGACATGAGGATGGATCAGCGTCAGGATATGACCGCAAAAGATATTGTGAATGGATACAGCGAGATGGAGCTGTACCGTATCATCCGCGATTACGGCGAAGAGAAGTTCGCAAAAAAACATCGCGAAGCACATTGTAAATGCAAGGCAAAGAGAAAGAAATTGAAACAACTGGGGAGTTAATTCAAATCATAAAAGCGACCATACCTATGAAAGTCCGAGCGGTTGGAGGACACCCGGCTAAAAAGACATTCCAGGCAATTCGGATCGAACTGAACAGAGAACTGGAAGTTTTAAGGGATTCGCTGGACAGCATGATCGATTTTTTGAATGACGGAGGAAGGATCTGTGTGATTACATTCCATTCGCTGGAAGATCGAATCGTAAAAACAACTTCAGAAAAAAATGAAAATCCGTGTATATGTCCAAGGGAGTTTCCTGTCTGCGTATGCGGCAGGAAATCCAAGGGCTTTGTGGTCACCAGAAAGCCGATTATACCGGGTGAGGAAGAACTAACATATAATAAACGAGCAAAAAGCTCCAAACTTCGTGTTTTCGAAAGAAGACGGGAGGAAGAGGAGTCATGAAACAGGTAAACAGAGACAAATGTAAGAGACAGGAGGGTCGATATGGCAGAGAGAAATTATCGCAGAGATGATAACATAAGACAGACAGGTCGATATGCTTATATTGATGGCAGTACCGTTCGCAAATTACAGACTCGCCCTGTACCGGAAAAAGAGAGAAACCGAGAGAAGACAGGAACAGCCGCGACGCAGAAAACGGACGAGTGCCAAAACAAGACGCAACCGTGCACGTGCACTGCAGATGCATCTGCGTGACGTTATCTTTCTTGGAATTGCAGGAATGATCGTGGTTGTTTCATGCATCAACTTTCTTCAGAAACAGGCATTGAATACATCCTATCGTAATCAGGTGGCGACACAGGAGGCCAAGCTTGCAGATCTCAAAGAACGCAATGATGCCGCCTATGAAAGTGCACTGAAGTCCGTAGATCTGGAGACGATCCGCAATATTGCCATCAACAAACTGGGTATGGTTTATGCCGGAGAAGAACAGGTAAAAACTTACGATGACAAGAGCGGCGACTATGTAAGACAGTACAGTGATGTTCCGACAGAGTGAGTAATCAGACAGGTGGTATAAAGTGGCAGAAAAGAAAAGAAAAAAAAAGCACTTTTCAAAACTAATGCAGAAAAAACTGGTGGGAAGTTTTGCATTAGTTTTGTTTGTGTTACTGGGATTAAATTTAAGAATTGTATATATTACAGCCAAAAACGGCGATAATTATGCAAAACAGGTGCTGTCACAGAAACAGTATGACAGCAGAACGATCCCATACAAACGCGGAGAGATCCAGGATCGCAATGGAAATGTGTTTGCAAAAAGTGAAAAGGTCTATAATGTCATTCTCGACTGTGTAGCGGTAAACGGTGGTGATGAAGAAGAACAGGCAAAGCTGAAAGAGCAGGAAATTGATTACATTGAACCGACGATCGATGCACTTGTGAAAACATTAGGTCTGGATGAAGCAGAGCTTCGTTCACTGATTACTGATCCGGCAACATCCGGTAGTCGTTATCAGGTTCTGAAAAAGGGCATTTCTCTGGAAGAAAAGCAGACATTTGAGGACTATACGGAGATCGATTCTGAAAAGGAGTACACCAAGACAGACCTTGCAAGGCGGCGGTGTGTTCAGGGTGTCTGGTTTGAAGAAGATTACGTCCGGGATTATCCGCTGAAAACACTTGCGAGCAATGTGATCGGAGTCGGAAGCAATTCCGGCGGTGCAAGCGGGTTGGAATCTTACTACACAGATGTCTTGAGCGGGACAGACGGCAGAGAGTTCGGTTATCTGGATGAGAACTCCGACCTGCAGAGGACGATCGTTGAACCGACCAATGGAAATACAATCGTTTCCACCCTGGATATCAACATCCAGCAGGTTGTGGAAAAGTACATCGCTGAATTTGATGCAGAGTACGGCAAAGATGCCGAGGACGGCAAAGGTGCGAAAAACATCGGTGTCATCGTCGGAAATCCGCAGAACGGCGAGATTTATGCGATGGCGAGCAACCACGGATTTGACCTCACGGATCCGGACGATTTAAGCGACAAGTATACGGACGCAGAGCTGAAATCCATGACAGAGGAAGAAAAATCAGATGCTCTGAATGAGAAATGGTACAATTACTGCGTATCCGAAAGTTTTGAGCCTGGCTCTACGTTTAAACCGATCGTGGTAGCATCGGCACTGGAGATGGGTGCGATCACGACAGATGCTACCTACGTCTGTGACGGTGGAGAATTTGTCACCGATACAGAAATCAAATGTGATAATATTTACGGTCATGGAGATGAGACGTTAAGTGATGTTATCAAAAATTCCTGTAACGATGCGATGATGCAGATCGGAATGAAAATGCAGATCACACCATTCCTGAAATACCAGAGACTGTTTAATTTCGGAAGCCGGACAGGGATCGACCTTCCGAACGAAAGTACCGGTGTACTGTATGACAGGGACAGCATGCACGAGGTAGAGCTGGCGACCAATACCTTCGGTCAGACTTTTACCAGCACGATGATCCAGGAATATGCGGCATTTAATGCAGTGGTAAACGGCGGATATTATTATGAGCCGCATATGGTAAAGCAGATCCTGGATGATAACAGCGGAGTGGTAAAGAATATCAATCGGTCCTTCTGCGTCAGCCGGTATCCACGAAAAATGCAGATTTTGTGTTAAGTGCCATGGAGCAGACTGTTCTGGATGGTACCGGAAAAAAAGCAAGAGTGCCGGGCTACCGTGTGGCAGGTAAAACAGGTACTGCAGAGAAGATCAATCCGGAGACCGGAACACGTTGGGAAGGAAAATATCTGGTATCTTTCATCGGATGTGCACCGGTGGATGATCCGCAAACTTACAGTGTATGTTGTTGTCGATGAGCCAAACGTTGAAAATCAGGAAACTGGTGGTTACTCTATGATCATTTCCAGAAAGATCATGATGGAAGTGCTTCCGTATCTGAACATTCCACAGACGGAAGAGATCACAGATGAGTTGCTTCAGGAGCTGGAACTGACCAGAGAAGATGTGGAAAACGGAAGAAACGCAGCTCTGATCAAAGAAAAATCAGAGACAACGGAGACAGATGAATACGGAAATGTCATCTCTTCCGGAACGACCGCTGAGACGGACGAGTACGGAAATGTCATCTCTTCCGGTACGACCGCTGAAACGGACGAGTACGGAAATGTCATTTCCTCTGGAACGACATCCGGCAGTACATCCTCTGCGACAGGCACAACCGATGCTCAGACATCACAGACGGATGCTTATGGAAATGTGATCAGTGGCGGCGATTCCACGACGCAGGGTACGACGGACGATGAGGGATCGGCGTTTCATTCAAATATACCGGCTCCGCTCCAGTCACAGGACAGTGGTGACGGCGTGAGTACGCAGGACTGGATCACCAACGAAAAGCTTGGTATTGATGAAAATAATAACAGTTATTAGTCAAATGGATATTCGCAATTGAAGCAGGGGACTTCCTTGATTTGGTTAAGATATAAAGATGTGGGTGTCAAAAGTCCTCAACTATGATGCCTACGGATTGTTCCGTGCGTTGCACTCCCACAATCCTCTCCAGTATTCGCATATCGTGGGATTATCATCCCACTTTTATGCTCATATCTGGGTGGCCCCAAGGTCTTTCATCCACTTATGAGCAAGCTCATGTGGATTTAGACCTTTGACCCTGGCATCATATAAAGAATTTGCAGTTTTAACCTCACAGAAGCGACGATATAATAATAGAAAGCTTTTTGTGAGGTTTTTGTATTGTTTGTAAAGATCAAAACATTTCACCGCAAAAAAGATCGTGGCTGTTTTTGCACTGTGCATGGCGGCGATGCTTTTTCTGATTGGGCGGCTGGGGTATCTGATCTTCGCTTCGGGCAGATTATTACAGCGAAAAGCACAGGATCTCCATGAGGGAGCGAAGTATCAAAGTACCGCGGAAAAATTCTGGACTGCAACGGAAAAGTGCTGGCGGATAATAAGACGGTATGTACGATTTCTGTGATCCACAGTCAGATCAAAGAGCCGGAAAAAGTGATCGATGTGCTGACAGAAGAACTGGGGCTGGAGCGTGACCAGGTCAAGAAACGCGTGGAAAAGAACAGTTCCATTGAGCGGATCAAAACGAATGTGGATAAACAGACCGGGGATAAAATAAGAGAATACGATCTGGCTGGCGTGAAAGTGGATGAAGACTATAAGAGAAATTATCCATATGGAAATCTGGCTTCCAAAGTGCTTGGATTTACCGGAAGTGACAATCAGGGGATCGTGGGACTGGAAGTCAAATATGAGAGCATCTTAAAAGGAACAGACGGGCAGATTCTGACCATGACGGATGCCAGAGGTGTGGAATTATCCGACACCGGAGAAGGAAGAAAAAGAGCCGGTTTCCGGGAAAAATCTAATCTTAAGCCTGGATGCAAACCTGCAGGAGTATGCACAGCAGGCGGCTTACCAGGCACTGGAACAGAAACAGGCAGACAGTGTCTCCATTATTCTGATGCGGCCCCGGGAACGGGGAGATCCTGGCGATGGTAAATGTACCGGAATACGATCTGAATGATCCGTTTAACCTGAAAAAAAGTACGAATGGCATGTCACAGCAGGAAATTCAGGATGAAAGAAACAAAATGTGGCGAAATGGCTGCATCAACGACACGTATGAGCCGGGTTCGACATTTAAGATCATAACGGCATCGGCAGCTCTGGAAGAGGGCGTTGTAACACCGGAAGATACTTTCAGCTGTCCCGGATTTCGGATTGTCGATGACAGGAGGATACGCTGCCATAAAACGACCGGTCATGGAAGTGAGACGTTTGTACAGGGGGTGCAGAATTCCTGTAATCCGGTTTTTATTGAAGTGGGACAGCGGCTGGGGACAGATGCTTTTTACAGGTATTTTCAGCAGTTCGGTCTGCTCGAAAAGACTGGGATCGATCTTCCGGGAGAGGCAGGGACGATCATGCATCAGAAAAAAGGATATCGGCCGGTGGAACTGGCAACGATCTCGTTCGGACAGTCCTTTCAGATCACGCCGATCCGTCTGGCGGCAACGGTGTGTTCCCTGATCAATGGCGGCCATAAGATCACGCCGCATTTTGGGGTGGAAGTGCGGGAAGATGACGGTACTTTGCTGGAAACACTTTCTTATAAGGAAGGAAAACAGATCGTATCGAAGCAGGTTTCCAAGACAATGAGGATGATTCTCGAAAAAGTCGTTTCCGAAGGAGGCGGCAAAAGGCCTATATCGAAGGATATCATATAGGAGGAAAGACAGCGACTTCCGAGACACTGCCGCGAAGTGCAAATAAATACATTTCCTCTTTTCTTGGATTTGTTCCGGCAGAAGATCCCAGGATTCTTGGAATCTGTATTATAAACAATCCGCAGGGCGTATATTATGGAGGAACGATCTGTGCCCCGGTCATGCGGACGGTTTTTTGAAAATATTCTGCCTTATCTCGGAATCGAAAAAGAAGCCGCACAGGAAACGGATGCGGTCAGAACAATGGATCAAGTCGAACATTTGCTGTCTGCTGAATAAAACAGAAGGGGAGTCTTTTTTCCGACTAAGATAAAACAGTTGCGAAAAAAGAGGAAAAGTTTTATACTAGCATAGAGTTATGCGTCGCAGACAAGCGGCCTGACAACCAGAAAACGAGGCCGCCGTTATGCGGCGACAGGAGGTAAATATGAAAATAAGTACAGAAGTAATCATTGCATTGCTGGCATCCTTTGCAATCAGTGTCGTCTTGAGTCCGATCATTATCCCATTCCTGAAAAGACTGAAGATCGGTCAGACGGAACGAACCGAAGGTGTACAGTCCCATCTTGAAAAAGCAGGCACGCCGACTATGGGAGGACTGATCATTCTGATCAGTGTGCTGGTCACCCTCTTTTTCTTTGTCCGCAGATATCCGAACATCATCCCGGTTCTGTTTCTGACACTGGGTTTTGGTATCATCGGATTTCTGGATGATTATCTGAAAGTTGTGCTTCGAAGATCCGACGGTCTGCTTCCGAAGCAGAAAATGCTCGGACAGATCATTGTTACGACCATTTTTCTGGCGTATATCCTGATCGTGGACAAAAGTGTCCTGACGATGAGGATCCCGTTCAGCGATCAGTATTTTGACTGCAAATGGATCACGGTTCCGCTGGTTTATCTGGCAGTGATCGGAACAGTCAACGGAGTCAACTTTACCGATGGACTGGACGGACTGGCAACAGGCGTTACGACAATGGTTGCTGTATTCTTTACTGCTGTATCCATCGGGCTTGGCGGCGGCATTGAGCCAATCACGGCGGCTGGTTACCGGTGCACTGCTCGGATTTCTGTTATTTAACGTCTATCCGGCACAGGTATTTATGGGTGATACCGGATCGCTTGCACTTGGTGGATTTGTGGCAGGTGCAGCCTATGTGCTGAAGATGCCGTGGATCATCCTGGTTGTCGGACTGATCTATCTGGTGGAGGTACTCTCTGTTATGATCCAGGTCACCTACTTTAAGAAGACCGGCGGAAAACGATTCTTTAAGATGGCCCCGATCCATCATCATTTTGAGCTTTTTGTGGCTGGTCTGAGACCAGAGTTGTGGCAGTCTTTACCGTTGTGACAGCACTGTTGTGCCTGCTGGGACTCGTTCTGGTATCATAAACAGATATCAAGGTGGAGTATTAAGCCATAGCAAGACATCATGGCTTCAGGTTTTTAATTCTGACAGCATAGTATAAGATACGAACATCGAGGAGGAGAATAGAAGATGGATTTTAAAGATAAAAAGGTCTTGGTATTCGGAAGCGGCATCAGCGGCATCGGAGCCTGTGAGCTTCTGGAAAAAAGCGGTGCAACTGTGATTTTGTTTGATGGCAATGAAAAGCTTCACGAGGAAGCAATCCGCATGAAACTGCCTTCCGCAAGCAAGGCACAGATCCTGATCGGGCAGATCAGTGATGAGCAGTTAAAAGAGCTGGATCTTGTGGTATTAAGTCCTGGTGTACCGACGGATCTGCCGGTGGTAGAAAAAATGAAAGCGACCGGCATCCGCATCTGGGGAGAGGTAGAGCTGGCATATGAAAACGCAAAAGGCGATGTTCTGGCGATCACCGGCACGAACGGAAAGACGACAACAACCAGCCTTTTAGGTGAGATCATGAAATGCTGGAAAGAGAGCGTTTATGTCGTTGGAAACATTGGAAATCCTTATACGCAGGCAGCTCCGAAGATGACAGAAGAGAGTGTGACCGTTGCGGAGATCAGCAGTTTTCAGCTGGAGACGATCGATCAGTTCCATCCAAAGGTAAGTGCGATCTTAAATATCACACCGGATCATCTGAACCGCCATCATACCATGGAAGAGTACATAAGAGTCAAAGAGCTCATCACCAAAAATCAGACATCCGAAGATACCTGTGTCCTCAACTACGAAGATCCGATCCTGCGTGCATTTGGAGAAAATCTTCAGATCAGGGTATTATTTTTTCAGCAGTGAGCGTAAACTGAAACAGGGACTTTATCTGGAAGATGAGACGATCTGGTATGCAGATGAGAGTCAGAAACTTGCAATCTGCAAAACACAGGATTTAAACATCGTCGGCAAACATAACTACGAAAACGTAATGGCGGCGACCGGCATGGCATTATCTTACGGCGTTCCGCTTGAAAAGATCCAGGAAGCAGTAAAAGCATTCCAGGCAGTAGAACACCGCATTGAGTTTGTGACAGAGAAAAGCGGTGTTGTTTATTACAACGATTCCAAAGGAACCAATCCGGATGCGGCGATCAAGGGCATCCAGGCGATGTCACGCCCGACTCTGCTGATCGGAGGCGGATATGACAAAGGCTCCGATTACACGGAATGGATCCAGTCTTTTGACGGCAAAGTAAAATATCTGGTACTGCTCGGTGTTACAAAAGAAAAAATTGCAGAAACAGCACGTAAGTGTGGATTTGATAACATCATCATGACAGAAAGCCTCGAAGAAGCCGTCAAAGTTTGTGCAGAAAATGCAGAAAGCGGCGATGCCGTACTTCTTTCACCGGCATGTGCGAGCTGGGATATGTTCCCAAGCTATGAAGTCCGCGGAAGAAGATTCAAAGAATTAGTAAGAAATTTATAATCCGGGAATGCAGGGAGTGATGCAATGAGAACAAAATCCGGCAGAGGAGATGTACTGCTGGTATGCATGGTGCTGTTTCTTGTTGTTTTTGGGCTGGCAGTGTTATACAGCACCGGTTCCTACAATGGGAGTGTCCGCTTCGGAGATGCTTTTTATTATATGAAAAAGCAGTTTTTTGCGCTGGCACTCGGGATGCTTGCCATGTACCTGATCAGCTGTATGGATTACCATATTTTTGAAAAATATGCCATCGCGACCTATCTGATCTCCCTTGCATTATCCACCCTGGTATTATTTGCGGGCAATGCTTACAACGGTTCCAGAAGATGGCTCTCACTTGGTCCTCTTTCCTTTCAGCCGTCCGAGTTTGCCAAACTTGCCGTGATTCTGTTTCTGGCAAGAATGGTCGGAAGACAGAAGAAAAAAAGGAACAGTTTTCTGAACCTGGTGTTTGTGATTGCTCTGGTACTGCCGATCGTGGCACTGGTAGGGACGAACAACTTAAGTACGGCGATCATCATTCTCGGCATCGCAGTGATCGTAGTGTTTGTATCGGACAAAAGATATATGCAGTTTGTGTGGATCGCGGCGGCCGGAGCAGGCATGATGGCGTTGTTCCTTGGGATGGAGTCTTACCGCCTGGAGAGGATCGCCATCTGGAAGAATCCGGAGGCTTACGAAAAGGGCTATCAGACAATCCAGGGACTTTATGCGATCGGTTCCGGCGGACTGTTCGGCAGAGGATTCGGCGAGAGCATCCAGAAGCTCGGATTCGTGCCGGAAGCGCAGAATGATATGATCTTTTTCAATCATCTGCGAAGAACTTGGATTTGTCGGTGCCACGATCCTGATGCTTGTTTTTCTGATGCTGATCTGGAGGTTTATGGTGATCGCTGTACATGCACCGGATCTTTTCGGGTCACTGATCGCGGCGGGAGCCATGGGGCACATCGCGATCCAGGTGATTTTAAATGTAGCCGTTGTGACAAATACGATTCCGAATACCGGGATCACACTTCCGTTTATCAGTTATGGAGGTACTTCCGTTTTGTTTCTGCTCGGAGATGGGGCTGGTTTTGGCAGTCAGCCGGTGGCAAAGCGAGAAAAAAATGCATATGATAATTTTATAGAAGCAATTTCCAGATTGAGTAAGCGGAGGGGTTTGGGTGGAATACTTTGAAATAACAGGTGGAACACCTCTGCACGGAAGTATCACACTTCAGGGTTCCAAAAATGCGGCCCTGCCTTTGATGGCGGCATCCATTCTGCATCCGGGCAGGACGACGCTGCATCATGTTCCGGCGATTCGTGATGTTGATGTGATGATTGAAATACTGGAGAATATCGGCTGTACGGTACAGAAAGACAACGGGACGCTGATCATAGATGCTGCAAAAGCAGAACATTTTGAGGTCGCAAAGCATCGCTCGGCGAGCGGATGCGTTCCACGATCATTCTGCTCGGATCGATGCTTGGAAGAGCCGGAAGGGCGAAAATGCCGTTTCCGGAGGCTGTATCATCGGGATGCGGCCGATAGACATCCATATCACCTCTCTTGGAAAGATGGGAGCTGTCTTTGAAGAGAAAGACGGCATGCTCTGTGCAGTGACAGACGGTCTTTGCGGGACCAGGATCCATCTTCGTTTTCCAAGTGTCGGTGCCACGGAAAATGTCATTCTTGCGGCTGTTTATGCCAGAGGGCGTACCCGGATTGAAAACTGTGCAAAAGAACCGGAAATTGCAGAACTTTGCAGATTTCTGCGTGAGAAAGGTGCAAAGATCGAAGGAGAAGGAACTTCCTGTATCCTGGTAGAAGGAGTCAGCCATCTGAGGGACAGCACCTACACGCTGATGCCGGATCGGATCGTGGCAGGCACCTATCTGTTTGCAGCGGCAGCGACCAGAGGCGAGATTTGTCTGGAAGGGATGCGTCCATCCGATATGGAGTCCGTCCTGGATGTGCTTGGCAGGATGGGTGCAGTGTATGAGAACAGGGAAGATGGATTTTACCTGGATGGAAGAAAAGCGATAAATCCGCTTCCTGTGGTCTGTACAGAGACGTATCCCGGTTTTCCGACGGATCTGCAGTCCCAGTCGCTTGCAACGCTCTGCGTGGCCAGGGGCAGAAGCGTGATCCGGGAGTGTATTTTTGAAGAACGCTTCCGAATTGCACCGTGGCTGAACCGGATGGGGGCGGATGTGACCACAGACGGCAGGGAAGCTGTGATCGAAGGAAAGGCACATCTGTCCGGACAGATGGTGAAAGCCCAAGAGCTGCGAGGCGGTGCGGCACTTGTGATCGCCGCTCTGATGGCACAGGGGATCACCCGCGTATACGGAAGTGCTTTTATCGAACGCGGATATGAAGATCTGGCAGGAGATTTAAGAAAGCTTGGAGCGGTTATTTCGAAGAAAAAAAAGCAGAAAGGTGAAACTGTGAAGAACAAAAAAAAGAAGAACAGAAGAAAGCAAAGAAGAAAAGTGATCTTGATTCTGCTGGCCGTGCTGGTGCTTGGTCTGGTGGTGATTTTTGGGCTGTTTCGGGTGCGGAAACTGGTAATTTCAGGAAATAAGCAATATAAAGCGGAGGAGATACAGGAGGCCATCATGCAGGATGGTCTCTGCAAGAATTCGCTTTATCTGCTCTGGAAATTCAGCGATCAGGCAAAAGTAAAGGAGTCCATTCTGTTCCTGAACGGAGCAGAGGCAAAGCTGAGAACACCATTTGAAGTGCAGGTGACCGTAAAAAGAAAAACAGCAGATCGGATATCTCCTGAATCAGGGAAGCTATATTTATTTCGATAAAGACGGCATGATCGTGGAGATCTCGGATCAGCCAAGCGAAGATGTTCCACTGATCACCGGGCTGGATGTTGAAAAAGCAGAACTATATGAAAAACTTCCGGTGAAGGATGAAGGAATGTACAATACGATCGTAACTCTGACCAAGACACTGAACAAAGACGGTCTGGTACCAAATGAGATCCGTTTTAATACAAGAGATACGATCACACTGGTGTTCGAGGATATCAAGGTCAACCTTGGAGATGATACGGATCTGGAGGACAAGATGTCGGCACTCAACTCCATATACGCACAGCTTGACGGCAGACATGGAACACTGTACATGGAATCCTACAGTGAAAACAGCGGACAGGTGACCTTTAAAAACGAGAGCGGCGGTACGGAAGATCTGGCCTCGACTGACGGAAGCGCGAGTCTGAAACTTCCACGCAGGAAACACAGGAAGGCGGAGGCAGAATGTACTCAAAAACAGACGGTACTTTTTCGACCGATGCCAATGGAAACAAGACCTATACCGATGCCGCCGGAGTCACGACGACGCAGTGTGATGAGTATAATTATACCGATGAAAATGGCAATATTATTACCGATGGATACGGCTATATTGATCCATATACAGGTTCTTACATCAATTAGTGACACGGATGATGGGAATATTGCACAGTTTCGGCCGTGGTTCGATGGGCGAAACTAGCTTTTTAATAAGAAATTTTAAAATTGTCTTGATTATTTGGGCAAATAACTATATTATAGAAGAATAGAGATGCATATGCGAAGGAGGAAATACCCTTGTTAGAAATTATGACAAACGAAGCTGAGTCTGCGGCTAAGATCATCGTAATCGGTGTGGGCGGTGCAGGCAATAACGCTGTGAATAGAATGGTTGATGAAGCGATCGCAGGTGTAGAATTTATTGGTGTCAATACCGATAAGCAGGCACTGCAGCTTTGCAAAGCACCGAACACAATTCAGATCGGTGAAAAAGTAACAAAAAGGACTTGGTGCAGGTGCACAGCCGGAGGTTGGCCGTCAGGCGACCGAAGAAAGCTCCGAAGAGCTCAGACAGGCTATGCAGGGTGCAGACATGGTATTCGTTACCTGTGGTATGGGCGGCGGAACCGGAACAGGTGCCGCACCGATCGTGGCAGGCCTGGCAAAAAGAAATGGGTATCCTGACCGTCGGCGTTGTCACAAAACCTTTCCGTTTTGAAGCAAGAACTCGTATGAATAATGCACTTGCAGGTATTGAAAACCTCAAGAAAAATGTAGATACACTGATCGTAATTCCAAATGACAAGTCGCTTGAAATCGTAGACCGCCGGACAACCATGCCGGAAGCGCTGAGAAAGGCTGATGAGGTTCTGCAAAGCAGGCAGTACAGGGCATTACAGACCTGATCAATCTTCCGGCTCTTATCAATCTGGATTTTGCCGATGTGCAGACTGTCATGACAGACAAGGGCATCGCACATATCGGTATCGGACATGCAAAAAGGAGACGACAAAGCACTCGAAGCAGTTAAACAGGCAGTGGCCAGCCCGCTTCTGGAGACTACGATCGAAGGTGCATCCCACGTTATCATCAATATTTCAGGAGATATTTCTCTTATGGATGCAAACGATGCAAACAAGCTATGTACAGGAGCTTGCCGGTGATGATGCAAACATTATCTTTGGTGCTATGTATGATGATACTTACACAGACGAAGCAAGCATCACCGTGATTGCTACCGGTCTGGATTCTTCTACCGCAACACAGCCGACAGTAAACAGCAGAAAAGTATCACAGGACAGCCGCAATGAACAGCCACAGTCCAGTCTTTTCCAGAGAACGATCGGAAGTGCTACGCAGGCCGGCAGACAGGCGGGCACAGCTCCGTCAAACGGAAAACTGCGCACACCTTCCAGTAATGTACAGGAAAGAGACATTCAGATTCCGGATTTCCTGAGAAGAAGATAATTTTTTAAATCGATCAATAAGATTTTATATGCGAAAGCTTAAAAGACCGTTTCGAAATGGATTCCATTTGGAAACGGTCTTTTTAGAGAGTGCGCTTAGCGGCGCACGTTTCTAACGGGTTAAAGTCCCGAATCCGCCCGGTAGTGGGAAGGATATAGCCGAAGGCAAGGGTGTCCATCGTGAGATGGAATCTGAAGGAAGCTGGATGTGAGGAACATACTAACTCATGGGCAAATCTCTGGTCTGACGAACAGAAATCTCATATAAGGTTATGCATGAGGATAAGGCTGCCTACCAAGTCGAAGTCCAATAACTACACGGAATCATGCATGATAAATGAGGCAGATGGATGGAGAGGAAGAAACGTGTAAGTCAGCAGAGGTCATAGTAGCCGAGAGGTGAATAATCGAATCAGTAGGAGTCTTGAGTATGACCGAGAAAGGAGGAATGACCGTCTATGGCAGAAAACATTGAAAACAATGGCTGTTCGCAAAGAGATAATGCGGAACATGAAGGGTATGTGAAAGCGTCTAGGTCATTCAATCGGATATGGAAAGAAAGAGACAGTGCACAGCCGAGACTTTTAGAAGCGATCCTGTATAAAGATAACCTGAACAGAGCTTACAAGAGAGTAAAGGCAAACAAGGGAGCGCCGGGAGTTGATGGAATGACCATCGAAGCGGCCCTGCCATGGCTAAAGGAGCATCAACAAGAGATAACCGACCGCATTTATCGTGGAAAGTATACTCCGTCTCCAGTAAGACGAGTTGAGATTCCCAAACCAGATGGTGGTGTGCGCAAGCTTGGCATACCAACGGTCATTGACCGCATCATCCAACAGGCAATCACGCAAGAGTTAGTGCCAATCTATGAACCGCTGTTTGCAGATGGTAGCTTTGGCTATCGTCCGGGCAGAAGTGCGAAGGACGCAATACAAAAAGTGAAAGAGTATGCAGAACAAGGATACACATATGCAGTATCCTTAGATTTATCAAAATACTTCGACACACTGAACCATGAAATTCTCCTTAACTTACTCCGTAAGAATGTAAAGGACGAACGGGTGGTGCAGTTGATTAAGCGATATCTGAAAAGCGGAGTGATGGAGAACGGTGTAGTAACAGAGACAGAGGAAGGTTCCCCGCAGGGAGGAAATCTATCCCCACTACTGGCGAATATCTATCTCAATGAGTTTGACCAGGAGTTTTTGAAGAGAGGAGTCCCATGCGTCAGATATGCAGATGACATCGTGCTCCTTGCGAAGAGCAAACGGGCATCGGAGAGACTTCTGGAAAGCAGTACGAAATACCTTGAAGAGAAACTGAAACTTACAGTCAACAGAAAGAAAAGCCGTACTGTCAGTGTATTCGCAATCCGAAATTTTAAGTATCTAGGCTTTGCATTGGGAAGGAATGGAACGGGTATTTATGTTCGCGTTCATCCAAAGTCATGGAGAAAGTTTAAGTCGAGACTGAAAGAGTTGTCTTCCCGTAAACGATGTCAGTCAATCAAGCCAAGCCTTGAGAAAATCAAGATATATGCAAGAGGATGGCTGAACTATTACGGAATAGCAAGCATGAAGAACAACATCGAAGAGATCAACGGATGGCTCTACCACAGAATACGCATGTGTATATGGAAACAGTGGAAACTTCCAAAAACAAAGAAAAGAAATCTGATAAAGATGGGAATACACGAATACTATGCGAATATGGCGGCAAACTGCCGAAGAGGACACTGGTATTGTGCGAATCTGACAACAGTTAAGAAAGCCATGACAAAAAAAGAGAGACTGATGTGGCTTCTATGATTTAGCCACAGCCTATCAGTCCGTGCACGTCAACTATTGAAACCGCCGTGTACCGAACGGTACGCACGGTGGTGGAGAGACGGCGGTTAGTCACCGCCTCCTACCGATTAAGTGATAAATAAAAAAGATAAAACGTGATTTACAGATCAGCCCTTGAAATAATCTGATCGGGATCGGACAGAGGCGGAATATCTGCGTGCGTTAAAGGTGGCACAGCCATTTGCATCTGAAGCAGGCGTGTCTGGGAATGATATCCGGCAGTTTGGGTCGGGATCGGACAGATCGTATGCCAAGGGAAGTGGCGTTGGTCAGGATCGTACTGGCAAGTGCCTGCCGCAGGGATGCTTCATCAGTAAGATCCGATACTACAGCTTTACAGGAAGTGTTAGCATTGATCGTGTCGGCAAGTTTTTAGGGCACGTTCCCAGGAACGGCCTTTGCGGTTAAAAAATATGCAGTGTGGATACACCGTCTAATGCGACCTGTACGGCGATGGCAGTTCCGCACCGCCGGCACCCAGAAGTGTCATTTCTTTGCCGATGATGTCGTGTCCGGCCTCTTTGACTGCCTGCATATAGCCGATGCCGTCGGTGTTGTGACCGACCAGTCTGCCGTTTTTATTGACAACCGTGTTGACAGCACCAATCATGCGGGCGGCATCCGAAAGATCATCGATCAGCTCACAGATTTTTGTCTTATCCGGCATGGTGCAGTTAAAACCGGCGATGTTCATACATCGCGCCCCTTTACCGTATCTGCAAGGTTTGCTTCCGGCACATCGAAACAAAGATAGACATAATTAAGATCCAGCAGGCGGAAAGCTTCATTGTGCATCAGAGGAGAGATACTGTGGGAAACCGGGCTTCCGAGAAGCCCTGTCAGCTTTGTGTGCCCGTCAATCACAGGAAATGTATCGTTCATAAGATCACCTCGTAAGTTTTTGTATTTTTGCGATATCGTGATGCCCGCGAATGTTTCTGTTGCAAAATAACAAAACGTCAGATGCCGGCATCCCGTCAGTTTTATGATAATGACCGGGCGTGCATCTGTCAAGTGCTGGACTTTGCGGCGGAAATATAGTATAATTACAGGAAAAAGCAGGAATGTATGGGAGGCACAGCAATATGGACAAAACAGTACAGGTCAGAGATCTCGTGATCGGAGAGGGAAGACCGAAAATCTGCATTCCGGTCATGGGCAAAGACGACAGAAACATTAAAAGAAGCCGCTGGTCATGCAATGAAAAACATCCGGATCTGATTGAATGGAGAGCGGATTATTTTGCGGATATCGAGAACGAAGAAGTACGCAGACAGGCATTTGATGAGCTGAGAGAGATTCTGGGAGAAGTACCGTTGCTGTTTACGATCCGTACAAGAAGAGAAGGCGGAGAGGCTGATCTTTCGGCAGACCAGTATCTCAAGGTTGTATCGGATGCGATCCGGGATGAAAAGGCAGATCTGGTGGACGTGGAAATCTCCCACGGCGATGACATAGCATTTATGCTGATCTCGCTTGCACATGAGTTTGGAATCAAGACCATAGCATCCAGCCATGATTTTTCACAGACACCGAAAAAGGAGCAGATCATCATGACACTTTGCAAGATGCAGGAATTAGAAGCCGATATCCCGAAGATGGCGGTGATGCCACAGAGAGAGAGAGATGTTCTGGTACTGCTCGATGCAACATTAAGTATGAAAGAGCTCCATGCCCAGACACCGGTCATTACGATGGCCATGGGAAGGAACGGTGTGGTATCAAGGCTGTCGGGAGAAGTATTCGGCTCTGCTGTGACATTTGGGACGGCAGGAGCACAGTCCGCACCGGGACAGATCGATGCGGAAGAATTAAGGAAGATTTTGGAACTTTTGGCCGTCGTCTGATGTCAACGAAAAACAGAACACAAGATCGCAGTTTTGACAAAATATGCACCCCTTGTCACCTATAATGGTAAGTGCTTAAGCGGCACTCCATGTAGGAGGCAGGGGTGTTTTTGTGTACTATGAAGTTTATCTGGATTTTTATTTTTAGAAAGTTTTTTAACGGATGTGGCTCTGCTTATCCTGGTAAAAACGGTGATGCGGGAAAAAATGGAAGGCAAAACATATTGCAGGCACAGCCGTGCTGGAAAGCATGTATCCTTGTATCGAATTGTCGCTTCCCTTTCGGGGAGTTTTACAGCGACCTTTTCTGGATCGTTTCCGTTTTGCTTCTGGTAAGGGGAGGACTTGGAAAAAGAACGGCAAAAGAAGTGCTCTATGGTACATTGTTGCTTGGAATTTCAAGCTTTTGCTTTGGCGGTGCACTGTATGTGGCAGAAACGTTCCGATATATTCCGGGAATTTTGTGAAAATGGCGGTATTTCTATCCTGTGGATGCTTTTGTATCTGTATACGGAAACCGACCAAAACAGACAGCGGATCTGCGAGGTCAGCCTCTGGCAGTGTGGAAAAATAGAAAAGTGAAGGCACTTTTACGATACGGGAAACCGCCTTCGAGAACCTTATAAAAACGTCCGGTAAATATCATAGAGTACGAAGCGGCAAAAGAGTCGCTGGATGGAAAAGAAAATGTGTTTTTGATTCCATACCGTACCGTAAGCAGTTCAGGGAAATGCTCAGAGGGATAGTTTTTGACAGAATGATTGTCAGCAAAGGAAGAAAAACATTTATGAACATCCGGTGATAGCCCCTTACGGGGGGGACGTGTGAGCAGTGATGGCAGTTATCAGATGATACTGCATCCAGATAACCGGAAAAATCAGGAGGAGAAGGATTATGTTTAAAATGGCGACCCCACAGAAATTTCAGTTTCGAATGACAAAGGATGGCAGAATATATGGTTCCGCAGAACAAACGAAGTGCATTATATCGGAGGCAGTGATGTGCCGCCAGCACCACTTGAGGCACAGGAAGAGGCAAAAATGCTGGAAAACCTGGAAGGCGGAGAACATCAGGAAGAGGCCAGAAAACGACTGATCGAGCACAATTTGAGACTGGTGGTTTACATAGCGAAAAAAATTTGATAATACGGGCGTTGGGTGGGGAAGATCTGATATCCATAGGAACGATCGGACTGATCAAGGCGATCAATACCTTTAACACCGGAAAAAATATCAAACTGGCGACGTACGCCTCAAGATGCATAGAAAATGAGATCCTGATGTATCTTCGCAGAAACAGCAAGACCAGAATGGAAGTCTCGATCGATGAGCCGCTGAATGTGGACTGGGACGGAAATGAATTGCTTTGCTGTCGGATATTTTGGGAACTGATGAGGATGTGATCTACCGCGATATGGAGACGGAAGTAGAATACAAACTGCTGTTTCGGGCAATTGCAAAACTTTCTGACAGGGAGCAGACGATCGTCAATCTGCGATATGGTCTGAACAGCTGCGACGGCAAAGAAAAAGACGCAGAAAGAAGTGGCAGATATCCTCGGCATTTCGCAGTCTTATATTTCAAGACTGGAGAAAAAGATCATGAAACGTCTGAAAAGAGAAATGATACGCTACGAGCAGTGACAAAAAACTTGCTTTATAGAAAATGATAGACTATAATAAATTGCGGAATAACAGAAGAAAGTCGTAACTGTGAAGGTACTGAACAGATACGAAAAAGTTTTGATGGAAACCACGGAAAGGAAATCAGATGAACGAGAATTTGTGGGACTTGTAAACGAAGTGTTTGATGCAGAAAAACTGGAGAATCTTCATGGAAACATCGGTGTCGGTCATGTGCGTTATTCTACGGCAGGAGCCAGCACAAGAGAGAATGCACAGCCTCTGGTACTGAATTATATCAAAGGCACGCTTGCACTTGCACACAATGGAAACCTGATCAATGCCCCGGAGCCGCGGGAAGAGCTGGCATATGGCGGAGCGATTTTTCAGACGACCATTGACTCTGAGGTGATCGCATATCATATTGCGAGAGAACGTGTCAGAAGCAAGACGGCAGAAGAGGCAGTTGCCCGTGCCATGCAGAAGATCAAAGGAGCCTATTCTCTTGTGATCATGTCTCCGAGAAAACTGATGGGAGCAAAGAGATCCCATGGTTTTCCGCCCGCTGTGCATCGGAAAGCGGGAAATGCCTATGTACTGGCGAGTGAAACCTGTGCACTGGATACGATCGGTGCCGAGTTTGTAAAGGGATGTACTGCCGGGTGAGATCGTTACGATCACACAGGAGAAGGCATCAAATCTGACACACGTCTGTGCCAAAAGCAGGAAGACGGCACACTGCATTTTTGAGTACATTTATTTTGCAAGACCGGACAGTGTGTTTGACGGTGTGAGTGTGTATCATTCCAGACTGATGGCAGGAAGATATCTGGCGATGGATTCGCCGGTGGATGCAGATATCGTAGTCGGTGTCCCGGAATCCGGAAATGCCGCTGCGCTCGGTTATTCGCCTGCAGTCTGGCATCCCGTACGGAACCGCTTTTGTGAAAAACGCCTATGTGGGACGTACGTTTATCAAGCCGAAGCAGAGCAGCCGTGAGTCCAGCGTCCGCGTGAAGCTGAATTACTGCGTGAAGCAGTGGACGGCAAACGCATTGATCATGATCGATGATTCGATCGTCCGTGGAACAACCAGTGACCGCATTGTAAAATGCTGCGGGATGCCGGAGCGACGGAGGTGCATGTCCGCATCAGTTCACCGCCGTTTTTATGGCCGTGCTATTTCGGTACCGATATTGCCTGCAAGAGAACAGCTGATTGCATACAACCGTACCGTGGAGAAGATCAGACAGGTGATAGGAGCAGACAGTCTTGGATATCTGGACTGCAGTCGCCTGCGTCAAATGGCAGGGACCTGCCGATCTGCACCGGATGTTTTACCGGAAACTATCCGCTGGATCCGCCGATGGAGGATATCAGAGGAGAATTCGAACAGTAGATACAGGAGGAAAATATGAGTACAGACAGATACGTAAGCCCATTATCAGAGCGTTATGCAAGCAAGCAAAGGCAGATCGACGAACTGAAAGCACATGCAGAGGACATCAATTATGATGTGGCAAAAGAGCGCGAAAAACGTCTGGTGCGCCATGATGTCATGAGCCATGTATACGCGTTTGGACAGCAGTGCCCGAAAGCCGCAGGGATCATCCATCTGGGAGCGACTTCCTGTTATGTAGGTGATAATACAGACATTATTGTAATGACAGAAGCATTAAAGCTTGTGCAGAAGAAGCTGGTCAATGTCATTGGCGGAACTGGCAAAGTTTGCCGATACTTATAAGGATCTGCCGACGCTCGCATTTACGCATTTCCAGGCGGCACAGCCGACAACGGTTGGCAAGCGCGCCACACTCTGGACACAGGAGTTTTTGATGGATCTCGAGGATCTGGAATATGTGATGAGCACTTTAAAGCTGCTTGGATCCAAGGGAACGACCGGTACGCAGGCAAGCTTTTTGGAGCTGTTTGAGGGAGATCAGGAGACCATCGATAAGATTGATCCGATGATCGCAGCGAAGATGGGATTCAAGGAGTGCTATGCCGTATCCGGACAGACCTATTCCAGAAAAGTGGATACAAGAGTTGCCAATATTCTTGCAGGAATTGCAGCAAGTGCACACAAGATGTCCAACGATATCCGTCTGCTGCAGCACTTAAAAGAAGTGGAAGAGCCGTTTGAGAAGAACCAGATCGGTTCCTCAGCGATGGCGTACAAGCGCAAATCCGATGCGTTCAGAGCGTATCGCGTCTCTTTCCCGCTATGTGATGATCGATGCGTTAAATCCGGCGATCACCTCTGCAACCCAGTGGTTTGAGCGTACATTGGATGATTCCGCCAAATAAGCGTCTTTCCATTCCGGAATGTCCGAAAGAAAATCCGTGTACTTTCCATGGAAGCAGGCAAACATGTCAAAGAAGAAGGGAAAGAAAACAACCTTCTGGAACTGATTGCAGCAGATCCGGCATTCAACATGACACTGGAAGAGTTGCAGAAGAGCATGGAGCCGTCCAGATATGTAGGACGTGCACCAAGACAGGTGGACAACTTCCTGAAAAACGTGGTGAATCCGATTCTGGAAGAGAACAAAGAACTGCTGGGCGTAAAAGCAGAGATTCTGGTTTAAAAAAAAAGAAGGATATGGTTTCCAAAATGGATTCCATATCCTTTTTTTTTGCTTTTTGATAAAGTGATGTGGGTGTCAAAAGTCCCCAACTATGATGCCTACGGATTGTTCCGTGCATTGCACTCCCACAATCCTCTCCAGTATTCGCATATCGTGGGATTATCATCCCACTTTTATGCTCATATCTGGGCGGGATTCCCAAGGTCTTTCATCCACCTATGAGCAAGCTCATGTGGATTTAGACCTTTGACCCTGGCATCATAAAGTATATTCAGAAAGATCTGATCTTGATGATTTAGTTGTCTTCAGAGTTCCCTCTGTGCTGTAAACCTGTTTGGATTTGGAAGCGTTGGCACTGAACCGCTGGATAAATTCCTGTAATTCCTTTGATTTTTCTTCCTTTTTTTCTTATTGGCTTCTTTGATCTGTTTGATCATCAACTGGCTGGATTCATACCAGAAGTCGTAGTTTCCGGCGTAAAGCTGCATTTTTGCGTAGTCGATATCAACGGTATGGGTGCAGACTTTATTCAGGAAATAACGGTCATGGTCAAACCATTTTATTATGCAGAAATCAATGGAAATCTGGTCTTTGCATCCGAGATCAAAGCAATCCTGGAATATCCGGAGTACAAACGTGAGCTGAATGAAAAGGCTCTGAGCCATTATCTGAGCTTTCAGTATTCTGCTATGGATGAGACTTTTTCAAAGGCATCTATAAATTAAATCCGGGATGCTGTCTGAAATACAAAGACGGCAAATTAAAAGTTTCCCGTTATTTTGATCCGACTCTGGT
>VOFD01000748.1_pt1 | contig 22001 bp, 26 predicted proteins | sample 5384101 | NCBI WGS metagenome assembly VOFD01 (sample SAMN12384723, study PRJNA508395) | human gut metagenome | isolation source: healthy gut C | host: Homo sapiens
TACTCCATCGAGTTGAGAGAGAAAAACGGATATACCTTTGCGGATAATTGCTCCGTTACGATAAACGGGAACCCGATATCGGCAACCGCCAATGCAGTTAAAACCGTGGATGGCTTGTTTGTTATGAATGTTGAAACAATTCGCCCGGAAGCAACCAAGAAAATCTCCGTGATTGAAATCAATAACGCAACCTTGACCTTTAAGGACGGCGATAAACCTGTCTTTACCGGAACGGTGCCTGAAAACGATCAGTATGCATTCCGTTGCGAGTGGTGGAGCTTAGACGAGAATACCGGCATAGTTTCCACAGAGCCGGAGTGGGGCGGCGACATTTATAAAAACAAGATCACCGCTTTTGAGGCAGGAAAGACCTATCACTACGGCGTATATGTAACTGCATATACTGCCGACATCTCTCCCGATGCCAAACTAAAGATTAACGGTCGGGAAGTGAAATACACTCGCATAGGCGATGAAAGTGACACCCAGAGTTTCTGGGTTGAAACCGACCTTACTATGACTCCTGCCGCAGACGGACATACACACAAGTACGGTACGGAATGGAAGTATGATGAAACGAATCATTGGCACGAATGTGAGTGCGGCAACAAGGCTGATATAACGGCTCACACCTTTAAGCAGATTATTGACAAGGAAGCCACGGCTACTGAAAAAGGCTCAAAGCATGAAGAATGCACCGTCTGCGGTTACAAAAAAGCTACCGTTGACATTCCGAAAATTGATTCTCACAACCACAACTACGGTACGGAATGGAAGCATGATGAAACAAATCATTGGTACGAATGTGAATGCGGCAACAAGGCTGACATAACGGCTCACACCTTTAAGCAGATTATTGACAAGGAAGCCACGGCTACCGAAAAAGGCTCAAAAGCATGATGAATGCACCGTCTGCGGTTACAAAAAAAGCTGCCGTTGACATTCCTGTGACAGATTTTAGAAACAGTTCGACGACCAACCGAATAAGCCTACAAATACTGCCTCTTCCGAAAGCAGTTCTGCTGACCAAACAAACAAACCGATAAATACAGCCTCACCGAAAACAGGTAATACCGATAATATGATTTTGTGGATTGTCCTGCTGGTTATCGGCGGCGGTGCATTCATTACCGCAACGGCTGTTGACAGAAAGAAAAAGTAAAACAAATAACAGAAGAGATTAAACTATAAGGCGGCTATCGAAAACGATAGTCGCCTTGTCTTTTTGCAAAATTCATTTTTAATTTGCGTTTGTTGTTACCTGAGTTGCGTTTGCCACATAGCTTTCATACTCGTCAATGCCCCAGTTTTCTTTTTACTTCATCAGAGATAGGAAAGGTGCGAAACAGCATTGTACTGCGTTCACTGTCTGCCTTATCCTCATTGGTGCTGAGAGCATAGACATTGCCGTTGTACCACAGCTCATTTGTATTTTCAAAGGTTGTAAGATAGAAAATATCCTGAATTGTATCAACCTTATTAATGCCCATTCCGCTTACTGCGGCAGCCATTACGGCACTTTTCATCAGGATTGTATCGCTGTTATTTTTCTCGTTTTCAATCGAAACAAAGTTGCTCATTGTTGTTCCGAGACCGATATTCATGATATAATTTGTCTTTGTTTCAACAGAGGCTGTGAAGTTGATTTTATCGGCATTGTAGTAATAATACTGATACTCCGTTCCGTTTGCGTCATTCTGAGGACTGCCGAGCATTTTCCAACCCTTTGGATTAATCATATCAAGATTACCCGCCTCTTTGAGCATTTCGTTGTAATTATACGTAAATTCTTCAAGAGTGATTGCGTAGCACATTCCGTTTACATTTTCACTTTCTTTGCGAATGTTCGGATTTTCTGTTACCTTTGCCTCATCAAGAGTAGAAAATTTATCGGGCGCATCTACTACACCGGAAACATCGGCATTCTTCTTGTCAGAACAGCCGAAAAGTGAGAGCATGAGGATTGCCGCTACTCAGAACTAAAGATTTTTTCATCAAATCACCAGATTTTCATATGTGTCAAAAACTCCACTTAAAAAGTGGAGTTTTTCTTATTTTTATCAATTATTCTTCCGTATTTTCTTCGGTTGAATCAGAAGTTTCACCCTCGTTATTTTCGGAAACTTCTTCTGCAACTGCTTCTGACGGTTCGCCGTTTTCTGCGTTATCTTCGCTCTCGGCTGATTCATCATCTTCACCGTCAAGTGGGGAACACGGGCGATTGTTACAACCCTGTCGTCACCGTTTACTTTCATTACGGTTACACCCTTTGAAGGACGGGCGCAAACACGAATTGATTCGGCGGCAATTCTGATAATAATGCCTTCTTCCGAGATGATAATAATATCATCGTCAAGGTTAACCACCTTGATAGCGGCAACATCGCCGTATTTTTTCCGTGTGGTAGTTGGTAAGACCTTTACCGCCACGGCTCTGAACACGGTAATCATCGGGACTTGAAAGTCTGCCGTAGCCTGTTTCGGAAACTGTGAGAACAAGACCGCCCTCACGGACAACACTCATTCCGACTACGCAGTCGCCCTCTTTGAGAGCCATTGCCTTAACACCTCGAGCCTGTCTGCCCATTGCACGAATGTCGGTTTCGTTAAAGCGGATGGCCATACCCTTCTTGGTAGCGATAATAACCTGACTGTTGCCGTCGGTCATTCTTACCCACGCAAGTTCGTCACCCTCGTTGAGTTCAAGAGCGATAAGACCGCCCTTTCTTGAGGTATTGTATGCATTAAGTTCAATACGCTTGATAATGCCCTGACGAGTGACCATAACAAGGTATTTTTCCTCGTCAAATTCAGGCACTCTTATCATTGAGGTTACCTTTTCGTCGGGTGAAATCGGGATCAGGTTTGCAATGTTCACACCCTTTGACTGACGGCTTCCCTCGGGAACCTCATAGCATTTAAGGCGATAAACTCTGCCCTTGTCGGTAAAGAACAGAACATAATCGTGTGAATTGATTACGAACATTTCAGCCGCAATATCTTCTTCACGGCGTGACATACCCGATACACCGCGACCTCCTCTGCGCTGAATTTTGTAGGTATCGGCAGAAAGACGCTTTACATATCCAAACTGTGTAAGTGTAAGAACGCACTCCTCCTGCGGAATAAGATCCTCAATATCAACCTCACCGCTGACAGCACAAATTTCTGTTCTTCTCGGATCGGCATATTTATTACGAATCTGCATAATTTCTTCTTTTACGATTTCAAGCTGTCTTGGCTCGCTTGCAAGAATTTCGAGATATTCTTCAATTTTTGCGTGGAGGGCTGCAATTTCATCCTCAATCTTAGTCTGCTCCATATTTGTGAGCTGACCGAGACGCATCTGAACGATAGCCTGAGCCTGAACATCATCAAGACCGAAACGCTCCATAAGACCTGCTTTTTGCGCTTGCAGTATCCTTGCTGTTTCTGATAATTTTGATTACCTCGTCAATGAAGTCAAGAGCAATCTTCAAGCCCTCAAGAATGTGAGCTCTGTCACGGGCTTTTTGAGGTCAAAATCAGTACGGCGGCGAATAACCTCAGCCTGAAATTCAATATAGCATTGGAGCATTTCCTTGAGTGAAAGAATTTTAGGCTCGCCGTCAACGATAGAAAGCATAATTGCACCGAAGGTTGTCTGCAACTGCGTGTATGAGAACAGCTGGTTAAGAACAATCTGAGGTGAGGCATCTCTCTTGATGTCAATTTCAATGTGCATACCCTTACGGTCGGAATGATCCTCGATATTTGAAATACCCTCAATTCTCTTATCCTTTACGAGGTCGGCAATGTTTTCAATAAGTCTTGCTTTGTTGACCTTGTACGGAAGCTCCGTAACGATAATTTTATATCTGCCGTTTTTAGCTTCGATAATTTCGGTCTTGGCTCTTACGGTAATTTTTCCTCGACCTGTTGCATAGGCGGCACGAATACCGCTTCTGCCCATGATAATACCGCCTGTCGGAAAGTCGGGTCCGGGCATACACTCCATAATCTCTGCAAGCTCGGCATCGGGATTGTCAATGAGAGTACAAACTGCATCAATTGTTTCACCGAGGTTATGCGGAGGAATTTCGGTTGCCATACCAACGGCAATACCGCTTGAACCGTTTACGAGAAGGTTTGGAAAACGGCTTGGAAGAACAGTCGGTTCTTTAAGACGATCATCGTAGTTTGACATAAAGTCAACCGTGTTTTTCTCGATATCCGTGAGCATTTCAAGAGAAATTTTACTCATTCTTGCCTCTGTATAACGGTAAGCGGCAGGCGGATCACCGTCAACCGAACCGAAGTTACCGTGACCGTCAACAAGCATATATCTCATGGAAAAGTCCTGTGCAAGACGAACCATTGCGTCATAAACCGAGGCGTCACCGTGAGGGTGATACGAACCAAGCACCTGACCTACCGTGTCGGCACACTTGTGGTACGGCTTTGACGGATCAAGACCGATTTGATTCATTGTATAGAGTATTCTTCTGTGAACAGGTTTCAAACCGTCTCTGACATCGGGCAACGCACGGGAAATAATAACGCTCATGGAGTAGTCCAAAAAGCTTTTTCTCATTTCATTTTGCAGATCGACATCAATAATTCTCGAATTCTTGTTCTGATTCTGTTCGTTATCCATATTCTTTCCTCGCTTTTCAAGCTCTTGTTACTGTCTGTTCAATAATTTATAATAATGTTATTTTGCGTTTTTGGGTGGCTTAGTGTGTGATTTTGTTTCAGTAGGGCCGTTCATTGGACGCCCGCCCTGATGAAACGATTTGTTTTACACATATTTTTTGATGTGATGAAAAGTGTTTATGAATTTTGTAGCGGCAAACCGTGTTCGCCATTCATTTTGCTTGAAAAAGCAAAATGATTAAACAACATTTTTTATTTAACATAATTACCGATTTAAACAAATCATTTGTATCGCCAAGTAGGTTTTGCAATTGTTTTGATTTTGTGCCTTTATTCAATTCGTGTTTACACACGAATTGATTGGCGATCACTGATCGCCGCTACAGTATGGCAATACATTTGCGGCATTTATAAAATCACATTTTCGGCATATTTTGTACTGTTACTTGCGGGCGGCCAATGACCTCCCGTCTGAAATATAGTCGCAATGCGTTGCACATAAATGTGCCGCCTTTTGCTCGTTATTTCAGACAGCGCTTTGCTCCCTTTTTCCGCCACCGGCGGCGGTCGCAAGGCTACCCCTACTAACCCGTTAAAACGAATTTCACTGATAAATAAATTTAAAAAATTTAATATCAAAAGTGTTTTACTGCGGCTGAAATATCTTCGTAGAGTTTCGGAAAGCGTTTTTTATGCTTGTGGGACGGAATGTTTTGGAATCTACAAAACCGTGTTCGGTTGTACCGTAGCCAAGTTCGGTTTCCGAACCGTCCTTTTCAATACGCTTTACCGTGTATGTAAAAATAATTCTTGCGGCTGTGATAGTCTGCACCCAAGTGCGGATAATCAGCTCGTCCTCATAAAGAGCAGGAATTCCGAAATGACAACTCAGGTTCAAAAGGGGAGTCATTACACCTGCATTTTCCATGTCTGTGTAGCTGATTCCGAACATTTTGATATAGTCATTTCTTGCTATTTCGTACCAAATCGGATAATTTGAGTGGTGTACAATTCCCATTCTATCCGTTTCTGCGTAACGAACTGTAACTTTTGTTCTTGCGTGCATAAAATCACCCCGTTTTTAAAATTTTGGTTTATCGTAATATATCAGACATCGAGATTCTGTACATACTTTGCATTTTTCTCAATGAAATCTCTTCTCGGCTCAACCTTATCACCCATAAGAATTGTGAAGGTTTCGTCTGCCTGTTCTGCATCGCTGAGATCAACACGGAGCATAAGTCTTGTTTCGGGATTCATTGTTGTTTCCCAAAGCTGCTCGGAATCCATCTCACCAAGACCTTTGTATCGCTGAACTTCGGTTTTACCCTCAATTTGAGCCAGAATTTGGTCACGCTCAAGGTCCGAATACGCATATTTATGCTCTTTGCCCTTTGAAATTCTAAAGAGAGGCGGCTGAGCAATGTAAACATGGCCCTCTTCGATAAGCGGACGCATATATCTGAAAAAGAAAGTTAAAAGAAGGGTTCTGATATGCGAACCATCAACATCGGCATCCGCCATAATGATAACCTTGTCGTATCTGAGCTTTGCAATATCAAATTCATCACCTATGCCTGTGCCGAGCGCAGTGATAACGGGCATAAGCTTGTCATTTCCGTAAACTCTGTCAATTCTTGCTTTTTCAACATTGAGCATTTTACCCCAAAGAGGGAGGATAGCCTGAATTCTTCTGTCACGGCCGCCCTTTGCTGAACCGCCCGCAGAATCACCCTCGACTATGAAGATTTCTGTTTCGCTGCTGTCTTTTGACTGGCAGTCGGCAAGCTTACCCGGAAGCTGTGCGGAGTCAAGCGGAGATTTTCTTCTTGCATTTTCCCTTGCTTTTCTTGCAGCCTCTCTTGCTCTTGACGACGCAAGCGCCTTTTCAAAAATTACCTTTGCAACAGCAGGATTTTCTTCGAGATAAACAGAAAGCTTATCCCTCATAAGGCGGTCAACCATTGCTCTTACCTCGGTATTACCGAGTTTTGCCTTGGTCTGTCCTTCAAACTGAGCCTCTTTGAGCTTTACACTGACAATTGCGGTAAGTCCTTCACGGACATCTTCACCGCTGAGGTTCTTATCATTGTCCTTCAATTTTCCGAACTTTCTTGCATAGTCATTCATAACATAGGTGAGTGCTCTTTTGAAGCCTTCTTCATGAGTACCGCCGTCGGTTGTATGAATGTTGTTTGCAAAAGTGAGCAAATTTTCGTTGTAGCTTTCGTTGTACTGAAGTGCAATTTCAACCGCAATCGTGTCATCTGCGTTTCTTGATGCAAAGTAAATTACATCGGGATGAATAACTTCAAGAGAACGCTTTTTATGAATATACTCAACAAAGCTCTTGATACCGCCCTCATAGACAAAGTTATTCTGAATAATATTTTCAAGGTCACGCTCGTCACGAAGCTCAATGTGAACACCTGCATTGAGAAATGCCTGTTCACGAAGTCTTCTTTCCAAAACGCTGTAATCGTAAACCGTGGTTTCTTTAAAAATTTCAGGGTCGGCTTTAAAGCGTACCTCCGTACCCTTAACATCAGACTTGCCGATTTTTTGAAGGTCGGTTACAATTTTTCCTCTTTCATAACGCTGGAAGTAAACATCCTCGCCGTCACAAACCTTGACTTCGAGCCACTCGGAAAGTGCGTTTACAACAGACGCACCTACGCCGTGCAAACCGCCCGAAACCTTGTAACCGCCTCCGCCGAATTTTCCGCCGGCGTGGAGAACTGTGAATACAACCGTTACGGCAGGGAGTCCTGTTTTGCTGTTCACGCCGACAGGAATACCACGGCCGTTATCGGTTACTCTGATTATATCGCCCTTTTCGATAACAACATCAATTTTTGTACAATAACCTGCAAGTGCTTCGTCAATTGAGTTATCTACGATTTCGTAAACAAGGTGGTGAAGTCCTCTCGGTCCCGTTGAACCGATGTACATACCGGGACGCTTTCTTACAGCCTCAAGTCCTTCAAGAACCTGAATTTCATCTGCACCGTATTCCTGTTCAACCTTTGAAATCTCCATACCCTCGGATTCGCCGTCAAATTCAACCAATTTTTCAGCCTCAATCTCTTTTTCGTAGGCTTCATCAATGGCTTCCTCGTTTATATTTTCGTTGGTTTCATCAATATTTTCATTCATATTTTCGTTGTTTTCAAGATTATCCAAAACACTTACCTCCGTTTATTCGATGAACGAACAGCGTTTTTGTTCGTTTGTTTTTTCTGCTGTTTTTTTGATATTTGAATATTTTCGCTTTTTTGAGCGTCTGCTCCGAATTTTCTGAATTTTGTAAAAAACGGCACAAAAAGCAGAAAAAAACAGTATAAGTACGATATTTGTAATCATCAACGCTATCACATTTGTGCCTGAAAAAGCCGTCATTTCAAAGATATTGACGAAAATTCCTATCACAACTGCAATCAAAAATAAAATCCAAAGTCCCGAAAATGAGGTTTTGAACTGCTTTTCGCAGTGATAACAGGTGTGAATTTTTGTATTTAAGCTCTTCCTTACATCACCGTAACGATAAATTGCGTGACAATGCGGGCATACGGGCAGTCTGAACACAATATCACCCGTTAAAACTTTCTGTTCACGGAATAACGGTTGCCGTCATCCGTTTTTTTATTTTCCGAATCTTCCTCGGAATTTATGTAGTGTCTGCTTCTGTTCACCGTATGGTGCTGGGGCATTTCGGAGTGAATCTTTTTGAGTGTTGCTCCGCTTGACGCATGATTCTCACTTGTATTATTAATCACGGAAACATATTCCTGCTTTTCAAAGGATGACGAATCGGAAGAAATCTCATTTGAATCAAGTCTTTGTCTTGCGGCATTTCTTTCGGCTCTGATTTTGTTAAATACATCCGTGTTAATTTCAAAATTATCATCGGTATCATTCTGCTGAGGAGTGATACTCGGGAAAGTATAGTTTTCATCCTCGTCAAGTTCCGAGGTAAGAAGATTGTCTGAATAAGCGATGCCTGCTTTTTTTGCCTCCATAGACTTACGGTATTTCTTGTACGGCTCATAGTGAACGAAGTTCGGTGAAGCTGCCGTAAAAATTATAAGCGGAATCGCAACGAGCAAAATTCCGAGAGGATTGCTCACAAGACCTGCAAGAATCCAACCTGCCATTATTGCAAGAGAAATTACCACAGCAACAATAAAAAAACAAAATTACCTTCTTATCAACTGCAACCTTGCTCTCTTTTCCGCACTTTTGGCAGATATATTCTGCTTTTCTTCTGCTTGCAAACGATGAGGTATATGAAATTCTTCTTCCGCAGTAGGGGCATTTTCTCATTTTCATACACAGAACTCCTTTTATATCCGTATCAACGGTACATAAGCTCCTTATAGGGAGATTGACTTCTTTTTATGAGTGTTTTGGATGAAAGCTGGCTGATATAAACGGTAATTTTGCCGTTTTTTCACAGACAACAAAGGATTTCGGCAATTCAAACGAAACATTTACAACTCTGCCTCTTTTTTCGGCAGCAGTAAGATAATCCCTTGTCTTTTTTTGACACTGTACACTCGTCCATATCGAAAATTCCGATAACCGTTTCGGTTGTGATAACGGTGTCCTGTCCGAGATGAAGATACATCAGCTCACCTCTCCGTTGTTCAGCAGAAAGATTTTTCCGTCTTTAAGCTGTTCTTTATTCGACTTTTCACAGCAGGTAATAAACACCTGACATCCGTGAAGTTCGTTGAGTAAAAAATCCTGTCTTTTTGCATCAAGCTCAGAAAGCACATCATCAAGCAGAATAACGGGTTCTTCGCCCATTCTTTCACGCAATACAGATGCCTCGGCAAGCTTCAGCGACAGAACCGCACTTCGCTGTTGTCCCTGAGATGCAAAAGCTCTGGCATTTTTACCGTTTATTATTATTTCAATATCATCACGATGAGGACCGTAATTTGTAAAACCCGTCCTTATATCGTCACTCTTGTGTTTTTCAAGCTTACACTTGAGTTTTTCATAAATTTCACCGACCGTATCATCCTCGGAGGCTTCATATCCCGACATATAACGGATTTTCAGCTCTTCTTTGCCTTTTGAAATTCCGTTATGATATTCAACGGCACGGTCGGAAAGCATTTTTACATAGTCGATTCTGTTTTTTACAAGCACTGCGCCGCTTTTCAAAAGCGGTTCATCCCATACGGGAAGTGTGTCCGCAAGTGACGGCCGCCTGTAAATGTCTTTCAAAAGCGAATTTCTTTGATTGAGAATCCTGTTGTATTTTGAGAGAACAACCGCATTTTTAAGCTTTTCACGACAGATTGCGCTGTCAATAAATTTTCTCCGCTCACCCGGACCTCTTTTTATAAGGCTGAGGTGCTCGGGAGAAAATACAACGGCGCAAAACCGTTCAATCAGTGCGGCGGCTGAATTTTTCTGCACACCGTTGATTTCTACGGACTTTTTTCCGCCCCTGAAAAGAATTTTTGCTGTTTGCTCACGCTCCTGACCGAGAAAACGCATCTCAATCCTCGCAAAATTCTCATCCCAATTGATAATTTCGCTGTCCTTTGAACCTCTGAAGCTGTGACCTCCGCAAAAAAACCACAGTGCCTCAAGCAAATTTGTCTTTCCCTGAGCATTGTCACCGTAAATTATATTTACTCCGTCACAAGGAGTAATTATATTGTCCTTTAAATTTCTGTAATTTTCAAATTTAAGAGCAATTACCTTCACTTACTTCATCAATCCCAAAGTTATTCAACGATTATTTCAAGACCGTCAAACACAGCCGTGTCGCCGACACGCATTTTTTTGCCTCTCATTGTGCAGATCTCACCGTTTACGGTAACATCTCCGTTCTGAATTACAACTTTTGCCTGTCCGCCGGTTTCAACCGCACCGCCGAGTTTAAGTAAATCCTGCAATTTTATGTATTCGCTGTCAATTTTAATTTTCTCAGTTTTCATTTGCCAACCTCATCGGAACAACTATGCTCAGATAGCTGTCACCCTTAACGGGTTTTACAATCATCGCCGTAAGTGAACCGTTGAGAATAAGCTTAATCTCATCGGTATCGGCATTTTTCAAAGCGTCAAGAAGGTATCTGTTGTTAAAGCCGATTTCAACCGACTCTCCGATGATAGGAACAGAGATTACATCATTGGCTCTGCCTACTGCGGATGTGCATGAAAGTTTAATTTCATCATCCGAAAAAATGCATCTTACCGGGCTTTGGATTCTATCGTTGTTCAAAAGCGACATTCTTTCAACTGCATCAATAATTGTTCTTGTATTGATAACTACCTCAGTTTTTGTCTCTTTCGGAATTGCAGACTTGTATTCTATGAATGTGCCCTCGATAAGACGGGAGATAATTCTGTAATTTTTGATTTTGAATGTGATATGTCGCTGACCGATGATAATTTCCGTATTTTCTTCGTCATCGGTGAGGAGTTTAAGCACCTCGTGCTGAGTTTTTCCCGGAACAACAAAACGGTTTTTGCTTTCGCTGTCTACATTTTCACTGCGAATTGCCATTCTGTAACCGTCAATGGCAATAATTTTGAATACACCGTCCTCAATTTCGTAAAGTGAACCTGTGTAAATAGGCTTTGCCGTGTTTTCGCTTACTGCGTAGACTGTCTGTCTGATCATATCACGCAGAATTTTTGCATTGAGAGTGATTCTGTCAGTCTGTTCAAATGACGGAAGGTCGGGATATTCAACAGATGACATACCGACAATCTGATAATTAACCTTTCCGCAGGCAATGTATGTAACCATACGCTCATCGGTTTCGATAAAGACAATCTCTTCGGGAAGTCGGCGTACAATATCAAGAAACAGCTTTGCGCTTACGACAATTTCGCCTTCTTCTTTGATTGTTGCCTCAATATCGGTTGTTATACCGATTTCAAGGTTATAACCTGAAATATTCAGTGTGTTACCGTATGCTTTTATAAGAACGCCTTCAAGTGCAGGAATTGATGCCTTTGTTGACACAGCTCTTGACACATTGGATATGGCTGTTGCCAAATCGGAGCGCAAACATGAAATTTTCATCGGGTGCATTCTCTCCTGTCTTTTTATTAATATTTTTATTGTAGTAGTAGTAGGGGATGTCAAAATGTCAAAAAGCGGTGAGATTCCGCATTGACACTGAAAAAAAAGCATAAACAAAAGATTTTTTCGATTTGTTTGCTTTTGTTGACAAAAATATTTTTTAGTAAATTTTTCAACATCGGGTTGAAGAATGTTTATGGAATGTTGAAAAATATGTTAAATAATTCAGTCTATCTGTCACGGATATTTTTGATGGTATCGTCAATGATTTCTTTGACCTTTCTGTCCTTTTCCATCATCTTCTGAACCTTCTGAATTGTATATATAATGGTAGAATAATGACGGTTGCCGAATTCTTCACCGATTGCAACCATTGAAAGCGTTGTAAGCTCTCGTGTAACATATATTGCAATATGTCTTGCGTTGCTGATATTGGCACTGCGGTTTTTTTGTGAACGAATTTCGTCTGCCGAAACGCCGTAGGTTCTTGCAACCTCGTCAATAATGCGTTCAACGGTAACCTCGGGCGGAGCGTCATTGTTGAGAATGTCGGAAATTATGCCCTGAACCGAATTAATTGTCGGTTTTTCACCGTCAAGGTAGTATTTGGCTTTGATTTTTTTAACTGTTCCCTCAAGCTGACGAATATTTGCCTTGATTTTAGATGCAACATACTCGCAGACTTCGTCCGAAATTTCAACTCCGTCAAGCTCTGCCTTTCTTTTTATAATGGCAATTCTTGTTTCAAGATCCGGAGGCTGGATATCTGCAATAAGATCCTGCTCAAATCTTGAACGCAAACGATCCTCAAGAGTTTTGATTTCCTTAGGAGGACGGTCTGATGTGAGAACAATCTGTTTTCTTGCGTCATAAAGTGCGTTAAAGGTATGGAAAAATTCTTCCTGTGTACTTTCTTTACCGCCGATAAACTGAACATCGTCCACGAGCAGAATATCCGCCTGTCTGTATTTTTGTCTGAATTCATTCATCTTGGCAAGACGGAGCGACTCAACAAGCTCAACGGTAAAATCGTCGCCTTTTATGTAACAGATAACCTTTGACGGATCGTTTTTCTTGATTTCATTGCCGATTGCATACAAAAGGTGAGTCTTGCCGAGTCCCGAGTTTCCGTAAAGAAAGAGGGGGTTGTAGGCATGTGACGGATTTGTTGCAACTGCAAGACAGGCTGCATGAGCAAACTTATTTGACGAGCCGACAATAAATGTGTCAAAGGTGTATTCGTAAGAACTGCTGTCGGGGCTTTGCAAAAGAGGAGCGGTTGCCGCCGATGTTGTGATTGATGCCGCCGCAGACGGCTTTGATTTTTTCGGCGCATTTGCCGGTGTGCGGAACTCAATATTGAACTTTGTTCCGAAAATTTCTTCAAATCCCTCGTTGAGAAGCGACATATAGCATCTCCTCAATGTTTGGGCGTGAAAGTCATTTGGCACAAGCAGATAAGCGGTTCCGTTGTCAAAGTCAAGGTCAACGGGCTGAATTCTGCTGATCCATGTATTGTAGGCGATGTCGGTAATTTTAGATTTACAGTAATCGCTTATAACTTTCCATGCGTCTTCAAAGGAGTCCATTAATTTAATCTTTCCCTTCCACGGTGCAACACACTGCACCCATTTTCCATAATTATCCCATTTTGATAAAATACCATTCTGCTTTATTATAACGCAACAAATTTAAAATTGCAATTACAAAAAGCCATTTGTAATTTATTGTAATTTATACTTTATTATTATTAAAGTGCGCAAACAGGGTGCAAATTTTACAATAATTCGGATATATAGTGTGTGTTAAATTCTGTGTTGCAATATATTGTATTTACCTATAAAGAAAAATAATTTGCTGCTGTTTTTCAAAATCAAAAGAAAATTTTAAATTTCATTTTAGAAAATAAAAAAATAAAAATTTTTGTTGACTACGGGCTGAAATTAAGATATAATGCTATATTGCAAGGTTATATTTTGAAGGGAGGGTTTTCATTATGTTGAGAACTTATCAGCCTAAGAAGCTCCACAGAAAAAAGGAGCACGGCTTCAGAAAGAGAATGTCTACATCTAACGGCAAGAAAGTTTTAGCCAGAAGAAGAGCTAAAGGTAGAAAAAGGTTGTCTTATTAAAGAGAAGACCACTTTTAACCGGTGGTCTTTCTTTTTTTTAATGCACCTGTTTGCAAGGTGGTAAATTTATGAGTGAATATATCACTTTGAAGGATAACAGGGATTTTTCCGGACTTTACAGACGTGGAAAATCCTTTGTTGGTCCTGTTTTGGTAACTTATGTGTTAAAGAATAAATCCGATAACCTGCGTTTTGGAATAACCACCGGCAAAAAAATCGGAAAAGCCGTAAGGCGCACAAGGTCAAGGAGGGTAATAAGAGAGGCTTATTACAAACTTTATCCCGATATAAAAAAAGGATATGACTTTGTTTTTGTTGCCAGAGGTAAAACACCCTATGTTAAAAGCACTGTTGTTTACAAGGAAATGAAAAAACAGCTTTCGCTTGCAGGTGTTCTTAAAGAGGGATAGTTTTATGAAACGAATTCTTCTGGCAATTATAAGGTTTTACCGGACCTCAGTTTCTCCGTTGACGGCAAGTCATTGTAAATACATTCCGACTTGTTCGCAATACGGTATTGAGGCAATTGAAAGGTTTGGTGCACTCAAGGGCACAGCGCTTACCGTTTGGCGTATTCTGCGCTGCAATCCGTTTTCAAAGGGCGGGTATGATCCCGTTCCGGAAAAAAAGCCAAAGAGTAAGAAATTAAAGTGAGGTAACCGTATGCAGATCTTTGGTTTTCTTGGAAGCTTGCTCGGCTATGTGCTGTGGGGAGCTTTCTATCTGCTTAAAGATTTCGGACTGTCAATTATCGTCTTTACAATTATTGTAAGACTTTGTATGTTTCCTTTTACAATCAAACAGCAAAAATCAATGGCAGGTACCGCAAGACTTTCCAAAAACAAAAGGAAATTCAGGAAAAATATAAAAATAACAGACAAAAGGCACAGGAAGAAATATATAAGCTCTATGAAAAAGAGGGCGTAAAGCCGACAGGCGGCTGTCTTACGATGATTGTTCCGTTCCTTGTTCTTTTCGGAGTATTCTACGCTGTTGCATATCCGCTTACAAACACACTTCATATCGACAGCGCAAAGGTAACCGAAGCTCTTAACTATGTAAATACAATTCCCGGATATACTGCGGCGTCGGGCGCAACCAATGCCACATATCAGGAAATTTATTTTTGAAGGATTTCAGCTGTTTCCAAAATATTGACGCTATTCAGCAGATTTTTTCTGCCGACCAGCTCAATACAATCACTATGTTTGAAAAGGGATTTAATACATTCGGTATGAACCTTTTCGCAATTCCGCAGGACTACGGTCTTTGGAGTCCGATGATTCTTTTCCCTGTAATATGTTTTGCATCAAACGTACTTACACAGTTTATCACAATGAGAATCAACGGAAAGAACAATCCTATGCAGCAACAGCAGGGCTGTATGAAGGTTATGATGTATGCAATGCCGCTTTTCTCGGCATATATCGCCTACATTGTTCCGTCAGCCGTTGCATTTTACTGGATTGTATCTTCACTCGTAAGCCTTGTTCAGTCAGTTATCGTGGGCAAGCTTTTCAGCCCTCAGAGAATGACAGCAACATCCGAAGCAAGACACGCCGCTCTTATGTTTGAGCAGGAGGCTCTTGTTCAGTATAACTATGTTCCGCACGGTCTTTCAGAGAGTGCAGAAGAAAATACAAATTCCAAAAAAGAAGAAAAAGAAGTAGAAGTTTGAAATCAGGTGATATTGTGATTAAAGAAGCTATCGGCATTGGCGATAACGAAGTTGACGCATTAAACGATGCAAAAAAGCAGCTTGGTCTTGACGAAAATGCAGAGGTTGATTTTGAGGTTATCCAGAGAGCCGAAAAGAAAAAATTCGGTCTTTTCGGAGGTCAGCCTGCAAAGGTTAAGGTTACCCTCAAAGAAACTCCTGCAGAAAAAGCTGAACAGTTTTTGAGAGATGTTCTCAATAACATGAAGCTTGAAAGCGTTGTGATAGAGAAGAAAGAAATTGAAGGCGGTATCGAAGTTCAATCTTTCGGGTGAGGATGTCGGTTTTGTAATCGGCAGAAGAGGTGAAACACTTGACTCACTTCAGTACCTTACAAGCCTTGTTGCCAACCACTCTGACAACAGCTATTTTAAGGTAACTATTGATACCGGAAACTACAGAGAAAAAAGAGAAAAGACTCTTGAAATTCTCGGCAGAACTTGCTTTCAAAGCTGTTAAAACAGGCAGAAAGACAAATCTTGAGCCAATGAATCCTTATGAGAGAAGAATTATTCACACTTCTGTTCAGAAGGTAAACGGTGCTATTTCATGGAGCGAAGGCGAAAACGCAAACCGCCATGTTGTTATCGGTCCTGATCCAAAGGCAAAGCCCGTTCGCAGAAACGGCGGTTACAACAACAGAGGCAGAGGCGGCAGACGCCCATACAGCGCAAACCGTTCCGAGCATAACACCCCCGCAAATCCTGACAGAAAGCCCCTTAACGAGGGCGGTGCAACAGTTCTTTACGGAAGAATAGACAAATAATTACAGGGCGGTTTTTAACCGCCCTTTTTTCTTGGTGATTTTATGAATTACGATACAGTTGCCGCAATAAGTACCGCTCAGGGCGAGGGCGGTATCGGCGTTATTAGAATTTCGGGTGACGATGCACTTCGGATTGCCGACAAAATTTTCAACTCCGTTTCGGGTAAAAAGGTTACTGAGATGAAAGGCTATACGGCATCGTTCGGAAAAATTTCAGAAGACGGTGAAGATATTGACGAGGCGGTTGCACTTGTTTTTAAGGCGCCTCACAGCTATACCGGTGAAGATGTTGTTGAGCTTTCGTGCCACGGCGGACTTTACATTACAAAAAGAGTTCTGCGTGCTGTTCTCAATGCCGGCGCCGTTCCGGCTCAGGCAGGCGAATTTACAAAGCGAGCATTCCTAAACGGAAAAATTGACCTCACCGAAGCAGAGGCCGTAATTGATATTATAAGCGCTAAAAGCAGGGGTGCGGCAAGGTCTGCTCTTTGTGTAAAAGAGGGTGTTTTGCGTAAGAAAATTGACGGTGTAAAAAATGACCTCCTCTCAATGGCGGCTCACCTTTCTGCGTGGGCAGATTACCCCGAGGAGGATATTGCCGAGGTTACGGCTGATTCCGTAATTGAAACCTGTGACAATGCAATCAAGTGTTTTAAGTCTTTACTTGACAGCTATGACTGCGGTCAGGCGGTAAAAAAAGGTATTGATACCGTAATTGCCGGCAGACCGAATGTAGGAAAAAGCACACTTATGAATTTGCTTTCGGGATATGAAAAGAGTATTGTAACCGATATTCCCGGAACTACGAGAGATATTGTTGAAGATACGGTAACTGTGGGCGATGTTGTTCTGAATCTCAGCGATACGGCAGGACTTCGTGATACTGAGGATACGGTTGAGAAAATCGGTGTTGACAGAGCGAGAAAAAGACTTGAGCAATGCGGTCTTTTTGCTTGCTGTTTTTGATAACAGCAGAGAACTTGATGATGACGATTATGCACTTATTGAGTCTGCAAAGCTTGTGCCTTCAATTGCCGTAATTAATAAGACTGATCTTGATAATAAACTTGATATAGAATATATCAGTAAAAATATAAAATATATAGTATATATATCTGCAATCAGTGGTGACGGCAGAGATGAATTAACAAAGGCTGTTGAAAAAATTGCGGGAACTCAAAACTTTAATCCGAGTGAAGGCGTTCTCTCAAATGAAAGACAGCGAATTGCCGTTAAAAATGCACGTGATTCGGTTATTGAGGCAATGAACGCACTTAAATGCGGTATGACATTTGACGCAGTAACAGTTTCAATTGAGGATGCAATTTCACACTTACTTGAATTAACGGGTGAGAGAACAAGTGATGAGGTTGTTGATAGGGTGTTTCACAACTTCTGCGTAGGAAAATAGGTGATATTATGAATTATTTTGCAGGTGAATATGATGTTGCAGTAGTCGGTGCGGGTCACGCCGGAATCGAGGCGGCTCTTGCGGCGGCAAGGCTTGGCTGTAAAACTGCAATATTTACCATAAATATGGATGCGGTCGGAAACTGTCCCTGCAATCCGTCAATCGGAGGAACAGCAAAAGGACATCTCGTCCGTGAGATTGACGCACTCGGCGGTGAAATGGGAAAGACTGCCGATGAATGTTTTTGCAGTCCAGAATGCTAACAGGGGAAAAGGTCCGGCTGTTCATTCGCTGAGAGCACAGATTGACAGAAGAAAATATTCTTCCGTTATGAAACATAAGATTGAATTACAGAAAAATCTCGACCTTCGTCAGGCTGAAATTACGGATATTGAAAAGACAGAGGGCGGTTATAATCTTACTACAAGAATGCTTGCCGTATTTAAGTGCAAGACCGTTATTATTGCAACGGGTACATATCTCGGCGGAAGAATTTTTGTCGGTGAGGTTTCATATGAAAGCGGTCCCGACGGAATTTTTCCCGCCGCATTTCTTGGTTCAAGCCTTAAAAAACTCGGTCTGCCTTTAAGAAGATTTAAGACAGGTACTCCGGCAAGAGTTCTGAAAAGTTCAATTGATTTTTCTGAGCTTGAAGTTCAAAAAGGTGATGAACCTCCCCAGCCGTTCTCTTATGAAACTGAGAATCTCGGTGAAAACAAGGTTGAATGCCATGTCAGTTGGACAAATGACGAAACAAAGCAGATTATTCTTGAAAATATCAACCGTTCTCCGCTTTATGCCGGCAAAATTGAGGGTGTTGGTCCCCGTTATTGTCCAAGCTTTGAAGATAAGATTATGCGTTTTAAGGATAAACCAAGACATCAGCTTTTTATTGAGCCGTGCGGACTTGATACCGAGGAAATGTATCTTCAGGGAATGAGCTCATCACTTCCGGAAGAAGTTCAGCTTAAATTCTATCACACAATAAAAGGTCTTGAACATTGCCTTATTATGCGACCTGCTTATGCAATTGAATATGATTGCGTTGATCCGCTCGCAATGAACCCGACACTTGAATTTAAAGATTTTGAAGGACTTTTCGGTGCCGGTCAATTCAACGGTTCTTCGGGATATGAGGAGGCTGCGGCTCAGGGACTTGTTGCAGGAATTAATGCCGCAATGAAGGTTCTCGGCAGAGAGCCTGTTATATTTGACCGTTCCGAAAGCTATATAGGAACACTTGTTGATGACCTTGTTACAAAGGGAGCAAATGAGCCGTATAGAATGATGACTTCAAGAAGTGAGTACAGACTTGTACTTCGTCAGGATAATGCCGACGAAAGACTGACTCCACTCGGTCACAGAATTGGTCTTATAAGTGACGAAAGATACGCAAAGTTTCTTAAAAAACAGGAGCTTAAAAAAGAAGAACTTAATAGACTTAAAAGTACGGTTATTTCACCTACTGATGAAGTAAATGAGATACTTGTTTCACGTGAAACATCTGAAATTACTTCAGGTGTACGACTTATTGATCTTATGAAACGGCCTCAGCTTGGTTATGATGCACTCAAGAACATTGATAAAACAAGACCGGAGCTTGATCCAAATATCTTTGAACAGGTTGAAATTGAAATTAAGTATGAGGGCTATATTCAAAAACAGCTTAAACAGGTTGAACAAATGAAAAGGCTTGAAGTTAAGCAATTGCCAAAGGACTTTGATTACAATAAAATTGAAGGACTTCGACTTGAGGCAAGGGAAAAGCTTAATAAGATTAAACCGCTCAATATCGGACAGGCGTCAAGAATTTCGGGTGTTTCTCCTGCGGATATCAGCGTACTTCTTATTTGGCTTGCCCAGAACAACAGGAGGCAGTAATGGCAATTAAAGATACTCTTACTACCGTTACTGATGGTTTTAAAACCAAACTTGACGATGAAATGCTCCAAAGGTTTGAAACCTACTTCAAATTACTTGTTGAGTGGAACGAAAAGATGAATCTTACTGCAATAACCGATGAACACGGTGTTGCGGTCAAGCATTTTGCCGACAGCCTTACACTTTACAACTTTGTTGATGTAAAGAAGAATGCAAGCATTATTGATGTGGGAACAGGTGCCGGTTTTCCGGGTGTTGTGCTTAAAATTGCAAGACCTGACATTAAGCTGACACTTCTTGACAGTCTTAACAAAAGACTTACATTTCTCGACACAGTTCTTAACGATACAGGACTTGATTCCGAACTTGTTCACAGCAGGGCAGAGGAGGGCGGTAAAAATAAGCTTTATCGTGAAAAGTTTGATATTGCCGTTTCAAGAGCAGTTGCAAGGTTGAATGTTCTCTGCGAATATTGCTTGCCGTATGTCAAGGTAGGCGGTTTGTTTGTGGCAATGAAAGGACCGAATGCCGATGAAGAACTTGACGGAGCAGAGAATGCTTTAAAATTACTCGGCGGTAAGGTTGAAAAGGTTCACAAGTTTAATCTTCCGTGTGACGAGGGCGAGCGTACAATCATTGTAATCAAAAAGGTAAAACCTACACCAAAACAATACCCGAGAATTTCGGGCAAAATAAAGTCACAACCGTTGTGATAAATATCGACAGCTTTTTTGATAAATTACCATTTTGTGGTAAAACTTCTTAAAAAAGTTGCTCACAAAGCGACAACAACCGCACCGTGTCTATGTTATTATAATAGCACAGGGACAACCCCCTGATGCTAACGAACATTGAGGCGATGCGGTTGAATTTTATGCTCAAAAACGATAACAAAGTTTTAGAGATTCCGATTATTAAAATCAGACCGAACAAAGCACAACCTCGCAAAACCTTTGACGAAACCGAACTTGCCGCTCTCTCCGCATCAATCAGCGAAAACGGTATCTTGCAACCGTTGTCGGTGAGAAAAATCTCGGCTGCGGAGTATGAACTTGTGGCAGGTGAGCGCCGCCTCAGGGCATCGGTTTTGGCAGGATTACGAAAGGTGCCGTGCATCGTTTTAAAGTGTTCGGAAAAAGAGTCAGCCATTTATGCTCTCCTTGAAAATCTCCAGCGAAGCGACCTCGGTATATTCGAGGAAGCTCGCGGGATTTCAAAAAGCTGATCAGGCGCTACGGTCTTACCCAAGAGGAAGCAGCGAACCGACTGGGCAAAAGCCAATCAACAATTGCAAACAAGCTAAGACTTCTTCGCCTTACATACGAGGAGCAGGAATGGATTGTAAATGCAGGATTGAGCGAAAGACACGCAAGGGCTCTTTTTAAGAATTGAAGATGACGCTTTAAGACATGAGGCTCTGTCAAAAATAATTTCGGAGAATCTCAACACAAGTCAGACTGATGAACTCGTCGGCATTTTAATTAATTCAGTACCAAAAACAACAAAATCCAAAGGTACAAGCAAAGCGGTGATAAAAGACTTACGAATTTTTCTTAACACAATCAACAAGGCTATTGATACGATGCGTCTTGCAGGAATCGACGCACAATCAGACAAAAAAGACACAGACAATTTTATTGAATACACAATTCGGATTCCTAAAAGACATCAAAAGCCTGATGCAGAAAAAACTGCTTAATTTACTTTTCAGAGGGTGCGAAAGCATCCGTTCCACTCATACCCATTTCCTTATCTAAACCCCTTGCAAAGAGTCGCACAGTAATGTGCGGCTTTTTGCGTTGTATAGTTTTTATTTTTTGGTTACACAGGAAATGTTTCACGTGAAACATTTGCTTTTGATTAAGAAAAAAAGTTGCATTAAATCCCAAAAAATCTTCAAAATAGCTTTAAAAATGGTGTGCATTATGATATAATTTTAAAGTAAAAAGATATAAAAATCATAAAAACAAAAGACAAGGTGATTTTTTGGCAAAAATAATTGCAATATCAAACCAAAAGGGAGGTGTGGGAAAGACCACAACCTCTGTTAATCTTGCAGCTTGTCTGGGAAAAATGGGAAAGAAAACATTGCTTGTTGACGCTGATCCACAGGAAATGCCACAAGCGGTGTCGCCATTGATAAGAGCAAAGTTAAGTTTTCAACTTACTCAATTCTTGTTGACGGTGCAAAAGCCGAGCAATGCGTCCTTACAACCCCGTATGACAATCTGCATATTCTTCCGTCAAGCCTTGATTTGGCTGCCGCAGAGCTTGAAATTGCAGAAAAACCGCACAGAGAGGCACTTTTAAAGAATGCTTTGCTCCCGATAAAGCAGTATTATGATTACATAATCATCGACTGTCCTCCGTCACTGGACTTATCACGGCAAATGCATTGACGGTTGCCG
>VOFD01000903.1_pt1 | contig 22001 bp, 18 predicted proteins | sample 5384101 | NCBI WGS metagenome assembly VOFD01 (sample SAMN12384723, study PRJNA508395) | human gut metagenome | isolation source: healthy gut C | host: Homo sapiens
GCGGGCTGGCAGCAGCATATTTTTTTCAACAGCATATTAACAATGTTATAATCTACCATGCTGCCCGGGCCATCCATACACCCTCTGTCACAAGCCATGCCTTCAAAATACTCACAATCAATTTGCCGTCTTCAAGCTGCTTAACTTCGGTTAAGCAACGTTCAAGCCCGCTGGCATAATGAGTTTTTAAGTTTTTGCCTTCATCGCTAAGAGCATTAACAACCGCACTTTTTACGCCGCAGGTAACCGGGAAGGAAATGCCGTAAAGCGATGCTTCCGAATTAAACTCGTCCACCTGCATTTTATCCGCTTCAATATCTGCACCGGCAAGCAGGCAGGACATTTCTTCGAAAGTCATGGCATAATCAATAGCATCCAAATTTGCATACGCTTCTGCTTTTTTAGCTATGCAGGGTCCAATAAATACCGTTACAGCCTCTGGATTAAGTTCTTTTACATAACGCCCGCAAGCAACCATGGGCGAAACGGTCTGCGAAATTTTACTTTCTGCGGCAGGAACATGTTTTTTAATAATATTTACAAAAGAAGGGCAGCAGGAACTTGTCATATATTTTTGCTCCGATGGAACTTTTTCCATAAGTTCCTTTGCTTCACGGCAAGCTGTTAAATCGGCACCAATGGCAACTTCCTTAACGGCAGCAAAACCGGCTTTCATTAAAGCTGCCACTACCTGCGCAGGAGTAACCTTTAAGCCAAGCTGACCTACAAAAAGAGGGTGCCAGCAAAGCATAAACCTGTTTGCCTGCTTTAATTTCATTTTTTTTATAACCTGCACGATAGCACTGCGCTCGTCAATAGCACCAAACGGGCAGGCGCTGCGGCAGGCTCCGCATTGTACGCATTTGTTAAAATCTATTTTTGCTTTTCTGTCGGCACCGGCTGTAATTGCGCCCAAAACGCAGGAACGTTCCGAAGTCAAGCCCTCGACATATTAGTACCGGTCAGCTCAATACATTGCTGCACTTACACTCCCGGCCTATCTACCTCATCTTCTTTAAGGTGTCTTACCAGATTACTCTGTGAGAGATCTCATCTTAAGGATGGCTTCACGCTTAGATGCTTTCAGCGTTTATCCAGTCCGGACGTAGCTACCCAGCTGTACTCCTGGCGGAATAACTGGTACACCAGCGGTCCGTCCACTCCGGTCCTCTCGTACTAGGAGCAGACCCCTTCAAATCTCTTGCGCCCGCGATGGATAGGGACCGAACTGTCTCACGACGTTCTGAACCCAGCTCACGTACCACTTTAATGGGCGAACAGCCCAACCCTTGGGACCGACTTCAGCCCCAGGATGTGATGAGCCGACATCGAGGTGCCAAACCTCCCCGTCGATATGGACTCTTGGGAGAGATTAGCCTGTTATCCCCAGGGTAGCTTTTATCCGTTGAGCGATGGCCCTTCCACTCGGTACCACCGGATCACTAAGCCCTACTTTCGTACCTGCTCGCCGTGTTTGGCTCGCAGTCAAGCTCCCTTCTGCCTTTACACTCTTCGCGCGATTTCCGGCCGCGCTGAGGGAACCTTTGGGCGCCTCCGTTACTCTTTCGGAGGCGACCGCCCCAGTCAAACTGCCCGCCTGACACTGTCCCGGATTTCGTTACTCTCTCGGTTAGAATTCCGTTGTATCAAGGGTGGTATCCCAACGCCGGCTCCAGCCAGACTAGCGTCCAGCCTTCCAAGCCTCCCACCTATCCTGTACGTAATACAACAAAACCCAATGTCAGGTTACAGTAAAGCTCCATGGGGTCTTTCTGTCCAGTCGCGGGTAACCTGCATCTTCACAGGTATTTCAATTTCACCGGGTCCCTCGTTGAGACAGTGCCCAAATCGTTACACCTTTCGTGCGGGTCGGAACTTACCCGACAAGGAATTTCGCTACCTTAGGACCGTTATAGTTACGGCCGCCGTTCACTGGGGCTTCGGTCGAATGCTTTGGTTGCCCGGACATCCTTCCTTAACCTTCCAGCACTGGGCAGGTGTCAGCACCTATACGTCAGCTTTCGCTTTAGCAGGCACCTGTGTTTGTGGTAAACAGTCGCTTGGGCCTCTTCTCTGCGACCGCCTTCAGCTCCAGAGGCAAGCTCCTTCACCAAGACGGCTACCCTTATCCCGAAGTTACGGGTACATTTTGCCGAGTTCCTTAACGAGGGTTCTCCCGCGCACCTTAGGATTCTCTCCCCGCATACCTGTGTCGGTTTACGGTACGGGCGGCAGCTCTCTCACTAGAAGCTTTTCTCGACAGTGTGGGATCAGCAGCTTCGCTCGCATCTCTGCTCGCTCCGCGTAACGCCTCAGGCTCTCAGTGTACGGATTTGCCTGTACACTACCCTACACGCTTGCACGCGACAATCCAGTCTCGCGCCTGCCTGCCCTTCTGTGTCACTCCTTCGCTCAAACAATTGCTGCCGGTACAGGAATATCAACCTGTTGTCCATCTCCTACGCTCTTTGCCTCGGATTAGGTCCCGACTTACCCTGAGACGACGATCGTTGCTCAGGAATCCTTATGCTTTCGGTGGAAAGGATTCTCACCTTTCTTTTCGCTACTCATACCAACATTCTCACTTCCCACAAGTCCACCAGTCCTTCCAGACCAGCTTCACCCCTGTGGCAACGCTCCCCTACCCCGTGCACCTAAGTACACAGCCACGGCTTCGGTTCCGTACTTTAGCCCCGGAAATTTTCGGCGCAGGGACTCTCGACCAGTGAGCTATTACGCACTCTTTAAATGGTGGCTGCTTCTGAGCCAACATCCTGGTTGTTTATGAATCCCCACATCCTTTTCCACTTAGTACGGCATTTGGGACCTTAGCCGGTGGTCTGGGCTGTTTCCCTTTTGACCACGGATCTTATCACTCGTAGTCTGACTCCCAGGCTCTGCAGTATATCCATTCGGAGTTTGACAGGGTTCGGTAACCTTTATGGCCCCTAGCCCGATCAGTGCTCTACCGCCTATACTTACTACCTGAGGCTAGCCCTAAAGCTATTTCGGGGAGAACCAGCTATCTCCGCGTTCGATTGGAATTTCACCCCTACCCACATCTCATCCGAAAGCTTTTCAACGCTCACCGGTTCGGTCCTCCACGCATTTTTACCTGCGCTTCAACCTGGACATGGGTAGATCACTGCGGTTTCGGGTCTACCTACACTAACTCGCCGCCCTTTTCAGACTCGCTTTCGCTACGGCTCCGTGTCTTCCACTTAACCTCGCTAGTGCAGATAACTCGTTGGTTCATTCTTCAATAGGCACGCCGTCGCTTTCGCTCCGACTGCTTGTAGACATACGGTTTCAGGTACTATTTCACTCCCCTCCCGGGGTTCTTTTCACCTTTCCCTCACGGTACTATGCGCTATCGGTCGCCAGTTAGTCTTTAGCCTTGGAGGGTGGTCCCCCCTGCTTCCCACAGAATTCCTCGTGCTCCGTGGTACTCTGGATACTGACCTTAAGGCTCTGCCTTTCGCTTACAGGGCTCTTACCTTCTATCGCCTACCTTCCCAGGTAGTTCAGCTAAGCCTGGCCTTAATTACGTCAGTCCTCAACCCCCATAAGCCGTAGCTTACAGGTTTGGGCTCTGCCCTCTTCGCTCGCCGCTACTGTGGGCATCTCGTTTGATTTCTTTTCCTCCGGGTACTTAGATGTTTCAGTTCCCCGGGTTCCCTTCCTTGCGGATGACCATCCATTACGATGGCCGGGTTTCCCCATTCGGATATCCACGGATCAATACTCGCTTGCAGTTCCCCGTGGCTTTTCGCAGCTTACCGCGTCCTTCTTCGGCTCCTGGCGCCTAGGCATCCACCGTATGCCCTTAGTAGCTTGACTTCTTTTCTACTAAGTTCACACTTTCGTGTTCCTAGTCTCGTTACTCTTTCAAAATTGCTTTTTAAGAGGTTTCTTTACTTTTCAGTTTCTTCTATATACTTTTCAAGGTTCAATAAAATGGTGGAGACGAGGAGAATCGAACTCCTGACCCCCTGCTTGCAAGGCAGGTGCTCTCCCAGCTGAGCTACGCCCCCATACTTCCTGTTGTTGTCTGCTAAAATATTTTTTTGGTGGGCCTAAGTGGACTTGAACCACTGACCTCACGCTTATCAGGCGTGCGCTCTAACCAGCTGAGCTATAGGCCCGTATTTTAGCTTAAGGGCAGGACCCTCAAAACTAAACAATAACCAAAGCGAATGTGACCGACCTGAAGTCTGTGAGCTCTCACTCACGCTTCTCCCTAGAAAGGAGGTGATCCAGCCGCACCTTCCGATACGGCTACCTTGTTACGACTTCACCCCAATCATCGGCCCCACCTTAGACGGCTGGCTCCTGAAAGGTTACCTCACCGGCTTCGGGTGTTACCAACTTTCGTGGTGTGACGGGCGGTGTGTACAAGGCCCGGGAACGTATTCACCGCAGTATGCTGACCTGCGATTACTAGCGATTCCGACTTCACGCAGGCGGGTTGCAGCCTGCGATCCGAACTGAGATCGGGTTTCTGGGGTTTGCTCTGCCTCGCGGCTTCGCTTCCCTCTGTTGCCGACCATTGTAGTACGTGTGTAGCCCAGGACATAAGGGGCATGATGACTTGACGTCATCCCCGCCTTCCTCCAGGTTGTCCCTGGCAGTCTCCCATGAGTCCCCACCTTTACGTGCTGGTAACATAGGATAGGGGTTGCGCTCGTTGCGGGACTTAACCCAACATCTCACGACACGAGCTGACGACAGCCATGCACCACCTGTTTTCACGTCCCCGAAGGGAACTACTAATCTCTTAGTATGGCGCTCAATGTCAAGCCCTGGTAAGGTTCTTCGCGTTGCTTCGAATTAAACCACATACTCCACCGCTTGTGCGGGCCCCGTCAATTCTTTGAGTTTCAACCTTGCGGCCGTACTCCCCAGGCGGGATACTTATCGCGTTAGCTACGGCACTGCAGGGGTCGATACCCCCAACACCTAGTGTCCATCGTTTACGGCCAGGACTACCGGGGTATCTAATCCCGTTCGCTCCCCTGGCTTTCGCATCTCAGCGTCAGACACAGTCCAGAAAGGCGCCTTCGCCACTGGTGTTCCTCCCAATATCTACGCATTTCACCGCTACACTGGGAATTCCCCTTTCCTCTCCTGCACTCAAGCCCACCAGTATCGGGCGCCATACGGGGTTGAGCCCCGCATTTTTTCACGCCCGACTTAATAGGCCGCCTACATGCTCTTTACGCCCAATGATTCCGGACAACGCTCGCCCCCTCCGTATTACCGCGGCTGCTGGCACGTAGTTAGCCGTGGCTTCCTCGTACACTACCGTCATTACCAGCCATTATTCACAACCGGCACATTCGTCATGTACAACAGAGCTTTACAATCCGAAGACCTTCTTCACTCACGCGGCGTTGCTCCGTCAGGCTTTCGCCCATTGCGGAAGATTCCCCACTGCTGCCTCCCGTAGGAGTCTGGGCCGTGTCTCAGTCCCAATGTGGCCGTTCATCCTCTCAGACCGGCTACTGATCATCGCCTTGGTTGTCCGTTACACTACCAACTAGCTAATCAGACGCAGGCCCATCCTTTAGCGATAGCTTACATGTAGAGGCCATCTTTCACGCTCCCGTCATGCGATAGGAGCGTCACATCCGGTATTAGCATCCCTTTCGGAATGTTGTCCCCGTCTAAAGGGCAGGTTGCCTACGCGTTACTCACCCGTTCGCCACTAAAAATTGAACCGAAGCTCAATTTTCCGTTCGACTTGCATGTGTTAGGCACGCCGCCAGCGTTCGTCCTGAGCCAGGATCAAACTCTCCAATATACCTTATTGAAGAACCGATTGGCTCTTAATTATTTAATCCAGAATTTTGTTTGTTTGGCTCATTTGCTTTCCGCTTTCGCTTTAAGCAAACTCGCCCGCACATTCGCTTTTTTTCTTGGTTCTTGTTCAGTTTTCAAGGTGCTGCCGTTTTCCGGCGACTTGTATAGTTTATTACACTTTTAAAGGTTTGTCAAGTGCTTTTTTATCTTTTTTTGAAAAGTTTTTTGTGTTAACTTTTCGTACAAGCCGCTTCCTTCAAACAGCTTAATTATAATAACACTATTTTTACTTCTTGTCAACACTAAAAGTAAAATTTTATAAAAAAGAGAGTGCCACAGCACCCTCTTTTTATTAGTTTTTTTATCGCTGCCGTCATTCAGCGTAAAGCGCAGCAGCTTTTTGCTTTTCGGAACTGCTTCGCAGGCTTCTACTTTTACCACACGGAAATCAGACTTGCAGAAAGTATCAAAATCAACAAAATCCTCAAACAAAGGATCTACTTTTTACTTTCGACAAATCAATTTTCGGAAGCGCTTCGCCATTTGCCGCTTCGTCTGCGCTATTAACTTTATTTGCGGTTTTTTCGCCGCCAATATTTTTCATTGTCGGGAACAACAATACATCACGGATACTGCTGCTGTCGGTAAGAAGCATAACAAGGCGGTCTACGCCAATGCCCAAACCACCCGTCGGCGGCAGGCCGTGTTCAAGCGCGTTAAGGAAGTCTTCATCCATCATATTTGCTTCCTCGTCGCCTGCGTTGCGTTCTTCTACCTGTTTCAGGAAGCGTTCACGCTGGTCAATCGGGTCGTTAAGCTCGGTAAAGCCGTTACACATTTCGCGTCCGTAAATGTAACCTTCAAAACGGTCGGTAATTTCCGGATTATCAGGATTGCTCTTGGCAAGCCGAGAAATTTCTTTCGGATGGCCGGTAATAAATACAGGTTGAATAAGTTTATCTTCAACATATTCGTCAAAGCAGGCATTAATAATTTTGCCAACGCCAAAAGTAGGCTCGTATTCCACATGGATAGCATCAGCCATTTTGCGCGCGGTTTCCACATCGGTTACGCCTTCAAAGTTTTGCCCGGTGTATTTTGCTACTGCTTCAATCATGCTGAGGCGCGGCCAGGGCGGAGTCAGGTCAATTTCCTGTCCTTCGTAGGTTATTTTCATGGTGCCCAAAACCTTCTGCGCAATTTCGGAAATGATTTTTTCCGTTAAATCCATCATATCGGTATAATCGCCGTAAGCCTGGTAGATTTCAACACTGGTAAATTCCGGGTTATGTTTAATATCAATGCCTTCGTTTCTGAAAACACGGCCCAGTTCATAAACACGGTCAAAGCCGCCTACAACAAGGCGTTTTAAGTGCAGCTCGGTGGCAATGCGCAAATAAAGCTGCATATCAAGCGCGTTGTGATAAGTAATAAACGGACGTGCGGCTGCACCGCCCGGAATGGTATTCATGATAGGCGTTTCAACCTCTAAATAACCGTTATCATCAAGGATTTCCCTGAGGCTTTTGATAATTTTACTGCGCAGCACAAACGTACGGCGTACTTTGGGGTTAACAATCAAATCCACATATCTCTGGCGGTAACGGGTGTCAACATCCTTTAAACCATGCCATTTTTCAGGCAGCGGGCGCAGAGATTTGGAAAGAATTTCAACATCAACCGCTTTAACGGAAAGTTCACCCATATGGGTGCGGAATACAGTGCCGCTTACACCGATAATATCGCCGATATCAAGCAGTTTAATCAAAGCATATTTTTCTTCGCCAATGGCATCCTTGCGCACATAAAGCTGAATACGGCCGTCTTTATCCTGCATATCCATAAAGCAGGTTTTGCCGTGGCCGCGGATAGCCATAATACGGCCTGCCACGCGTACAACGGTTTCATTGGCAGCAAGTTCTTCAAAATTTTGATTGATATCACCGGAATAATTAGTAACTTCAAATTTATGGCCGAAAGGTTTCCAGCCGTGTTCTTCAATCTGGTGCATTTTGTTAATGCGCACCTGCATCTGTTCGTTAAGTTCTTTTTCGCTTATCGCTTCTTCTTCAGGAACCTGAGTATTCTTTGTTTCTTCAGACATTCTTTCTTATCGCTCCCCAACAAATTATTTAACTTCTAAAATCTGATAAGACAATTCACCTGCGGGGGTATGTACCTGCACCACAGAGTTTACTTTCTGGCCAAGAATTGCCGCACCTACAGGCGATTCATTGGAAATACGGTTTTTGGAAGGGTCAGCTTCGGTTGTGCCGACAATAGTATAGGTTTCTTCATCGCCAAATTCCATATCTTTAACCACAACGGTGGAACCAAGCATTACCACGCCTTCTTTGTTGGAAGCACTGTCGATAACGGTAGCGGTGCTGATCATCTGTTCCAGTTCAAGAATACGGCCTTCAATAAATGCCTGTTCATTTTTTGCATCATCATATTCGGAGTTTTCGCTTATATCGCCATAGCCGATAGCTACTTTGATACGTTCTGCAACTTCATGGCGTTTTACAGAACGGAGATTTTCAAGCTCATCTTCAAGTTTCTTTAAGCCCTCGGCTGTTAAAATAGTTTCTTTACTGCTCATAAATAATGCTCCTTTTAATAAGTTCCGCCTGCCAAGCAATATTAAACAGTGCCAAGCATATGCCTGACACTGGGTTACGGAACAAATTCATAGTATTATAGAATAAATTATAATTTTTTAATTTGTGTTTGTCAACTTACTTAATTTTCAGTCTGCTTCACTGCAAAAATTATGCTTTGCTGCCAGAAATTTTTCGGCTTCGTTACGGTATTCCCGCAAAAGTGCGTCAAATTCCCCGCAAGTATTAAGTTCATTGATGCGCCTGCGGTACTCTGCCGCCATGGGCATGCCTTTTAAATATGCACCGGCATGTCTGCGCATTTCCTTTACCGCAATAACCTCGCCTTTAAAATCTTTAAGCATATACAAATGCCTTTCAATCATATGCAGGCGCACGTCAAGCGGAACTTCGTATTTTCCGCAGCTGCCGTTCAACGCATTTATAATTTCCGTAAAAATCCATGGATTACCGTCTGCGCCGCGGCCTATCATTAAACCGTCACAGCCGGTTTCTTTAAACATGCGCAAACCGTCTGCTGCTGTTAAAATATCGCCATTGCCGAAAACAGGTATTTTTACGGTTTCTTTTACTTTTTTTATAACCTTCCAGTATGCTTTGCCGTTATAATACTGCTCGCGCGTCCTGCCATGCACGGCAATGGCTGCCACCCCTGCTTTTTCCGCCAAAAGTGCAATTTCGGGAGCGTTAATATTTTTTTCGTCCCATCCGGCACGTATTTTAACAGTAAGCGGAATTTTAACGCTGTCTGCCATACGCGCCAAAATTTCATACGCCAGCTGCGGATTTTTCATTAAAGCCGAGCCTTCGCTGTTATTAACAATTTTCGGCACCGGGCAGCCCATGTTAAAATCAATAATATCTGCACCGTCAGCCTCCACTATTTTAGCGGCACGGGCAAGCTCCATAGGATTACTGCCGAAAAGCTGAATGGCAGCCGGGCGTTCTTCCTGCGCAATACGCAGCATATCAAACGTTTTTACATTTTTATATAAAAGCCCTTTGGCACTCACCATTTCAGACACTACAAGGCCGCAGCCAAGCTCTTTGCAAATAATCCTGAACGGCATATCGGTAATGCCGGCCATGGGCGCCAAAGCTACCGGCGCACTCAGCCTGATATTGCCAATCTGCATTTTTCACCTCATAAAATAAGGCCTGCCGTTCAGCAGGCCCCAAATTTTTTTATTTTGCGTTCTTTTCGTAAAGTATAAGCAGGCCTTCCAAAGTAAGGAACGGCTCAACCGCATCAATTACATCAGATTCGGCTGCCATGGTAGTTGCAAAACCGCCGGTTGCAATAACAATTGCTTCACCGCCAAGTTCTTCCTTCATTTTGCAGACGATTTCGTTCATCTGCCCTACAAAGCCAACTAAAATACCTGCCTGCATAGCGTTTACCGTATTTTTGCAGATTACGGCAGGCGGTTTTATAAGTTCAACACGCGGCAGCTTGGCCGTGCGCTGGAACAAAGCTTCCGCAGAAATGCCAATGCCCGGAGCAATAGCGCCGCCGAGATATTCGCCGGTAGGCAGAAGTGCGCAAAATGTTGTGGCAGTGCCAAAATCAACAATAATCATCGGTTTGCCTTTGGAAGCGTATTTTTCAAAAGCTGCTACCGCATTAACTATACGGTCGGCGCCAACTTCACGCGGATTATCATATCTTAAGGAAATACCGGTTTTAATGCCGGGGCCAACAACCATGGGCACCTGGTCAAAATAGCGCTCGCACATATGGCACAAAGGCACAATAAGCGGCGGTACAACGCTCGAAATAATAATCGCCTTAACTTCATCCATCGGCATTTTAGTATAGTTAAACATACTTCTGAGCAAAATGCCGTATTCATCGGCTGTTTTAGAACGGTCAGTAGAAAAACGCCAATGCGAAACCAGGCTCTTGCCATCAAAAACACCGGCTACAATATTAGTGTTGCCAACATCAATTACTAATAACATTGCCTATCCTCCTGCGGAGTAAAATTACTAACTAAAGAACCTCGCATATTATATCAGAAAAAACCGGGGCTGTACAGCAAAATTTACTTAAGCGTATTTTCCCGTGCCTGCTGCCGGGCGTATTGATACATCACCGGCAATAACTTTTTCAACAGTTCCGTCGTCTTTTTTTACAATCAAAAGCCCGTCGGCGTCAATATCAACCGCAAGCCCGCTGTAAGTTTCGCCGGGTGCGATAACCTTAACCTGCTGCCCCAAAGTGCAGGAATATTTGCGCCATTCTTCCAGAACCGGTGCAAACCCATCCTTTAAAACTGCTTCGTACAGTTCTTCCATGTAAAACAGCACATCGGCTAAAATCTGCACTCTCGAAACAGGTTCCTGCGCTGCATCGGCAACGGAAATTGCACAGTCCTTAATATCGTCCGGAACAATATTTTTCGGCACATTCACATTAATACCTGTTCCGATAACAATATAATTAATTTTGCCGAACTCAGCGCTCATTTCAGTTAAAATGCCAACCAGTTTCCTGCCGTTCAGCAAAATATCGTTAGGCCATTTTATGGCAGCATTAACGCCGCTGTATTTATTAACAGCCTTTACAACTGCCACAGCAGCCATAAGCGTGCATTTGGAAGCCTCCTGCGGCAAAAACGGCGGTTTTAAAACAACAGAAAACCAGTCGCCGCACGCAAACGGAGAAAACCAGCCGCGCGAAAGCCTGCCTTTGCCGCCGCGCTGTTCTTCGCTTACAACAACAAGCCCATTGTCGCAGCCTTCTTCCGCCAGGCGTTTGGCAACATTATTGGTAGAATCCACGCTTTCGCAGTAATGAATGCTGTGCCCAAGCCATTTTGTTTTTAAATGAGTAATAATTTCTGCCGGTTTCAGCCTGTCCGGAGCAGATTTTAAAACATAACCTTTTTTAGGTACCGATTCAATATCATAACCCTCAGCCTTTAAAGCCTGAATATGTTTCCATACCGCAGTGCGCGATACATCAAGCTGGCGCGAAAGTTCTTCACCGGATACAGGCTCCTGCCCTCCGGCACGTAAAATCTCCAAAATGCGTCCACGCATAAAATCACACTCCTCGTTATCCTAAAGATTAACATTCTGTTAACGTAAAGTCAAGCAATAAAAAACCGGCTTTATGGTCAGCCGTTAAATTGTATTTTTACATACATTTAAAACCGTCCCACTAAAACCGGTGTTTTATATTAATTTAAAGCGTGTTTTTCTTCCGTACTTACAACGCCCGGCACTTCCTGATACTGCGGTGCTGCCTGCGGCTGCGCTTCCGCTGCCGGTACAGTTACAGCATCCGGCGGAATCACGGCCGGTGTACCACTGTTATCATCAGGCGGCTGTTCGTTTTTATCCAGAATGCGCCCATATTTCATAAGCTGTTCAATTTCGCTGCCTTCAAGCGTTTCTTTTTCAATAAGCGCCTGCGCAATTAAATGCAGCTTATCAATATTGTTTTGCAGCAGTTCTTCGGTTTTCTGGTAAGCCTCGTCAAGGAACTTACGGATTTCCTTATCGATTTTTGCCGCAATTTCTTCACTGTAATTTTTGTCACGCGCAATATCGCGCCCCAAAAATACCTGATCCTGACGGTGCCCGAAGGTAACAGGGCCAAGTTCCGTGCTCATGCCGTATTCGCAAATCATCTGGCGTGCCAGAGAAGTTGCGCGCTGCAAGTCGTTGCTGGCACCGCTGGAAATTTCCTTCAGCACCAAGGCTTCGGCCACGCGCCCGCCAAGCAGAACTTTCAGTTCATCAAGCATTTCGCTTCTCGTTGCGTAATAACGGTCTTCTTTCGGCAGGCTTAAAGTATAGCCGCCTGCCCTGCCGCGCGGAATAATGGTAACCTTATGTACAGGGTCTGCGTTGTCAAGCAGCATGCCGACAAGCGTATGCCCGCCTTCGTGATATGCGGTAAGGCGTTTTTCATTGTCGCTGATAACTCTGCTGCGGCGTTCAGGCCCCATAATAACGCGTTCAGCGGCTTCTTCCATATCCGGCATGTTAATCTGTTTTTTATTACGGCGTGCTGCCATTAATGCAGCTTCGTTTACCAGGTTGCTTAAATCAGCGCCAGTAAAGCCGGGGGTACGCCTTGCAATAACGTCAAGTTCAACATCGCTGCCGACAGGTTTGCCTTTTACATGCACTTTTAAAATTTCACGGCGGCCTTTAATATCCGGGCGGTCAACCACAATCTGGCGGTCAAAACGTCCCGGGCGCAAAAGAGCCGGGTCAAGAATATCCGGGCGGTTGGTGGCGGCAATCATTATAATGCCTTCGTTGGCACCAAAGCCGTCCATTTCTACAAGCAGCTGGTTAAGAGTCTGCTCACGTTCGTCATGCCCGCCGCCAAGCCCGGCACCGCGCTGACGGCCAACGGCATCAATTTCGTCAATAAACACAATGCACGGAGCGCTCTTTTTTGCCTGTTCAAACAAATCGCGCACGCGGGAAGCGCCTACGCCGACAAACATTTCCACAAAGTCAGAGCCGGAAATGCTGAAGAACGGTACGCCGGCTTCACCGGCAACAGCTTTGGCAAGCAGGGTTTTGCCCGTACCCGGAGGCCCGTATAAAAGTACGCCTTTAGGAATTTTAGCGCCAAGATCATTATACTTTTTGGGGTGTTTTAAAAATTCTACAACTTCTTCAAGTTCCTGCTTGGCTTCATCAGCACCGGCAACATCTTTAAAAGTTACCCTGATTTTATCCTCATCGTAACGGCGCGCACGGCTTTTGCCAAAGTTCATAACTCCGCGTCCGCCACCGCCGCCCTGCATTTGCTGCATCATAAAGAACCAGATGGCAACTATAATCAGCATCGGCAAAAGCTGGCTCAGCACAGAAGTCCACCACGGCGGCTCCGGCGGCAGTTCAGCCTTAATTTCAACGTCACGCGCCCTTAAAGTAGGGATAAGGCTTTCATCCTTCGGCACAACCGTTGTAAAATCGCTGCCGTCTTTCAGCTTGCCGCTGATAACATTATCAACAATCGTTACCTGCTGCACTTCGTCCTGCTGCACATGCTTCATAAAAGCGCTGTAAGTAATATCTGTTTTAGGGACTACGTTGGTTGAATAGGAATCAAACAACATTATCGCACAAATTATTATCAGCAGGTAGAATACAACATTTTTTAAAAATTTAGTCAAAATCTACCCTCCTTAATCTTTTATTAAATTACAAATACCATTTCTATATTATAATATATTCTCTCTGTTTCCACAACATTTATTATTTGGCATAAGCTTCCGGCTTTAATACGCCGATAAACGGCAAATTGCGGTAATCTCCGGCATAATCCAAACCGTAACCTACAACAAATTCATCCGGAATTTCAAAGCCCACATAATCGGCATTCAATTTGTTAACGCGGCGGCTCGGCTTATCGCACAAAGCAACTTTTTTAACGGAAGCAGGCTTCTGCGCCATCAAAAGCCTTGTAATTGCTTCCATGGTAACGCCGCTGTCGATAATATCATCAACCAGAAGCACATGGCAGCCCTCAATATTTTCAGAGCAGCTCAGGCGTATATCAACATTGCCGCTGGTTTCCGTGCCGGAACCGTAAGAAGATGCCACCATAAAATCAATGCGCAGCGGCAAATCAATTGCCAGCGAAAGGTCGGTGAAAAAATAAATAGCGCCCTTTAAAAGCCCAATCATCACAATTTTTTCTTTATCTTTATAATCGTCATGTATCTGCCTGCCCAATTCTTTTACGCGCTTTTGAATTTCTTCTTCACTCAGCAAAACCTTTGCAATATTTTCATTCATTTTTTTCATCCTTTCTTCCGGCAAGCCTCATTACCAGCCATTTGCCGTCCGGCCTGGTTTTCCATCCGGCCTGCCTTTCGCCGATTATCCATAAAACTTTGCTGCCTGCTGTTACCAGCAGCTTTTTATCACGCTCTGCGCGCGGAACTTTATTGTCAATAAAATAATCTTTTAATTTTTTGCTGCCTGCGCTGCCATACGGGTAAAACCTGTCGCCGTCACGCCTTGTGCGGATACAAAGCTCATTACCGGCAAAGGCAAGCGGAACAGCAGCCTGTTTTTGGGTTATCTCCGGGCATTCTTCCGCAGTGCTTAATTGCAGCACGCAGCCCTCCGGCAGATTAACTTCTTTTAATTTACCGGTACTTTCAATAAGCACAGTAATTTCATCAAAAGCTGTACCAGCATTAATTAATTTTTTTACCTCCGGCTGCGCGCCTACATAAAGCATGCCGTAAAAATATGCCGCTGCCGTTTTACCAGGCAGTGCCAGTATTTTACCGCTGCTTCCCTTTTTCAAAAGCCCAAGCACTGCTTCCACATGCTCAAAGCCCAGTTCACTTCCATGGGCAGCCATTTTCTCCCACATCATACGCACAACACGCCTGCTGACTGCCGCAAACTCTGTTTTAAGAGCCTCTGCACGGCATTCCAGCAGTTTACCGTTTGCTTTAACATTTTGGTTATAAAAAACCTGCGCATGGTAAGCGGCAAAATCATTGTCTGCCCTGGCAAGCTGCGCCGTATTGCCAAGAGCCGCTATTACCCTGGGGTTAAAACTTTTTTTCCAAATACGGCAGCAGTTCTTTTCTTATTCTGTTGCGGGTATAACGCACATCATCATTGGTAGAATCATTACAAAACCGCAAACCGCGTTCATGGCAATAAGCTTCAATTTCCGTACGCCGTACAAATAAAAACGGCCGCAGCAGTTTTCCGCTTGCTGTCTGCATTCCGCCAAGACCAGAAGTACCGCTGCCGCGCATAAGCTGCATTAAAACGGTTTCTGCCTGGTCATCAGCCTGATGCGCCGTAACAATGTAATCGCACCCTGCCTCTGCCGCATAAGCAAACAATTCTTTATACCTCAAACGGCGTGCTGCGTCCTCCAGCGAAAGCCCGTTTTGCAGCGCATAATCCGGTGCTTTTACATGTCTGCATACAAATGCAAGCCCGCGCTCTGCGCAGAAGTTTTTTACAAATTCCGCGTCATCAAGCGCTTCCTGCCCGCGTATGCCATGTTCCACATGCATTACCGTTATTTTATAGCAGCATTCATCTTTAAGCTGCCATAATGCGTCTGTAAGCGCCGCCGAATCCGCACCTCCGCTGCATGCCACAAGCAGTGCGGAATTTTGTTTAACATACTTTTTTATTTCTTTCAGCAATTTATTTACAGCATTGCCGGACATTTATACTCCTCAAAACAAAAAGGCACTCACCAAGGAGTGCCATTATGCTCTTATCTTTCACGGCTGGCACCGCGGCCGCCGCGTTTGGATTCAGTGTTGCGCTTAAGGTCAAGCAGCCTGTCGTCGCTGTCTTTTAAAAATTTTGATAACTTGTCTTCAAAAGAAAGTGCCGGTGCCGGTTTAAAGCTGCGGCGTTCCGTATTTACTGCCGGACGCTGCGGTTTGGGCTGCGGAGCCGGCGGCGGGGTAAGCTGTTTAATGGACAGCCCGATTTTTCCACGCGCATCAATAGATAAAACTTTAACCTTTACTTTGTCCTTTTCTTTCAGAAAATCATGTACGTCCTTCACATATACATTAGAAACTTCGGATATATGAATAAGACCAACCTTACCCTCAGGCAGCTGTACGAAAGCGCCGAAATTGGTAATGCCTGTTACTTCACCTTCAACGATTGCACCTACTTCAAGTGACATAAAGCAGACGATCCCCCTTAAATTAACTTGATATAGCACCATTATACCTTTCTTTTTAAAAATGTGTCAACCAAAAAATAAAAAACAGATAAATAATCTTAAGATAATTTACCTGTTTTTCTTATCCGGATCCTTATTTTCTTTTTCGTCGACAATAAATAACGGCACTTCATCCTTGCCAACCATATTATGGTCCTCACGCGCAAGTTTTTCAATGTATTTTAAATCATCAAGGCGTTTTTTCTCTGCTTCAAGTTCCGCTTTGTCCTTTTTTAAATTTTCCACGCGCTGCGTGGTTGCTTCAAGCTCCTTATTTACCTGATAAATTTTATACTCCTGGCGGGCGATAATAAAACCGCAAACAGCAAGAATTATCAGGCAAATCAGCATAAAATAATGCCGCTTTTTCTTTTTGGTTCTGCTGCGCTCCGGCATAAGCACCTCCAAATTTTGGTTTATACTAAAATACCGGGCTCGTTAAGCCCGGCATTTTAATGCAGTTAAATTATTATTTTGCGTTAACCATGTCTTTGAAAGCTTTGCCAGCTTTGAAAGCCGGAACAGTAGCTGCCGGAATTTCAATAGCTTCGCCGCTCTGCGGATTTTTGCCGGTACGTGCATTGCGTTTACGTGCTTCAAAAGTACCAAAGCCAATCAGCTGAACTTTTTCGTTTTTAGCAACTTCTTCTTTAACGGTTTCAATTAAAGCGCATAAAGCTTTTTCAGCGTCTTTTTTAGTTAAGCCAGTTTTTTCTGCAACTGCAGCAACGAGTTCTGTTTTGTTCACAGGAAATCCCCCTTAAAGGTTTTTTATTTTATCTATGGGCAGCTGCTGCAAAAGCGCATAGCTTGCCGATAGAATTCATGTAATTGTAAGTTCGCTGTAAAACGCAATATTCCTGCTTATCAGGCAATATTTTTATTTTTTTTCACAATCTTTCATTTCAGTTAATTTTGCCTCATTCCAAAAACCGTCCAACTCGGCCAATGTAAACTCATGCCAGTCCCTGCCGGATTCTTCCACGCAGCTTTCAACGTACGAAAAGCGCTTTATAAAACGGTTATTGGCAGCGTTTAATGCCGTTTCCGGCTCAAGGCCGATATGCTTGGCGTATGCCGCTATTGAAAACAGCAAATCGCCAAGTTCATGTTCCTGTTCTTCCTTGTTTTTTAAAGCAACGGCTTCTTTAAGTTCTGCCGCTTCTTCCATCACTTTATTCCATACGCCGTCATTATCCGGCCAGTCGAACCCTGCTTTTGCGGCTTTGGAATTAAGTTTATAGGCACGCATAAGCGCAGGCTGGCCTTTGGTAACGCCGTCAAGAACATGGGTGCGCTCTTTCTTTTCTGTCTGCTTGATGGCATCCCAGTTTTGCAGTACTTCATCACTGCTGCCTACTTCAATGGTGCCATATACATGCGGATGGCGGCGGATAAGCTTATTCACAATTTCGTCCACAACATCCTGCATGGTAAACGCGCCTTCTTCTTCTGCCAGACGTGCATGGAATACCACCTGCAAAAGAACATCGCCGAGTTCTTCCTTCATGTTTTCATAATCCATGTTGTCAATGGCTTCCAGAAGTTCGTACACTTCTTCAATAAGGCTTTTGCGGATGCTGCTGTGCGTCTGTTCCATATCCCACGGACAGCCGCCGGGAGAACGCAACGTTGCCATTACATCGGTTAACGGGCGGACATCTATCACAGAAACCTTTTCTTTATATTCCGGCACAAAAACACTGGTCAGGTGGTCGATATTTTCCTGACGGTCGAGTTCATACAAAGGCACCGTGCGGCATTCTTCATCCGACAGGCCCAAATTGCGCAAAAACCACACCGGCGTTTCATCGTCAAGCACATCCATCAAGGCCAGCTTAACATCGGACGCAACAAATTTGCTGTACACCTGGGTTATCATCAGCGGATATTTTCCTGCGTCGGCAAGTGCTTCAAAATCGCTGCTGTCAATAATCATCAACCCGGCAATCGGGTCAATGCCAAGTTCCACATATGCCAAATCCAAAAAACTCATGGAAGGCAGAATTTTTAATGCAATCTTTTCCGCAGCTGCACGTTCTCTCAAAAGCACAACCGTGCGTTCCGCCACAAGCGGGCTGCCCGGAACGGCATAAACAACATCCTGCGTCTGTGCTTTTTCAAGCACAAAATTTACAATATTGCCGTATACATCTTCAAAAGACGCGCCTTCTTCATAAAAATTATCGCAGACCGTAAAATTAACTTTTTCTTCCGTCAGTCTCGATACGCTTGGATGCACGGCAGTGCGCAGAATAACACATTCCCCGTTTTTTAAAAGCTCCATGGTTTCTACCGAAAGCTGCCCGGCGCTGCCGGGGCCAAGGCCTACAACCGTTATTTTATGCATTTAATCACCTCCGCTTTATTTTAGAACCGATAAACGGTATTTTTTCCAAATCATCCTTGCTTACGGCTTTTAAAACAAACAGCAGCACGGCATAAACTGCTATCGCCGCAAAAATTGTAGTTATTGCCGCTATTGTATTGCCAAAAAGCCCGTTTACAAATGTGTAAATAAGTTCTGCCGCTGCGGCCATCAGCAAAGTTGCCGCCAAAAGTTTTGCCAGCACTTTAACATTAAATGTTATACCGCTGCGCAGCAGAAAAATAATGTTCAACAGCGCCGCAAGCCCAAAATTAATGTTGGAAGCCCATGCCGCACCGACAATATTAAGAGGAGTTACCGTTAAAAACATTACCGCACCGATTTTTACAACGGCACTCAACAGCATATTCCACATTGGGACGGCTGTTTTGCCTATCCCCTGCAGCATACCGGTTGTTACCTGATGTATGCCTAAAAGACAGGCTGAAGGCGCCAGATGGCGTATTGCCTCACCGGCCTGCGGCGCATTGTAAATCATCTGAGCAATCGGCGTTGCCAGCACCCATAATCCGGCTGCGGCCGGAAGCGTTATAAGGCAGCAAATATTCATGGCCGTGCGCGATTTTTTTATAATTGTAAGTTTATCGCCAAGCGTAAAAGCTTCTGAAATAGCAGGCACAATACCGGCAGCCAGCGACACCGTAACTATAGTGGCCATCATAACAAGCGGCATGCCCATGCCGGTAAGGTAACCGAACAGCGTTGTTGCCTGTTCTATTGTATAACCGCTGGCATACAGGCAGTTTGGCACAAGCAGCATATCTATACTGCTTGTTACCGGCACCATTATGTTGGCGCACGAAACCGGCAGGGCCAGCAATGCCAGCCTTTTGGCAATGGCATAAATGGATTCTGTTTCCGTATTGGCAAGCTGAGGCGCAGCCGCCGTATTTTTACGCAACCGCCTGAAAAAAAAGCTGAGCACAATAAGGCCCGTTATCGCACCGGGCACGGCACCGAACGCAGCCCCGGCAGCGGCGTATTCCAAACCGTACGGCAGCAGGCAGTAGGCCAGCACAACCATGGTTACAACGCGCGTAAACTGCTCTAAAATCTGCGATACGGCAGGCGGCGTCATCATTTGATAACCCTGAAAATAACCGCGGAAGCTGGCAAGAATTGTGGAAAAAAACACCGCCGGCGTTAAGGCTATAAGCCCATAATAAGCACGCGGGTCACGCACAAAGCCGCTTTCAACAAGCCACCCGGCGCCAAAAAACAGCATTAAGGCAAAACACAGTCCGGTAACAACCATCAGCCCCAGCGAAATTTTAAAAACCTGCTCCGCTGCCTTAAACTGCCCTTTGGCAACTTTTTCGGATACTATAATGGAAATTGCTATCGGTATTCCGGCCGAAGAAACGGAAAGCATCAGCAAAAACACAGGGTACGCCATCTGGTAAAGGCCAATGCCTTCACCGCCCAAAAGGCGCGATAATAAAATGCGGTTAACCGAGCCGAGTATTTTAACCATTAAACCTGCCATAGTTAAAATCATGGCCCCGCGCAAAAATTTATCTGCCATTTGCCAATGCCTCCTTTCCGTTTAATTTTTACCTGCCAGCAGCGGCAAATTCTTTTCCAGCCAGAGTAAAGGTTCCGTTTTTAAAACATTCATTTTCAGCAGCAGCTGCGGCTGTCTGCCGGTTTTTAACTGTATGCCGTTGCGCCCGGCGTTAATCATTTTTAATAAAACATCAGTATCAAGCACTGCGTTTTCGTTAAAGGTTATGCGCACTTCATTTCCGCGCGTGCTGATGCCGGAAATGCGCATTTTGCGGCACAGGCCGCGCACCGCAGCCACACGCCAGAGGTTAACAATTTCTTCAGGCGTTTCACCGAAGCGGTCGGTAATTTCATCCAGCAAATCGTCTTTTTCGCTGTAATCAAGTTCCGCAAAACGGCGGTAAAGTTCAAGTTTATAACGCGGGTCGCTGATATAACTGTCGGGAATATAACCGTCAACATTAATTTCAACAATCGGGTCAGGTTCAGGCGTGCCTTTTTCCGCACCGTCCTTCAAACGCTTAATTGTGCTTTCCAGCATTTCGCAGTAGGCTGCAAAGCCAATACCGGCAATATGCCCATGCTGCTGCGCGCCAAGCAGGTTTCCGGCGCCGCGTATTTCCAAATCGCGCATGGCAATTTTAAAGCCTGCGCCAAGCTCCGTAAAATCGCGGATGGCCTGCAAACGCTTTTCGGCAATTTCACTAAGCTGCTTGTTGCGCCGGTACACAAAATAAGCGTACGCCAGGCGCGCCGAACGGCCTACCCTGCCGCGCATCTGGTAAAGCTGCGACAGTCCGAAGTTTTCCGCACCGTCTATAATAATTGTGTTGGCTAAAGGCACATCAAGCCCGTTTTCTATAATAGTTGTTGAAAGCAGCAAATCGCAATTGCCTTCGTAAAAATCTATCATTGCATCTTCCAGCATTTCTTCGCTCATACGCCCATGCGCTATGCGTATGCTGATGCCCGGCACAAGTTTGCGCAGTTCACCGGCAATGCGCTCCAGCCCGGTAATGCGGTTATGCACGTAGTAAATTCTGCCGCCGCGCCGCAGTTCACGCTCCAGCGCTTCTTTAATCATGCCGCTGTCATATTCGGCAACATAAGTTTCTACCGGCAGGCGGTCCTCCGGCGGCGATTCAATTACGCTCATATCGCGCCCGTTAACAAGCGCCAGATGCAAAGTACGCGGAATAGGCGTTGCAGAAAGGCACAATACATCAATGCCTGTTTTCCATTTTTTTATTTTTTCTTTCTGCGCCACGCCGAAGCGCTGTTCTTCATCTATAATTAAAAGCCCTAAATCGCGGAATACCACGTCAGATTGCAGCAGGCGGTGCGTACCTATCAAAACATCAACATTACCTGCTTCCAGGGCGTTTAATATACGCTTCTGCTCTTTTGTGCTTGTAAAGCGGCTGATGGTTTCAACCCTGATGCCAAAAGGCTCCATTCTGTCGCGCACCGTCATATAATGCTGCTGGGCAAGCACCGTGGTAGGCACCAGCAAGGCAACCTGCTTGCTGTCCATTACTGCTTTAAACGCCGCACGTATTGCAACTTCCGTTTTTCCGTAACCAACGTCGCCGCATAAAAGCCTGTCCATCGGCACCGGCTTTTCCATATCGGCTTTAATTTCGGCAATTGCCTTTAACTGGTCCGGCGTTTCCTCGTATGGAAACTTTTCTTCAAATTCTTTCTGCCATTCGGTATCCGGCGAAAAAGCATGCCCCGGCACAATTTTACGCTGAGCGTACAAGCGCAAAAGTTCTTCCGCCAGAATGGTGATGGCTGCCTGTGCTCTTTTCTGCGTACGGCTCCAGTCGCTGCCGCCCATTTTGCTTAAACGCGGAGCCTGGCCTTCGTTGCCTATGTATTTATGCAGCATGCTTACCTGCTCAACAGGCACATACAGCTTGTCGTCACCAGCATACTGCAAAGCAGGTAGTCGCGGTGGCGTCCGTCAACCTCAACGTTTTCA
>VOFD01000088.1_pt1 | contig 22000 bp, 28 predicted proteins | sample 5384101 | NCBI WGS metagenome assembly VOFD01 (sample SAMN12384723, study PRJNA508395) | human gut metagenome | isolation source: healthy gut C | host: Homo sapiens
AAATTCTGATTTTCTTTTGAGATTTTCAAAAAAGGCGCAAAAAGCCCCGGCGGCGTCCGGAAAGCGGACAGCGCCGGGGAAAATGCGGGAAAGCTCACTGCTTTGCTTCGGGGAAACCCTCGAGCTTTGAGGTGCAGTGGGGGCAGCGGACGGCCTTGATGGCGATGTCGCTCTGGCAGTAGGGGCATTTCTTGGTGGTGGGCTCCTTCGGGGCATCCACGGGCTTCTTGTGCAGCATATTGATGGCCTTGATGGTCACAAACAGCACGAAGGCCACGATGAGGAAGTTGATGATGGCGTTGAGGAAAGCACCCACGCCGATGCCCACATCGCCGATCTGGATGACGACATCCGAGAAATCGGCGTTGAAGAACAGGCCGATGATGGGGGAGATGATGTCGTTCACCAGAGAGTTGACGATGGCGGTGAAGGCCGAGCCGACGACCACACCGACTGCCACACTGGCTCATCTGCTGGGCGATGGCCTTGATGGAGCCGTCGTTGAACGGCACCTGCAGGCCGGCGGTCTCGCACAGCTCGGTGTAGCTGGCCGTGCCGGCACGGCGGACGAGGCGCAGATAGCGCTGCCATGCGTCCTTGTGGTCGGTCAGGCTCAGCAGGAAGAACTGCAGTGCGGCCATGGTGGACAGGCAGTAGTCGATATAGTAGAAGGGGCACTCATAAATGTGCAGCTGACGCTGCCAGCCTGCACCGCGGCCATAGAAGGGCAGGTTGTCAAAATCGATCCACGGGCGGTACTTCTGCTCCAGCTCCAGCCAGGTCTGGTTGCGCTGGTCGGGGGTCAAATCCGGGTTCTGGTACATGATGTGCTGGAACTCGTCCACCTCGCATCCGTAAGCCAGGAACACAAAACTGTCTTCAGCGTGGAGCAGGGCGTATTTGTCGGTGTCCCGGCCGAAGAGCAGGTGGTGCCACGGTGCGGTGAGGAACTCCATGGCCATCGAGTGGATCTCGGCGCTCTCCATGCCGGGGCACTCGAGGTCGGCGGGGATCTTCGGATCGCGCTCAGCCACATAGCCCTCGAAGGCGTGGCCGCACTCGTGGGTCAGCACGTCTACGTCGCCGAGGTATTGTTCCAGTTGGCGAAGATGAAGGGCGCCTTGTAGGAGGGCAGACTGGTCATGTAGCCGCCGGACATCTTTCCGGGGCGGCTCTCGACGTCGAACAGCTCGTTGTCCTGCATGAAGTCGATGAACTCTGCCGTCTCGGGGCTGAGCTCATGGTACATGGTGCGGGCAGCGGACATCCGGGCGTCGTAGCCCTCGATGGGTTTGGGGTTGCCGTCCTTGAAAGCCACCGGCAGGTCGGCAAAAGTGGGGTGCTGGATGCCGGTGCGCTTGTTCTTGAGAGCGATGACCTTCTGCAGCTCAGGCACGACGTCGTGGGCCACCTGGTCGCGGAAGCGCTTAATGTCCTCGGGGCCGTAGCCGATGCGGTTCATCCGCACATAGGACAGCTCGCTGTAGTCGTGGAAGCCCATCACCTGAGCCTGCTGGTTCAGGTTCTTGACGATCTTGCGGTACAGCTCGTCCAGCTCGGCACGGTGAGCGTCGAAGTAACCGGCCTCGGCCTCATAAGCGGCCCGGCGGGTGGCGGCATCGGTGCTCTCCTTGTAGGGGCCAAGCTGGGGGATGGTGAGCTGCCTGCCGTCCAGCTCCACCAGCGCACCGCCGTAGATCTGCTGGTAGGTGCTGACGAGGGCGTTGTACTCCTGCTGAAGGGCTACGGTGCGCTCGTCCATGCCCAGCACAGCGTTCTTCATGCCAGCCACGCAGGTGGAGCCGAAGGCCTCCGTCAGGGCGTCCACATGGGGGTTGGCAAGGAAGGCGCGGCTGATCTCGACGCTGGCGTTGGACACTGCCGGGCCGTTGGCGTCGAAGAAGTCCTGCTCAGCTTTCCAGTAGGCGTCGCGGGTGTCGCAGGTGTAGTGGATGTTGGCGAGGTTGGCCGCCGTGTTGTAGTCGGCAAAGGCGCGGCTCTGCTCGTAGTAAACCTCCACAAGGGCCTCGCCGCTGTCAGCGGCAGCTGCCTTTGCGGTCAGCTCTTTGCAGCGGGCCAGCAGTGCGTCGATGTCGGGGCGGGTATAGGTCATCTCACTGAATTTCATCGTGAAAATCCTTTCCGGGGCGGGAAAGCCCCTTTCAATATCATGCCCATCTTATCACGTTTGGGCCGAAAAAGAAAGACTTTGAGCATATGTGATAAATTCTGCGGCTTTGTTTTAGCAAACCTGTTGCATCCCGTGATTGAAACAGGGCGAAAAAAAGCATATAATAACAGTATCAACAGAGTAAGGCTATGCGCGTCAAGTGCCGCATCAACGGGGAGTTGTGCTGCGGACGAAGGGAGACCCGCGGTGCATGGCCTGCATCCCGCTGCTGCATGGACTTGGGTGCGGGCGAGGCCGTCTGCACGGCGTCGCCCGGAAGTGAAGTTTGTTGAACTCACGCCCTCCTTTGTGCGGTTTGTCACAGGGGAGGGCGTTTCTTTCTGCCCCCCCGCGAGTTCCTGAAAAAACAGGAGGACAGTTGATATGAACAACCATTCGAAGATCTCCGTGCGCACCCTGACGGCAATGGCCCTGCTTATTGCCATGAGCATCGTCTTTTCCTGGGTGCTGAGCATCTCTACCGGATTTGTCCGGTTCAATCTGGGCAGCCTGCCGGTGCTGCTGGCGGGCATCCTCTTTGGACCGTGGGCGGGTGCCAAAAGAGAACCAGAAAAGCACCCGCTACTTTCGAGGCGCGGGAGGCACGAATCAAGGGCTGCTCGCGCTAGCCGCTGCGCTAAACTTGCTTTTTTCTCGTTTCTCCGACTTGCTGCTTCGCAGCTGGTGTTACGCCCCTTGCAGGGCGTGAAGTTCAGCAGAAAGGTAAAATCTTCGGCGGAGCCGTAAATAGGAGAAGCACAAAAAAATGCGTTTAGCGAAGCGGCTAGCATTTTTGGGCTTCGACTTCCACATTGGAATTGTTAAGGGCGAGCAGCCCTTAACTCGTTGCGGGGAGAGTGGAGTCCGCTTCCCAAAAGGGAGGGGGGAGTCGAAACAACCTCCCCCTTCATCAACCGCTTCAACGAGCGCATTCAGGTGGACGGCGAGCAGATCCCGGACGACGCTCTGGTGCGTCTGGTGGAGCGCGTCCGCTCGGCGGCGGAAGCCATGAGCGATGTGCCCACCGAGTTTGAGATCATCACGGCCCTGGGAATGCTCTGGTTCGCGGAAGAAAAATGCGACATCGTGGTGCTGGAAGTGGGCCTCGGCGGTACGCTGGACTCAACCAACGTCATCGACCCGCCCGAGTGCGCGGTCATCACGGCGCTGGGCATGGACCATGTGAAGGAGCTTGGCCCCACCCTTGCAGACATCGCCGCCGCCAAGGCCGGCATCATCAAGCCGGGCAGTCCGGTGGTGAGCTACGGCGGTGTGCCGGAGGCGGACGCCGTCATCGCCCGGACAGCGGAAGAAAAGCACGCCCCCCTCACGGTGGTGGACTTCTCCCGCCTGAACGTGGAGGGCGGGAGCCTCGACGCCGTTACCTTCGACTTCGACGGACTGGACGGCATCCGGCTGCCCCTCATCGGCAGCTATCAGCCAAAGAATGCTGCCCTCGCCATCACGGCCCTCCGGGTGCTGCGGGGCAGGGGATGGAACATCCCCGACAGCGCCATCCGCACCGGCCTCGAGCAGGTGAGCTGGCCGGGCCGCTTCGAGCTGCTGCGGCACGCGCCCGCGTTCCTGCTGGACGGCAGCCACAACGCCCACGGGATGCGGGCTACCGTCCAGAGCCTCCGGGACCGCTTCCCGGGGCAGAAGTTCGTCTTCCTGCTCAGCATCATGGCCGACAAGGATGTGGACGAGATGCTGGCACTGCTGCTGCCGCTGGCAAAGCGGTTCGTCACGGTCGCGGCCCACACGCCCCGTGCCATGCCCGCTGAGACGCTGGCAGAGCACATCCGTGCCCGGGGCGGCAGGGCGGAAGCGGCTGCGGACATCCCCGCCGGGGTCGCCCGCGCCGTCGAGCTGGGCGGGGACGGCCCGGTCTGCGCCCTCGGCACCCTCTACTTTTCCGGCGACGTCCGGCAGGCGTTCGCCCGGCTGACGGCAGAATAAATAAAAGAAAAGCGATGACCCAGTGCAGATGGGCCATCGCTTTTTTGCCCTTTCAGGCAAGCAGGGTAAATGATAAGAAGGTAAATGAAGGAAATAGCAATAATAAGAAGGTAAAAACAAGAAGAAAAACAGGGGCGCGGGATGCTATGTATCCAACATCCTGCCTTTGTTGGATACAACAATAGCACGATTACAGAAAAATTACAAGCCCTTTTTTGAAAAAACTTCCCAAAAAGGGGCGGGATGTTGTACTTTTGGCACAACGCACAAATCCTGATGGCACTTCACTGGCAATTTGACGAAGCGGGATGTTCCAAAGCGGAACACCATAAATTCTCATAAGCCGCTCTTCGGCTCTTGCACGGCGGAGAAGGCTGTGCTAAGATGATAGCGTAAAATGAGAAGTCTGCGCCAAGAAGCGCATCGGATGTGATATTGCAGATGATCAAAGGAGAATATAGATGGTAAAAGACGTACCGACCAGCGGCTCAAAGCCCCTTTTTGACGGGCGGGAACCGCTGTTTTCTCAGAAAGACCTGCTGCGGCTGGCGGGGCCGCTGCTCATCGAGCAGTTCCTTGCCGTGACCGTCGGCATGGCCGACACCATGATGGTCTCCCGCTGCGGTGAGGCGGCCATCTCGGGCGTCAGCCTTGTGGATATGATAAACAACCTCATCATCGTGCTGTTCGCAGCGCTGGCCACCGGCGGCGCGGTGGTGGTGAGCCAGTATCTGGGCGCAAGGGAGCAGAAAAAGGCCGACGCCAGCGCAGGCCAGCTCATCCTGCTGAGCGCCATTCTGGGCACAGCGGTGGCGGTGCTCTGCATCCTCTTTGCCCGGCCCATGATCAGCGCCTGCTACGGCTCCATCGACGCGGACGTGCTGGACGCCGGCGTCCTCTACCTTAAAATAACGGCCCTGAGCTACCCCTTCCTCGCGCTGTACAACGCGGGCGCGGCCCTTTTCCGCAGCATGGGCAACTCCAAGATCTCCATGCAGATCAGCGTCCTCATGAACATCATCAACATCGTGGGCAACGCGGTCTGCATCTTCGGCTTCAAGATGGGCGTCGATGGCGTGGCATGGCCCAGCGTCGTTTCCCGTGTCATCGCGGCGGTGCTCATTCTGGGCCGCTGCTACCAGAAGGGCCACGCCCTCACGGTGCCGAAGACCGTCCGCCTCGATACCGGTATGGCCAAGCGCATCCTCGGCATCGGCGTGCCGTCGGCCTTTGAGAACAGCCTGTTTGAGGCGGGCCGCATCGTCGTGGTCAGCATGATCTCCACTTTCGGCACCGTCCAGATCGCCGCCAACGCCGTCGCCAACAACCTCGACGGCGTGGGCTGCATCCCGGGCAAGGCCATCGGACTTGCCATGATAACCGTCGTGGGCCGCTGCGTCGGCGCAGGCGACAACGAGCAGGCCGTCTACTACACAAAAAAGCTGCTGGGCTGGGCCTATCTCGTCATGGGTGTGCTGAATGGATTGATCCTGATCTTTGTCCGGCCTCTGGTGGGCATTTACGAGCTTTCGGGCGAGACGATGGAGCTCTCCATCATCCTGGCCTGCATCCACGCGGGCTTTGCAATGCTGCTCTGGCCTCTCTCCTTCGTGCTGCCCAATGCCCTGCGCGCCGCCAACGACGTCAAGTTCACGATGATCGTCTCCATCGCCAGCATGGCCTGCTGGCGGATCGGCTTCAGCTACATCATCGGCGTGCGGATGGGCATGGGAGCCATCGGCGTCTGGATCGCCATGGTGGTGGACTGGGTCTGCCGCGTGACCTGCTTCGTGACCCGCTTCCGCAGCGGTGTCTGGAAAGAAAAATATAAGGCCTGAAAACAGAAAGGGACGTTACATGAAACTCATCAGCTGGAACGTGAACGGGCTGCGCGCCTGTCTGACCCACGATTTTGCCGCGAGCTTCGCCGCGCTGGACGCGGACGTGTTCTCGGTGCAGGAGACCAAGATGCAGCCCGGGCAGGCCGACTTCGCCCCCGAGGGCTACACGGAATATACATACTCGGCGGAGAAAAAGGGTTACTCCGGCACAGCCTGCTGGTGCAAGACCGCGCCGCTGAGCGTGACCACCGGCATCGGCAGGGAGGAGCACGACCACGAGGGCCGCGTGCTGACGCTGGAATACCCCGGCTTCTACCTCGTCAACTGCTATACTCCCAACAGTCAGGACGGCCTCAAGCGGCTGGACTACCGGATGACATGGGAGGACGCCTTCCGCGCCTACCTGCTGGAGCTGGATGCCCAAAAGCCGGTCATCCTCTGCGGCGATCTGAATGTGGCCCACGAGGAGATCGACATCAAGAACGCCAGGACCAACCGGATGAGCGCAGGTTTCACCGACCAGGAGCGGGCCAAGATGACCGAGCTGCTGGCGGCGGGCTTCACCGACAGCTTCCGCGCCATCCATCCGGACGAGGTGAAATACAGCTGGTGGAGCTACCGCTTCCACGCCCGGGAGAAGAATGCAGGCTGGCGCATCGACTATTTTCTCGTCTCGGACCGCATCGCGGACAAAATAAAAGCCGCCGAGATCCACAACGAGGTGTTTGGTTCTGACCACTGCCCGGTGGAGCTGGACATCGACCTGTAAGGAGGGCTCTATGCTCAAAAGCTATCTCATCGTATTCTTTATCTCGATGCTGCCCCTCATCGAGCTGCGCGGTGCCATCCCGGTGGGCATCGGGATGGGCCTGCCCATCCTGCCGACCTATCTGGTCTGTGTGGTGGGCAATATGCTGCCGGTGCCGTTCATCTATCTGTTCGCCCGTAAAGTCCTCATCTGGGGCTACCACAAGCCCATCATCGGCCCCTTCTGCCGTTTCTGCATCGTCAAGGGCGAAAAAGGAGGTCGTGCGCTGGAAGCCAAGGCCGGGCGCGGCCTCGTGGCGGCGCTGCTGCTCTTCGTGGGCATCCCGCTGCCGGGTACCGGCGCATGGACCGGCACGCTGGCCGCATCCATCCTCGACATGAAGTTCAAAGATGTGCTCATCGCCTGCATGGGCGGCGTGCTGCTGGCCGGGATCATCATGGGTCTGGCCAGCGCGGGCCTTCTGGGTGCGCTGAGCGGGCTGTTTGCGGTGTGAACAGGAAGCTCTTTCGCGCTGCATGGGCCGGAGAGGGCTGGTTTTCCGCTGCAAAGTGTGCTAGAATAACAACAGTGTGTCTTGAGTAAAGACGAAGAAAGGACGAATCAAAGATGCAAGAGGCTTTGAACCAGAAGATCGACGCATTTGTTGCGGCGAACAAAGAGCAGATCCTGAAGGATATTGCTGCACTGGTGTCCATCAACAGCGTGGAGGGTGCCCCGGAAGAGGGCGCACCCTACGGCGCAGGCCCCCGTGCCGCGCTGGACAAGACGCTGGAGCTGGCCGCAGGCATGGGCCTTGCGACTCGCAACTGCGAGAACCATATCGGCTACGCCGAGCTGGCCGGTGCCGATGCCGAGAAGTATCTGGCGACCATCTGCCATGTGGACGTGGTGCCGGAGGGCAACGGCTGGACGGAAGACCCCTTCAAGATGGAGATCCGCGACGGCTGGATGATCGGCCGCGGAGTGGCTGACGACAAAGGCCCCATGGTCGCCACCCTGTACGCCCTGAAGTTCCTCAAAGAGGAGGGCGTCTCCCTGCGCTATCCCATCCGCGCCCTCGTCGGCGACAACGAGGAGACTCACATGCACGATGTGGACTACTACCTCGCCAACTACCCGGCCCCTGTGTTCTGCTTCACCCCGGACGCAGAGTTCCCGGTCTGCAACGGTGAGAAGGGCCACTTCGACGGCAAGCTGGTCAGCCCCGTCTGCAACGGCATCATCAAGGACTTCGTGGGCGGCGTCGCCACCAACGCTGTGCCTGACCGCGCCAGCGCTCTCGTAGCCACCGACATCACCAAGCTGCGCAACGCCCCCAACATCACCCTCGAGCCGGAAGGCGACGGTGTCCGCATCCGCGGCTGGGGCAAGGCCGGCCACGCCGCCATGCCGGAAGGCACTGTGAACGCCATCGGTCTGGTGGTGAACTACCTGCTGGACAATGGCCTCTGCAACGACGCCGAGCGCGCCTATCTGGAAGCCGTCAAGAAGCTGCACGACTCCACCGCAGGCGTGGGCCTCGGCATCGACTGCGCCGACGGACCCTTCGGCCCGCTGACCATCATCGGCGGCAAGATGTCCATGGTGGATGGCCGGATGGTCCAGACCATGGACAGCCGTTACCCCACCTGCACCGACGGCGACACCATCGCAAAGCAGATCCGTGCCGCCATCGGAACCGGCGCAGAGCTGACGGATGTGGGCAGCGCAAAGCCTTTCTACATCGAGGCTGACACCCCCGCCATCAAGGCCTGCATCGACACCTACAACGAAGTCACCGGCGAGAACGCAACGCCCTTCACCATGGGCGGCGGCACTTACGCCCGCCACTTCCCCTATGCTGTCAGCTTTGGCCCGGAGCACAGCGATATAGTGCTGCCCGAGTTCGGCGGCCCGATGCACGGCGCGAACGAGGCCGCTCCCATCGACAAGCTGCTGGAGGCCCTCAAGATCTACATCATCGCGCTGCTGCGTCTGGAGGAGATCGACTTTTGAGCCGGGTGCGCGTCTTGGTCATTGACGGGCAGGGCGGCGGACTGGGCCGTCAGCTGGTCGCAGCCCTCGCAACCGGATGCCCGGACGCGGAGCTGACCGCTGTGGGCACCAACAGCCTCGCGGCTTCGGCCATGCTCAAGGCGGGCGCACACCGCGCCGCCACCGGCGAAAATGCCGTGGTGGTCAACTGCCGCCGGGCGGACATCATCGTCGGCCCCATCGGCATCGTCATCGCCGATTCGCTGCTGGGTGAGATCACCCCGGCCATGGCGGCGGCGGTCTGTCAGAGCGACGCGGCACGGGTGCTCATCCCCATCAACCACTGCGACAACATCGTGGTGGGGTCGCCCTGCGCGGCTTTTTCCAGCTGGCCGATGCGGCGGTCGAGGTCCAGAAGGCGCTGGGCCATGACGTCCGGCAGGTCCTGCTGGTCGAGGTCGTCGGCAGGGTTGATGGCCTTGTTGTTGATGCGCACCACCTCGGCGGGGACGCCGACAGCGGTGCAGTTGGCAGGCAGATTGCGAGCACCACGCTGCCTGCGCCGATGCGGGAGTTGTCCCCGATATACACCGGGCCAAGGACCTTGGTGCCCGCGCCGATGAGGACATTGTTGCCCAGGGTGGGGTGGCGCTTGCCGTTGTCCTTGCCGGTGCCGCCGAGGGTCACCCCCTGGTAGATGGTGCAGTCGTCCCCGATCTCCGCCGTCTCGCCAATCACGATGCCCATGCCGTGGTCGATGAACAGGCACTTGCCGATGGTTGCACCGGGGTGGATCTCGATGCCGGTCTTATGCCGGCCGCTGGCTGACCCATCGGGCCAGGAAGAAGTGCTTGTGCTGGTACAGCCAGTGGGCAATGCGGTGATATACCAGAATGTGAAAGCCCGGGTAAAGCAGTATGACCTCCAGCACCTTGCGTGCAGCAGGGTCCTTGCGCTGGATGTTCCGCGCGTCCTCTAACAGACCCATGGGAAAACCCTCTCTTTCCTGATTCCGCAATGGCGGCCCCTGCTCTGATAGAATATAATAGCTGCCATGAAAAAACTTTAATGTACAGTGAAATGGTAGGACGGGAATGTACGCAAAATGAGGAATTTTTTTGACTAACCCTGAATCTGGCGGGGAAAAACTGCTTTTGGGTAGAGTAGCTAAAAATCCGGGAGGGCAGCGTCAAACCTTTTTGCAACAGAATAGATGCCGAAGCATTGACACATTTCGCGCTTCTATGCTAAAATATATCGAAAAGAACGGAACTTATAAAAAGGAGACGGGCACCAAGCATGAAAAGATGATGCGTGCAAACTGAAGAATCAGTTTGCAGCCGTTTTGCCGTGGGTTCGTTGTTTCCTTTTTTTGTGGAATGAGCTTTTCCCTTTGCGGGGAAAAGTTTTTTTTTTTTGCCCGTGAGGGCCGGAAAGCGGACGATGAAACCAGACGAACGCAAACAGGAGAGGAACTTGCGATGCTGCTTGTAAATGCTGTGAACACCGAAGGAAGACCGCTTGAGATTTTTGTAAAGGACGGCAAGATCGCTGCTGTAGGTCAGGGACTGAGGCGCTGGCCGGAGAAGACGAGACGGTGCTTGATGCCGGCGGGCTGACCGTGCTGCCCGCCTTTGTGGACCTGCACTGCCACTGGCGCACCCCGGGCTTTGAGTACAAGGAGGACATGGAGACCGGCAGCCGCGCCGCAGCCGCCGGCGGTTACACCTTCGTGAACCTGATGCCCAACACAAAGCCTGTGTGCTCTTCTGCAGCACAGGCGTTCATGGTGGAGCAGAAGGCTGCCGAAGTAGGTCTGTGTGACGTGAACCAGACCGTTTCCATCACCGAAAACTTTGACGGCGTGAGCATCGACCACCTCAAGACCCTGCCCGCCAGTGTGAAGTTCATCACCGAGGACGGCCACGGCGTGCAGGACAATGCCACCATGGCAAAGGCTTTCGCCATCTGCACCCAGAAGGATATCACCGTGATGAGCCACGCCGAGGATATGGAGATCAGCCCGTGGGACTACCGTCTGGCTGAGGATATTGAGACGGTGCGCAACTGCTGGCTGAGCGAATACTACCAGACCAAGCTGCACATGTGCCACGTGTCCACTCGCGGTGCGCTGGATGCCATCCAGATGGCAAAGCTGCGGGGGGCACCCGTCACCTGCGAGGTGACCCCGCACCACCTGTGGTTCACCAATGATACCTGCGATTACCGTGTCAACCCGCCCATCCGCACCGCCGACGACGTGCAGGCACTGGTGGACGGCATCCGCAGCGGCATCGTGGACGCCATTGCCACCGACCACGCGCCCCACTCCGAAGAGGACAAGCTCAAGGGCATGGCCGGTATGGTGGGCAGCGAGACCGCTTTCGGCGTCTGCTACACCAAGCTCTGCAAGCAGGAAGGCCTGCCGCTGGAAGTGCTGGTGCACCTGATGAGCACCCGCCCTGCCGGAGATCCTGGGCCTTGCCAAGGGCCAGCTGGAGCCGGGCTACGACGCCGACTTTGTGCTGGTGGACCTGGACACCCCCTATACCGTGGATAAGGACAAGCTCCACTCCAAGAGCCACAACACCCCCTTCGATGGCGTGGAGCTTTACGGCAAGGTGTGCGCCACCATCAAGGGCGGCAAGCTGACCTATCAGGCAGAGGATTGAAAAAACAATACTATATAAGATAAGAATCGATAAGAGAGCAAACAGGAGGAACCCACAATGACGAACATGGATAAGCTTTACGAAGCAGTCGAAGCACGCGGCCCGGTCTGCGTAGGTCTGGACACCGATTTCAGCTACCTGCCCGAGGACTTCGTGGACAGCACCCTGTCCAGGGGCGAGAACATCGTGCGCTTCAACAAGAAGCTCATCGACGCTACCAAGGCGGTGGCCGGCTGCTACAAGGTGCAGATCGCTTACTATGAGTCTCTGGGCCTCGAGGGCCTGAAGGCATATGCCGACACCCTGAAGGCTGTCCGCGAGGCCGGTGTGCCGGTGATCGCCGACATCAAGCGCGGCGACATCGCCAAGACCGCCGAAATGTATGCCATGGGTCACTTCGCCGGCGACTTCGAGGGTGACTTTGTGACGCTGGCTCCCTACATGGGTCTGGACTCCATCAGCCCCTATCTGCCCTACGCCGAGAAGCAGGGCAAGGGTCTGTTCGTGCTCTGCCGCACCTCCAACGGCGGCGCCAAGGACTTCGAGTATGAGAAGCTGGCCGATGGCCGCCACGTCTACGACCTCGTGGGCGACAAGCTGAACGCCCTCGGCAAGGACTACATGGGTGAGCACGGCTACTCTTCCATCGGTCTGGTCATCGGCGGCACTCACATCGAGGAGGCTACCGAGATCCGTGCAAAGTATCAGGACAGCTTCTTCCTCATCCCCGGCTACGGCGCACAGGGCGGCAAGGCCGAGGACATTGCCCAGTATCTGACCAAGGGCAACGGCGGCGTGGTCAACTCCAGCCGCGGCATCCTGCTGGCCTACAAGAAGCAGCCGGGCGCAGCCTTCGACGAAGCCGCTTACAACGAGTGTGTGAATATGAAGGAGGCCATTGCTCATGCGTGCAGCCTGCTGTGAAGCCACCGTCCTGCGCAATGAGGTCATTGCCCCGGACATCCGCCTGCTGACCGTGGTCTGGCCCGACCGTGACCACGCCACCCCACGCAGGCCAGTTCTTCACCCTGCGGGCCTGGGGCGCGGACGAAGCGCCCTTCCTGTCCCGGCCCATCAGCGTGCACCGCTGGAACCCGGACAGCAGCACCATCGAGTTTCTGTATCAGGTGGTGGGCGAGGGCACTGAAAAGATCGCGCAGCTCAAAATGAAGGATGCCTTCCAGCTCACCGGCCCCATGGGCAACGGCTTCGACGCGGCCGACATCGTGAGCAAGTACAAGAAGATCGCTGTCGTGGGCGGCGGCATCGGCACCGCCCCCATGTATCAGCTCACCCGTGAGCTGGCAGCTGGCGGCGTCAAGCCGGATGTCTTCTTCGGCTTCCGGGATGCCCCCTACTGCATGGAGGAGTACCGCGAGATCGCAAACCTCGTCAAGGTGTCCACCGACACCGGCGCAGTGGGCTTCCACGGCTTTGTCACCCAGCTGTATGACCCCGGCCGATTACGATGTGGTGCTGGTGTGCGGCCCCACGGTCATGATGCGGAATGCCGCCCGCCTGTGTGCCGAGAAGGGCACTCCCTGCTTCGTCAGTCTGGAAAAGAAGATGGCCTGCGGCATCGGTGCCTGCCTCGGCTGCACCTGCGAGACCAGGAGCGGCGAGGGCAAGAGCGTGTGCAAGAACGGCCCGGTCTTTGATGCAACGGAGGTGTTCTTCTGATGGCTGACCTGAAAACCAACCTGCTGGGCTTTGTGATGAACAGCCCGGTCATCGGCGCATCCGGCACTGTGGGCTACGGTGTGGAGTACGAAGAGCTGGCAGACTTTGCCAAGATCGGCGGCATCTCCGGCAAGGGCCTGACCCTGCACGGCCAGTACGGCAACAAGGGCGAGCGGCTCTGGGAGACCCCCTCGGGCCTCATCAACAGCATCGGCCTGCAGAACCCCGGCGTGCAGCACTTCATTGATGTGGAGCTGCCCGAGATGCTGGAGCTGAAGCAGAAGTACGGCACGGTGGCCATCGCCAACCTTGGCGGCCACAGCGAGGAAGAGTATGTGGAAGGTGCCGCGCTGCTGAGCGACAGCGCCAGTGGACATCGTGGAGCTGAACATCTCCTGCCCCAACGTCAAGGTGGGCGGCATGGCCTACGGCGTCAAGCCGAGGCTGCCGGCGAGGTGGTGCGCATGGTCCGCGCTGCCTGCAAGAAGCCCCTGATGGTCAAGCTGAGCCCCCAGGCCGAGAACATCCCGGCGATGTGCAGGGCTGTGGAAGCCGCCGGTGCGGACGCCATCAGCCTGACCAACACCTTCCAGGCCTGCGCCATTGATCTGGAGAAGCGCCGCCCGGTGTTCGACAACATCTTTGCCGGCCTGTCCGGCCCGGCGGTGCGGCCCATTGCCCTGCGATGGTCTGGCAGGCTGTCGGCGCAGTGAACATCCCAGTGGTGGGTCTCGGCGGCATTGCCACCGGCCGCGACGCACTGGAGTTCATCATGGCCGGTGCGGCGGCGGTGCAGGTGGGCGCGGCGAACTTCGCCAACCCCCGGGCGATGGAGACCATTGCCGAGGAGATGGCTGCCTGGATGGACAAAAACGGCGTGAAAACGCTGGACGAGATCCGCGGATGCGCCGCTGAATGCTGAAAATAAAGATTGATATACCTGTAAAAAATATTTATACGCAAATCTTAAAATTTCAGTGAATAAATTTGCGTTTTGACAAAATGCGTGGTACAATACCGCATGAACGAAAACAACGGAACATAGAGAGGGAGAAATACCATGAGTGAAGCACTTGAGATTCTGAAGAGCTGTGACGCATTTCTGGAAGGCCACTTCCTGCTTTCCTCCGGCCGCCATTCCAGCGCATACTGCCAGATGGCTTATCTGCAGCAGTACCCCGACCGCTGCGCCGAGGTCATGAAGACCGTGGCAGATAAGGTCAAGGAGATGGATGTGGACGTCATCGTCGGCCCTGCCATGGGCGGCATCGTCTACGCCTATGAGCTGGCCCGCCAGACCGGCAAGCGCGCTATCTTACCGAGCGCGTGGACAATGTGATGACCCTGAAGCGCTTCGCCATCCACCCGGGTGAGAAGTGCCTCATCGCCGAGGACGTCGTGACCACCGGCATCTCCTCTCTGGAGACCAAGCGTGTGATTGAAGAGGCCGGCGGCGTCTGTCTGGGCATCACCTGCGTGGTGGACCGCACCAAGCCCGAGGCTCCGTCCCCCATTCCCATCGTGGCAAGCGCCCTCAAGCTGGACCTGCCCAACTACGCACCCGAGGAGTGCCCCATCTGCAAGGAAGGCAAGCTGCCTCTGGTGCATCTGGGCAGCCGCAAGATGAAGCAGGAAGCAAGCAGACCCTGTAAACGCGCATGTGTTGAAGCGAGGAGAAACTATGAACGCATATCTTCTTTTGGCAAACGGCATGGTCTTTGCCGGGCAGTCGGTGGGTGCTGAGGGCGTCACCGTGGGCGAGGTGGTCTTTGCCACCGGCATGGTGGGCTTTCAGGAGACGCTGACCGACCCCAGCTACTACGGCCAGATCATCACCCAGACCTACCCCCTCATCGGCAACTACGGCATGAATAAGGACGACATGGAGTCGGACAAGATCTGGGCAAAGGGCTACATCGTCCGCGAGGCCTGCAAGACCCCGTCCAACTGGCGCTGTGAGGAGACGCTGGACAGCTTTCTGAAGAAAAACAATACCATCGGCATCGAGGGCATCGACACCCGCCACCTCACCCGCATCATCCGCGAGAGCGGTGTCATGAACGGTGCCATCCTGACGACCTTCGACCCTGCCGACCCTGCCAACAACGCGGAGACGGACAAGCTCTTGGAGAACATCCGGGCCTATGCTGTCACCGACGCCGTGAAGAGCGTCACCTGCGCAGAGCCCGAGGTCTACAATGAGAAGGGCGAGACCCATATCGTGCTGATGCACTACGGCTGCAAGCGGAATATCATCCGCTGCCTCGTCAAGCGGGGCTGCAAGGTGACGGTCATGCCCGCCTTTGCAACCGCAGAGGAAATCGCAGCTCTTGCTCCGGACGGCATCATGCTGTCCAATGGTCCCGGCGACCCGGCGGAACCGGTGGAGGTCATCGAGAACCTCAAGCACATCTTTGAGCTGAACATCCCCACCTTCGGCATCTGTCTTGGCCACCAGCTGAGTGCTCTGGCAGCCGGTGCCAAGACCATGAAGCTCAAATACGGCCATCGCGGTGCTAACCAGCCTGTGACGGACTTTGAGTCCGGCCGCACCTTTATCACCAGCCAGAACCACGGCTACGCTGTGGTGGGCGAGGAGCTGCCCGCCGAGATGGGCGAGGTGGCACAGGTGAACGCCAACGACGGCACCTGTGAGGGCATCAAGTACAAGAAGTGGAACTGCTTTACCGTGCAGTTCCACCCGGAAGCAAACGGCGGCCCCAAGGATACCGAATTCCTGTTCGACCGCTTCCTGAACAACGTCAAAGCAGCAAAAAAGGAGGCACGCTGAAATGCCGAAGGACCCTAGAATCAAGAAAGTGCTGGTCATTGGCTCCGGCCCCATCATCATTGGTCAGGCTGCGGAGTTCGACTACTCCGGCACGCAGGCCTGCCGCGCGCTGAAGGCAGAGGGCATTGAGACCGTCCTGCTGAACTCCAACCCCGCAACCATTATGACCGACCCGGACGTGGCCGACCATGTTTACATCGAGCCGATGACGCTCGAGGTCGTGGAGCGCATTCTGGACATCGAGAAGCCCGACTCCGTGCTGCCGAACCTTGGCGGTCAGATGGGCCTGAACCTCTCCATGGAGCTGGCCCGCTCCGGCTATCTTGACCGCAGCGGCATCCGTCTGCTGGCCTGCAAGCCGGAGACCATTGACCGCGCCGAGGACCGTGAGCTCTTCAAGGAGACGATGGAGAAGCTGCATCAGCCCATCATCCCCTCCGAAGTCGTCGAGACGCTGGAGGACGCACTGGCCTGCGCCGACCGCATCGGCTACCCGGTCATCGTGCGCCCGGCCTTCACCATGGGCGGCACCGGCGGCGGTATCTGCGAGACCCGCAGAAGCTGATCGAGATCGGCACCAACGGCCTCCGCCTGTCGCCCATCCACCAGATCCTTGTGGAAAAGTGCATTGCGGGCTGGAAAGAGATCGAGTATGAGGTGATGCGTGACCACAAGGGCAACGTGATCACCTGTGTGTAACATGGAGAACCTCGACCCTGTGGGCATCCACACCGGCGACTCGGTGGTCGTGGCTCCTTCCCAGACTCTGACCGACCACGAATACCAGATGCTGCGCACCGCTGCGCTGGATATCATCACCGAGCTGGGCATTGAGGGCGGCTGCAACTGCCAGTTTGCCCTGAAACCGGACAGCTACGACTACGCGGTCATCGAGGTCAACCCCCGTGTGTCCCGCTCCTCCGCGCTGGCCTCCAAGGCCACCGGCTACCCCATCGCCAAGGTGGCGACGAAGATCGCCATCGGCTACACGCTGGACGAGATCACCAACGACGTTACCGGCAAGACCTGCGCCTGCTTTGAGCCGGCGCTGGACTACATCGTGGTCAAGTACCCGAAGTGGCCCTTTGATAAGTTCGTCTACGCCGATAAATCCCTGGGCACCCAGATGATGGCTACCGGCGAGGTGATGAGCATTGGCAACAGCTTCGAGGCTGCCATGATGAAAGCCGTCTCTTCCATCGAGCTGGGCATGGACACCCTGACCCACAAGCCCTTCGAGGAGCTGAGCGATGAGGAGATCGTGGAGCATATGTATGTGCAGGACGCCGAGCGCGTCTTCTGCGTCTACGAGGCCCTCAAGCGCGGCATCGACCACGAGACCATCTACCGCATCACCAAGATCGACTGGTGGTTCCTCGACAAGATGCAGCATCTGGCAGACCTCGAAAACGGCCTGAAGAAGTGCCACGGCACCCTGTCTGAGGAGCAGTATAAAGAGGCCAAGAAGTACGGCTTCCAGGATAAGACCATCAAGCGTCTGGCACAGGTGGACAAGCTCCCCGTGGAGAACTACCGCGCCGGCTTCAAGATGGTCGATACCTGTGCCGCGGAGTTCTCCGCCAACACCCCTTACTTCTACTCGACGTATGACGGCGACAACGAAGCCGCTGAGTTCATTGCCGAAAAAGAGGCCAAGGCCGCTGCAAAATGGCGAGCCCAAAAAGAAGAAAGTTCTGGTCTTTGGTTCCGGCCCCATCCGCATCGGTCAGGGCATCGAGTTCGACTACTGCTCGGTGCATTGCGTGTGGACCCTGAAGAAGCACGGCTGCGAAGCCATTCTGGTCAACAACAACCCTGAGACCGTCTCCACCGACTTTGACACTGGTGACCGCCTCTACTTTGATCCCCTGAACCCGGAGAGCGTGGACAACATCATCGCCACCGAGAAGCCCGACGCCTGCGTCGTGCAGTTCGGCGGCCAGACCGCCATCAAGCTGGCCAAGCACATGGACGAGATCGGTCTGCCCATCCTCGGCACCCCGGCAGACGCCATCGACGAAGCAGAGGACCGTGAACGCTTTGACGAGCTGCTGGAGCGCTGCAGGATCCCCCGTGCACCCGGCCGCACTGTCTTCAATCTGGACGAGGCTCTGGCTGCCAGCCGACGAGATCGGTCTGCCGGTGCTGATGCGTCCCTCCTACGTGCTGGGCGGCCAGAACATGATCGTGGCCTACACCAAGGCAGACGTGATCGAGTACATGGGCGTTATCACCGAGCATGTGGACATGGATCACCCCGTGCTGCTGGACAAGTATATCATGGGTACCGAGTGCGAAGTGGATGCCATCTGCGACGGCGAGAACTACCTCATCCCCGGCATTATGGAGCAGGTGGAGCGCACCGGCGTGCACTCCGGCGACTCTATCTGTGTCTACCCGGCCCAGCACCTGACTCAGGCCGAGATCGACACCATGGTGGATTACACCGGCCGCTTTGCCCGCGAGCTGCATGTCAACGGTCTGGTGAACGTGCAGTACGCAGTTTCCAACGGCAAGGTGTACGTCATTGAGGTGAACCCCCGTTCCTCCCGTACCGTGCCTTACATCTCCAAGGTCACCGGCGTGCCCATGGTGGATCTGGCAGTGCGCTGCTGTCTGGGTGAAAAGCTGGCAGATATGGGCTACGGCACCGGCCTGCACCCCAATGCACCTTATGTGGCCGTCAAGGTGCCTGTGTTCAGCTTTGAAAAGCTGCACGGTGTGGATACCCAGTTCGGCCCGAGATGAAGTCCACCGGCGAAGTGCTGGGCATTGCGCCCAACTACCACGATGCCCTGCTCAAGGGCCTCATCGGCGCGGGCTACACCTTCAAGACCCCCGGCCCGGCTTCCTGCTGCATCTTCACCGTGAAAGGACAGCGATAAGCCCGAGTTTGTGGACATCGCGTGGAAGCTCAAGAGCATGGGCTATAAGCTGTACGGTACCTCCGGCACCTGCGCATGGCTCAACAAGCACATGGTGCCCTGCAATGAGGTGCGGAATATGTCCGGTGAATCGCCGAATATCGTGGACCTGCTGCAGAGCGGTCTGGTGGATTATGTCTTCTCTACCAGCGCCAAGGGCCGCGACCCCAAACGCGATTCCGTCCGCCTGCGCCGCAAGGCCGTGGAGCTCAGCATCCCCTGTATCACTGCTGTGGATACCGCCAACGCTCTGGTCAACTGCCTGCGCAGTGATCACAGCCTGGAGGATATCCCGCTGGTGGATATTGCCACCCTGTATCATAATAATTAACGAATTACCCGTAAAATGCTTTTTTCCCGCCAAAACAGCGGGCGCTGTATTTGTGAAATTCAAACTGTACAAATGCGGGCCGTGCGCAAAAAACACGCTTTTGTGCGCAATCTGTAAAGAGGGCCCGCATTTGTTATACTCATCAACGCAAAATTTGCCAAAAGGACGTTACTTTTGGACATTCCAGGAGGATACCGATACATGACCCGTTCCCAGATGATCGAAACTGTGGCCCGCAAGACCGGCTTCACCGAAGCACAGGTCGAGACCACGATGGATGCAATGTTTGACCAGATCGCCGATTGCCTGCGCGCCGACGAAAAGGTGACCATTGCAGGCTTTGGCCGCTTTGAGATGCGTCCCCGCAAGCCCAAGGCCTACACCAACCCCAAGACAAAGGTTTCCAGCCGTCTGGAGTCCACCTCCATCCCCGGTTTCAAGGCCAGCGGCCGTTTCAAGCAGAAGCTTGAAGTGGGCAAGGCTGCCAAGAGCGTTGAGGAGACTGCCTGATCTACCAGCATCCGAGCATGAGAGAGCTGCTTTTCCGTATTTGGCGGGAGGCGGCTCTTTTTTGCTGACAAGCGGCGGTTTTCATGATATACTGATGATAACAGAATCCAAAACAGAACGGAGTTTCATGCTATACTGGTAAAATCAAAACCGGAGAATGTATGCTTTACAGCGAATTACAGTGCAGTGAGGCCATCCATAAGGCCGTAGAGCGGATGGGCTTTGCGGAGATGACCGAGGTGCAGGAAAAGACCATCCCCGTCATGCTGGCCGGGCGCGATGTCATCGCCAAGGCACCCACTGGCACGGGCAAGACCTGCGCCTTGGCATCCCGGTGGCAGAGCATATCGACCCGCCCTCAAGGCCCCGCAGGCCGTCATTCTGGCTCCTACCCGTGAGCTGGCCCAGCAGATCGCCAGAGGAGCTGGCCGGGCTGACCTATTTCATGCCGGAGGTGGAAGTGGTCTGCGTCTATGGCGGTGCCAATATGGAAAAGCAGGCCAAGCGCCTCGCCGAGGGCTGCCAGATCGTCGTGGCGACTCCGGGCCGTCTTATGGACCACTACAAGCACCACAGCATCGATATCTCTCATGTGACCCAGGTGGTGCTGGACGAGGCCGACGAAATGCTGAATATGGGCTTCTACAAGGACGTCCGGCACATCATTGGAATGATGAAGAACCGCAATCCCTTTCCATGTTCTCGGCCACCATCAGCCGCGAGGTGATGGACATCGGCTGGCTGTATCAGCAGGACGCCGAAGAGATCACTGTCCAGCCCAAGGAAGAAAGCCAGCCAAGATCACCCAGTATATGCTGGAGACCTCTGGCCGCAACAAGCTTTCCGACCTTGCACAGATCATCATTGGTGAGAATTACAAGCGGGTGATGGTGTTCTGCGATACCAAGTTCAACACTGCCACCCTGGCCAACCAGCTGGCACGGCTGGGCTTCTCGGTAGACTGCCTCCACGGCGACCTTTCCCAGAAGGAGCGCAACCAGATCATGCAGAACTTCCGGGACGGCAAGCTGGCCATTCTGGTGGCCACCGACGTGGCAGCCCGCGGCATTGATGTTTCGGACGTGGACGCTGTCATCAACTACGATGTGCCCAGCGACAACGAACATTACACCCACCGCATCGGCCGCACCGGCCGCGCCAAAAAGGAGGGCGTGAGCTACCTGTTCTATGTGCCGGAGGAGAAAAAGCGGGTCAACCATGAGCACATTGTGGTGGAGAAAAAGCAGGACAGCGCCGACCGGTTCCAGATCAAGTGCTACTTCTGATAAAATAAGAACTCCTTCAGTCTCGCATTCGCTCGCCAGCTCCCTCAAGGAGGGAGCCTTTGGCAGTGCGGCAAAGTTTTATGTTTTGCCAAAGGCCCCATCTCCGAGGGGGCTGTCTGCGAAGCAGACTGGGGGAGTCTCACTTTTCTATTAAAATCTATTGACCTTCCCCTTTCTGGAAGGTGTAACATAGGCACGTAAGGAGGCACCGGAGCCATGAAGATCAACGAAGTGGAAGCCGCTGTAGGCGTGACCAAAAAGAACATCCGCTTTTACGAGGAGGAGGGGCTTATTACCCCCAGCCGGGAGCCGGGCAACGGCTACCGCAGCTACTCCCAGGCGGACGTGGAACGCCTGCGCCGCATCAAACTGCTGCGCAAGCTGGACGTTCCGCTGGCCGAGATCCGGGAGATGCTGGAAGGGCAGAAGACGCTGGCCGAGGGAATGGCCCAGCAGCTGGAACGTCTGAGCACCCGCCGCAAGGATCTGGACGAAGCCATCGGCTTCTGTACCGTATTGGAAAAGGCTTCCGGAAACCTTGAAGAACTGGATGTGGAGCAGACGCTTGCGCGCCTGGCCGCACGGGAAGAACAGGGAGTGACCTTTGTGAACATTGAACGCACAGACCGAAAAGGCGAGCGCATCCGCGGTGCCTGTATCGGCGCTGCCCTTTTTGTGGCGCTGATGGCTTTTGTGATCGCAACGATGGCGTGGGCCTTTTACAGCGACCCGCAGGAAGCGCCGCCGCTGCCGCTGCTCATCGTATTGTTCGGCATCCCGGTGGGGTGCATCGTGGGCACGCTGAAGGTGTTGCTGGAACGCATTGAAGAGATCGGAAAGGGAGAAGAAGATGCTTATCGTAACTATTAACGAAGTGCCCGGCAAAAAGCTGGAAGCGCTGGGCGTGGTGCGCGGCAGCACGGTGCAGAGCCGCAATCTGGGCCACGATCTGATGGCGGGGTTCCGCACGCTGGTGGGCGGCGAGGTGACCGACTACGCTGACATGCTCACCGAGGCCCGGCAGATCGCCACCGGCCGCATGGTCAAGGATGCAGAATCCCTTGGGGCGGATGCAGTTGTAGGGATGCGCTAC
>VOFD01000389.1_pt1 | contig 22000 bp, 26 predicted proteins | sample 5384101 | NCBI WGS metagenome assembly VOFD01 (sample SAMN12384723, study PRJNA508395) | human gut metagenome | isolation source: healthy gut C | host: Homo sapiens
GACACCTTGATGCCGCAGGTGACCGATTATCTGAAATGGATCATGCCCGCATTCCTGTTCGAGATGTGGTCGCTGATCGCTCTCTTCATAATACGTCTTGACGGAGCGCCCAAGTACGCCATGTGGTGCAACATGATTCCGGCTTTCATGAACGTGGTGCTGGACTGGCTGTTCATCTTCCCTCTCGGCATGGGGGTCAAGGGAGCTGCCATCGCCACTGCGATCAGCATAATGACCGGCGGGTTCATGGCCCTGGGCTATCTGCTGTTTTCAGCGAAGACTCTCAGGCTGATACCTCTGAAGATCAGCCCTACCAGCATACGCCTTGGTCTCAGGAATATAGGCTATCAGTGCAAGATAGGCTCGTCTTCCCTGCTCGGCGAGCTGATCATGGCGGTGTTCATATTCGTCGGGAACTGGCAGTTCATGCGCTATCTGGGCGACACCGGGGTCGGCGCGTTCGGAATCGCCTGCTACTATGCGCCGTTCTTCTTCATGATAGGAAACGCCATAGCGCAGTCCGCCCAGCCGATAATCAGCTACAACCACGGTGCGGAGAGGCTCTCGCAGGTAGTCCAGGCGCGTTCGCTGCTGCTGCGCACGGCAATAGGTTTCGGCCTCTTCATGTCGGCATTGTTCGTGGCCTTCCCCAAGGCCCTCGTGGGTCTGTTCGTGGACGTGCAGAGCCCTGCCGGACTGCTTGCGGCCGAAGGCTTCCCTCTGTTCGGCATGGGAGCCCTCTTCTACATACTGAACATAGCGATGATAGGCTACTACCAGAGCATCAAGAAGATACGTAAGTCGACCTGGTTCATGCTGCTGCGCGGGTTCTTCTTCCTGATACCCGTGTTCTTCCTGCTGCCTCTGGCCGCGGGTACCCCGGGAATGTGGCTGGTGATGCCGGTGACGGAATTCCTCACCGCCGTCGTCATATTCTCTCCTGGCGCCTGACCCGCAGGAGCCTCAGCTAGAGTTGTTTCTTAGGAATCTTCAACACCTGGCCCGGCATGATCTTGTTGCTCTTCATGCCGTTGGCCGCCTTGATCTCGTCGGCCGTCACTCCGGGATAGAGTTTGGCGATGTTGTAGAGGGCGTCCCCGCTCTTGACCTTGTAGGTGGTGTAGGTCGAGGGGGCGGAGGGGTTCACCGTGGTCTTGACGGCCGCCGTGCCGCTTGACGCCGGTTCGGCCGCGGGGGTCTTGCGCGCGTAGATGTAGAGGGTCTGGCCTACGCGTATGTTGGATGAGCGCAGGTTGTTCCATGACTTGATCTGGCTCACCGTGACTCCGTAGCGCAGGGCGATCTTGCCGAGGTAGTCGCCGCTGCGGACCTTTGTAGGCTATGCGTCCGTTGTTCTTTATCGCGTCGGCGACCTCCTTCTGGATGCGGCTGCTCATCAGCGAATCGGCCTTGAAGGCGTAGAGCGAGTCGCGGTTGACCTCGACGAACGCTCCCGTCCAGGTGTACGGCAGCTTCAGGATGTAGGAATGGCTGCTGCCGGGGATGATGTCGTGGAGATACTGGGGGTTCAGGTTCTCAAGGTCCTCCCTGGGCACTCCCACGACGGCGCTGATCTGGTCGAAGTGCAGGTTGCGGCGTATCTCGAAAGTGTCGACCTTGGCGGGCATTCCGACGTCCTGGGGCACGATTCCGTACTCGCGCCAGTAGGTCATGGCGTACATCGCGCCCACGAATGCGGGCACATAGCCGCGTGTCTCTCTGGGCAGGAAGGGATAGATGCTCCAGAAGTCCCTGGCGCCGCCGGCCCTCCTGATGGCCTTGGAGACATTGCCTGCTCCGCAGTTGTAGGAGCTGATGGCCAGGGTCCAGTCGCCGAAGATCCTGTAGGCGTCGCGCAGGTAGCGGGCTGCCGCGTCGACCGACTTCTCCACGTCGAGACGCTCGTCCACATAGGAGTTGATCTCCAGCCCGTAGCTGCGGGCCGTGCTGTACATGAACTGCCACATTCCGCTGGCTCCCGCCCTGGAGCGGGCGACGGGGTTGAGCATGGACTCGACTATCGCCATGTACTTGAGCTCCACGGGCAGTCCGTAGCGCACGAAGACTTCCTCGAATACGGGAAAGTAATACTGGCTGAGCCCCATGATCCGGCCCATCTGGGTCCGCATCTTCTCGGAATAGAGTATGATGTAGTTCTTGACCACGTCGTTGTAGGGCAGCGATATGAAGGAGTTCATGTCGGCCAGTCTCTTCTCGATTTCGGCGTCGGAGACGTCGGAGGTGAAGTGTACGCTGTCCATGTCGTATTCGTTCACTATCTCGAAGTCTCCCTGGAAGGAGTTCTTGTACCAGAGGTGGAGGAGGCTGTCGGTCATCTCGGGCGTGTATTCGACTACCACCGAGTCGGCCTCGGGGGAATTCCCCTCTATCAGCGCGAACAGCTCCGACTCCACCTGGCTATAGCTCTGTTCGAGGCTGTCGACCAGAATCTGGAGAGAGTCGAGGCTCTCGCGGAGCCTGTCGTTTTCACTGTGGAGCTCCTTTCGGGAAGGGCCGCCGAACCAGTCGGCGAGAAAGTTCTGGGCGTGGAGCTGGCAGCCCAGCAGAAGAGAAATCAGCAATATTGTAGGTCTTGTCATCGTCAGAAGTTGAATCCCAGCCTCAGGCCTATCGCGGGCGTGGTTCCGGGGCTGTTGAATGCTAGTTGGTTGTCGGGCATTATCACCGTGGGCGACACGTTCATTGCAAGGTCGTCGCTCACCTCGAAGCCGTGCATGTAGGAGAACACGTTGGCGTCGATTATCTGCAGCAGGTACACGGCGGCGACCGCCAGCAGGGCGTAGTCCCTGTAGCGCCTGTAGATGTTGCGGTAGTAGAGCGCCTGGTCGGCGGTGATGGGGCCGTCGTACTGTATGTCGGGATTAGTCGCCTCGAGGTAGATGTTCCTGAAGCGCTGGAAATTCCTGGCGCAGTCGAGGTAGTAGTGGACTCCGAAGCCCATCAGACCAAGATATATGGGGACTTTCCAGTATTCGCGGTTGTAGATCTGGCCGAGTCCCGGCACCAGCAGCGAGTAGAGCGTGGCCTTTCCGGCATGCGGGTAGTCCGACGGCCTGTAGTTGATGACTCCGTCCATCATAGTGGCCCAGTAGGCCACTCCGGCGCCGATGAAGCACCATTTCGCCGCGTCCTTGTTGCCCTGACTGTTGAAATAGATTCCCGCTCCGACTCCGCCGCCTATGGTTCCGTAGACCAGCGGCAGTTTCCAGTACTGGCGGTTGTAAATCTGGTTGCCTCCGATGAAGACGGCCGAGCCGGCGAACATCGTGCCTATCTTCATCGTGTTCTTGTGGCCGAGCGCGCCGAAATATTCGCGGAACGAGAACAGCACGTCGACCGAATCCTTTCCTGCGGTCGAGGTGGTGTCGTCGTTGTACTGCTGCGTGAACGCCTCCTCCTTGAACTGGGCGCGGCATTCCTCGCTGCTGAAAAAGGCGCACAGCAGGGCGGCGAAAATCAACAGAGGCTTGGGGTGTTTCATCAGAACTGCTTGTCTTCGAGGGCTTTGACGAAATTGCTGACTTCCTCGTCGGAGCTGAAGCGTATGGTCATCACTCCCTTTCCCGAAGCGTTGCGCTTGAGCGATATCTCGCTGGAGAAATATTTGCCCATGCGGTCGAGAAGGCGGTAGTAGTCGTCGGTGAGCTGCTGGCTGCCTGCCGGCCTTGCGGGCTTCTTCCCCAGGCCGCCGTGGCTGACCTGGAGCTTGCGCACTATGGATTCAAGCTCGCGCACGGAAAGCCCGTCACGGATCACGAGGTCGCAGAGCTGTTCCTGCACCTCCGGGTCTTCGACGCTGAGTATCGCCTTGGCGTGGCCGGCGCTCAGCAGGCCGACCTTGATGTCGTGCTGGACCTTTGCGGGGAGCTTCAGCAGCCGTATGGTGTTGGCGACTGTGGCGCGCTTCTTCCCCACCCTGTCCGCGAGCTGGTCCTGGGTGAGATTGCATTCGTCCAGCAGACGCTGGTAGCTGAGGGCGAGCTCAATCGGGTCCAGGTTCTCCCTCTGCACGTTCTCGACTATGGCCATCTCGAGCATGCCCTGGTCGTTGGCGTCGCGTATATAGGCTGGAATCGTGCTCATTCCGGCCAGGCGGCAGGCCTTGTATCTGCGCTCACCGCTGATGATCTGATAGCGGTCGTCGGTGATGCGGCGCACGGTGACGGGCTGTATCAGCCCGAGGGTGCGTATGGACGCGGCGAGCTCCTGGAGCGCCTCCTCGTCGAATGCGCTTCTGGGCTGGAACGGGTTGGGCCCTATCATGTCCACGGGGATGCGCAATATGTCGGCGGTGTTCTCCTGACGGCCGCGCGTCCCGACTATCTCCTTGTTGACATAGCCTACCGGCTTGCGGAGCTGGTCCGCGTTGGGTATCTCTCCGAGCAGAGCACGGACCCCCTGCCAAGGCCTCTTGGTTCTCTGCTCATATATTTTCTCCGTTGTGCTCCAGCACCTCTCTGGCGAGATTCAGGTAGTTGCTGGAACCGTTGCACATAATGTCATACAGAAGTATGGGCTTGCCGTGGGAAGGAGCTTCGCTGAGGCGGATGTTGCGCTGGATCACGGTCTTGAACACGAGGTCCTGGAAGTGCTCGCGGAGCTCGTTGAGAATCTGGGTGTGCACCTTGGTGCGTCCGTCGTACATCGTGACCACGAAACCCTCGATGGTGAGGGCGGGATTGACGCCGCTCTGCACGAGCCTGATGGTCTGCAGCAGCTTGCCCAGCCCCTCAAGGGCGAAGAATTCCGGCTGGACGGGGATGATCACTGAGTCGGCGGCGGTGAGCGAGTTGACGGTGATGAGCCCGAGCGATGGCGAGCAGTCGATGATGATGTAGTCATAGTCGCCGCGGACGGGCGCGAGGACCTTCTTGAGCACGGACTCCCTCTCGTCGGCTTCGAGCAGTTCGATCTCGGCGCCGACCAGGTTGATGTGCGAAGGCACCATCTGAAGATTGTCCACCTCGGTCTGTATCAGGGCGTCGGTGATGCCGATGCGGCCTATCATCGCCTCGTAGAGCGTGCGCTCCTCGTCGTTGTCGGGCGAGAAGTTCAGTCCGGAAGTGGTGTTCGCCTGCGGATCGGCGTCGATGATCGGACCTTCTTCTCAAGAACGGCGAGGGAAGCCGCCAGATTGATGGCGGTGGTGGTCTTGCCCACTCCTCCCTTCTGATTTGCTATTGCTATTACTTTTCCCATAAGTATCAAGTCTACAAATTTAGAAAAATATTATTTCAAAAGCCGGCCCCGGACTTTGCGTTTTGTTAAAATAAATTTTATAAGGTAATTTTGGAAGATTTTTTAGAAACGGTATGACTGAATCCAAGACCGACTGTTATTTCTTCATAGTGAACCCCCGCGCCGGTTCGGGCAAGACGATGTTTGAGTGGCTGCCGGCCGAGCGCAAGCTCAAGCGTCTGGGAATCCCCTGCGACATCGCGATGACCGACCACAAGCGCCACGCCACCGCACTCGCCTATGAGGCGGCGTCGAAGGGCTACAGGAAGATCATCGCCGTGGGAGGCGACGGCTCACTGCACGAGACCTTCAACGGCATCTGCCGCTGGTGCGCCCGGACGGGCACCCCCACCGAAGAATTCCTGCTCGGCGTCGTGCCCATAGGCTCGGGCAACGACTGGATCCGCTCGCTCGGCGTGCCGAACGACACCTCGGAAGTGGTCGACCTGATACGGAAGAACTCCGTAGGGGTCATGGACGTGGTCAGGGTCAAGAGCAGCGGCGGCAGGCTGGCATACATGGCCAATATCGGCGGAGTCGGCTTCGATTCGCACGTATGCAAGCGCGTGAACATACAGAAGGAAAGCGGCCGCCGCGGCAAGATGATTTATCTGAATTCGCTGCGCTACACCATATTCAACCTGAAGCCCGTCTACATCAGCGTGGTCGCCGATGGCGAGGTCATCTTCACCGGACAGTGCTTCTCGGTGGCTCTGGGCAACGGACGCTACTCAGGCAGCGGCATGCGACAGGTGCCTCTGGCGGTCATGGACGACGGCCTGCTTGACTACGCAGTCATTCCCAAGGCTCCGCTCGCCAAGGTGCTGAAGGAGCTGCCGCGGCTTTTCAGCGGCACTCTCAACCAGTCGGAGTACGTGATAAGCGGAAAATGCAGGTCGCTGCAGATCGTGCCCATGGACGAGCAGTCTGCCGACATCTTCGAGCTCGACGGCGAAATCGAAGGCCTGCTGCCCATGTCGGTGGAGATCACCGGACATCAGATAAACGTAATCAAAGGCGAAAACGCCTGAACGCCAGCCGCGCCAGGGCCGCCATGGCCCATCCTGCAAGCGCGCCGACCAGAAGCCCGACCAGCACGTCGCCGAGGAAATGCTGACCGGCGAATATCCTGCTGAGCCCCACGAGGAAACCCCAGAGGCATATCCCCCAGCCGTAGCCGCGCCAGCGGAGACGGGTGTCGTTGCGGAAACCGAGCCACGAGCAGACGGCGAAGCCGAAGGCGTTGGCCGCGTGGGCGGAGTAGAAGCCGAATTTGTAGTATTCGCTCTTTCCTCCTATTTCGTGGAGCCCCGCGGCCAGCATCCGCTCGTCCCAGCAGGGGCGCAGGCGCCCGAAGAACTCCTTGGTGAAGTTGGCCAGCTGGTCGCAGATGACTATGGTGAGCACGCAGCTGAGGGTAACGACGAGGGCCTTTTTCCAGCCGAGCCTGACAATCAGGAGAATCAGCACCAGCAGATAGAGAGGATACCATATCTCCTTGTCGGAGAAGACCGCCCATACGGCGTCGGATGCCGGGCTGTGGAGGGAGTTTATCGCGAGCGTCGCATTCATGTCGGCCTGCTCGAGAGCCCCCATATTCCTACTGCTGAAGCGCTGTCCATAACATGTTCTTCAGTTTGTCTATGTTCCTTCCGGTGCTTGAGGAGATGAACACGTGGGGGCACGCCTTTCGGCAGCGCGGGCTCGATCTCCTTTTCTATCGAATCGTCGATCAGGTCGCATTTCGTGACCGCGAGCACCCGCCCCTTGGTCAGGAGTTCGGGGTTGTAGAGCTCGAGTTCCTTCAGAAGGGTTGCGTATGCCCCGGCGATGTCGTCCTCCTCCACGCTGACCATGAAGAGCAGCACGGAGTTGCGTTCGATGTGGCGCAGGAAGCGTATGCCTATCCCCTTCCCTTCGTGGGCGCCCTCGATGATTCCGGGGATGTCGGCCATCACGAAGGATTTCCCGTCGTGGTAGCTGACGATGCCGAGGTTCGGTTCGAGGGTCGTGAAGGCGTATGAGGCGATTTTGGGCTTGGCGGCGGTCACTGTGCTCAGGAGCGTGGACTTGCCGGCGTTGGGGAAGCCGACGAGACCCACGTCGGCGAGCAGCTTGAGTTCGAGGATGAACCAGTTCTCCTCCTCCCCGTCTTCGCCAGGCTGGGCGAAACGAGGGGTCTGAAGGGTCGCGGTCTTGAAGTTGCTGTTGCCGAGGCCGCCGCGGCCGCCCTTGCAGAGGATGCGCTCCTCTCCGGCGTCCATGAGTTCGAAGAGGACTTCTCCGGTCTCAGCCACCTTGGCCACCGTGCCGACCGGCACTTCGAGCACTATGTCCCCGCCGTTCTTGCCATGGCGGTTGGCCGAACCTCCGGGCTCGCCGTCCTCGGCCTTGATGTGCTTGCGGTACTTGAGGTGGATGAGCGTCCAGAACTGGGGATTGGCCCGCAGTATGATGTGTCCTCCCCTGCCGCCGTCGCCTCCGTCGGGTCCGCCCTTCGGGATGTATTTCGCGCGGTGCAGATGCACCGAACCTGCGCCTCCGTGTCCGGATGCACAGAATATCTTGACGTAGTCTATGAAATTGCTGTCGGGCATATATTCTTGTTAATTAATATTTTAAATGGTTCTTTTGTGTCTTGGACAGGGAAAAAGCAACAAACGGGCAACAAAATTTTCGTGTGTTTTGGCTGAAAACCGTATCCATTAATTTGTAAGTTACATGGTGCTTTTCTGCGGATTCTGGTCGTTTTATCCGGGTGACAAAGCGTGTAACTTCAAAACAGACATCAATGAACTTTCAGTTTTAATGCTCACTTTCCACGGTGGAAAGTATCATTATATCTTGCAAAGATAGAGATTCTTTTGATGTGGGGATATTCTTCTGCTGAAATATTTGGAAAGAAAAAATCCCGTCTCTGCATTGTTTGCCGGGACGGGGTTGGTAGGTTAAGTTTAGGTTTGTCTGCCGTTAGCGGATGTGCTTATGCTCCGTCGTCGGGCTCCTGGGCGGCATCCTTGGGGGCTCCTATGCCTACGGCCTTGCTGTAGGCGCGGGTCACGCCGTTGTACTGCGGTGCGCTGGCCGTGACGATGTTTATATCATGAAAGCCGGTCAATCAGTCCAGACCAGTATTATTGGCTTTAACTTTTCTTACAATGACCGGCGACAACAGTGTAGTCAATAAAACCAACAGCCACAAATTGCCGGACAATGGATTATAAGCGGCTAAAAGTTCCGAAACAGCCTCCCGCCAGTCCTGCGGCAAATTCAAAAACAATCGTCAACAATGCCCAGCCTATCCCTATCAACCAACCATCTTTGGAGGTAAAGGCTTTTATCATTCGAGGCAATAACAGCCAAGTTATCAGGAAAATACACATGCTTAATGTAATCCCACTGACAGGCAATGCCAATTCCTCGCCAACTGCCTTCGTCAATGCATATTCCCTCAAGCCTCCATTGAGAATTGCTGCGGGAATAAAGCAAAACCATATTATGAGGGATTTCAAGATGTTCATACAGCCTTTTCCATCAAATAGTTTGTCAGCCAAAACCGGTTGCCTCTCGCTTTCTGTTCCTTCACCACTTTGTAGCCTCGCTTTTCGAAGAAAGGGCGTGCAGTAATGCTTACTTCTACGCTTATTTTGTGTACACCGTATCCACAAGCCATTCTTTTCCACTTCTGAAAGCAGCAATGTTGCCACGCCCTTTCCTTGCCAGTCCTTGTGGACAAACATGGAGTGCAGATAGCCTTCGGCGTTCATAGAGGAAAAGCCGATGATATTGCCTTGTCCGTCAAGCGCACCGACATAATCGTTCTTTGCAAACAGCTCTTTCCAATGCTCTACGCTATCTCCGCACGAAGCCCAGTCTTCCACTTCCTCTTTCGTGTAGTCTTTGGAATTGACAGTAAGAACGGTGGCGCGGAACAATTCCCGCATTTCCGGAATATCTTGTTCTGTCAACGGGCGTATAGATAAATGTTGAGCAGATTCCCATTCCTCCTTCGTCATCCGCATGAAATGCTCCGTGCGGACATCGCCAAGCGGAGAAGTCTTGCCTTCTTCCGTATGATGAAAGCGGAAGCCGCATTTGTCCATCACGCGGCGGGACTTCGTGTTTCCGTCATAGTAGCCGCACCAGACAGCCGACATGCCCAAATCTTCGAAACAACGCTGCAATAGACACCGCACCGCCTCCGGTATCAGTCCCTGTCCCCAGTAGGGCCTGCCTATCCAATAGCCGATTTCCCCTCGTCCGCCTTCATTTCCGCACTGTGCAACCCTTCTCCGGACATTATACCCGCACTTCCGACAGGCTCTCCGGCCTCTTTCAGGACCACGGCATAGGTTTCCGGGGCTGAAAATATCGTGCGAATCACATTCAGGCTGTCTTCTACGGACGTGTGAGGTGGCCAACCTGCAATAGGCCCGATGGCAGGGTCTTTGGCATACTTATATAAGGACTCTGCATCAGACTCGCCAAGGGCGTAGGATAAGGCGTGAGGTCTCTAAATGACTGTCCATATTTGCTTTCATTAACTGATGACAAAGATAATTAATATGCCCGACATTGGCGAACAGGTTTACGTTGCAGCAGATTTGCAATCTGGTGCTTTTCGTTGTGGCGGGGCGTTCAGCTTAACAACCAGCAGACAGTTTGAGGTAATTGCTTGGTGCATATCCGAACCTCTTCTTGAAAGCCTGCGAGAAATGCGACCTGTTCTTGAATCCTACCATATAAGCGACATCCTGCGCCGTTGCGGTATTTTCGAGCAACAGAGTCTTGGCTTTTTCCAATCGGTGCTCCATAATCCACCGCTGTGGGGGCAAGGGGCTGATTTTGGCGAAGTCACGCTTGAAGGTGGCGAGACTTCTTCCTGTATAGGAGGCGAACTCTTCCAACGTCAGGTCTTCCGTGTAGTTCTGTTCCATGAAGTCCATCAGGTCTATCTTCCACGCTTCGCTAAAGTCGAACAGTGTCGGATAAAAACGGGTATCTATGGCAAGCAGGGACATGACGGCTTCCTGCACTTTCAGACGCAGCCATTCGTCCGAGGGCGTTTCCGTGCTGTCCGTATAGGGCAGGAACGAATCGAAGAGGCTTTTCAATGCCGTCACTTGAGGCAGTATGTTCACCGTCAGCGCTATCGGGCTTACATGGTGCAGTTTCTTGCAGGTAGCGGCTATGCGGTTGTAGTATTCTTTCAGTTCATGGCGAGGGAGCGAGAAGTTGATTCCCTGGTAAGGTTTGCCGTCAAGGGGTACTTTCGTCATGTTTACCGAGCAGTCGCGGCGCACAAAAACATAATTGCCCGCCGTAATCTCGTCCGTCCTGTCCCTACCTTCGATGACCAATTTCCCCGAACGCACGAAGATAATGGAATGGGCGGGCATCCTGTGTTCCCAGTGCATGTCGTGGGGTATGCAGCAACTCAACAGGATGTCGCCATAGTTGACTAGGTTTTCTATCTCTCCGTTCATGTTGGCAAAAGTAATCAAAATAGTTTCTTATTCACGCTTCATTTTTGAGAAAGATTTCAGGCATGGCAGCAGGATTCATTGGCTTCATGTCCACCAAGTCAAGCGATTTCACCATATGTAGCGTACCTTGTTTGTAGGTCTGGAAATGCTCGGTCGTGATATGATGCCTGTAGGCTTCCTGGCTGGCATATATTTCCAATATACGCACTTGGCAGGAATCTCGTTGCTGTATCATCGGATAGATGGCTATCACTCCCCGGCTCATTGCGGACAGAAGCAGCCCCACATTCAAGGCGAATGTCAGGTATTCATCCAGGTATTCGGGATAGATCTCTATTTCCGAGATGCGCACCAGCATACTGTCTGCTTCAGCTTCTTTACAGGCGACCGTCTGTTTACCATGAGTTGCAGAAGGAAGATTGAAAAGCCGTTCCGCATTCCCCCACAAGAACATTTCCGTATATGCCGACAATTCCTTGTCTTCGGACAATTCTTTTTCCAGCCGTCGCAGATTTCCTGTCAATACTTCCGCAGGCTGATAGGGATAATCCGAACCATAAAGGATATGGTCAGGAGAGGTGATGGTGAGCAGCGATCGCAGGACTTCGATGGTGGGACTGCCCGCTAGGTCGAAGTAGAGACGGGACAGGTTGCCTTCCCAGTCTATCGGCTGCATATAGCCCTGCTTGACCATTGCCGGAAGGATGGACTTCATTCTCGGCAATGCCAACGGCAGGAACGAGCCGCAATGGGGCACTACCACTTTCAGGTTCGGGTAACGTACCAACACGTTTCTCGACAGCATATTCACCACGGCGCGGGTGGTCTCCGCCGGATATTCATACATCGCCAGCGGCGTGGTGGTTATGATTTTCTCCGGACAAGGCGTGGGGCGGTGCGGATGGATGATGATGACGGCGTGCCGCTCGTTCAGGACTTCCATCAGCGGGTCCAGTTCTTCGTCGCCAAGATATTGCCCCCGGCTGTTGGTCGCCAGCTTCACGCCGTCCGCGCCCAAGGTGTCGAGCGCATAAATTGCTTCGCGGACGGCGGCCTCCACATCAGGCAGAGGCAATGAGGCGCAGAACCTGAACCGACCGGGATAGTCCGCTTTCAGCCTGGCGCAATGCTCATTATAACGGCGCGTTGTCTGCTGACATTCTTCCGTATCGTCGAAATAAGGTTGAGGGGCAGGCATCGTCAAGACGGAGCATCCTATGCCAGCCTCCTCCATGAACTTCAAATGCGCACCGACATCCCACACCGGAAGGGGAAAGCCTTCATCCATCGCGGCATCGTGCTTCTCCAATGCCTCCATATAAAACGGCAGGATATTATGGCAATGCACATCCACGATGCCCTGCGCCGCCACGTTTCCTGTCATGCAAGCGGATATGACCATAAGCGATATTGTTTTCTTCCACATATTCTTTTACTGTTTGAAGCTGGTCTTTTCCCGATTTCAATTTGTTATTCCTCCTCTTGCAATTTGTTATATTCCTCATCTGTTACAGGCTCAAGCCATTCGTTGCTTGTCTTTTCTCCGGGCACTTCAATGGCCAGATGGGCGAACCAGCTGTCGGCCGTGGCGCCATGCCAATGTTTTATTCCGGCCGGGATGTTGACCACATCGCCGGGGCGGAGCAGGCGTGCGGGCTTTCCCCATTCCTGATACCAACCTGTGCCTGCCACGCAGACCAACAGTTGTCCGCCGCCCTTCGTGGCGTGATGTATGTGCCAGTTGTTGCGGCAACCCGGCTCAAACGTCACATTGTTGATGCCGACCTGTTCCGAAGATACCGGCGCCAGGTAACTTTGCCCGATGAAGTATTGGGCATAGGCATCATTCGTCTTACCGATGGGGAATATCATTCCCCGTTCGAATTTCGCTTTCTCGTCCGCAGCCTCCGTTTCTTCCGTCCATACGTCTTTAGCCAGACGGAATGCGGCCCACGCTTGGGCCATCCGGCATAGAAGCCGACTTGCGTCAGTATCTCCGCTATCTCGGTACGGGTGATGCCGTTCTCTCTGGCGGTCTGCAGATGATACGTCAAGGAAGAATCCGTGATGCCCGAACTGACAAGTGCGGTAATCGTAACCATGCTCCGGTCTCGCAAGCCGAGCTTGTCTGTCCGGCTCCATACTTCGCCGAAAAGCACGTCATCGTTCAATTCCGCAAACTTGGGTGCGAAATCGCCCAACTGCTCTCTTCCGGCAGTCTGCTTGATTTTTGTCTGTGCGTTAGCCATAGGTGTAATCATTAATAGTGTCAAGCAATGCAAATAATTGTTCTCATGATTGTGTTCTTTTAGAAGTTTTCTGTTGCAAAGTTATGGCGGTTATTTTTCAACTTTGTTATTTTGCGGCTCAATTTATGTTTGTGTAAGGCTCAATCCGTCAATCTTGAATAAAATGTTTATGTTTTTGCAATTTGCTTTCCAGCCACGTCTGCATATATCATACAAGAGCTTCAGATTCCTCGGCATCAAGTCAGAGACCAGGCCTCAGATACTCTGTAAGCCGTGCAAGGTCAGGGATCTGAATTCTTCTTTTATCCAAGAAAAAGTGTACACTTTGCAAGTGTAATAATCTTGAATACGTGAATTATGAGAAGGATGATATACGATAAACTGCTGGAATGGAAGAAGCATAAAGGTGATACCGACCTTCTGATAGAAGGAGCCAGGCGTATAGGGAAAAGTTATATCGTAGAAGAGTTTGCGCGCAAAGAATACGAGTCTTACATTCTGGTGGACTTCAGCAAGGTAAATCCTCAAGTGATGGAGTTTTTCAACCTTTATCTGGATGACCTTGACATGCTTTTTATGAATTTGGAGCTTTACTTCAGGCGGAAGCTCATCCCTCGTCAGACGAAAGATGAGGAAGCCCTTGCCCGTGCAGTCATAAAACACTTGGTAGCAGACCGTCGCTATGATTACATCGAGACAGACTCGTTGATTTCAATCAAGTAGAATGTAAAGGACATCATGCTGCCTTCCGAAGAGCACGCCATTGAAATGTTTCCGATGGACTTTGAGGAATTCTTGTGGGCTATGGGAGACGAGATGCTGATGCCTTATATACGGATGCGATTTGACAAACGTCTTCCTATGTAGGCTTTCCACCGCCGGGCGATGGATTATTTCCGGCAATACCTGATTGTAGGTGGTATGCCGCAGGCTGTCGCCAAATATTTGAAACATTTGCGGATTAACCAATTGTTGATTCAATAGTCTTATGTTCGATATGTTCATATATCGCCTTTTGTGGAAACAAAGATATGCGTTAATTTGCTGAAATCAGGAGGTACTTGTATAGATAATTGCAGCGGTGTGGCTGGCGGAACGGAGCCTGCGGAGAGAGGACGGGCGCACGGCCGACACCGCTGGAATGGGCGGGTGGGACTTGAAAGTCAGGACCGCAGCAGTTGAGTCTACTGTCGGTTAAAATGTAAATATCAGGACAAACCGACAGTCGGCCATCCTGATATTCTTCAAATAAGGAAAAGATGTTTAAAGCAGGTTCTTATATTCACCTATCTCGGCATCTTCGGCCGTATACTTTTCAAGGCTGCCGCTCTTAGCCTGTATGCAAATATAGGTCATCGGCTCTGCAGAGGTGCATTTGAGGTTGCGGAAGCATCCGGGCGATACACGCACTACTGAGCCCTCGGCAATGTCGAATACATCATCGTTCACCTGGAATTTTCCGCTCCCGGAGAGGATGATGTAGTTCTCCTCGTTTGCCTTGTGGCTGTGGAAGAACGGCACTGCCGCGCCGGACGGCAATGAGCCGAAAGAGATTTCGCATGAGTCCGCTCCGGTTGCCTCCTTTACGAACTGCTTGCCTTCAAATGATTTCAAAGGACCTACAGATACATGGACCCATGTCTTGCCCGTGTTCAGAATTTTGATGTCACTCATTTTTGTAAATGTTTTATCTGTTATTAACTTTGCAAACAATATCAACTATTGTTTTTTTGATAGTGCAAATGTAAGTCATTATTTAATAAGAATCAAGAACTTACAAAATAGTAAGCCGCTTACTTACAGGTAACTGACATTGAAAATGAGCAGATTGGAACTTAAAGAAAATCTACGGAAATATACGGATATCGATTCCTGTCCTGTACGGAATGTCCTGTCCCGGTTCTCCGGCAAATGGTCTGTGCTGATTCTATGTGTCCTTTCAGAGAATAAAGACACCCGTTTCAACACCATCGCCAAGGCGATTCCGGACATATCGCCGAAAGTTCTGTCGGATACATTGAAAGCTCTGGAGATGGACGGGCTGATCCGCAGGCGGCAGTATTCCGAGATACCTCCGAAGGTGGGTATTCTCTGACAGAGTTGGGGCACAGCCTGTTGCCAATCCTTGAGGAACTCGTCCGTTGGGCGCTGGAGAATTTTGAGGCGGTTACTAAAGGCCGAAAGACGGGGAGATGACTTGTGCCTGGCAGTTCCGGCTGTGATTGATTGTGCGCGGAGCGAACACCGCTGTCGTTCTGAGGACCGCCCGTGAGTCTTGGGGATTTCGGGCAGAGTGCGCGTAGTGGAGCCTGAATGACCGGAGGCCCTGGCCGCAGGGAGTGAGGATGGCGGAACGGAGCCTGCGGACTGAGGACGGGCGCACGGCTGACATCGCTGGGCGGGTGGGAATAAGTGATGAATAAAATTGAAAACGCCCCCCAAGTATGCTGCCTTGCGGCTCGCCTGGGAGGCTCATTTGCTTTGCAAAGATAGAAGAAATTTTTTGAACGATGCAAGATTTTCTAAATTTTCCACAACGGGTGTTCTTGCCAGTCCTCAGGAAATCCCATATATCTGACATCGACAACAGGGTATTTCTGCAGTAATAATCTGAACTGCTCCCGGAAATGATGGTTGGGGTTGACGCTCTGGGTAGGTATAATATAATGCAGAGCGTGTAGTACAGTCTCTTGCTTTGTGCTATATTGACTTCTTCGTTTGAGAGCCATACCTTGCCGGAGTCTTTATTGATGTATTTCACCGGGGAGATATCCAGTGAAATGTTCCAAAGGCTTTTGCGATATCAGTCCTGTCTTTGCGGCTCTTGAGGTTCTGGCAGATTTTGGAAAGTTCGCTGAAATAGAGCAACTCAACGCTCATCCAGCTCGGAGGTGTCGGAGGGTCATCATATTTGCTGAGGTAATGCTTGATGAAAGTGGCTTTCCTGTTGGCAGAAAGTTGTTCTTTTATATGTCCTTGTATGTCGGCATAGACATCAAGAGTCTTTCCTGTTTTCCGTTGGTGCGTGGCGGCAGAAATATCGAGGCCTCATTCTGCCAGTGAGAACCGTATTTCAAACTGAGCTGGTATATCAATTTGGTACGGAGAGCGATTTCTATCCTCTCTATGGCATCGAATACAAGGAGTCGGAGTTTCCTGTCGAAGCGGTAGAGGCTGTTAATGTCGTTCCATGTAGTGCCTGGAGTGAAGTCGTTTGAGAGACTTCCGTCAGGATTGGGCTTGCGGAACGGGATCATGTATCGGGAATGTCAAGTCCTCTTCCTTCAAGCAGTTCTATCTGTTCGTCTATAGTTAGGGCTACTTTGGTATATTTTTCCATTTGTTGCCTTTTTTTGCAAAGGTATGGAAAAAGAGGAATGGAACAAAGTTGATTATTTGAGGAAGTAGCGGCATCGAGGGTAGTTGGAGCAGCCGTAGAAGGTGCCGTATGGACCGTGACGGAGTATGAGAGTGCCGTTGCATCGGGGACATCTGCCGGAGGCAATAGCGTCATTCCGCTTTTGTTCGTTAGAACGGACGTTACGAATATGTTCTTTGCGAATTTCTTTCGAACTCCTGTTGCGGGAGAGCAGCTTCTCGTGTATTTTCAATACCTGCTCATAAGATATCAGCTTAATGTGGAAATGACGTATCACTGGAAGTATGCGGTTCCAGTAAACGACGTATGAGGCGGCGTCCACTCTAAGCGTCCGCACTTCGGGAAAATGCGACTATCGATATGAACGGGATGCCGTCGAAATCTTTGAGATGATATTTCAGCGCCCGTATATGGCCCATGTTCTGCAGTATGGGATTGCGAAGGGTGTATTTGTGTCCGTTGATGTTCTGCGTCCAGTATTCACTGTTTTCGCCTCCGTATATCCAGCCTTTGTAGTATTTGGTCTCGATGACGAAAATGCCATATTCGGATATGACGACATGGTCAATCTGCGTGGTGCCGCCTGATGCTGTCCGCAGAAGCATGTTGTTGATTACTAGGTATCTGTCTTTGGGTAGCCTGCCGAGAATACGGGCGACCCGTTTTTCGCCTATCTGACCTTTCGAAGAGCGGAGCCAGATGCTGAGAACGAGAGTAAGAATTACTGTTGCGAGTATGATGGCGGTAATCATAGTTAAGAGGTTTGCCTTAAAAAATAGGAAAAATGAACCTGATATCCCATAAAGTCTCATTTTTTTATAAGTTTGCATCATGAAGATACTGACGGGAAAAAGACATACGCGAGGCGGACCTGTACACGATAGAGCATGAGCCTGTCGCGAGCGTCGAGCTGATGGAAAGGGCGGCGCTTGCGCTTGAGGCGGAGATAGCCGCGGCAGCGGAGACCACGGAAGACCAGAAGACGGCGGCGGAAGCCCCCGAATACCTTATAATCGCCGGAAAGGGGAACAACGGCGGCGACGGGCTTGCCGTGGCGAGGCTGCTCAGGGGCCGCTTCGGCGATACGCGCAGCATTTCCGTAATTCTGCTGGCCGCCCGGACCAGCTCTCCCCCGACTGCCGGCTCAACATGGACCTGCTGCCTGCCGGGATCAGCCTCTTCAGCTTCGCTGACGGACACATCACCGCCGACGGCAGCGAATTCCCGCCGGAGCAGCTGTTCCGCAGGAACACCGTGGTCATCGACGCAATACTCGGCACCGGTGTCACGGGAGCGGTGCGCGGAGCTGCGCTGCAGGCGATAAGACTCGTCAACGAATATTCCCGCCGCTGCCGCATGGTGATTTCGATCGACATGCCCTCGGGTCTGCCAACGGAGCCCCGCAACCGGGAGGAAGCAGCCGGCGCGGACACAATAGCCGCCGACCTCACATTGACCATCGAATTCCCGAAGCTCTCGCTGCTGCTGCCCGAAACCGGCCGATATGCGGGCAGGCTGCGCACGGTGCACATCGGCCTTGACAGAAAATTCATCGATTCCCGCGAATCGGCGTATGCCGCCGTAGACACCGCGTACGTCCCGACGCTGCTGCAGCCGCGCGGAGAATTCGACCACAAGGGCACGCACGGACACGCGCTGGTGATTGCCGGCAGCGCCGAATACCTGGGGGCTGCGATTCTGTGTACCGGAGCCGCCCTGCGTTCGGGCTGCGGACTCGTGAGCGTGCATATTCCCGCCGCAGGCAGGTCGGCGATGCTGATTTCGCATCCCGCGGCCATCGTCTCCGCCGACGGGGCACCGGTGTTCAGCTCGCTTCCCGCAGACCTCGGGAAATATTCCGCCGTCGCCGTCGGACCCGGAATCGGCCGTTCGGAGACTGCCGCGGCCGCGCTGGAGAAGCTGCTTGCATGTCTGCTGCAGCATCCGGAAATCCGCACTACCGTGCTGGACGCGGACGCCCTGAACATCATTTCCGAACGTCCGGAGATGCTGGCGATGATTCCGGAAGGCAGCGTGCTGACCCCGCACGTCGGCGAGCTTTCGAGGCTGCTGCGCGCTGCCGGAAGCCGAGGACTGCTGGAAGATGTCGCACCGGCGGGCGCGCCATGGCGCGATGACCTGCACAAGGTCGCCCTGGTACGGCAGTTCTGCGCACGGTTGAAATCTGTGATTGTGCTCAAGGGTGCGCATACGATGGTCTGCTCCCCCGACGGGCGCTGTTTCTTCAACATGAGCGGCAATCCCGGAATGGCCAAGGGCGGCAGCGGCGACGTACTCACTGGCCTGGTCGCCGGGCTTGCCGCAAGGGGTTACGATTCCCTTTCCGCGGCAATTCTGGGCGTATGGTTCCACGGCCTTGCAGGAGACGCAGCCGCGTCACTTAGAGGCATGGAGGCCATGAACGCCGAGGACATACTCGAGAACATCAGGATATAGAGTTGCTATCGGGGCTCGGACAGCAGTGTCCGGCCTTTCAGGGTCAGATGGTATTTCTGCCGCGGATGGTGAGGCCTGTCGGGGTACAGTGCTTCAATGTATGTCCCCATCAGTGCGGGATGAAGATACAGTTTCAGGAAATTGCCGCGGCTTTTAAGCTGCAGGCGTTCCATAATTCCTCTGACGGACAGGGTTTCGCCTCCGACCGCCCGAATCAGTTGCAGGACTTCGGGTGTTATGCGGGTTCCTATTTTACTTGTATTGTACTTGTCCTGCGCTTGTCCTGTTTCTTCGAGACAAGTATCACCGTCGCTGCGCCATTCCTCCGGCGGGTTTATGTGCATATATCGGTTGCGCAGTTCCGACCGTTCACCATACAGCAGATTGCGGAGGAAGCGCTCAAGGTATGTGAAGGTGTAGTCTATCCCCTTCGTCGCGTTTTTGTAATTTGCGCGCACCAATGCGTTTCTGAAATACCAGGAATATTCTGCAAAGAGGCCGTTGTCTGCATTGAAGCCTATGGAGCGGAGATACTGGATCAGAAACACGGCGGTCGTCCTGGTGTTGCCTTCGCAGAAAGGATGAATCTGCCACAGTCCGGCGACAAACCTCGCCAGATGCGCGGCAGTCTCTTTCGCGGAGAGACCTCTGTAGCTGAAATGACGCTCCCGTTCGAGATCGTAATCCAGGGCTCTCCGAAGGTCCTCCCAGTTCAGATAGCTGACCGAGTCGCCGTCCAGCACCCATTCCTTTTTGGAGATGTTGTGATCGCGCAGCCGGCCAGCGTGCCTGTAAACGCCGTCAAAGATTCTCCGGTGGATTGAGATAAATCCGTCCGTACTGAAATCCAGCGTCTGGGACGACAGTACGCGGGTAATGTTCACTGAGACCTTGTCGGCTTCCTGCATGCCTGCGCTGTCAGGTTCACGTCCGGCTCTGGATTCGTAGTACGACTTGATCAATGAGCTGGCTTCGTCTATTGAAATGTCGCCCTCGATGTGTCTGCCGGCGGTTTCTTTAAGATAATCGGAGGTTCTCAGTCCATCCACGGCCTGGAGGCCGATGGCAGTCTGCCAAGTGTATGCCCGTTCTCTTCTTCCAGGTTCTCCCCTGCCGTATGTATTCTTCGAAATCCGTTGCCATCGCCGCACGTTGTAACAAATGTAAAGATACGAAATATATTCAGACTACCGCCGCATCGCCCTCTCCACGGGGTCACCGGAACGGCGGGGACGGGTTCGGTCTGGAGGTTTCCGGAGAATCCGGACATCTGCTCAGTGTATTCTTCCCAGTCGACCATGACCTGTTTCCATGTGCCGCTGGCGAAGTCGTATTCGAGTCGTATGCATTGGGGGATGGACTCGGGGCTGTATTTGTACGGCTCGGGCTGCCAGCCCGGGGTCACGGCCGTCACGAAAGGGTTGGACGAGTTTCCCATGGGAACGTGGCCGTAGGGAATCGCGAAAGGGTTGCCGAAGCGCGGCCTGGCGCCGGTGGCGGTGATCTCGAACAGCGGCACCTGTCTCAGATAGGCAGCCACCGATTCCATCACCTCAGAGTGTACGGCGAAATCCCGGCCATCGCCCTGTCCTCCCTGCTCACCGGAAGGTCGGGCTGGAGCAGCGACGGCAGTCTCGGAGCGCTGAATGCCGGATAGAAAAGCATGGACGGAGCCTGATAAAGGCTGTCTGGCGCGAAATCCCCTCCCCCGACGGACAGAACGGGGGCGTCCTGCGCCGAAGCCGCCGTCATTCCCGAAAGGAGGAATGCGGCGACAGCGGCGAATATAATACATCCTATCTTCATCGTTTTCATTCGGACCCGATATCAAAGGACCCGGTCCGGCATCCGCCCGGACTGCACTCCGGCCTCCGGCAGCGGAAGGTCAGCAATTGTCATGCCGACTCTCGGTCAAACACTTTCTTGAAGCCTGCCGGCTCCTTGGAAGTTGGTACATTTGAAAACAAGCCCTAAATTTGCAGCTGAAAATAAAAGTTCATGAAGCAGACGATAGATCTGTCGACCTGGCCGCGCCGCGAATACTACGAATTCTTCGGCAACATGCCAGATCCCTACTGGGGGCTTGCGGCGAAAGTCGACTTCACCGAATGCCACCGCGCCGCCAAGGCCGCGGGCGAATCCTTTTTCCTGTATTCGCTGCACCGCATACTCACCGCGCTCAACTCGCCCGAGCTGCGGACCAGAATCGAAGGAGAGGACGTGGTGCTGTACGACAGTATAGGCGTAAGCCCGACCATAGCCCACGACGACGGAAGCTTCGGCTTCGGATATTTTGAGTACCACGAGGACCTCCGCGCCTTCGTTGCCGCTGCAAAGGAGGAAATGAGGCGTGTCAAGGCGGGAAAGGGCCTGTGCCTCGACGGCAACGAGCACAGGACGGACCTTATATACTACAGCGCCATCCCCTGGGTCGACTTCCTCGCAATCAAGGAGGAGGGCGCCCACCGCCCCGGCGACTCGATTCCTCAGATTTCCACCGGGAAGCTCACCGACTGCGGCGGCAGGAAGATGATGACGGTCTCGATACTCGTGAACCACGGCCTCGCCGACGGCCGCCATATCGGCCAGTTCTACACAAAACTTGAAGAGATATGAAAGATATAAAAGTCATAGCGGTCGACGCCGACGACACCCTCTGGGACAACCAGTCGTACTACGACCGGGCGGGCGACGTCTTCTCGGAGACTCTCCTGGAATACGGTCAGGTCGACTGGCTGCAGGACAGGCTGTTCGAAACGGAAATCGCCAACATGCCGCTGCTCGGCTACGGAGCCAAGTCCGTGTGCATCTCGATGATGGAGACAGCGATGGAGGTTTCCGGAGGAAAGGTTTCCGCCGCCCAGCTCGACCATATACTGAAGTCCGCCAAGTCGCTGCTCGAGATTCCGGCGACTCCCTGCCCGGTGTCGCCGAAACCCTGGAGGAACTCCGAAACTCCGGAAGATACCGCCTCGTGCTGTTCACCAAGGGCGACCTGCTCGACCAGCGCAACAAGATAGGCCGCTCCGGGCTCGCGCAGTTCTTCGACGACACCGTGATCGTATGCGACAAGGGCAGGAAGGAATACATGGACCTCTGCGGTTCGGAAGGCATCACCCCGGAGCAGCTGCTGATGATAGGCAACTCCTTCAAGTCCGACATCCGGCCCG
>VOFD01000589.1_pt1 | contig 22000 bp, 25 predicted proteins | sample 5384101 | NCBI WGS metagenome assembly VOFD01 (sample SAMN12384723, study PRJNA508395) | human gut metagenome | isolation source: healthy gut C | host: Homo sapiens
GTTTAATTCCATAAGCTATGAATTTGGAGACAAAGATAACAATTTATAAATTTACTCCTCAGGTTTTTACGTTAACCCTAGATAATCTGATAGCCACCGCACGAAGAATAAGATAGCAGTCTATTTTTTTTGGGGGCCAGCCTGTTACGCCGTGACTATGGTGATAAAGAAAGCAAGATTATTGAAAATACAGTGGGAAATATTTTTCTGGTCAGGTGGTTTCAGAAACAGCTAAAACACTTTCAGATTTTTTCGGAAAGGTCTTACAAAAACGGAAAGCATAACTATTAACCGGAATAATAAATCAATCTCTATCAGTACGCAGATGGATAGTCTGATACCACCCAGCAAAATATCCAATCTTACTCAGGGATGTTTGTAGATGCAGTAAGTGATAATTTTGATGAACGAATCAAGCAGAAAATCTTCCATGCAGAACTTGTGATGGATTCCGCCAAAGTTTCTGCTGAAATGAAAACATATAAGAAAATTCCCGTCATTGCCGAATTTATCGACAGTGATGGGAAAGATATTCTTCATGGGACTATTGAAAGCAACTATCATAGGGGTAAGTAGGAGATTATTGCTATGGTTGAGTCTAAAATAGGACGGGTAAAAACAGAAGCCAAGTTTCCTAAATTATATAATATAGAGTAATAATTCTTAAACTGATATTTGTATCTTTCAAATTGCTGTTTTTCAGCAATTAAACTTTTAAAGTATCAAAACCAATGTTATTTTTTATATTTTGAGCTATATTTATGATAAAATAATAGCTTTATTTGTTTGTATAGAATTGTTTTTGTTCTTTTGTAGAAAAAAGAAACGAAAATGGGATTAGTTATATTAGAGAAGAAAGAGCCAATAAAAAGCTTAAGTGTACTTTGCAAAAATCAGGTCGTTTGGCTTTTCCTGAATTTACGTCAAAATATTTAGGTATTAGCTTAGGAAAATACTTTCAGTTTTCAACTGATCAAGCTAAAGAGTTATATATTATAATAAATTCAGATTTTGATGATAAGAAGTCTTATAAAATATATAAATCAGGACTATATTATTATGTTCTAGCAAACTTTATTTTTATAAGATTAGGATATAAATCTGATGATTCTTCAATAATCTTTGATTAAAAAGAGCCAGAGTGCAAAGATTTACAAGTATATAAACTAATTCCTATATTATAATCTAAAAAGTAGATTTAATGGTAAATTTTAATATAGATATAAGTGAAACTGAAATAATTGGATACGATAAATATTTACTGGACTCATTATTAATAGATAGAAGTAAAAGTTTATTTTATAATAAGACTTGTAATATAATTTGGGCTACAGATAACTATTCTCCATTAGGTGAGGGTTTTAAAATCGATGATCCAATATTATCTAATAATATTATAAACGAATATGGTCTTATCATCAGACCTAGAGTAAAAAAAACACAAAACTGAGCAAGTTGCTAGAGCTCGAAATAAAGCTGAAGTTTTTACACCTTCATGGTTATGTAATAAACAAAATAATTTAGTAGATGAAAATTGGTTTGGAGAAAAATTTCTATTTAATAAAGAAATAAATTATTCATGGGATACAAATAATAAAAAAATAAAATTTCCAACTAAGGATGGGAAATTGTGGACTGATTATGTTTTAAGTACAAGACTTGAAATATCCTGTGGAGAAGCACCATATTTAGTTAGTAGATATGATACAATAACAGGACAACCCATAAATATTATTGACAGAATAGGAATTCTTGATAGAAAAATACGTGTGATTAATGAAAATACCTATACTGAAAATGATTGGATGTATTGGGTATTGAAAGCATATCAAAGTATTTATGGTTTCGAATTACAAGGAGATAATCTATTATTGGCAAGAGAAAATTTACTTTATACTTTTGAGGATTATTATAAAGAAAGGTTCAATAAACAACCTGAAATAGAACAATGTAGAAATATAGCGGATATTATATCATGGAATATTTGGCAAATGGATGCACTTACATGTCTTGTGCCACACACCTGTCATGAGATTATAATTGAACATCATGATATTTTCTCAACAACAAAGACAACAGAACAATGTCCTGGTTGCAAAAAAAAATTCACTTAAAGAGCATAATGGAATATATTGTTTAGTAAAAGATTGGAAAACTGGAAAAATAACAAAATTTGTAGACTCATTATAATATGAATAATAAAATTTCAAATATAGATTCAAGCATCTTAGATGATTTAATTACAGGGAGAGTCGAACCGTATATTTATGCTTTTTCTACTAATACTATTCCCAACTATTTAAAAGTCGGAGATACATATAGACCGGTAGATACACGTATAAATGAATGGAAAAAGTTGTTTCCTAATTTGGTTAAAGAGTTTTCAGCACCAGCTAGAATTGATAATAATACTATTTTTAGAGATTATGCAGTTCATTCTATTTTAATTGATGAAAGAGGTAGAGAACGACTTTTACCAAGTACATATTCCAATATCGTTTATTATTCTAAAGAGTTTTTTAAAAATGCAACAATAAAAGATTTGAATGATGCTATTATAGATATTCAAAAAGTGCAAGTGAAAATTCAGGAAAATATCAACAGTACACAACAAAGCGTCTACCAATAACTTTTATATATAAAAGGAATTTAAATTATGCTCCTCGTCCAAATCAGGTGGCTACGATTAGCAATTTTAAGAACGCTGTAAATTCTGGTTGTACAAATCTTCTTATGTATGCTGTTATGAGATTCGGAAAATCGTTTACAGCTATATGTTGTGCTTTAGAAATACAAGCAAACGAAAGTGATTCTGATGGTAAAAACAAAAGGACGAAAATAAGTACGATGAACCTGATACTTTAAATAAGAAACTTTCTACATATTTTTCAATGATTTTATTCTTTGCATTTTTAACAGATTCAGAAGTTAAATCATTAGAAGACATCATTAGAGAATTGCCTAAAACAGAAGAGAACAAAAGAATAGGAAGGAATATAGGTTTACGTAAATCTGTTTTACAGGAAATACAAAATAAAATGTATCCTTTTATTTTGAGTAAGTTGGATTATAAAATCCAGAATATAAACTCATTAATGAGAGATAATACATTATTACCTATTGAACGGGCGAAAATTGCAATGAATAAATTCGAAAGGCTGTCCAGCTCTGAAATAGTGACACCAACAAACGTTGTCAAAAAAAGTCGTGAATTTATTACCAATTGATAAATTTACTATAAAAAACAAAAAATATTAGACATTGTATCAAAGCAAGGAGAATTCTCATGTATTCTATATAAAAAATTAGAAACAGCAATAAGAAATAATATATATATGCAATTGCAACCTCAAAGATTGCATATGAATTCACAGTTAAAATATGTAACATTTTAGGATTACCTATTTCAAATGTTTTCAGTGAATTTAATTCTTATGATTTATTGGAAGACGAAAAATTTATATTAAAACTACAGAAAATGAATTTCGATATAGTTATTGGCAATCCTCCTTATCAATTGGGAAGGTGCTTCTGGTGGAAATAATGATGCTCCTATTTATCAAATATTTGCTAAAATAGCAACATCTATTTCAACTCAATATGTATCATTAATAATAAAATCTGCTTGGTTTACTACTGGACGAGAAAAATTTACTTAGGGATTTCAGACACCACATGCTTACATCTAGAACTGTAAGTAGACTTGTTGTATACCCAAATTCTAATATACTTTTTCCTGATGTAGAAATTAAAGGTGGATGTTGTTTTTATTTAGAAGATAAAAAATATAGGGGCAAATGTGAATATACATTAGTAAATAATGGAATTGAAGAAACTTCAATGAGAAAACTTGATGCATTTGATGTACTTATACGTGACCCAAAGGTTTCTACTATTATAGAAAAGATTGATGAAATTAGAAAGGAAAAAGGTTATGTACTGTTGATACAATAATTTCTGCAGATACTCCTTTTGGCATTCCATCAAATCCTCGAACTAGTAAAAAAACACCTTGTAAAGTTTATGAGACAAAACAAAATAAAGATGATGTATTATTATATCATATACAGAATGGAAAAAAGATTGATTGAGTATATGAGTATTAATGATATAAGAAAAAATGTACAAGATATACCTAAGTATAAAGTGTTTGTAACTGGTGCAGGTGGATCCGGAAATGATAAAAAATATTAGGAAAACCTGTATTTGCTGAGAAAAATTCTATTTGTTCTCAGTCATATCTTTATTCGGCATTTGAATCAAAAAAAGAAGCGGTAAATTTTGAAAAATATCTTAGAACAAAATTCTTAAGATTTATTGTTTCATCAATTAAAATAACTCAATCAGCTTCAAATAGAGTATATAGGTTTGTACCGCTAATTAATTTAAATAATGAAATTACTGATAAAAAAATTATATAAACTCTTTAAATTAGCCCAAAATGAAATTAAAATAATAGAAAATTCAATAGATGTATTATGATTTGTGGCACTGTCCACAATTTTGTGTAAATGTAAACGGGATTCAGTTATAAGTTCTCTTATATCTGAATTCTGTTTTCAAACATAAGCATAAATTGATTCATAATCAATCCCCAGTTATGAATAGGCTGTGTCTATTTCTTCTCAATCTCCATCAGAGCGTAAGCATCCGATAAAGTACACATTGTATTTTCATAAAATAGAAAACTCGATATCAACTTTAGTCAAAAGCTAATATCGAGTTTTTTTTTATTCTTTAACATAAATATTTAAACTCCAATTGGATTCGTGTTGGATTTCTCTAACTTCCAAACATCCGGAAGAAGTTCACGAACATTTTTCCCGGAGTCTCTTTCCAGATAGTATGGAAGTTTGGCTATGACATCATTCAGCCATTCCCTTGGGTTAATTTCCTGTGCTTTACAGGTAGCTAATAGTGAGCATATGATTGCTGTATTTTCAGCTGCCTCGTGGTTACCACAAAAGAGGAAGTTCTTTCTGGACAAAGTAAGTGGTCTAATCGCATTTTCCGCCAGATTATTATCGATTTTCAGATTTCCATCTTTCAGGTAATTCTTCATTCTTGGCCAAAGAGGATAAGTATAGGTAATAGCTTGTCCCATGCGACTTCTTGGTGGTACTTTGCCATAAGTCTGTTCCATCCATTTTTCAAAGGAGTCAAGTATGGGAGTTGCCAAACGCTGGCGGAGTGCACATCGTCCCTGCGCATCGAGTTTCCGGGCATCTGCTATCTGCTCAATATGATATAGTTCCTGTATTTGTTTAAGAGCATATTCAGCAAGTGATCTATTTTCATCCAGTGCCAGCTCCATATGTCTTCTGATATGGGCCAGACAGGCAATAAGGCACACGTCCTTAGTGCCATCAAACGCATTGTAGGCACTGTATCCGTCACTTTGAAGATATCCTTTGAAGTCCTTTAATAAATTTCTGATTGTCTGTCCGGATCGGGAACCGTCATCATAATGGAAGATGACCAGTTTTTCCATAGCTGCCCTGACCATTCATAAATACTCCTTATCGGTTTTTCCCTTTCCTTTGTTGATGACCCGTACTGTGGTTTCGTCGACCTGAACATATCCGCTGCCCGTTACGAGCTTTACTAATTCCGAATAAAGAGGACTTAATAACTCACATACTGGCTTAAACCACCCGCTTAAAGTACTTTCCGGCAGTCGTACACCCAAATGTCTGTATTCCTTTACCTGACGGTAAAAGGGAACATGATATTCATATTTCTGCAGAAGTATTTCGGCTAGCAAGGAAGGCCCTGCCAGACATTTGTATATAGGGGAAGGTGGAAGCGGTGCTATTATGACACCGCTTTCACCCTCTTTGGGAAGACTTAAATTATTTTTGAGTCCGTATTTGGGACGTACTGTCTCTTTGACATATAGCTTTCCCGGTTCAAATTCAAGCGTACGTGTGCGCTCTTCACCTATACGACGATATCGATTCAGATCCACATTATCAGGTTCGACAATGACTTCCACAACGGGCAGCCCCTCTAACAGTTCCCGATTACGGTGGGATTCTTTTTTTCTTTCCGTCCGGTTTACATGTCCCTAGTGCCTACGCCAGTCTCCACAAGATCCGTTTCCTCTTGCCTGGGATTAGCCAAGGTATCAAACAAGGCAAGCTGGTTGGGATCCAAGGATGCCAGCTTTTCACTCTTTCTGCCGAAAAGCTGTCTGTTTAACCAGGCTACTTGCGACAGGAGTTCCTGTACTTTTTGCTGCAGTTCTCCCGTCTGTTCCATAAGTTTCTGATTTGATTCTACAAGGGTACGATTTGTCTCCAGAAGCCCTTTTATTTGCTCCTGTTGATTCTTGATTATTAGTTCCATCGTATCTGTATGAATCATTCTTTTTAGTATCTTATTATAATGTAAAGATACTGAAAATCGTACAGCTATACAAGTTTAGAAAGCTCTTTTTAATCAATAAAATCCTTCTTTTCGACCGGCTTTAAGACGTTTGAGTCTATCACTCGGATTATCGGTTATGCCTTCCACCATCAGTACTAAATCACGCCATTCCATGGGATAGGAACGGCTTTCACTATCATAGAAAGGAAGTCTAAAGGTACTTCCTCAAGGCGTTTTATGTATAAAACCATACCTCCGTCTTCGGCATGCAGAAGTTTCATGGTTGTTCTGCTTCGGTTGACAAAGATAAACACATCGCCAAGTCGAACGTCATATCCCATTTTATCATGAACAAGCCCACAAAGGGAATTTATTCCTTTGCGCATATCTGTCTTCCCGGGACACAGGAAGTAGCGCATCGTATCATTCAGGCAGAACATGGCTACATAATTTACTGATCAGGCCATAAATAATCTCCGGATTACTTAGGATGTTGAGGTGGATCTTTATGCCGGATGGAAGTTCTATGGTTACATGCCTGTCACCACATGATGAAGTGGGAATGGCAGGAGTATGATTAATATTAAGAGGGATAAACGAATCACCTGTAGGTTCGGTGTGTTTGGTATATGGGTGACTCAATCCATATTTCTTCTTCCAATAATGAAAACAGGAAGCAGGATACGATTCATTATCACAGAAATCCTTTATGGTTAGTCCGCTGGACTGTTGGCGCTGATATAGCGCTAAAAACTCTTCTTTACTCATTGATCGTTTCATAACTACGTTTTTGAACGCAAAGTAATAGAAGAGTTTTTAGGTCTACAATGTGTACTTTATCGGATGCTTACAACGCTTTGATTTAGTGTACTTTCTGATTTTTCCATTCAGATTTTCTATGAGGTTTGTGGTGTAGATTATTTTCCTGATTTCCAATGGAAACTGGAAGAAAACAGTCAGGTCATCTCAGTTATTCTTCCATGAAAGGATGGTATAAGAGTACTTCCCTTCCCATTTCTTTTCCAAATTATTCAGTTCTACGGCAGCAGCCTCCTTGTTGGGCGCGTTATAGATGTTCTTCATATCGGCTGTAAACTCTTTCTTGTCCTTGTAAACGACATATTTGCAGGAGTTCCTGAATCTGATGTACGACACATATTTGTGTGGAAGACTGAGGAAATACGGCATGTATGGTGTCGGTAAATCCGTTCAGGTTGTCAGTGCAGGTAATCAGTATGTCCTGCACTCCGCGGGCCTTCAAATCTGTCAGTACACCCATCCAGAATGAAGAACTTTCTGATTTTCCCACCCACATGCCAAGGACTTCCTTCAAGCCTTTCTGTTTCAGACCGACACAGAGATAGACAGTCTTGTTGATGTTTTTTCGTTGTCACGAACCTTGAATACAATACCGTCCATCCAAACGATGAGATAGACCGGTTCCAAAGGGCGGTTCTACCATTCCTAAGCAGCCTGGCTGACTTTGTTCGTGATGATGGAAATGGCTGATGTGGACGGTTCTATTTTATAGATTTCACGCATCTCATCTTCAATGTCGGACACGCTCATTCCTTTGGCATATAGGGAGATAACAAGTTTTTCTATGGAAAGCCCACGACTCTCGTGTTTGGGAACAACTATAGGCTCGAATTCACCGTTACGGTCACGGGGAATAGGTATGACCGCTTCACCGTGTTCAGTTTGGATTTTCTTGGGGTAGCTGCCGTTACGGGAATTACCGCTGTTATGACCGGAAACCGAATTCTTCTCATAACCCAGATGCGCATCCATCTCACCTTCAAGCATGTTCTCCAATACCCGCGCGTAGGTGCTTCAGAAACTTGCTCACATCATTATTTGTATAGTCTGAAAATATTTTTCCTAATCGTAATGCGTAATAGTACACAGATTTTATATCCGGGAATTGTTCAAAGAGTATTTTGGCTCTTACCTTCTGGCTTTGCAGCCACTTCTCCGGAGCCTTAAACAGCAGGTACCGGCTTCTGGCTAACAACTGTCTGAGTGTATCTCCATTGCTAAATACTTCAGGTTCATAACACTCCCCCTTGGCTTTAGCTTCCTTTATTCTCTTGTTTTCATCTTTCATAACTTGCCAGCGATAAGCAATCCGCAGCTTCTGTACAGCTTCATAAACCAACTTTGAAACATGGAAACGATCCACTACCTGCATAGCCCTGGGAAAGCAACGTTTTGCTATTTTCTGCATACTGCCGGCCATATCAAGTGTGATTTCCTTTACCTGGTTGCGCTTATCGGCATCTATTTTGAGAAGCACATTGATAACATCCTCTGCTTTAGTTCCCTTTACAATAGCTACGATGGTTCCTTTCTGCCCATGCTTATCCCGATTGGTAAGGATGGGTCAATGTAAAAACCTGAGGGGTAATATTTGTAAAAATCCTATCTTTGCATAAAACTAACTCAGAAATCTTATGGACAACAACGGCTACCGTCTCCTTCTTCCTGAAGGGACATTGGATTATTTCATCATCTCGGACGTAAAGGAAAGCGCATCGGAAATAGTGATTTATTTAGAAGAAAAGAATGAAGTTCTAAAGAATACGCAGGAATGAAAGTTGAGAGCAAGGGTTTTTACGAACCTGTTGTGGTTCAGGATTTCCCCATACGCGGCAAGAAGCTTTTTTCTGAACGTGCGCCGGCGCAGGTGGGTTGTCAAGGCTGAGGACCGTTACGTGAGCCGTGACTGGAAACTGGTTGCCGGTGGTAGCCGTATGACGCATGAATTTGCGTCTTTTTAAAAGAATTATATTGATAAGCTGCCGGTGGGCTGCAGGCTGTTGGGAACGCTGTTCGGGGTCGACGGGGAACTGCTCGAGCGGCAATACCGGAATCACCTGAGCGGTTATCTCTGTTGGGAGCAGCTTCCTCATGCCGAAGAATGGCTTCTTTTCGAGAAGAACATCGGTGTTTATGTGGGACTGGATGAAGTCTGCCTTTCCCGCGGAGAATTATATACCGTGTTGATAAACAAGGAGAGAAAAGGCCGTTCGGGCAGTCTTATCGCCGTTGTGAAAGGAACAGATGTAAAGACCGTGACCTCCGTACTGCTCCGTCTTTCCCGCCGCAGACGCTTTCAGGTCAGGGAGATAACCATGGATATGGCTCCGAACATGGAGCAGATCGCCCGCCTCTGTTTTCCCGCCGCACGCCGCGTCACAGACCGTTTCCATGTGCAGAAACTCGCTTATGAGGCGGTTCAGGATATGCGCGTTAAAGCACGTTGGGAGGCTTTGGACGAAGAATCTGTTCAGATCGCCCATGCCAAAGCCTGCGGGAAGATATATCATGCGCCGGTCTTTGAAAACGGTGATTCACGCAAACAGCTTCTTTCGAGAAGCATTTACCTGTTATATAAGAAGGAATCCTTGTGGACGGAATCACAGCGCGTACGCGCCGGCATCCTGTTCCGGGAGTATCCCGATATTAAGAAAGCATACTACCTCTCCATGAGGCTCGGACTGATATACCACCAATGCAGGTACAAGGATGCGGCATTGACGCATCTTGCCCGCTGGTATGACGAGGTGGAAAAATCAGGGTTTCTTGCTTTCGGAAGAGTGGCACGTTCCGTACAGATGCATTACCGGGAAATAATCAACTTCTTTGACAGACGTTCAACAAACGCTGCTTCCGAATCGTTCAATGCAAAAATAAAGGAGTTCCGCACACAATTCAGAGGAGTAAAGGACAGAGCTTTCTTCCTGTTCAGACTGGCGAAAATTTATGCATAAGCTATGAATCCCTCAGGTTTTTACGTTGAGGAACTTTCGAGTGTTTTTAATGAAGATATTCAGACGGTTACGGGCTGATTGCGGCAAATGGCTATGTGGTGAGTAAGAAGGATATAAAATGTAATTTTTTTCTCCGGTGAGAGTGGGGCGGCCGGTCCATACTAAAGTGTATCCGCATCGGACGACACGGGCGAATGGAAAAGAAGAGGCAAAAGATTCGGGCGACGGTGAATGACTTGAATGGTTTTGTAATGGACGGATGGGCTTGGGGAGAGGATATTTTTCAAGTTGCAGCGTAAAGATGAGTCCACCGTCTGTATTTGCAGCGCTCATATTGGAGATGAAGTTTCCTAAAGAATAGACGATGGCATGCTGTTGATTGCCGTTCGTGCGTAATTCCATAGGCTGGATTACGTGCGGATGCGAACCGATAATATGGGTCACCCCCTGTTTCAGCAACCAGTCGGCAAGCTCGCATTGCTCACGGTTCGGGAGTGATTGATATTCTTCTCCCCAATGCATACAGGCTATAATAGCATCCGGGCGTACGGCTTGGGCGCTATGTATGTCTTTTAGAATTGTTTTTTTGTCAATGTAATTGACTATGTTGGGTGCAGATACCTTGATTCCATTAGTGCCGTAAGTGTAGTTGAGTATGGCTATGCAGAAACCTTTTTTCCGGATGAAGAGAGGATAGAGTTGTTTACGTTCTATAGCGTTCCGGTAAGTACCTGCATAGGGTATGGAAAATGATTCGATTTGTGTGATGGTTCGTTCCAATCCGGTCTTGCCGCGATCCAGGCAATGATTGTTTGCTGTGAGAAGAACGTCGAATCCGGCATCTTTGATAGCTTGCAGATATTCGTCGGGTGCACTGAAAGTAGGATAGCCTTGATAAGGTTTTCCACCGAGAGTCACTTCAAGATTACCTATTGCAATATCGGCACGGGAGATTTCTTCCTTTACAAGGGAGAAACAAGGAGAATAATCATATTTCCCGTCGGAAGTGCGGGCGGCATCTATTTGCGCCCGGTGTTGCATTAAGTCTCCTACAAATAATAGCGTAATCCTTTCCTGTGAGGAAAGGGTTACGCTATATAGTAGAAAGATAAGGGAGATGAGCGCTTTCATCATCCTTATTATTGATAAATAGCTTTCTTGCCTGCCAACAATGTATTCTTCATTAAAGAGACAATGGTCATGGGACCTACACCACCAGGCACGGGAGTGATGAATGAACATTTGGGAGCTACTTCATCGAACTTGACATCACCGGTCAGCTTGAAACCGGATTTTCTGGTTGCGTCCGGTACACGGGTAGTACCTACGTCAATGACAACTGCGCCTTCTTTCACCATTTCCGCTTTTACAAAGTTAGGTTGTCCCGTAGCTGCGATGATAATATCGGCTTCTTGGCACTCTTTTACCAGGTCTTTACTGCGGCTGTGGCAAACGGTTACTGTGGCGTCACCGGGATAAGCCTTTTGCATCATTAGGGCAGCCATGGGTTTGCCTACGATATTGCTGCGCCCAGTACAACGCATTTCTTTCCGGAAGTTTCTATTTTGTATCTTTTCAGCAATTCGAGAATTCCGTTAGGAGTTGCGGAAACGTAACAAGGCAATCCTATGGACATACGTCCTACATTGATAGGATGGAAGCCATCCACATCTTTGTGGTAGTCGATTGTTTCAATCACTTTTTGTTCCGATATATGTTTGGGCAAAGGCAGCTGAACGATAAAACCGTCTACATCTGCATCCTCATTCAGTTCGCGCACTTTCGCCAGCAGCTCTTCTTCCGTTACATCTGTCTCATAACGAATGAGCGAGGACTTGAATCCGCATACTTCACAAGCTTTTACTTTGGCTGCTACATAGGTTTCGCTGCCACCGTCGTGTCCTACAAGGATAGCTGCCAAATGCGGGCGTTTTCCGCCGCGCGCCACTATCTCAGCTACTTCTGTTGCAATTTCCTGTTTTACCTGTTCGGAAATTGTTTTTCCGTCAATTAGTGTCATATTCAAAATTATTGTATTGGTTATTATTTACATGGCATTATTCGCAAAAATAGGTCAAATAACCGAATAAAGCAAAAATCCCGCTGACTTCATTCGAACTATGAAATTAGCGGGATTTATATGCAGGATATTTTTCTTTCTTATCGTTTCAGTTTCGGCATCATCTTACCCATTTTGCTGCCGGTCACCATTTTCATCATTTTACGGGTCTGGTCGAACTGTTTCAGCAAACGGTTTACTTCCTGAATGTTCGTGCCGCTGCCTTTGGCGATACGCTGGCGGCGCGAGCCGTTTAGGATGGCCGGGTTGCTGCGTTCTTCCGGAGTCATGGAGTAGATAATCGCTTCGATGCTTTTGAAAGCATTGTCGTCAATATCGATATCCTTGATAGCTTTGCCTACCCCCGGTATCATGGAAGCGAGTTCTTTCAAGTTACCCATTTTTTTGATTTGTGCAATCTGGCTCAGGAAGTCGTTGAAGTCAAACTGGTTCTTCGCAATTTTCTTTTGCAGACGTTTGGCTTCTTCTTCATCATATTGTTCTTGTGCACGCTCTACCAATGACACGATGTCGCCCATACCCAGAATACGGTCTGCCATACGGGCAGGGTGGAATTGGTCGATAGCGTCCAGTTTTTCGCCGGTTCCTACAAACTTGATAGGCTTGTTGACTACAGTACGGATAGAAAGGGCGGCACCACCGCGAGTGTCACCGTCCAACTTGGTCAATACCACGCCATTGAAGTCCAAACGTTCGTTGAATTCTTTGGCTGTATTTACGGCATCCTGTCCGGTCATGGAATCCACTACGAACAAGATTTCATTCGGATTGATGGCGGATTTGATGGCGGCGATTTCGTTCATCATCTCTTCGTCTACGGCCAGACGACCGGCTGTATCGACGATTACGAGGTCATATCCTTTGGTTTTAGCTTCCTGTATGGCATTTTGGGCTATGCTCACCGGGTCTTTGCTATCAGGTTCGGAATACATGGGCACTTCGATCTGCTCTGCCAGTACGCGCAACTGTTCGATAGCGGCGGGGCGGTAAACGTCGCAAGCCACCAATAAGGGCTTCCGGTTCTTTTTGGTTTTCAGCATGCGTGCCAACTTTCCGGAGAAAGTAGTCTTACCGGAACCTTGCAGACCGGACATCAAAATAACAGCCGGTTTGGAATCAATATTGATTTCCGCAGTTTCGCCACCCATGAGTTGTGTTAACTCATCGTGTACGATTTTTACCATTAACTGGCTGGGTTTTACAGCTGTCAGCACGTTTTGTCCTAAAGCTTTTTCCTTAACGGTATCAGTAAAACTCTTGGCAACCTTATAGTTTACGTCAGCATCCAAAAGTGCTTTACGCACGTCTTTCAGCGTTTCCGCTACATTAATTTCAGTGATTTTACGCTTCACCCTTCAAAATTTTAAACGACCTCTCAAGTCTCTCGCTTAAATTATCGAACATAGTATCTAATTACAATTACTAAATTACAAATTACTCTTATTGAGGCGCAAAAGTACAAAAAATACCTGTAACTGCCTTCTTTTAAGGACAGAATATTATTACGGTTTTGCGGCAGATTGCCTTGAAGCATAAAATATTCCGTTCCAACTGACGGGAAGACTGAAATCATGCTTATTCTCCATACTTTTGCTTTTTATTATATAATAACATTGAAAAAGAGCGGAATAACTTATGCTATTCCGCTCTTTTTCAAATGTTTGCTTTTATATCTTAGTTGGTTCTTTTCCGTGTAGGCATTTAACCGTTCATGCTCATCAGGAATTCATCGTTGTCTTTGGTTTTTTCCAAACGGTCTTTTACGAAGTCCATTGCCTCTATCGGGTTCATATCGGCAAGATACTTGCGGAGAATCCACATGCGATCCAGCGTTTGCTTGTCTTGCAGCAAGTCATCGCGACGAGTGCTGGAAGCAACGATATTGACAGCCGGGAAGATGCGCTTGTTGGACAGGTTGCGGTCGAGTTGCAGTTCCATATTACCAGTACCTTTGAACTCTTCAAAGATCACTTCGTCCATTTTGGAACCGGTATCTATAAGCGCCGTAGCAAGGATGGTCAGCGAACCACCGCCTTCAATGTTGCGGGCAGCACCGAAGAAGCGTTTCGGCTTGTGCAGTGCGTTGGCGTCCACACCTCCGGACAATACTTTACCCGAAGCCGGGGAAACAGTATTGTAGGCACGTGCCAAACGTGTTATGGAGTCAAGGAAGATAACAACGTCATGTCCGCATTCTACCATTCTTTTGGCCTTCTCCAAAACAATGCCTGCTATTTTCACGTGACGTTCTGCCGGTTCGTCGAAAGTAGAGGCAATAACCTCTGCATTTACGGTACGGGCCATGTCGGTAACTTCTTCCGGACGTTCATCAATCAATAGCATAATCATGTACACTTCCGGGTGGTTGGCTGCAATGGCGTTGGCAATGTCCTTCATCAGAATAGTCTTACCCGTTTTGGGCTGTGCTACGATTAGTGCGCGCTGGCCTTTACCAATGGGCGCAAAGAGGTCTACTACGCGGGCAGACAGGGAGTCGGAATATCCGCCTTTGCAAAGTTTAAATTTCTCGTCCGGGAAGAGCGGGGTGAGATGTTCGAACGGTACACGGTCGCGTACAAAAGCCGGGTCACGTCCGTTAATCTTGGATACTTTTACCAGCGGGAAATATTTCTCTCCTTCCTTGGGTGGACGGATAACACCTTCCACTACATCACCGGTCTTCAGACCGAACAGCTTGATTTGTGATTGTGAAACGTAAATATCATCGGGAGAAGAAAGGTAGTTATAATCGGATGAGCGCAGGAATCCATAACCGTCCTGCATGATTTCCAATACGCCGGTTCCTGTGAGTATATCGTCGAATTCGTACGCCTTTTCGCGTTCTATTGCCGGCTTGCGTTCGGGAGCAACATAATTCTCGTTGTTGTTCTGTTGTTGTGCAGGACGTTGCTGCTGTTGTGCAGGACGCTGGTTGTTATTGTTACGATTGTTGTTGTATGGCGTATTGTTATCGCGGAGGCGAAGACGGGAGCGCTGTTGCGGTTGCTCTGTTGCAGGAACGGGAGTTTCTGCTTTGGTGGCTTCGAATTTGCCGATGAGCTCTGACGGCAGTTCTATTTTTTCGGTTGGCAAATCCTCGATGGGGATAAAGTCATCCTCTGCTTCCGGCAAGACAGGACTTTCATCCGGTGTAGGCTGGGGGGCTGCAACAACTTTCTTGGGTTCTGCTTTTTTCGGCTCTGTAGTTTCTACTTTAGTTTCTGCCGGAACGGTTTTAGGTGTTTCCGCTACGGGAGCCGCTTCTTGTTTTACTTTGCGAGGACGTCCCGGTTTGCGTTTGGGAACTTCAGTCTCTGCTGCGGGAGTTGCGGCTACGGTCGGCTCTTTAGCCGCCTCTGCTGCTTGTACGGAAGCTTGTACGGCAGGTGCTTCTTCGGTTTTCCCTTTTGTGAGTTCACCGTTCTTGTTGGCTGTGAATACCTTGTCCGCTGCTTCTTTCTTGACCGTTACGCGAGAACGTTTTTGCTTGTCCCCTTTACGTTCTTCTTTTAATTTGTCGGCTGCTACTTTCTTGGTTGCTCCAGCAATGGCTTGTTCGTCAAGTATCTTGTAAACGAGTTCTTCTTTTTTTGAGAGAGTCTGTTTTTTGATACCCAATTCTTGGGCAATAGCTTGCAGTTCCGACAAATTTTTGTCGTTTAATTGAATGATATTATACATATAGTATATGTGTGAATGGTTTTTACTTATATCGGTAAGTCTACCTTTTGTAAATTATGATTTAATAGGGATATTTGTTATTGAACCGGAAATCTGACTAACAATCCTCACCTCAGCAAGGAGTTGCAGAATGTTTCAACGGCACAAAGGTAATAATAATTTTTGGTTTCATAAATAAATCGTCTTTTTTTTAATTTTAAAAAGTCTATCTTTGTTTCATTATTATATAAGAAACAGATTTATGAATATATATGCAGTTCGTTTGATTACTTTTTCGCCTACCCATACCTCTAAACAAGTGGGCGAGGCGATTGTTCGCGGTACGGGCATTTCCGATGTTGCCCGGACAGACCTTACTTTCCACCCGGCCGGCAAATTGGAAATTCCTGAAAACACCTTGACGGTAATAACCGTCCCCGTCTATGGCGGGAAGGTGGCACCCCTGGCATTGGAGCGGATGAAAGACGTTCATGCTTCCGGTGCTCCGGCAGTGCTGGTTGCTGTGTATGGTAACCGTGCCTATGAAAAAGCATTGGTGGAGTTGGACGCATTTGCATCGGACAGAGGATTTAAAGTGATTGCCGGTGCTACGTTTGTAGGCGAGCATTCGTACAGTACGCAGCAAAATCCCATAGCTGCAGGGCGGCCGGATGCAGATGACTTGCAGTTTGCAGAAACTTTCGGCGCTAAGATACGGACTAAAATCGAAGCGGCAGCCGACATGGATAAGCTCTATGCCGTTGACGTCAACCGTATTCAACGTCCCCGTCAGGCATTTTTTCCGTTATTCCGTTTCTTGCGGAAGGTGGTGAAACTACGCAAAAGCGGAGTTCCTATGCCGCGCATTCCGGCTGTCGACACAGAACTTTGCAACCATTGCGGATACTGCGTGAAGCATTGTCCGGCAGGCGCCATCGCGAAAGGCGATGAGTGTACTACCGATGTGGAAAAGTGTATTCGCTGCTGTGCTTGTGTAAAAGGGTGTCCGCAAAAGGCCCGTACTTTTGATACGCCGTTTGCCGCCTTGCTTGCCGATTGCTTTAAGAAGCAGAAGGAAAATAGGATTATCTTGTAAGTAGATTCTGGCATATCTGCGCTTCGGGCATAAATTGAGTTCAAAGAGTATTTTCAGCTTCTTTTGAAGCTCTATCCGGTCTGTTTTTTGTTTTTATAAGAAGCATAACGGGGTATGTGACGAATAAAAATAGAAAAATATCTTCAAACAAGGAGTGCTGAAGAAGATTTAAGCAGGTTCTTAAGGAGAAGATTCTTGTCGGAGAGGAGAGATGTTCTCTTAAGGTAAGAAGCCGGTAAATATAGGAGAAGAACTTTATCTCCGGCCTGAAGATGGGTGTCTTTTGGCTGGAGAGATCCGTTTTTAGGTTAAAGTTCTGTATCTCTAACCTAAAGATGAAATGGATAATGGGGTACTCTTCGGATGCAGAGTTATACCGCTTGGGGCTCAGGGTGTGACAGGACTGTCCCCGGCGGGAAGAAGCCGGACTGTGAGTACCCGTTTTGTAGAGGCACCGATGCGGAAACGGTTGTCCGTTCTTTCACCTATCAGCCAGATAATCTCTTCGCCGCAACATAATACCCATTGCTGCTCTTTGCGCAAAAGGGAGAACTTCCGGTCGGTCATATAGTCGCTTACTTTTTTCCGGCCTTTCATGCCGAATGGAATAAAAGAGTCCCCTTGTCGCCAGGGGCGCAGAAGGAGAGGATGTGTCAGTTTGTCCGCATCAAAGCAGGCAGTGTTCTTGTCGCGGGGAATGACAAAGTCCGGGGTAAAGACATGTTCTTCCATTGCCAGTGCGGGTTGTATGGGGGGTCGGTGTGCTTCAATCAGCAGATATTCGCGGTCTTTCACGATGCACCAATGTTCCGAAGTGAAGATTTTTTCCCGGCTGTCCTTCCAGCGAACGGTATATGTCTCTGATTTGGGCAGTGTTAAAGCCGAGCGGGTATAGGATTTCAAACAGTAATGTTGCGGGGGCCGGTTCCTGCATCAGTCGCTCGATGCAGATGCCCTCTGCTGTCCGCACGCGTTTTATGCCTTCGTCTATCCCTTGTTTATATATGGCGGATGCGCCATCCAGATGCTCGGCGGTGTTGAGAATGCTTTCTTTGACGGATGGGTTGATTTCCTGCATCATGGGCAACAGGTTCAAGCGTATTTTGTTACGAGTGTATTCATCCTGCAGATTGGTGCTGTCCGTTACGTAATCCTGCCCTATGCGGTTCAGATAACTGATGATTTCTTTGCGTTCCAGGCAAAGCAACGGACGTACGATGTGCCCGTTTTTGGGGCGTATTCCCCGTAACCCGTTGATGCCCGTACCACGTATCAGGTTCAGCAGGAGGGTTTCCACGCTGTCGTCCTGGTGATGGGCCACGGCAATGGCGTCGGCATTGATTTTCTGCCGTATTTCCTCAAACCATCCGTAACGTAGTTCGCGTGCGGCCATTTCAATGGAGATGTGCCGTTCTTCGGCAGTGCGCGCGGTGTCGAAGTGGACGGTGTGTAGCGGTACTTGTTGTTTTACGCACAGTTGGCGGACAAATGCCTCATCTCTGTCGGATTCTGCACCTCGCAGGTGAAAATTACAGTGCGCAGCTTCGCAGTCGTAGCCCGACGCTTGCAACAGTCGTAATAAAGCGACGGAATCCGCACCGCCGCTTAGGGCGACAAGTACCTTGTCTGTCGGTTGCAAAAGCTGTTTCCGGTTGATATATTGTGCTACTTTTTCCTTTTCCATAGCGGCAAATATACATGTTTCTTCCCGGATTTTGTTACTTCCGTGCCGAAAGGTTGCTTTGGCAGACCGTTGTCAGCTTGCTTACAATGCAGAATCGGCTCTCTTTGATACCTCTTATTTAAAAACATTCTAAATTGTTTGCGCTATACGGACTTATCCTTTATCTTTGCGGCAAAAATAAAAAAGGCAGAAGACTATGCGTTTGTCCGAATTGAAAACCGGTGAGAAGGGAGTAATCGTTAAAGTGCTGGGACACGGAGGTTTCCGTAAGCGAATCGTGGAAATGGGATTTATCAAAGGGAAAACCGTTGAGGTGTTGCTGAACGCCCCTCTGAAAGACCCCATCAAGTATAAGGTGATGGGATATGAAATCTCTTTACGGCGTCAGGAAGCTGAGATGATTGAGATTGTCGGTGAAAAGGAAATGTGTCGGGAGTCCGTGCAGCTCGACTATCACGAGGGATGGAGCGAAGATATGCGTTTGGACGAAGAGGAACTGAAACGTATCGCTTTAGGAAAACGCCGCACCATCAATGTTGCTTTGGTGGGTAATCCCAATTGCGGCAAGACATCCCTTTTCAACATCGCCTCGGGTTCGCACGAGCATGTGGGTAATTACAGCGGTGTCACCGTAGATGCTAAAGAGGGGTATTTTGACTTTCAGGGGTATCATTTCCGCATCGTCGACTTGCCTGGCACTTATTCGCTTTCTGCCTATTCTCCCGAAGAGATTTATGTGCGCCATCACATCATCAACGAAACTCCGGATATCATTATTAATGTGGTGGACTCTTCCAATCTGGAACGGAACCTGTATCTCACCACCCAGTTGATTGACATGAACGTGCGCATGGTTATCGCGCTTAACATGTACGACGAACTGGAAGCAAGCGGGAACACGTTGGATTACGTAAAACTCGGTCAGTTGTTTGGCGTGCCGATGCTGCCTACCATCAGTCGCACCGGAAAAGGCATAGAACAGCTTTTTCCATATTATCATCGGCATTTACGAGGGTGGTGATTTTCTGGATAAAAAAGGTAAGATACGTGCCGAAATCCTGAATGATTTGCGCAACTGGCACAAGGAGTATGTACCCGACCATGACTTCGGCACTCATAAGGAGGAGAAGGAGCATCCGGCAGGCTTTTACCGCCACATCCATATCAATCACGGGCCGGAATTGGAGCGGAGCATTGAAGAGGTGAAACGCATAATCAGTGTCAACGAGAATATACGGTATAAATACTCCACGCGCTTTCTTGCTATTAAGTTGCTGGAGAATGACGAGGATTTGGAGAAGACCGTACAGGAGTTTCCCAATGGGAAGGATATTATTGAAGTCCGTAACCGCGAAGTGCAACGCCTGCGTAATGTAATAAACGAAGATAGCGAGCAGGCCATTACAGATGCCAAATACGGTTTTATCGCCGGTGCGCTTCGCGAAACCTATGTGGACAAGCAAGAGGATACGGCACGTACAACGCGTGTGATAGATTCCATTGTGACACATCGAGTATGGGGGTATCCCATCTTTTTTCTGTTCCTGTATCTGATGTTTGAAGGAACATTCATCTTGGGAGATTATCCCATGCAGGGCATTGAATGGCTGGTAGGTGCGTTGGGCAGTCTGGTGCGTGACAACATGTCTGAAGGACCGCTGAAGGATTTGTTGGTGGACGGCATTATCGGCGGTGTAGGCGGGGTGATTGTCTTTTTGCCCAATATCTTGATTCTATATTTCTTCATATCTTTGATGGAGGATTCCGGATATATGGCGCGTGCCGCCTTTATCATGGATAAGATAATGCATAAGATGGGTCTGCACGGCAAGTCTTTTATCCCTCTGATTATGGGATTCGGTTGCAATGTACCGGCTATTATGGCCTCGCGTACTATTGAAAACCGGAAGAGCCGACTGGTGACCATGCTTATCAATCCGCTGATGTCGTGCAGTGCACGTTTGCCTATTTATTTGCTGTTGGTGGGGGCGTTTTTCCCGAACAATGCCAGTTTGGTATTGCTGATAATCTATGCTATCGGCATTTTACTGGCTGTGGTTATGGCACGACTTTTCTGTCGCTTTCTGGTAAAGGGAGATGACACGCCGTTTGTTATGGAGCTTCCTCCTTACCGCATACCGACGTCGAAGTCCATTTTTCGCCATACTTGGGAGAAAGGCGCGCAATATCTGCGCAAAATGGGAGGTATCATCATGGTGGCTTCCATTGTGATATGGGCGTTGGGGTATTATCCGGACCACGATGCATATCAGGATGTGGCCGAACAGCAGGAAAACTCGTATATCGGCAGAATAGGCAAGGCTGTTGAACCGGTGATAGAGCCGTTAGGCTTTGATTGGAAACTGGGTGTCGGTATCCTTTCCGGTGTAGGGGCCAAGGAACTGGTGGTAAGTACGCTGGGAGTTCTGTATGCAGATGATGCCGAAGCCGATGCGGTGAGCTTGGGCGAACGGATTCCGATTACTCCGTTGGTGGCTTTTGGCTATATGGTGTTTGTATTGATATATTTCCCGTGCATCGCCACCTTAGCGGCCATTAAAGGAGAATCGGGCAGTTGGAAATGGGCTTTGTTTGCAGCGGTGTACACTACTGTCCTTGCATGGGTGGTGGGTCAATGTAAAAACCTGAGGGATTCATAGCTTATGCATAAATTTTCGCCAGTCTGAACAGGAAGAAAGCTCTGTCCTTTACTCCTCTGAATTGTGTGCGGAACTCCTTTATTTTTGCATTGAACGATTCGGAAGCAGCGTTTGTTGAACGTCTGTCAAAGAAGTTGATTATTTCCCGGTAATGCATCTGTACGGAACGTGCCACTCTTCCGAAAGCAAGAAACCCTGATTTTTCCACCTCGTCATACCAGCGGGCAAGATGCGTCAATGCCGCATCCTTGTACCTGCATTGGTGGTATATCAGTCCGAGCCTCATGGAGAGGTAGTATGCTTTCTTAATATCGGGATACTCCCGGAACAGGATGCCGGCGCGTACGCGCTGTGATTCCGTCCACAAGGATTCCTTCTTATATAACAGGTAAATGCTTCTCGAAAGAAGCTGTTTGCGTGAATCACCGTTTTCAAAGACCGGCGCATGATATATCTTCCCGCAGGCTTTGGCATGGGCGATCTGAACGGATTCTTCGTCCAAAGCCTCCCAACATGTTCGGAGCCATATCCATGGTTATCTCCCTGACCTGAAAGCGTCTGCGGCGTGAAAGACGGAGCAGTACGGAGGTCACGGTCTTTACATCTGTTCCTTTCACAACGGCGATAAGACTGCCCGAACGGCCTTTTTCTCCTTGTTTATCAACACGGTATATAATT
>VOFD01000856.1_pt1 | contig 22000 bp, 13 predicted proteins | sample 5384101 | NCBI WGS metagenome assembly VOFD01 (sample SAMN12384723, study PRJNA508395) | human gut metagenome | isolation source: healthy gut C | host: Homo sapiens
TCTCCCATGGGCCGAACACGCTTTTCGAGCGCGCCACCACGGCCATGTGGCTGGTGGCCGGTCCGGCCGTTCCGCCTTCGGCCGACACCATGTAATAGTAGCCGTCGTGGAAGAGCAGTTTGGGGCTTTCGAGGAACATCTCCTTGCCTTCCGTCTCCCAGTTGCGCGGCCACTGCCAGCCGTCGTACACCTTGCGCTTCTCGCCGGTCACTTTCAGTCCGTCGTCGCTCAGCGGGGCGATGATGCCTTTGTCCACGAAGAGATAGCGCCGTCCGTCCTCGCCCACCACGTGGCCGGGGTCGATGCCGCCCAGTTCGAGCTTCACCGGCTGGCTCCACGGGCCGCGTATGTCGTCGGCATAGATGACGTAGTTGGCACCGGCTGCGGGGTAATAGATGTAGTAGCGCCCCTCGTGCTTCACCAGTTCAGGGGCGAATACGGAGCCGTTGCACGACGTCAGCGCGCGGGTCACGGGCTTCCAGTTCACCAAGTCGGTGGAGTGCCATATCAGGAGCCCCGGCGCATAATAGAAGGAAGAATGCGTCATGTAGAAATCTTTTCCGTCCCTGATGATAGAAGGGTCGGGGTAGTCTCCGGCCAGCATCAGGCGGGGGACGGTCTGCGCCCGTCCGGCCGTGAAGCCCATGCAGAGCAACAGCAGGCCGAGCAGGAGTTTGTTCCTAAGGGAATGTTTCATGGATGATAGTTTTAAAAAGTGAATAAGTGAATTGTGTGCCCAAAGTTATATAATTTGAAGGTGAGAGGGGGAGTGCGGGGTGGCGGAGAGCCTCCGTTTTAAACTTGTTTAACTCAATTGGCGCCCTTTCCGGCCTTTCGGCTCTGCCGGGGCGCCTGCCCGGCGCGGTTGACGTTTTGTCAAATTGTCATTTGTGGCGGCGGAGAATCGCGTATTTGCGGACGGGTGGCGGATTGTTCCCGAACAGCCGATTCTCGCGCGGCGAGGGGCCGGACAAAATGAAAGGAAAAGCCCGGCGCGGGCTTTGCGGCTGCGCGCGGGAAATGGGGCGCATGCCGCAAGGCGCACGGCGGTGAGTCAGCAAAAAGCCTGTTTCCCTGTCATTCCGACAATGGCGTGAGCGGTGGCGGAAGGCGCCGGTTAGATGAAAAAGAGGGGCGGGACGCGGTGCCCGGAGTCGTTTCCCGCACGAAAACTTGGCGGCGTGCGGAAAGCGGAACACCGCCTTGCGCACAAAAAAAGTGTTTATTGCGCATCGCGATGGCCTTTGGAGCGCCCGGAAACCGGCTGTTTTGCCCCTTTTTGAGTCAGTTTGTGCCGCCGATAGTTAATTTTTGCATGCAAAATCTGGCTGTTTCAAGCTCGCTGTCGGAATGCCCCGTCAGCAAAAATCGGTGAAAACCTTTCTTTTTGTCGTCGAGGAAGGCTTTCTGCTGTCACCTTGTCCTGATGGTTTTATTGTTTGAATAAAAGGTTCATTCGCTTCCTATCCTCGTTCGGCGGCGTCTGTTTGTAAGCCTTCTTCGCCGCGCGGTTGGGGGAGAGTTGGTGCGGATTTCGTTTTAGTGCGTCTTCTTGTCAAGTTGGTGCCCGGTTGCGTCGCCCTATGCCGGATGCTCGAAAGGCAGGCGGAAGGCGCACCCGTTCTTCCATTCCGAGCAGCCGAAGGCCGTTTTGCCCCGTATGATGTGCCCCTTGCCACAGAGCGGACAGGGGTCGCCCTCCCTTGGTTGCGATGCGGTGGGCGCCGCGTTGTCGGGCCGGGGTGTGGCGGCCTTCTTGCGTGCCGTCTTCTTGGGTGCGGCGGTTTTGGCTTTGGTTGCCGTCTTCTTGCCTTTGGGCGCGGGCGCTTCTTCCCGCGTTTCCGTGACGCGGCGGTTGGAGTTGTCCGCCAGCACGGTGTGCACGATGTCGGTCACCATCTGTTTCAGTTCGTCGAGGAACGTCTTGGCGTCGTAGTCCTTCTTCTCGATGAGGCGCAGTTTGCGTTCCCAGATGCCGGTGAGTTCGGCGCTCTTGAGCAGTTCCTCGTGGATGAGGCTGATGAGTTCCACGCCCGTCGGGGTGGCGAAGAGGCTTTTCCGTTCCTGTCGTATGTAGTGGCGCTTGAAGAGCGTCTGTATGATGGCGGCGCGGGTGGACGGGCGGCCTATGCCGTTCTCCTTCAGGGCGTCGCGCAGTTCGTCGTCGTCCACGAGCCGTCCGGCCGTCTCCATGGCGCGGAGCAGCGTGGCCTCGGTGTACGGCTTGGGCGGTTGTGTCCATTTCTCGGCCAGGTCCGGCACGTGCGGTCCGCTTTCCCCCTTCACGAAGGCAGGCAGCGTGCGCTCCTCTTCGGTGGGTTTGCCGCCGTTGTCCCGTGCCTTGGCGGCGTCCTGTGCGTAGACGTCGCGCCAGCCCGGTTCCAGAATTTGCTTGCCCGTGGCCTTGAAGGGAATGCCTGCCGTCTCGCCCAGCACCGTGGTGGTGGCAAAGCGGCAGTCGGGATAGAAGGCGGCGATGAAGCGGCGGGCCACCATGTCGAACACCTTCTGCTCGTCCGGCGTGAGGCCGCGCGGGGCCACGCCCGTAGGAATGATGGCGTGGTGGTCGGTCACCTTCGACGAGTCGAACACCTTCTTGCTCTTCTTCAGCGGCGCGCCGCGCAGGGGGGCGAGCAGCGGCCCGTATTCCCCGGCGATGCCGTTGAGGATGCCGCCCGCCTTGGGATAGATGTCGTCGCTCAGGAAAGTGGTGTCCACGCGCGGGTAGGTGGTCACTTTCTTTTCGTATAAGGATTGGATGAGTTGCAGGGTGAGGTCGGACGAGAAGCCCAGCCGGCGGTTGCACTCTACCTGCAGCGACGTCAGGTCGTAGAGGCGCGGCGGGGCCTCGGTGCCGTTCTTCTTCGTCACGGAAGTGATGGTGAACGGCGCGTCTTTGATGAGTTCCAAGGCTTTCCGTCCCTCTTCCTCCGAGGCGAATCCGCGGCGGGCGGCGTCGTTGCCCTTGCTGCTTTTCTTTTCCTCGCCGTCGGTTTCCCCTTCCTCGTCCTGTCCTTCGAGCACGACGGTGAAGGTGGTGTCGCGGTAGTTGGTGGTCAGCACCCAATAAGGTTCGGGCTTGAAGTTCTCGATTTCCTGTTGCCGGTGGACGATGAGGGCGAGGGTGGGGGTCTGCACGCGGCCGATGCTCAGCACCTGCCGCCCCTGCGCATATTTCAGGGTGTAGAGGCGCGTGGCGTTCATACCGAGGGTCCAGTCGCCGATGGCGCGGCTCAGCCCCGCCTCGTAGAGCGACTGATATTCGCTTTGGTCCTTCAGGTTCTGGAAACCTTCGCGTATGGCCTCCTCCGTGAGCGAGGAAATCCAGAGCCGCTTCACGGGGCAGTGCGCTCCCGCCTTCTGCATCACCCAGCGCTGTATGAGTTCGCCTTCCTGTCCGGCATCCCCGCAGTTGATGATGAGTTCGGCGGCCTGCATGAGCTGTTCTATGACGCGGAACTGCTCCTCGATCCCGCGGTCGTTCTTCAGCTTGATGCCGAAGCGCGGGGGAATCATGGGCAACGAGGAGAGGCTCCACGCTTTCCAGCGCGGAGTGTATTCGTGCGGTTCCTTCAGCTCACAGAGGTGGCCGAAGGTCCAGGTCACCTGGTAGCCGTTTCCTTCCATGTATTGGCGGTGGTCTTGTGTGGCACCCAGCACTTTGGCGATGTCTCGGCCCACGCTGGGTTTCTCGGCAATGCAAACAATCATGCGGTTCTTCTGAATGAATTCGAGGTGCAAAGATACGCTTTTTGAGGGAAAAAGAGTATCTTTGCAGAGGCGTAAATGAGTAGAAATGTTGAGGGACGGCAGGCTTTCCCGGCGGTGTCCCTTTGGGTGTCGACCGGCAGCCCGGGCCATGAAAGCGGCGGCCGGGGCATTAACCGTATTTAAAGAAAAACAAGAACGATGAACGTATCCGTGGAGATGGGGCTGCTGGTGGCAGCCGTGTTGATTTTTTGCAGTATCCTGATTAGCAAGACGGGCTACCGCTTCGGCGTGCCCACGTTGCTGATGTTCCTGGTGGCCGGCATGTGTTTCGGTACCGACGGGCTGGGCATCCAGTTCGACGACGCTTCCGGGGCGCAAAGCATAGGAATGGTGGCCTTGAGCATCATCCTTTTCACGGGTGGAATGGACACCAAGATAGAAGAAATCCGCCCGGTGTGGAAGCCGGGCGCGGTGCTGGCCACGCTGGGCGTGCTGCTCACCACGGTGTTCACCGGCCTTTTTGTCTACGGAATCTCGTTGTGGAAGCACGAAGCCGTGATTGGTTTCAGCCTGATTGGTTCATTGCTGCTGGCGGCCACCATGTCGTCCACCGACTCGGCTTCGGTGTTCAACATCCTGCGCTCGCAACGCATCCGGCTGAAAGAGAACCTCCGTCCGCTGCTGGAGCTGGAGAGCGGTAGCAACGACCCCATGGCCTATCTGCTCACCATCATCCTCATCCAGTGCATGCAGGCGGGGCAGGTGACGGCTTGGGGCGTGGCGTCTTCCTTCCTGTTGCAGTTTGTCGTGGGCGTGGCGGGCGGTTACGTGTTGGGCCGCGCGGCGGTGTGGGTGGTCAACCACGTGGGGTTGCGCAATGCCGAGCTGTATTCCATCATGGTGCTCACCTTTGTCTTCATCATTTATTGCTCCGTCTACTTGTGCCAGGGCAATGGCTACCTGGCGGTGTATGTGGCCGGCATGGTGATGGGCAACAGCCGCCTGTTCAAGAAGCGCGAGGTGACGCGTTTCCTCGACGGTATGACGTGGCTTCTGCAGGTGGTGATGTTCCTCATCCTTGGGTTGCTGGTCAATCCGCACGAGATGCTTCCGGTGGCGGTGGTGAGCGTGCTGGTGGGTGTCTTCATGATTGTGGTGGGCCGTCCGCTCAGTGTTTGGCTTTGCCTGTTGCCCTTCAGGAAGAAGTTCTCGCCGCGTGCGCAGGTGTTCATCTCATGGGTGGGGCTCCGCGGGGCGGCTCCGATACTGTTTGCCACCTATCCCGTTGTGGCTGAGGTGGAAGGTGCGCGGCAGATTTTCAACATCGTGTTTTTCGTCACTCTCCTGTCGTTGCTCTTCCAAGGCATGTCCTTGCCTTGGGCGGCACGCCGGCTGGGCCTGACCGACAATGCGCCGGAGACGGGCGACAACTTCGGGGTGGAAATTCCGGAGGATGTGGGCACGGCTTTGCGCGAGGTGCCCTGCACGGCCGAGATGCTTGCCCGCGGCCGCTACATCCGCGACCTGGCCTTGCCGCCGGGCGTGCTGGTGATGATGGTCAAGCGGGGCGACCGCTACATCGTGCCGGGCGGGAGCGTGGAACTGCAGGAAGGGGACGTGCTTTTGCTTATATCTGAAAAATAGGTGATGCCGCGCCGCGGCGTCACGGGGAATAATGCGCAGCCGCAGGCAGAGCCGACAATCGGCTCCGTCTGCGGCTGCGTCGTGGAAGTCCCGTAGCCGGAAGAGGGTAAGGGGACAGTCCGAAACGGAAACGCCCCGCCGACGGACTTGCGTTCCGTGGCGGGGCGGGATAGCGTGCCTCTTGTTAAAAGGCGGTGTGGCTTATTCCTCTTTGTCGAGCAGGATTTTCATCATCTCGCAGGCGGCCTTGGCCACCGACGTGCCCGGGCCGAAGATGGCGGCCACGCCGGCACGGTAGAGGAAGTCATAGTCCTGGGCGGGGATGACACCGCCGGCAATGACCATGATGTCCTCGCGGCCCAGGCGCTTCAGCTCGTCGATGACTTGCGGGACGAGCGTCTTGTGCCCGGCGGCCAGCGAACTTACGCCGAGGACGTTCACGTCGTTCTCGACGGCTTCGCGTGCGGCTTCGGCCGGAGTCTGGAACAGCGGCCCCATGTCGACGTCGAAACCGCAGTCGGCATAACCCGTGGCACACACTTTCGCTCCGCGGTCGTGCCCGTCCTGCCCCATCTTGGCAATCATGATGCGCGGGCGGCGGCCCTCCTGCTTGGCGAACTCTTCCGTCAACTCGCACGCCCGTGCGAAGTCGGCGTCTTTTTGGCTTTCAGATGAATACACGTGTGAAATGGTTCTGATGACAGCTTTATACCGGCCCACGACAGCTTCGCAGGCGTCTGAAATCTCTCCCAACGTGGCGCGTACGCCGGCAGCCTTCACGGCCAGGTCGAGCAAGTTGTGCTCGCTCTTCTTCCCGTCGTGCCATTCGCGCACGCACTCGGTGATGTCGGCCAGCGCTTTCTTCACGGCTTCGTTGTCGCGGGTGGCGCGGAGCTGCTTCAGGTGCTCGACCTGCTCGTTGCGCACGGCCGTGTTGTCCACCTCGAGGATGTCGATGGGGTCTTCGTGCGGCAGGCGGTACTTGTTTACGCCCACAATGGTCTGTGCGCCCGAGTCGATACGGGCCTGCGTGCGTGCAGCCGCTTCCTCAATGCGCATCTTGGGCAATCCGGTCTCAATGGCTTTGGCCATGCCGCCGAGCTTCTCGATTTCCTGGATGTGTTCCCAAGCCTTGTGCGCCAGTTCGTTGGTGAGCGTCTCCACGTAGTAAGAGCCGGCCCACGGGTCGATGTGCTTGCACACCTGCGTCTCGTTCTGGATGTAAATCTGCGTGTTGCGGGCGATGCGCGCCGAGAAGTCCGTGGGCAGCGCGATGGCTTCGTCGAGGGCGTTGGTGTGCAGCGACTGCGTGTGTCCGAGGGCCGCGCCCATGGCCTCGATGGCCGTGCGTGCCACGTTGTTGAAGGGGTCTTGCTCGGTGAGCGACCAGCCGGAGGTCTGGCAGTGCGTGCGCAGTGCCAGCGACTTGGGGTTCTTCGGGCCGAAGCTGCTTCACTATCTTGGCCCACAGCAGGCGGGCGGCGCTCATCTTGGCTATTTCCATGAAGTGGTTCATGCCGATGGCCCAGAAGAACGACAGGCGCGGGGCGAAGGCGTCGATGTCCAGCCCGGCGTTGACCCCGCGCGGAGGTATTCGAGTCCGTCGGCCAGGGTGTAGGCCAGCTCGATGTCGGCGGTGGCCCCGGCTTCCTGCATGTGGTAGCCTGAGATGGAGATGGAGTTGAACTTGGGCATGTACTTGGCCGTGTACTCGAAGATGTCGGCAATAATCTTCATGGAGAACTTGGGCGGGTAGATATAGGTATTGCGCACCATGAACTCCTTCAGGATGTCGTTCTGGATGGTGCCGGCCATTTCTTCCAATTGTGCGCCTTGTTCCAGCCCGGCGTTGATATAGAAGGCCAGCACGGGCAGCACGGCGCCGTTCATGGTCATGGAGACGGACATCTTGTTCAGCGGGATGCCGTCGAAGAGTACCTTCATGTCCTCCACCGAGCAGATGGAAACGCCCGCCTTGCCCACGTCGCCCACCACGCGTTCGTGGTCCGGCGTCGTAGCCGCGGTGCGTGGCGAGGTCGAACGCCACGGAGAGGCCCTTTTGTCCGCTCGCCAGGTTGCGGCGGTAGAAGGCGTTGCTCTCCTCCGCGGTGGAGAATCCGGCGTATTGGCGAATGGTCCACGGGCGGAAGGGGTACATCATGCTGTACGGGCCACGCAGGAACGGCGGAATGCCGGCGGCGAAGTCCAAGTGCTCCATGCCCTCCAAGTCTTCCTTGGTGTACACGGGCTGGATGTCAATCTGTTCCGGCGTCTTCCAGTTGGCGGTGATGCCGTTCTCCTTTTGCCAGTCCCGGCCGTTCTCATGGGCGAAACCAGCGAATATGTCTATGTCTTTGAAATTCTGTCTCATTTGATTCCCAATTTAGCGTTAAACTCTTTCAGTGTCTGGAGCTGGTCTACGCGCACGTGGATGAAGTTCTCTATGCCGGCGGCCTTCAGGTCGTCCATGCAGGCCGGTGCGCCGGCCACCACGAACATGGCGCGGCCACCCAGTGCCTTAAAGGCCGGGACGGCATATTCGGCATATTCGTCGTCGCTGGAGCAGAGCACCACGATGTCGGCGCCGGCCTTCATGGCGGCTTCCACTCCTTCTTCCACGGTGGGGAATCCCAGATTGTCTATCACTTTGTAGCCGGCGCAGGCCAGGAAGTTGCAGCTGAATTGGGCGCGCGCCTGGCGCATGGCCAGATTGCCTATGGTCAGCATGAACGCCACGGGCTGCTTGCCGGCCTGTTCGGTCTGCAGGCGCAAAGTCTCGAAGCCGGAAGCCAGACGGCTGGTTTCCAGTTTGGCAAACGGTTTCTCGCATCCTTCGCCGTGGCCGTGGCAGCATCCGCAGGCTTCGAGCGGAGCCTTGCCTTCGCTCTTTTCGTTGAAGTTGGGGAACTGGTTGGTGCCCAGCAGGAACTCCTTGCGCTTGGCGGCGTCGGCGTGGCGCGTGGCGTCGGTGTCGTTGAGTGCTTTCTGCACGGAACCGGCTTTGGCAGCTGCCAGGAAGCCGCCTTCGTCCTCCACGGCGAGGAACAGTTTCCAAGCCTGCTCGGCCAGCGAGCGGGTGAGCTTCTCCACGAAATAGGAGCCTCCGGCCACGTCCACGATCTTGTCGAAGTGGCTTTCTTCCTGCAGCAGGAGCTGTTGGTTGCGGGCGATGCGCTCGGCGAAGTCGGTCGGCGTTTCGTAAGGCGCGTCGAACGGCGTCACCACGATGGAATCCACGTTGGCCAATGCGGCGCTCATCGCTTCCGTCTGGCTGCGGAGCATGTTCACGTAGCTGTCGAAGACGGTCATGTTGTACGTCGTGGTCGTGGCGTTGACCTGCATCTTGCAGGCGCAGTTGCAGAACTTGTCCGCGCCCGTGTTCTCGCAGTCCTCGCGCGGGCATACCGGTTTGTACTGCTTGACGATGTTGGCCCAGAGCATGCGTGCGGCGCGGAACTTGGCGATTTCCATGAAATAGACGCCACCGATGCCGAAGTTGAATTTGATTTTCTTGGCGGCCAGTGCGGCGGGGATGCCGGCTTCCACCATCTGTGCGAGGTATTCGTTGCCCCATGCCAATGCGTAGCCCAGTTCCTGATAGGTGTAGGCGCCGGCGTTGCAGAGCGTGTCGGCGTTCACGCATACGCAGCGGAACTTGGGGAACGGTGCCAGCGTCTGCACCAGTTCGGCCAGCTGTCCCAGGAGCGGGGTGGTGTCCTTGCCTTTGGTGAGCATCTTCTGCACCGGGTCGAAGTTGACGCTGCCGACCAGCGATTTCGGGTCGTAGCCTTTGCCGTTGAAGTAGTCCGCCAGCAGCCGGGCCAGCTCCACGGTATGGCCCTGGCACGTCTGGAAGTTCAGTTCCACCGTGTCGGCCTTGATGCCTTCGAGCAGGGTGGCGATGAATTCAGCGCTTAGTTCCTTGCGGGGAATCTTGAAGCCCAGGGAGGTGACGCCTTTGTCCAGCAGGTCGAGCGCCTTGGCGTTGGCCTCGCGGGCGTCGGCCGCGTCGATGTTCTGGCGCACGTACCAGCGGTTGTTGTCCTTCTTGTTGCCTCTCACGTAGGGGAACTGTCCGGGCAGGGCGTCGGTCTGCGCCATGCCTTCGAGGTCTTCCCTGCGGTAGAACGGTTCCATGGCGAACCCTTCGTGGGTGCGCCACACCATTTTTTTTCTGATAGTCCGCGCCCTTCAGGTCCACTTGGATTTTGTCCATCCATTCCTGGCGGCTGGGCGCGGTAAAGTCAGAGAAAAAGTTTTTCTTTACTATCTGCCATGGTTATACGGTTAAAAAAGAATTTTATCAATCGAACAAAAGTAGCAAAACTTTCGAATAGGGGCAAAAAAATGAGGCGGAAAAACCCTCTTGTTACCTTTTTTTGCGTACTTTTGTGGTCGGAATGACATAAAGCCGAATTTCTGTTATACATTATTAATGAAGATACGTGATGAATTGGTTAGAGCAATTGTTGTTTGACACGAATTCCATTGCCCATATCGTCTTGTTATACACGGCGGTGATTTCATTGGGGATTTACCTGGGGAAAATCAAGTTCTTCGGCATCTCCTTGGGCGTGACATTCGTCTTGTTTGCCGGCATCCTGGCCGGGCATTTCGGCTTCACCGGGCCGGTGTCCACCTTGAACTTCCTGCAGGATTTCGGCTTGATTCTTTTCGTCTATTGCATTGGCTTGCAGGTGGGGCCGGGCTTCTTCGAGTCGTTCAAGAAGGGCGGGGTGACGCTGAACTTGTTGGCCACGGGCATCGTGGTGCTCAACATCGCGGTGATGCTGGTGCTCTATTTCTGTCTGTTCGACACGAACGACCCGAACAACCTGCCCATGATGGTGGGCGTGCTTTGCGGTGCGGTGACGAACACGCCGGGCCTCGGTGCGGCCACCGAAGCCCTCACGCAGGTGTTCAGCAACGGCCAGCCCTTGCCGCAGATTGCTTCGGGCTATGCCTGCGCCTATCCCTTGGGCGTGGTGGGCATCATCGGGGCCACGATTGCCATACGCTACATCTGCCGCGTAAAGCTGCAGGAGGAAGAGGAGGCCATCCTGAAGCAGCAGGCCGAGAACCCTCACGCAACGCCCCACCGCATGACGCTGAAGGTGGAGAACGCCGCGCTCAACGGGAAGACGCTGCTGCAGGTGCGCGACTTTCTGGGCCGCAACTACGTGTGCTCCCGTGCCTTGCACGAGGGGCATGTGAGTATTCCGACGCGCGACACGAAATTCTACCTGGGCGACCACCTGTTCATCACATGCGCGGAGGATGATGCCGAAGCCATTAAGGCTTTCATCGGACCGGACGATTACGTGGACTGGGAAGAGCAGGACGTTCCGATGGTGTCGAGGAGCATCGTGGTGACGCAGCCCAAGATGAACGGCAAGACGTTCGGACAGCTGCACTTCAGTTCGGTGTATGGCGTGAACGTGACGCGCATCTCCCGTTCAGGCATGAACCTGTTTGCCGACCGTAACCTGCGCATGCAGGTGGGCGACAAGATTGTTGTTGTGGGCCCGGAAGACGCCGTTGACCGCGTGGCGGCCTTGATGGGTAACTCCGTGAAGCGGTTGGACCATCCCAACCTGATTACCATCTTCGTGGGCATTCTGGTGGGTATCATTTTCGGAAGCATTCCGTTTGCTTTCCCGGGAGTGCCTACGCCGGTGAAGCTGGGCTTGGCGGGCGGACCGCTGATTGTGGCCATCCTTATCGGCCGTTTCGGCTATAAGTTCCATCTGGTGACCTACGTTTCGACGGGCGCCAACTTCATGTTGCGCGAATTTGGCCTGGCGTTATTCCTGGCCAGCGTGGGCATCAAGGCGGGCGAGCATTTCGTGGAGACGGTAGTGGCCGGCGACGGGTTGACTTACGTGTGGACGGGCTTCCTCATCACGGTGATTCCGCTCCTGATTATAGGCGTCATCGCCCGCTTGAAATACAAGTTGAACTATTTCACCATCATGGGTCTCATTGCGGGTAGCACGACAGACCCCCCGGCCTTGGCCTTTGCCAACCAGTCGTCGAACAGCGACGCGCCGGCGGTGGGCTATTCCACGGTCTACCCGTTGACAATGTTCCTGCTGTGCTGTTGCTGTGTTCTGTGTAGCGCGGGTTTGAAAGAAAAGATACCGTAAGAGCCGGTCCGGGGAGTTCCTTGGGCCGGCTCTTACGGTATTATGGTCTTCCGTCCGGCCTGTGCCGGCGCCTTTCCTGGCCCAAGGTGCAGCCGTGCCGTGCGGAGGCCGCCAGCGTACTTTGCGGCAAGTACTCGAGTACTCTCCGCAGAGTACTCAAATACTTTGCGGCAAGTACGATTCGCTACTCAGCCGGTCTTTCGTCCGCTTGCCGCCGGGCGAAGCCTTCTTGGGCGCAAAAAAACGCCGTGGCGGAAGCCTTCGCCACGGCGTAATGGTTTCTATGCAGATGGGAATTTCGGGCGACTCTTTTGCGGGCCGCTCTTGCGGCGTCGTGCCGCCGCCCGTTCCGGCGGGCCTATCGAGGCATTTCGATGACCTCCAAGTCCTTGAAGTCGCGGCCGTCCACCGTGAAGCGCACCAGCGTGCGCACCTGGTGCCAGCCCGTGAGGCCGGCAGCCCCGGGGTTGATGTGCAACAGGCCGAGGCGCTCGTCGTACTGGACCTTCAGGATGTGGGAGTGGCCGCAGATGAAGAGTTGCGGCGGGCGTTTGCAGAGTTGCCGGCGGATGGCGGGCGCGTAGTGGCCGGGATAGCCTCCGATGTGCGTCATGAGCACGTCGGCCTCTTCGCAGCGCCAGCGCAGTTTTTCGCTGTACATCAGGCGCAGGTCGCCCCCGTCGCAGTTGCCGCACACGGCCCGCAGGGGGCGGAATGCGGCCAGCCGTTGCGCCACTTCCGTGGAGCCGATGTCGCCGGCGTGCCAGATTTCATCGCATTCCGCGAAATATTCCAGATATTTTTCGTCCCAGTAGCCGTGCGTGTCCGACAGCACCCCGATGCGTTTCATAGTCCGAGCTTCTTCGTGATGAAGTCCTCGATGAATTCGGTGGTGGCGTCCAGACCCAAGACGGAGGAGTTGATGCAGAGGTCGTACGACTCGGCGCGCCCCCATGTCTTGGCGCTATAATAATTATAGTATTTGGCGCGGTTTTCGTCTCCCTCCACGCATTTCTTCTCGGCCTCTTTCTCGCTGATGTGCAGCAGTTCGCTGACGCGCTTCACGCGGTCGGGCATGTCGGCGGTGATGAAGATGTCCACCTTGTTGGGGAAGTCGCGCAGGATGTAGTCGGCGCAACGTCCCACGAACACGCACGAATGCTGCTCGGCAGCCTTGCGGATGGCGTCGCTTTGGAACTTGAAGAGCGACTCGTCGCTGAGCTGGTTGGCATACGGGTTGCTGCTGTTGCCGAAGATGGGCGCGAAGGGGCTGAAAAGAATTTTCAGGAAACCCTTGTGCTCGTCGTTGCGCTCGAAGAAGCGCTTGTCGAACCCGCTTTCCTTGGCTGCCAGGTCGAGCAGTTCTTTGTCGTAGAACTTGATGCCGAAGTCTTTGGCGAGACGGTCGCCGATGATGCGCCCGCCGCTGCCCAGCTGGCGGCCCACGTTGATGATGATATGCTTGCTCATGATGTTTTTAGGGCTAATTGTTTGAACTTTCTGTATTGTATGATGAGCATGGTGCCCGTAACGATGCACGAGATGGCGTCGGCCGACGGCATGGCCAGCCACACGCCCTTGACGCCCATGAACTGGGGCAGGATGATCAGGAGCGGCACGAGGAACAGCAGCTGGCGCGTGAGCGACAGGAAGATGCTCTTGCCCGCCTGCCCGATGCTCTGGAAGAAGTTGGTGGTCACCATCTGCATGCCGATGAGGGGATAGAACATCACGACGATGCGCATGCCCTTGGCCGCGATGTCGATCAGCTCCTCGTCCGTGGTGAATGCCCGCGCGCACCATTCGGGCATCAGTTCGCCCACGAGGAAGCCCGCCGTGGTCACGAGGGTGCCCCAGAGCATGGTGATGCGCAACACTTTCAACACGCGGTCGAACTTCTGTGCCCCGTAGTTGTAGCCTGCGATGGGCTGCATGCCTTGGTTCAGGCCGATGACAATCATGATGAACAGGAAGGCCACGCGGTTGACGATGCCGTATGCGCCGATGGCCAGGTCGCCGCCGTATTGCCCCAGCCCCCGGTTGATGAGGATGACGATGATGCAGGCGCAGCTGTTCATGAGGAACGGCGACATGCCGATGCCCAGCGTTTCCTTCACGATGCGGCTCTTCAGCTTGTAGATGCCGTGCTTGAAGTGGACGAGCTCCGCGGGGTTGCTGAACACCTTCATCTGCCAGAGCAGCGAGATGGTCTGCGCCAGCACGGTGGCGATGGCGGAGCCGCGGATGCCCCAGCCGAAGCCGTAGATGAAGAGCGGGTTAAGGATGGTGTTGACCACCACGGCAAGAATCGTCGCATTCATGGACAGCCGGGGGTAGCCGACGGAGCGGAGCACGGAGTTGAGCGTCAGGTAGCTGTGCGTGATGATGTTGCCCGCCAGGATGATCTGCATGTATTCGCGGGCATAAGGCAAGGTTTCGGCGCTCGCACCGAAGAAATAGAGAATCGGGTCGAGGAAAGCCAGCGACACCACGCTGAACAGCAGGCCCAGGATGACGGTCAGCGTGATGACGTTTCCGAAAATCTGCTGCGCCGACTGGTAGTCCTTTTGCCCGAGTTTCACGGAAATCAGCGTGGAGGCGCCCACGCCCACCATGGCGCCGAAGGCCGCCGAAAGGTTCATGAACGGGAAGGTGAGGGCCAAGCCCGAGATGGCCATCGCGCCCACGCCGTGCCCGATGAAGATGCTGTCCACCATGTTGTATAACGAAGAAGCCGTCATGGCGATGATGGCAGGTACGGCATATTGCCCGAGCAACTTGTTCACGGGGAGTATGCCTAAATCCAATGGAGATGTGGGGTTCGACATGTCGTTTTTATTTTTGCGCTGCAAAGTTACTAAAAATGCAGGGAACCTTTGCCGTTTTTTTATGCTATTTTTTCATTTGAAAAGGATTGCAGAACATTCTTTTTTAGTAACTTTGTCGGCGTATGGCCCGAAGCCGCCCGATGGTGGGCGGACAAGGGCCGGCATTATTTCTTAAATCATTAAATCGTCATGAGCAATCAATTAGAGAGAATCAGGGAATTGGTGGAACTTCGTGCCAAAGCACGTATGGGTGGCGGCGAGAAAGCCATTGAAAAGCAACACGCAAGGGGCAAATACACCGCCCGCGAGCGCATCGACATGCTGCTGGACGAAGGCAGTTTCGAGGAAATGGACATGTTCAAGCTCCACCGTTGTACGAACTTCGGCATGGAGAAAAAACAATTTTTGGGCGATGGCGTGGTGACCGGAAGCGGCACCATCGACGGACGTCTGGTCTACGTCTTCGCGCAGGACTTCACCGTCAACGGCGGTTCGCTGTCCGAAACCATGGCCGAGAAAATCTGCAAGGTGATGGACCAGGCCATGAAGATGGGCGCGCCCTGCATCGGACTGAACGACTCCGGCGGCGCGCGCATACAAGAGGGCATCAATGCCTTGGGCGGATATGCCAGCATCTTCCAGCGCAACATCGAGGCCTCGGGAGTCATCCCGCAGATTTCGGGCATCTTCGGCCCGTGTGCCGGCGGTGCGGTCTATTCACCGGCCCTGACGGACTTCATCCTGATGATGGAAGGCACTTCTTATATGTTCCTCACCGGACCGAAAGTCGTAAAGACGGTGACGGGCGAGGACGTTTCGCAAGAGGACCTGGGCGGCGCCAGCGTGCATGCCTCGAAGTCCGGCGTGACGCACTTCACGGCCGAGACCGAGGAAGAGGCCATGCAGATGATACGCACGCTCATCAGCTACATCCCGCAGAACAACATGGAGGAGGCTCCGCGCGTGGAGTGCACCGACCCGGTGAACCGCCTGGAGGACTTCCTCAACGAAATCATACCCGACAACCCCAACCAGGCCTACGACATGTATGAGGTCATCGGTGCGATTGTCGACAACGGCGAATTCTTCGAGGTGCAGCCCGACTACGCCAAGAACATCATCGTGGGCTTCGCCCGCTTCAACGGCCAGAGCGTGGGCATCGTGGCCAACCAGCCCAAGTGCTACGCCGGCGTGCTCGACTGCAACGCCAGCCGCAAGGGCGCGCGCTTCGTGCGCTTTTGCGACGCGTTCAACATCCCGTTGGTGACGCTGGTCGACGTGCCGGGCTTCCTGCCGGGCACGGGCCAGGAGTACAACGCCGTCATCCTGCATGGCGCCAAGCTCCTCTACGCCTACGGCGAGGCCACCGTGCCCAAGGTGACGGTGACGCTCAGGAAGAGCTACGGCGGAGCACACATCGTGATGAGCTGCAAGCAGCTCCGCGGCGACATCAACTACGCCTGGCCTTCGGCCGAAATCGCCGTGATGGGAGCCGAAGGCGCCGTGGCCGTATTGTATGCCAAGGAAGCCAAGACGGCCGAAGACCCGCAGGCTTTCCTCAAGGAGAAGGAGGACGAATACAACAAACTCTTCACCAATCCTTACCAAGCGGCCAAATACGGCTACATCGACGACGTCATCGAACCGCGCAACACGCGCTTCCGCGTCATCCGCGCCCTGGCGCAGTTGCAGACCAAGAAGTTGTCGAATCCAGTGAAGAAACACGGGAATATTCCATTGTAATTTGATAATACCGATATGATGTTACACAAAAGATTTTTAGGAATCCTTGTTGGTTTGGCGGCTGTGGCCACGGCTTTCGGGCAGGGGGCGTTCAGCTTCAAAATCAACGAAGTGGTGGTGTCCAACACGAACGGACTTGTCGACGAATACGGCGAGCGTTCGGGATGGATTGAGATTGCCAACACTTCGTGGGGAACCAACAATATCCGCAGTTGTTACCTGACGACCGACCGGAGGGCCCTGGACGAGAGCCTTTCCGTGCCCGAGCGTGTGAAGTTGATGTCGCTCATTCCCAAGGGCGACCCGCGGACGAACCTGTCGGCCCAGCAGCGCATCGTGTTCTTTGCCGACGGGCAGACCAACTTGGGAACGCTGCATGCGAACTTCACCCTGAAGGAAGGAGAGGAGAACTTCATCGCGTTGTTCGACGGAAACGGCAAGACGCTGCTCGACTCCATCACCGTGCCGCCCCTGGCCGAAAACCAGTCGTATGCCCGGTTGCACGACGCCGACGCTGACGAATATGTGTGGCGCGTGCTCGACGCCGATGAAGTGACGCCCGGCGCGCCCAACGTGGGGCAGGGTAAAACGGAGGACCAAGTGGCCGAATGGAAGGAGAAGGACCCCCACGGCATCGCCATGTCCATCATCGCCATGGGCGTGGTCTTTGTGGCCCTCATTGCCTTGTACGTATTCTTCCGCCTCTTCGGCTATGTCGTGGTGCTTTTGTCCAAGATGTCGCGCGTGCGGGCCATCCGCACCATACACGACCAGGCCAGCAAAGCCGCCGTCATGGCCAAGCAAGGCATGGACACCAAGGGCGTGGACATGAAGATCTACATGGCCCTCATCGCCATGGCGCTCCACGACTACGAGGAGGACGTACACGACGTGGAGAGCAACGTGCTGACCTACCACACCGACGAGCATTCCGAATGGAACGCGAAAGGCTACACCATGCGCGAGTGGCCGGAATAACACTTTTTTCACAGTAATCCAATAAAACAAAGAATCATCATGAAAGAATACAAGTATAAAATCAAGGGAGCCGAATATACGGTGAAGATTGACGAAGTGGAAGGCAACATGGCAAAGGTGGAGGTGAACGGCATTCCCTTCGAAGTGGAAATGGAACGTCCGATGCACCTGACCCACAAGCCTGTGATCCGCCCCGTGGCGCACGTACACCACGGACCGGTCACGCCGGCCGTGCAGCCCGTGCAGCCCGAAGCGCCCCGCGGAAAGGGCGTGGCCGTGCGTGCCCCGCTGCCCGGCACCATCAACGCCGTGGCCGTGAACGTGGGCCAGAAGGTGACGAAGGGCCAGACGGTGGTGGTGCTCGAAGCCATGAAGATGGAGAACAACATCAACGCCGAATGCGACGGGACGGTGTCGGCCGTTCATGTGAACAAGGGCGATTCGGTTCGCGAAGGTGCAATTTTGGTAACAATAGCTTAGAGGTAGTATGGAAATATTTGATTTCATTGGAACAAAGCTGGCCGACTTCCTCACCTATACGGGATTTGCCAATGCCGAGGTGGGGAACTGGGTCATGATTCTGGTCGGCGCGTTCTTCCTGTGGCTGGCCATCAAGAAGGACTTCGAGCCTTTGCTCTTGATACCCATTGGCTTGGGCATCATTTTGGGCAACATTCCGTTCAAGGCCGTGGGCCTCGAAATAGGACTGTATGAAGACAATTCCGTGCTGAACTTCTTCTATTCGGGCGTGAAGAACGGATGGTATCCGCCGCTGGTCTTCCTCGGCATCGGTGCCATGACGGACTTCTCGGCCTTGATTGCCAACCCGAAACTGCTCTTGGTGGGCGCGGCCGCACAGTTCGGCATTTTCGGGGCCTACATGATAGCCTTGGCCATGGGTTTCGAGCCCAACCAGGCCGCCGGCATCGCCATCATCGGTGGGGCGGACGGTCCTACGGCTATCTTCCTCTCGTCCAAACTTTCGCCCAACCTGATGGGCGCCATTGCGGTGTGCGCCTACTCTTATATGGCGTTGGTGCCGGTCATCCAGCCGCCTTTGATGCGCCTGCTCACCACGAAGAAGGAACGGCTGATTCGCATGAAGCCTGCCCGCGAGGTGTCGCAGACGGAGAAAATCATCTTCCCCATCGTGGGCTTGCTCATGACGGCGTTCATCGTGCCCTCCGGCCTTCCGTTGCTGGGTATGCTCTTCTTCGGTAACCTGTTGAAGGAAAGTACGAAGACCACCCGCTTGGCCAAGACGGCCGGCAGCGCGCTCAACGACACCATCGTGATGTTGCTTGGCCTGACGGTGGGCTGCTCCACTCAGGCAAGCGAGTTCCTCACGTGGGACACCATCAAGATTTTCATGCTCGGTGCCTTGGCCTTCATCATCGCCACCGCTTCCGGCGTGCTGTTCGTCAAGTTCTTCAACCTGTTCTTGCCGAAGAGCAAGAAAATCAATCCGCTCATCGGAAACGCCGGCGTGTCTGCCGTGCCGATGGCTGCCCGCATCTCGCAGAACCTGGGTCTGGAATACGACTCCAAGAACTACCTGCTGATGCACGCCATGGGCCCGAACGTGGCCGGTGTCATCGGATCGGCCGTGGCCGCAGGCGTGCTGCTGGGCTTCCTGAGCTGATGACGGCCTTCCTTCAAAAAGGAGGTAATGAAAAGCTGGCGGCCTGATGAGGGGGAGGGGCGTATTCCTCCGCCAAGGAGCAGCTAATGAAACGATAATGTGCCGCGTAGTGTGATAGAAAGTTATGCGTATGACTTCCCATCGCACTACGTGGCTTTTTTATTGCCGTCCTGACACACTCCTGCGTGGCGTGCATAATTCCAGTCGATGCGTGGAAGTCTTTACAGGTGGGCGGGTGTCATCCATTCCCGTTTTGCCCATGTGACATCCTTTTCCGTTCCAATTATGCTCAAAGGTACGAGGGCTTTCTGTCAAGCGTTTTTTTGAGAGCCTCCGGCAAACCGGATGGATGCCATGAGGAAGACGGAATTGTACTCTGCGGGAAGTACTCGAGTACTTTGCGGAAAGTACTACGGCGGCTTCCGCATGCCTGATGGCGTTTTTGCGCAAGGGCGTTCCCGTCTTGCCGCTTCATCCTTTTGCTACTGGTGGGCTGAGGGTGAAACGGGCGTCCTTTGTTTCATGATGCTTTTCGTTTATAAGAAAAGGAAAAAAATGCGGCTGTGCGTTATGAATAGGTCTTGACTTAATGAGGTATGGTATCTGCAAGCTGTCTTCTTTCTATCCACATTCGTATGTTTCATTGATTCATACATCATGCGAAATTTGATGATGCAGAATGCTTTGTTTTTTTGTGGATCGTCAAATTCGGCATAACAGATGCCTGCTTTGCTACAATGAAGTGGAGAAAGCAATGCCACAAGTTCGTCATAAGCGTTCATTGGGGCGTAATCGTTCGTTTAAAAGCATTGATGGCAATAAAAAAGTGGAAGACAAGAGGCTTGTTGTCGTCGCATGAATGGTTTCCTGCTTGTTGTTGTGGTTGCAGTATATGAGGTTATTATAAACGAGAATAACTCAAATCCTTCTAAGTCAATATATAAAAATAGATTGTGAGGAGTTTCTTTTATTGGCTTGATAATTGCAGGAGACTTCGTCGAAGCTATGAATTTACATCTGTTCTGACTGAAGAAATGGTGAAACATGTTGTAATAGGAATGTTATGGAGTAAAATAAAAAATGCACTTATTGTACGAAAAAAACTAATGGAAATGCTATCTGTGTGGGAGAAAGTTCTTAACTTTGCCCCATACCAACCTGCTCAGATAGGTTAGCAGGCCTATTTTGAGTTAAAGGACGTTTGCGGACGTTTTCTTTCACATTTGAACTTCACAATATTGAAACTATCTTGGAACGTATGGCAAAGTGAATGTTCACGTGGGATATTTCCCCGAATGCACGGATGGCGTTTGTATGCCATCGCGTATTTAACATAATATCGTGTTGACGTGAGCTGATTGCGTTGTCCATTCTGAAATGGAGGCAATGCGAAGGCCTGAATGTGGGAAGAACGAGAAGTACAGACTTCCCACGTCATTCTTTTTTTGTAATCGGTCGAATCAGGGGAAGTTCTATAGACCAGAACCCGTGCGGGTAGATAGGCCCGTGCGATAAAGAAGAAAGGAAAAGACATGAAAAAGAGACACTTTTTGATGTGGTTGGCGATGCTGCTTCCCGTGTGGTCGGCATTTGCCACGGTGTATGAAGGTGCTTGTGGCCCGCAGACGCGGTACTCTCTGGACACGGAGACCGGGGTACTCAGCATCACCGGGACGGGAGTCATTTCGCGGTCAGCAGGGGAAACCTATGCCCCGTGGTACGAACATTGGTCGTCGGTCAAGAAAGTCGTGGTGGCGGACGGCGTGGGGCTGCCGGACTATGAGATGTTTGCTCGTTGCGACACCACCCTCCACGGGATGGTGTACAACAGCACCACTCTCTACTACGTCCCGCAGAACTACTACGAAGACTATCAAATAGCGCACGGATATGAAGATAACTATGACGAGGATGGTTATTTGCCTTTCCTCCCGGAAGGCTGCAAGATTATCGCGCCGCACGCCTGCCGTGATGTCATCGGATTCGAGCGCATTCGGATTCCCGAAGGGTACGAGGAGATTGGTGACTATGCTTTTACGGGCAACTGCTCTTTCGCGGAAGTCCGTTTGCCGGAGAGCATGAAACGGATTGGAAAGGCCTTCACGTATTGCGAAGGAATGGGAGGACTCAACATTCCGGAAGGCTTGGAAGAGATTGCTGTCGGTTGCTTCGAAGGTACTTCAATATGGCAACCGTTGTATAGTTCGAAGACATTCTTTTATATGCCCCAAGACCAGACTGGGGAATACACTATCCCCGGAAATCCGGAACGCATCGCCGACGGAGCCTTCTACCGTTCCAACCTCTCCGCCGTGCACATCCCGCAAAGCGTGAAAAGGATTGGGGCTAGCGCATTTGTCCAATGCAAGAACCTCAAGGAGCTGACTCTTCCCGACGGGCTGGAGAGCATCGGAATTGGCTCGTTTTCGTTCAGCGGTCTGGAAACAATCTCCATTCCGGACGGGACGGCCATTGAGGGCGGCTCTACATTTTTAGATTGCGCTTCGCTCGCGTCCGTGTCCTTGCCGTCGGGCATGACCGTGGTGCCGGAGCATTTCTTCTCTGGTTGCACGAACCTCCGGGAAGTGGAACTGCCCGCCGGCATCGACAGCATCAAGACAAGCGCATTCAACAACTCAGGTATCACGCGCTTGAAGTTGCCGGAAGGCGTGAAATACATCGGTGACTATGCATTCTACGGATGCCGTTCCTTGCAAGAAACCAACCTGCCCGAATCGGTGGAACATGTCGGGGAATACGCCTATAGCGGTTGCCAGCAGAGCCTTAAGGAACCGCTTTGCAATTTGAGAATCTTTGCCTGCATGACCAGCCGCAGCGGCGAGTACGACGTGCCGGACGGTATCCGGACAATCGCCCCGAACGCGTTCCAAGGCTGCGACACGCTGACCGCCATTCGCCTGCCGGCAAGCGTGCAGGAGATTGGGCCGTGTGCGTTCCAATATTGCTACGGTTTGCAATCGATGGAATTGCCTGCCGGCGTGAAGGAAGTGCCGAGTAATGCGTTTCAAGGCTGCTCCTCGCTCGCGTCCGTCACGCTGCCTGCCAGCGTGGCCGTCATCGGACACTACGCATTCAACGGTTGCGAATCGTTGTCCTCCGTCACGTTGCCGGACGGACTGGAGGCCATCGGCGACGGCGCCTTCCGGGCAATTTGCCTGAAGTCCCTTGCCATCCCGGCGCAAGTGGACAGTATCGGCAGCTACGCGTTCGCCGACAATGCAGTTCTGTCCACTGTGGACATCCGGCCTGACATCCAGCACGTGGGCAATGGCATCTTCCAGAACTGC
>VOFD01001084.1_pt1 | contig 21949 bp, 36 predicted proteins | sample 5384101 | NCBI WGS metagenome assembly VOFD01 (sample SAMN12384723, study PRJNA508395) | human gut metagenome | isolation source: healthy gut C | host: Homo sapiens
CTTGCCGTTGCTTGCAATTCCGCAGAAGTAAAAGAATCGCCAATTTTTAATGTGGCGCGATATCGGGAAAAAATTACAAGAGCCGGTGAGGGCGGCATCTGCTGTCAAAGGTGCGGAAAAAACAGAGGCGGTAAACAGTACCGCTGTACATAAAGGGGCGATGCTCCGCCGGCAAGCCGCTTTCAAAAAAATAGACGTGTGTTTCATGATAAACCCTCCTTTTGTGGAGCAATAAGAGGGTAAATACAAGATAACACACGTCTAGTCATAAATCAAGTATTATTTTTTATTCTTTATCTTCTTCTCGTCCGGGTAAAATGGCATTTAACAAAACGCCCATAATAGCAGCAATGGCAAGACCGGTTAAAGTGATGCTTGTTCCTGCAATCTGGAAGGTAAGTCCGGAAGAGAAACCAAGTCCGCATACTAAAAATGGTAGCCGCAATAATTAAGTTTCTTGATTTGGTGAAATCAACTTTGTTTTCTACGACGTTGCGGACACCGATGGCGGCAATCATACCGTAGAGAATAAAGCTGACACCGCCGACGATAGCGCCGGAAGGGTACTGATGATACCGGCAAATTTCGGGATGAAGCTTAAAACGACAGCGTAAATAGCAGCCAGACGGATTACTTTCGGATCATGTACGCGGCTTAGTTCCAGAACACCTGTATTTTCACCGTAAGTGGTGTTGGCAGGACCGCCGACCAAAGCAGAAAGGGAAGTTGCCAGACCATCACCGATTAATGTGCGGTGAAGACCGGGATCTTCTACATAATTTTCGCCAACGGTTGCGGAAATGGCGGAAATATCACCGATGTGCTCCATCATGGACGCAATGGCAATCGGAGCCATGGCAAGGATTGCAGTTAAGTCAAATTTACAAAACTCAAATGGTGGAACATTAACCCAGGAAGCTTTGGCAACTTCTGCAAAATTAAAGATGGCGGAACCATCCGGATTTGTGATACCGCAAAAAGTGCAGAATCAAGGCAACAGCGTAAGCACCGGCGATGCCGAGAAGAATTGGGATGATTTTCCACATACCTTTTCCCCAGATGTTGAAAATCACAATGATGGCAAATGCGATAATGGCTAACAGCCAGTTTGTCTGAACATTATTAACTGCGGATGGTGCTAAACTTAAGCCGATGCAGATAATAATTGGACCGGTGACAACCGGTGGAAGAAAACGCATCGCACGTTTCACACCGACTAGTTTGATAATCAGTGCAAGCACCAGATACAGAGCACCGGCTACTACGATACCACCGGCGTAAGGCAGTTTTTTCGCCCATGGACATATCTTTGAAAATTCCGGTGTCCAATTTGGAAACGGTTTCAAATCCGCCGAGAAAGGCGAACGAAGAACCAAGAAAAAGCGGGAACTTTCAATTTCGTACACAAATGGAAGAAAAGTGTGCCGACACCGGCGCAGAATAATGTAACCTGAATGGAGAGCCCCTCTCCTTTAAAATAGTTGTTTACCAGAATCGGTACTAAGATTGTGGCACCAAACATGGCGAACATATGCTGTAGACCTAACAGCAGCATTTTGGGGATGCCAAGCGTTCTGGCATCGCGGATTGCATTGTTTTTGTTTCCATAAGAAACCTCCTCATAATCGTTATTGGTTTAATTATAAAGAAAAAAAGTTCATCTGACAAGCATTGTTGCAATTGTGGCGTAAGAATAGTAAAAGGGAATTGTGCGGTACAGAGTCCCATTCCGCACTCTGGGCAGGCATGGGAAGAGCGGTAAACAATGCGGGAGCGGCGGTCGTGACCGGAGGATCGATAGCCTTAGTAGAAGGTGGAAATGTGATTTTGATTTCTTCTGTGGTGCTTTGGTGCTTTTTGCGCTTATCAGCATTGCGATGTTTGCGACGGAGAGGCAGCAGGGAAAGAAAAAAAGACAGAAGATGTACAGGCACTTGACTTAGGAGCATTTGCGAAAATTTTTTACAAAAAATATTCCCTCACGAAAAAAGAGAAACGGAAGATTTTTGGAGAGCATCTTTGATTCAGCATGCCGGTTGAATCGAGAATGTGAAATGAAGAATGAGAAGACACCGATGATTGCCGGAAAGAAGTTAGCTATTGTGCCGATTCTTCGTGCCGGACTTGGTATGGTAAGCGGTATTTTATCACTGGTGCCATCGGCGAAAGTCGGTCATATCGGTTTGTACCGTGATGAGGAAACACATGAACCTCATGAGTATTACTGTAAGCTTCCGGAACCGATTGACCAGAGAACGATTGTGGTTGTGGATCCGATGTTGGCAACCGGTGGTTCGGCAGTAGCGGCAGTAGATTTTATCAAAGCGCATGGTGGAAAGAACATTAAATTTATGTCGATTATTGCTGCACCGGAAGGAATTGAGCGTCTGATGAAAGCACATCCGGATATTCAGCTTTATGTGGGCCGCAAAGACCGCTGTCTGAATGAAAATGCGTATATTTGTCCGGGACTTGGAGATGCCGGAGACCGAATCTTTGGAACCAAGTAAGAAATGTTAGAAAATAAAATGCTTAGAAAGCAAAATCTGATATCAGGATTTTAGCCTTCTAAGCATTTTTTTATTTACACCACAAGTAACAGTAAGATTGCGTTCTTGCGGCGAATAATTCCGTTTTCAGAAGTTTTTTGACTTCGTCTTTTGTGTACCAGCCGGCTTTTATTTCCTCAACAGTGGAACTGCTTTTGGAAAAGGTGCCGTCTGCAACACCGACGATACAGAGGTTGGTTTCATTGGCAAAGCCAATGGCACTGTAACTTAAAGGAAGAATATCGTTTACCGTCAGTAAATCAAGTCCGGTTTCTTCTTTTAATTCGCGCCTTGCGCTTTCGATTGGCGCTTCGCCTTCATCAATCAGGCCTGCTGGGAAATTATATACCCAGTCGCCTAAAGCAAGGCGGAATTCTTTATTTAACAGTATTTTTCGTTCTTCTCATCATGCATGATTAAAACAACAGAGTCCGGTGTTTTTGCCTGAAGCTCCGAAAGTGTGGAAATGTCCGGATTTCGGCTAATCATTTCATAAACTTTTTCTTTTCCATCGACCGTTTCATATGTGATATCATAGCGGTGGATAAAGTGACCGTCATGAATTTTTTTTAAACTTTTAAACTCCATAAAAACCTCCGTAGGTTCTACGATTTATTCCTGATAAGTTTTGACAGATTCAAATTCATCAACAATTTTTTCGATGGTGCTTTTGTCAAAAGGCTGACAATGACAATGCACAAAAGGCTGACAAAGAATCCTAATAACAGGGAGTAAATTCCGGTTACGGCGTAAGGTGTCTGACCGCCAAGAATTGAAGGTAATCCCAGATGATAACGAACAATCCACCGGATACGATGCCGGCAACGGCACCCGGAAGGTTGGTACGTTCCAGAACAGGGAGCACACAACGAGTGGACCAAAGGCAGAACCAAGACCGGCCCATGCGTCAGAAACAAGCCCCATGATACTGCTGTCTGGGTTCCATGCGATGATCACGGGGCAACAACAGCAATTACAAGAACCGTGATACGGCTTACGTTTAATACTTTTTGTCTTCTGCTTCCGGCTTCAGAATATTTTTTGAATATATCTTTTGATGCGGAGGAGGCGCAGACAAGAAGTGGGAATCTGCAGTTGACATAATGGCGCAAGGATTCCGCAAAGGAACAAACCGCCAATAAAGATTAAAACGATGTTGCCATCGAAAATCTGCTGAATCATTTTGATAAATACATTTTCGGAACCGGTTTCTGTGAGTGTTTCATTTAAGAATCCGCGTCCTAAAATTCCGATAAAGCATGCGGCAATCAGCGAAATGGCAACCCATACAATTGCGATTACACTGGATTTTTTTCAATTCTTTTCACTCTTAACTGCCATAAAACGGACTAAGATATGTGGCATACCGCAGTAACCAAGTCCCCAGGCTAAGTCAGAAACGATGGAAATCAGCGGATATGGTTTTCCGTCTATATAGAATAAACTTAAGAAGTCGGAATTTTCTGCTACATCGTGTGCGGTCAATGCGCCGGTGAAGTCACCGCTGATAGCAGCATATGCGATAATCGGCACTGTTAAGAGAGCGATAAGCATCATGGTTCCCTGTACAAAGTCGGTGGTACATACGGCGAGAAATCCGCCCATAAATGTGTATGCCAGAATAACGGCCGCACCAATTAAAGTGCATAGTGGTAATCAAGACCAAATACGGTCTGGAAGAGTTTTCCACCGGATGCCAGTGCCGATGCGGTATACACTAAGAAGAAAATAACGATTACAACGGAAGAAATTCCAAGAAGAATCTTTTTCTTATCGCGAAAACGGTTCTGGAAAAATTCCGGAAGTGTTAAAGAGTTGTTTGCTACAATTGTGTAACGGCGCGGGCGTTTGGAAATGCAAATCCAGTTAAGTGCCGTTCCGATAAACAATCCGATGGCAATCCAGGCTTTTCCGGTTCCGGCAAGGTAAATCGAACCCGGCAGTCCCATCAAGAGCCATCCGCTCATATCGGAAGCCTGTGCAGAAAGAGCGGCAACCCAGCTGTTTAAGCCTCTTCCGCCAAGGAAATAATCTTCGGTACTGTTTGTTTTTTCATCGAAAAGATGCCGATGCCAATCATCATCGCTAAATAACACACGAAGGCAATTAACACCGCAATGGTAGTTGTGGACATAAAAAATCCCCTTTCATAAAGTGTAATAATCGTCAAGAGTATAACATATTTGAGGGGATAAAGGCAAATTTTAGGAAACAAATGCTTGTGCCAAGTGTTCGTTGGTACTTTTTTTGTTTTCCGTAATTTCGTAGGAAAGCTTTGCGTCTCGTGGGCGTTCCCACTCGTTGAGTGCGTAGCGGTATGGATGCCTATGCTAACGCATATACAGGCATCTCATACCGACGTACTCAAAACCCACGAGACGCAAAACTTTTCTACGAAATTACTGGAATCCAAAAAGACTAGTAACGAATATTTGGCACATTTTTGTGGCTGAAATTTGGGAATAATACTTCCGGAACAACTCTTTTTGCTTGATTCCTGCCTAGAGGGTTGCATTTTCACCTCATTATTCGGTTTTGTTTGGGGAAAATTGTACGACACATGCAACTCTTTGTATTAATTTCTTGCTTTTTGGTTGCTTTCGGCTGAATTTTTTCTCAAAATCTATGCAACTATTTTTGGTATATATGAAGGATAAGGTTGCATGTGGTTTTTTTTGTCCAAATTGCGGAAAACGAATACCTAGTATTTGCATACTTTTTGAAGTGGATTGGCTGAAAGTATGATGGACATCGTATTGCAGTTGTAGTAAAATACGAAGTAATAGTTTTGTGTTGAAAGTTTGTGAAAGGGAGTGCGTTAATATGAAGTGGGTTCGATGTTTTCTGATTTGTTGTTTGAGTCTGTTTGTTATTTCCTGCGATAAAGAAACAGTAGTGCAGTCGGGTGACGAAGTTTCCTTAAACCAAGATAAGTCGTGTGAATACGAAAAGATACAAAAGCCGGAGCTTGCATTTTCAAAAGATATGAAACAAATGTACCTTATTGTAGGTGAAGAGGTGCCGTATTTCATTTTTCGCATGCGGACTTCCGGAAAAGATTCTTATATGGAGTGTCGGTGGGAGGAAGATAAGAAATGGGTGACGAAAAAAACGTCATGGAGTGATTTTGTTGAAAAAACTGCGGTAATGGTGAAATTCAGATGGCAGCTGATACAAAGCAGAATTTGTACGTGATGTATAGTGATAATAGTAAAACAAAATGCCGCCTGTATAAAATCAAGAAAAATAGGGAAATCCGGGAACTTCATATCCCTGATATTACGTCGCGTGTAAAAGGACAAAAGATTGTATCGTTTAGTGTGATTAACGAATCACGTCTTGTGTTTTTTCTTCTCCTTGAAGGAAGATGCCACGGACGGACAGGCAATTGAGTACGACAGTGTAGAAGAAAAATTTCTTGCCAAAGATGGAAAAATTGATGATATATCAGCAGAGTTTGATACGGAAGGAAACTATTATGTGGTGGCACCGAGACAACAATTGATTTTGAAAAAGTCACTTTATGAGAGCGTGCCGAAACAGGTTATAAAATGTGAGGGAATTACATCGGAAAGCAGTACTTCCGGTCTTGTGATTGATGATGATTTTGGATATCTTTTGACGGGGAATGGCATCTATGGTGGGAAATTGGATACCAATGAATGGGAGAAGAAAATTGATAAGGAAGAACTTTATTACTGCAGGGATTTTCCGTCGCCGGTTCTTGGGATTGCCAACATGGCAAAGGTGCCGGGCAGGGATTTGGAATTTTATATGATGACATGGAAAAATACGGAGTGTTCGGATTTTGAATGGGTTCATTATTTTGCGGGCAAAAAACCGTAAATTACTGGCGGGAATGAATAGAATATGTTACATTATAACTAACGGAAATCGTTTCGATTGGGTTTATGGGAACGGTCGTATTGTATAGGAGGTATTCCACATGGGAACAGAGAGATTTGTTGATTTAATTCAGAAAAAAAAGAATGGAGAGACACTGACAAAAGAAGAAATTGATTTTATGATAACGGATTATGTGGCGGGAAAATTCCGGATTATCAGATGTCTGCTATGCTAATGGCAATTTACTTTAATGGCATGGAAAATGAGGAATTGGCGGCGTTTACTCTGGCAATGCGGGATTCCGGAGATTTGGTCGATTTGACACCGATTGAAGGAATTAAAGTGGACAAACATTCGACGGGCGGTGTCGGCGACAAGACAACACTGATTGTTGGGCCGATTGTGGCGGCTTGTGGCGTGCCGGTGGCAAAAATGAGTGGACGCGGGCTTGGATTTACCGGAGGAACGCTAGACAAACTGGAGTCGATATCCGGTTTTCGTATTGACCTTTCGGCACAGGAGTTTTTTGAAACGGTAAAAAAACGGGAATCAGCGTGATTGGACAGACCGGAAATCTGGCACCGGCGGACAAACTTTTTGTATGCACTCCGCGATGTAACAGCTACAGTGGACAGTATTCCGTTGATTGCGGCGTCGGTTATGAGCAAGAAGTTGGCGGCAGGAAGTGATAAAATTGTTTTGGATGTCACGACGGGCGGCGGAGCATTTATGAAAAATACAAGAGATGCGAAAAATCTTGCGAAACATATGGTGGCAATTGGAAATCATGCGGGAAAAAGAGACCGTGGCAATTTTAACCGGCATGGAGGAACCGCTCGATTTGCAATCGGCAATAACATGGAAGTAAAAAGAAGCCATTGAGGTGTTAAAAGGAGACGGTCCGGAAGACGTTAAAGAAGTCAGTGTGGCGTTAGCCGGTATGATGCTGTCACTTGGGCTGGAAAATGTAAGCCACAGTCAGGGAAAAAGGATGGCGAAAAAAGCTCTTTCGTCCGGACAGGCATTTGAAAAATTCAAAGAAATGGTACAGGCGGGGCGGCGATATCCGTTATGTAGAGCATCCGGAATTTTTGAGAGAGACGCATTTGAGGGAGAAGTGCTTGCCGCAGAAGATGGATTTTTATCCGGGATGGATACCGAGAAGATTGGTGTGGCAAACAGGACTTTGGGTGCCGGCAGGGGGAGACCAAAGACAGCGTCATTGATATGAGCGCAGGTATTTACCTGAAAAAGAAAATTGGAGATACCGTGAAAAAAGGCGAACCGATTGCCATCTGCTATGCGGGAACAAAAAGAAAAATTGAACCGTGGAATGGCAATGTTTGAGAGCAGTATCCGGTATTCGAAAGAAGCCCCAAGGATTCCGAAATTAATAGTGGATATTATTCGCTAGGTTTGGTAAAATAGGAATAATAAGGAATAAATGAGGGAGGACAGATATGTTCGATAGTATTGTGATTGGCGGCGGCTTCGCCGGTGCTGTGGTAGCCAGAGAGCGGCTGAGAAAAAAGGACAGCAGGTGTTAGTAATTGACGCCAGAGACCATGTCGGCGGCAACTGCTATGACAAAAAAGACGACTATGGCATTTTGATTCATCAGTATGGACCGCATATTTTCCATACCAATATTGATAGAGTGTATGAGTATTTGTCACGTTTTACCGACTGGTATGAGTACCGCCATGAAGTTGTTGGAAATGTATACGGCAGAGAATTGCCAATTCCGTTTAACTTAAATACGCTGGAGCTTGTGTACGGCGAGCGCGCGCCGCATTTGGAAAAGCTTTTAATTGATAATTTTGGTGAAGGTGCCAGAGTTCCGATTCTGGAGCTTATGAATCATGAAAATGAAGAGTTACAGGAGATTGCTCAGTATGTATATGAAAATGTTTTCTTGAAATATACGATGAAGCAGTGGGGCAAATCGCCGAAGGAAATCGATCCGGCTGTGTCTGGCCGTGTTCCGGTTCTTTTGTCTAGAGATAACCGTTATTTTCAGGATAAATATCAGGGACTTCCGAAGGAAGGATTTACACCGATTTTTGAAAAAATGCTGAATTATCCGGGTATTGAAGTGCGCTTAAATTGCGAGGTCGCATCGGTTCTTACCATTGACCCGGAGGCAGAAAATAAGGTTCTTTTTGAGGGGCGACCATTTACCGGCAATGTGATTTTTACCGGAGCTTTGGATGAGCTGTTTGGATGCCGCTTTGGCAGACTTCCGTATCGTTCACTGCGGTTTGATTTTGAGCACTATGACAAGAAATTTTATCAGAGCCACGGTGTAGTAAACTACACGGTGTCGGAAGATTTTACCCGTATAACAGAGTTTAAGTATTTGTCCGGCCAGTTGGATGCAAAGGATACGACGATTGTGAAAAGAATACCCGATGCCTTATCAGGGAAAAAGACGGGGAAATTCCTTATTATGCAATTAATAACGCTGAAAATGATGCTCTGTTTTTGAAGTACAAAGAACTTGTTAATAAGATTCCAAACTTCTATCTGTTAGGACGTTTGGCTGAATACAAGTATTATAATATTGATGCGATTGTGGACCGTGCACTGACGGTGGCAGAGGAAATTTAAGAAAGAAGGGTTTTGAGAATGAAACTATTGACGGTTGCGATACCTTGCTATAATTCTCAGGCTTACATGGAGCATGCAGTAGAAACCGCATTAGTAGGTGGCGAAGATGTTGAAATTATTCTGGTAAATGATGGTTCTTCAGATAAAACGGCTGAAATTGCCGACCGTCTGCAAAAAAGAACATCCGACGATTGTACGGGCGATTCACCAGGAAAACGGGGGCCACGGGGCAGCAGTAAATACCGGTCTTGCCAATGCAAGTGGTTTGTATTACAAGGTGCTCGACAGTGATGACTGGTTTGACAGAGGGGCATTCCTTAAGATTTTGGATGTCCTTCGCAGTTTTGTAGAAGATGGTTCCGGCGTGGATATGCCGCTTGCTAATTATGTTTACGAAAAGCCAAGCCTTCACAAACACAAAGTGATTCGCTATGATGGCGTTTTTCCGGAAAATCAGGTATTTACGTGGAATGATGTAAAAACGCTTTAAGATTAGTCAGAACATTTTGATGCATTCGGTTATTTACCGGACGAAAATGCTTCGCGACTGCCGCCTTGAACTGCCAAGACATACATTTTATGTCGATAACATTTTTGTTTATAATCCGCTTCCGTTTGTGAAAAAATGTATTACGTGAATGCCGATTTGTATCGTTATTTTATCGGAAGAGATGACCAGTCGGTAAACGAAAAAGTAATGATTGGACGTATCGACCAGCAGATTAAAGTCAACAAATTGATGATTGATGCGTATGATTTGACAAAAATCAAGAACAAAAAACTGCGCGATTACATGGTAAAATATTTGACAATGATGATGACGGTTAGTTCTGTATTTCTCATTAAAGAAGGCTCGGAAGAAAGCCTGCAGAAACGCGAGGAATTATGGGAGTACCTGAAAAATAAAAATAAAATCATGTACCGCATGATAAATAAAATGGCACTGAGTAAGCCGATGCAGTTCCGCAAACAAAAGCCGGCAGAAAGATTGTCGTGTGGGGCTATAGTTTGTCGCAGAAAATTTATGGATTTAATTAGAAATTGATGGAAAAGAAATTCATTCGATTCGAGACGGATAACGCTTCGCGTTAAAGTCTCTCACGAATTGGATTTCTTTTTTCTGCTTTTGTCGCAATAGTTTGACAACATTTAACTTATAATATTGCTAGAGGGAAAGGAGTTTATATGATTACAGCACAGTTTATTTTATTCTTTTTTGCGTTTCTTATAATTTGCATGTTTGTTATGGGAGCATTAAACCGGGATTTGAGAGATAAAAGGTATTTATCGACAATGGGTTGTCTTTTGTCTGTTATGTTGATTGTTTGTGTCTGCTTTTTTCCATTTCCGTATCAAGATGAATTATTGCAGACGATGATTACGGATGGAGAAGGACTGGAGAATAATTTTATTCCGTTTCATACAATAATATCTATTTTTGGTGAAGCAATAACATATCATACATATGGCACTTTGTGTTATCAATTTTTGGAAACATTCTTTTATTTATGCCTTTTGGTTTTTCACTTTGCTATTATTTTAAAGAAGGCAAAAAAGTTTTTCAAGGTATTATGTCTGCATTATTCTTGTAACAGTTTTAGTAGAAGTTTGGCAGGGGGCATTTAACGCTATGTTACAAGTAAATTACCGTTGTGTTGATATTGATGATGTAATGTTAAATACTATTGGGGGAATTTTTGGCTTTTTGTGTGGCTTATTTTGGGATTCCGCGGTTGCAGACAATTTTTAAGAAAACAAAGAATAATTAGTACAAGGGAAAGGAAGAAACATTATGCCCTTCTATGGCTATTATTTGATGAGTTAGAAGGATGGAAATGTTTTGTGTCTTTGTATACGAAAATAACAATTTGTAGGACGCTTATTCAGCGTCCTACTTCATTTAATAATTCTTTTTTCATTTCATACAACTTGTCAGACAAATCAACAAATACTTCCTGAGGATTAACCAGACGTCTTGATTCTTCCCACATCGTTTCCAATTGCTCCTTGCAGTGTTTTTGAATTTCCATAACGGATGGCGAGTCGTAAACACACTGTCCGTTTTTGAAAATAGGAACTAAAAATTTCTTTCATTGTGTAGGTGCCACCCTCAAGCCGTGTTTTTTTTCCAAGTAGCATTCGGGTCAAAAAAAAGCAAATCTTCGGATTCGTCAAAGGTTTCGTCCGCAAGCGTTATGTAATCGGCGCGGATTTTACCGGATTTTTTGTCGTAAATGCGGTAAACCGTTTTGTCGCCGAGGATTTGTGATTTTTGCCGGGTTTTCAGATAATTTGATTTTTGGAATCATTTCTCCGTCAATCTCTACTGCGACCAATTTGTATACGCCGCCAAACGCAGGTGTGTTTTTGGATGTAATCAGATTTGTTCCCACGCCCCAAGAATCAATGCAGGCACCCTGTGAGAGCAGGGGAGTCAATCAGGTATTCATCCAAATCACTTGAAGCACAGATTTCGGCATCCGGAAATCCCGCATCGTCTAACATTTTTCTTGCTTTTTGGAAAGGTAAGCGAGGTCACCGCTGTCGAGACGAATGCCATATTTTTTCGGCATGCGGTTCTGCTCACTCAATTCTTCAAATACACGGATAGCATTCGGTACGCCCGAACGAAGCGTGTCGTAGGTGTCAACAAGAAGTGTCGTGTTATTCGGATACAATTCGGCATATTTGCGGAATGCAGTCAATTCATCCCCATAACTCATAATCCAGCTGTGTGCGTGCGTGCCAAGTGCGGGAACGTCATATTTTTTTGCGCAAATTACGTTGCTTGTACCAATACAGCCGCCAATCACAGCCGCACGTGCCCCGAATGTACCGGCATCCGGTCCCTGTGCGCGCCGCAGACCAAATTCCATAACGCCGCCGCCTTTTAAAAGATAGCAGACACGGGAAGCCTTTGTTGCAATCAGGCTTTGGTGGTTAATCAGATTTAAAAGTGCCGTTTCCACTAACTGCGCCTCTAAAATCGGTGCGACAACTTTCAAAAGCGGCTCGCGTGGAAAGACTACGGTACCTTCCGGAATCGCATAAATATCCCTGTAAAATGAAAACTTGCAAGATAATCCAAAAGTCTTCATCGAACACGCCAAGACCGCGTAAGTAATCAATATCTTCATAATCAAAGTGAAGGCTTTTGATATAGTCAATTACTTGAGCCAGTCCGGCACATACGGCATACGCACCATCATCCGGATTCTGACGGTAAAACAAATCAAAAACAACACGATTTGATGCATGATTTTTAAAGTAGCCCTGCATCATTGTAATTTCATAAAAATCAGTAAGCAGAGTAAAATTTCGATTATCCATACTAACCTCTCAATCTGCGCAAAACTCAAAAAGTGCGCGTTTGCTTTTCAATCGTAATTCTTATTTTAGTAGAAAACGAGATATCTTTCAAGTTAAACTGAGTTTTGGTTTGTGTTAGGGGGCGTTGGTGCCTTTCAAACTTAGTATGATTCCCTCTCAAAGAGAAAACCTTATGCAACGTTATCTTCTATAAAAATCCAAAAGAGTTGCATGAAAGTTGTATGGAAGTCGAAGAAAAACAACCATAAAAACAAAAAGTATCAGAAAGAGTTGCAGTTGACGTGTAATTTATCCGAATAAAGACGGATAATAAGACAAAAATGCAACCCTATTGGTAAAATTAATGCAAAAAGGTTGTCCCAAAATCGCTAGACCAACATTTGCATATTTCAAATCAATTCAGAGCCAAAATCAGCGCAAGCAACTGACTAGTCTGTGACAGGGGGACGCTTCCGATTTTTTGTTTTCTAATAAATCATCAAGAGAAGATTTGGGGTGAGTGGGTACAAACACGTGGGTATCTGGCATTGCGTATTTTGCATGCCGATACCCCTACGCGTTTGTTAAGCGGGAGCGCTCACGAAGCACAAACTTTTCTTGATGATTTATGGAAACCTAAAAAATCGGCATCGCCCCCTACATTGACAATAACTTTCCATCTATGGTAAAATTACTATACTTGTGCATGACAGACAGTTTGGGAGGTGGATGGTTGTCATGAATAAAAATTACGACCCATACAAGAAGACGATTTTGTTCTTCTTTTCCTTAATAAGTGTGGCATTGATGGCGACAGTATTTGCGTATTTCTGGTACCGCGTGTACTGGGATACGATGTACTTTTTCCATTTCTACCGCAAAGGTAACTGGGCTTTGATTGGGCTTTACGCAATTTTAGTGTACTTTTTTCGACGATGTATGGGGCACTCAGAATTGGACAGTCTGCGGCGGATGGAAGTGGTGCTGTCGCAGTTTTTAGCTACATTTTTAGCAAATATTGTGATGTATTTCGTGGTTTGTCTGTTGGCTTTTGGGCTTGTCAATCCGGGATACATGATTTTGATGCAGTTAATTGACTGCGTAATTGCGGTTGTCTGGACAGTTGTGACGAGACGATTGTATAACCGCATTTTTCAGCCGTGGAAAATTCTTCTGATTTATGGAGACAGACCGGCGTCGGAGTTAGTCGATAAATTGGAGACAAGACGTGATAAGTATGCGATTTACGGGGCAATTGATGCCCATGCCGGAATCGACCGCATTGCCGAGACAGTGAAAGATTATCAGGCGGTACTGATTGGAGATATTGCGGCGGAAACAAGAAATGAAATTTTAAAATATTGTTATGGAAATGGAATTCGGGCGTATGTAATGCCGAAAATTTCCGATATTATTTTGATGGGTGGCGACGAAATTCATGTGTTTGACACCCCATTTTTGCTGTCTAAGGGATATTCTTTGAGTTTTGACCAGCGGTTTTGGGAAGCGTACGGTAGATTTGCTCATTGCGGTACCGCTTACGATTTTATTGTCGCCGATTATGCCTTTGGTGGCGTTTGCCATTAAATCTTTGCGACGGGGGGGCCGGTTTTTACAGGCGGGTGCGGTGCACGAAAGACAATCGGGAATTTTCTATTTTAAAATTCCGCAGTATGATTGTGGATGCTGAAAAGTCGGGAGAAGCCGTTCTTGCCAAAGAGCATGATGAGCGGATTACGCCGGTGGGCCGTTTTTGCGTGCTGTCCGGTTAGATGAACTGCCACAGCTTTTTAATGTGCTTTCCGGGGATATGTCGCTTGTCGGACCGAGACCGGAGCGGCCGGAAATTATTGCAGAATACCAGAAAGAAATGCCGGAGTTTGTTTTTCGCACCCGTGTAAAAGCCGGAGTGACCGGATTTGCACAGATTTATGGAAAATACAACACCGTTCCCTATGACAAACTGAAACTGGATTTGTTTTATATTGAAAATTACTCTCTGTGGATGGACTTGAAACTGATTCTTATGACAGTAAAAACCGTTTTGAAAAAGACTCGACAGAGGGAGTGGATACCGACCAGACAACGGGATTGAAAGAACACACCGAGGGCAACGAAGAGGTCGAACGCAAGATTCAGGAATATACATCCAGGGAGGAATCGCATCATGAGTAAAAAAGCATTACTGGTAACAAGAGTCAGCGGCTTTGTGCCACAGTTTGAAATGAATAACGTGAAAATATTACAGGAAATGGGATATGAAATCCATTACGCGGCGAACTTTGATGTTGTTGTGTACGGGGAAAGATAATTCCCGCTTGATAGGCACGGGAATCCACAGACATCATATTCCGTTTGGACGCTCGCCATTTTCCAGAGATGTGCGGACGTGCTATTTGGCGTTGAAAAACTGATGCTTGAGGAAAAATTTGATTTGATTCACTGCCATATGCCGATGACAGGAGTTCTCACGCGCAAAGCGGCAGAAAAAGTTTACAAAATGACAGGAAGAAAAGTTCCTGTTATTTATACCGCACATGGCTTTCATTTTTATGAGGGCGCACCGGTTTCTAATTGGAAATATTATGTGGCAGAAAAGCATTATGCGAGATATACGGATAAACTTTTGGTGATTAATCAGGAAGATTATGCGAGGGCAAAAAAATTCCCGATTCGTGGAAATGTGGAATATGTGCAGGGCGTTGGCTTGAAACCGGCACCTGAAAAAGACCCTGATTTTGATATGCGGAAAGCATATGGAATCCCGGCGGACCACAAGGTGGTTGTGAGTGTTGGAGAGCTGACGGAAGGAAAAATAATGAAGTTATGCTCCGGGCGATGGATCGATTCCGCAGAAAAAAACTGACGTATCTTATTTGTGGTACTGGTGCGATGGAAGAACATCTGCGCACCGTGGTGCGGGAGATGCATCTTGATGAACAGGTGGTATTTGCCGGTTACTGTGAGAAAATTCCGGATGTTCTTTTTGCAGCAGACTGCTTTTGCCTTTCCATCGAAGCGTGAAGGACTTCCGGTAGCGATGATGGAGGCAATGCGTGCCGGACTCCCGGTGCTTGCCTTAGATATCCGTGGAAACCATGATTTGATTTCCGATGGAGAAGGCGGATTTTTATTTGAAGAGGGAAATGCATCCGATTATGTAAAAGGTCTTTCCTTTTTCTTAGATTACCCGGAAGAGGCAAAACGGATGGGTGAATGGAACAAAAAAGAGTGCAGGATTTTTTCAATTGATTTAGTGGAAGAAAAAATGCGGAGAATTTATGCAGAGGCAGAAAGCGGGGAATCGAAATGAAACTTTTGACGGTGTCCATAGCCGCCTATCATGTGGAAGATTATCTTCGTGAAACATTGGACAGTTTTTTGATTCCGGAAGTTACGAATCAGTTAGAAGTGCTGATTGTAAATGATGGTTCCGGTGAAGGGGTAAACGAAATTGCCCGTGAATATGAGGCTAATTATCCGGATGTATTCCGTTTGATTGATAAAGAAAAATGGTGGTCATGGTTCGACGGTAAACCGCGGAATTGAAGAGGCAAAGCAGGCAAATATTTTAAGACTGTTGACGGGGATGATTATGTGTCTGCGGAAGGTTTAAAAGAGCTGCTTTCATATCTTCAGACGGCAGAGGCCGATTTGGTGGTGAATGACTACCATAGTTTTAACGATGCTTCCGGTGAAATGGTGAGTGAGATGCACCATGAATTTCCGGGAAAAGAGTATCGGAAAACGTATCCATTTGAAGAAGTCTGCGGCAAAGTTTACATTAATATGCATGCCGCCACTTACCGCACGGAATTGCTGAAAAATATGGGAAGACGTCTGGATGAACATTGTTTTTATGTGGATGCCGAGTATAATTTGTATCCGATTCCGTTTGTGAAAACAATTGCGTTTTTGGAAAAACAGGTGTACTGTTACAGACTTGGGATGGAGACGCAGAGTATGAACATCCGAAATATGCAGAAAAACTCCGCACACCATGAGATGGTGCTGACACATTTGCTAGAATTTTATAAGGAAGAAGCAGAGCGTCTGACGCCGGAGAAAAAAGCTTATGTGGCGGAAGGTGTAGCGAAAATATTGACAAGCCAGTATAAAATTTATTTGAGTTATCCGGCAGAGGCGGTCCACAAAAATCAAATTGTGGCTTGGGATAAACGAATTAAAAAAGAATTTCCGGATATTTATCACAGTGTGACAAACCGTGCCGTGAAAATGCTTTGCGGCATAGTGGGTATGGATTGTATCGTTTGGCGTCGTATTTATGCCGGAAGGCATACGGATGCGACTAGAGAATGGAGGTAGTGTATGTCATTATTTGTTGCCAGAATAAAGGGCTTTGTCCGATTCAAAGATTTGATGGGACAGCTTGTGAGCGGGATTTGAAATTGAAGTACCGCCGCAGTGTGCTGGGCTATTTGTGGAGGGTATTAAACCCGTTGTTTATTATGATTATCATGGCGATTGTATTTTCAAAAATGTTTACGAGAGCCAGTATTACGAACTTTCCGGTATATTTGATGAGTGGCGGGTTATGTTTAACTTTATGAATCTGTCCACGAAATCGGCGATTCAGTCGATTAACGGAAGCGCATCGCTTCTCAAAAAACATATGTACCGAAATATGTTTTTACCGTTTCAAAAATTATCAGTGGTTTGATTGACTGTGTATTTTCAATGGGAGCGCTTTTGATTGTTATGTTATTTACCGGGGAGAATTTACGTGGCGGCTTTTACTGTTCCCGCTTGTGCTCGCACAGAACTTTGTATTTACGATGGGGCTGGGACTTTTCTTAGCGGCAACCAATGTATTTTTCAGGATATCCAGTATATTTACAATGCCATTACAACGGCATGGCTTTATTTGACACCGATGTTTTATCCGATTGAGGCACTGCCACAGAATCTTCAGTACATTGTATCGCATCTGAATCCGATGTACTCCTATGTTTCACAGTTTCGTATGCTGACGCCGCCGGGATTTGTGCCGGTTGGAATCAGTATTATGTGGCTCATTATAATTGGAATTGTGTCAGCATTTCTGATGCTCATCATCGGACTGTGGGTATTTGTAAAGACGCAGGACAAATTTATTTTGTATATTTAAGGAGGAGAATGGCGTGAATGATATTGCAATCGATGTAAAAGATGTGACGATACGGTTTAATCTGGCATCGGAAAAAATCGATAATCTAAAAGAATATTTTGTAAAATTAATCAAACATGAACTTCTCTTTCAGGAGTTTCTTGCCGTCCGGGATGCTTCTTTTACAATCCGTAAAGGAGAGGCGTGGGCGCTTGTGGGAAGCAATGGTTCCGGCAAGTCAACACTTTTGAAGGCAATCAGCGGAATTTTGAAACCGTACAAAGGGGAGATTGTTGTAAATGGAACGATTTCTCCACTATTGGAGCTTGGTGCCGGATTTGACATGAATTTGACAGCAAGGGAAAATATTTTTTTTGAATGGTACGGTGCTTGGACATTCTAAGAAATATATGCAGGAGCATTTTGATGAAATTGTGGAGTTTTCAGAACTTCATAAGTTTTTGGATTCGCCGGTGAAAAACTTTTCTTCCGGTATGCGTGCAAGGCTTGGTTTCTCGATTGCTACGATTGTACGTCCGGATATTTTGATTGTAGATGAGATTCTGGCGGTCGGCGACTATTCGTTCCAAAGAGAAGTGTTTGAAACGAATGGATGAAATGATGGGTGGCGGAACAACACTTTTGTTCGTGTCACATTCGATTGACCAGGTGCGTAAACTCTGTGACCATGCGGTGTGGATTAATAAGGGACAGATTATGCAGATTGGTGAGGTTAATGAAGTGTGCGATGCCTATATGGCAACTCAGAAGAAATAGAGGATAAAAATGATATTACAGAATTTAGTTTTTCCAAAAAGAAGATATATGCAATGAGCCGGAACTTTATTTCCATGGCACAACAGACGGTAAGATACCGGCTGGAAATGAAGTGGATTTGTTTACTTATTTTAACAGTTTTTCGGCGTATAAATGGAAAATGTATACGAAAATAAAAGAGGTTCGATTCCGTCTGCGCTGTAAAGGGAAGCCGCATGGTTCGACTGTGGGATGCCGGAGTTACGGATGGAACAATGGCATTGACTGAAAATTTTACCAGTGAGAGACATAGGCAGGCCGATCCGGATGAGGTTTCTCTTTCCTTTTCTCTGGCAGACGTAGAGGGAATTGTTTACGCAACGGTTGGGGCAGACAGTGATACGGAGATTCTCGGTGGATGTTTTGAGACAGTTTTGAACCCATTCAGTTAGCGAAAATAGCGATTGGAATTTGTACTTTCCGGCGCGAAGAATTTGTGAAAAAACGCTGGAAACTTTGAAGCGTGAAACGATGGAAAATCCGGATTCACCGCTTTATCAAAATGTGTATGTGTATGTGTCGGATAACGGACAGACGCTTCCTTACGAAGAGTTGTCAAACGACAGAATTTTTTGTGATGCCAAATCGAAACACTGGCGGCTCCGGCGGTTTTGGACGCTTTGCATGAAAGAAGCATATGAGGACAGGGAAAAGTATGGCTTTACACATATTTTATTGATGGATGATGATATTGTCTTTGGAACCGGAGTCACTTTTCAGAACATATACACTTCTTAACTTCTTAAAAGAAGAGAGGAAAGGGGCTATGCTCGGCGGAGGACTTTTGCGTCTTGATATCCCTTACATTCAGCATGCAAATGGTGAACTCTGGCAGGGACGGTCGCATTGGTTTTACTAAGCGTGGCTATGATTTGCGGAGAATGACAGATGTTGTCCGCAATGAATATAATCTCCCGATGGACTATAATGGTGGTGGTACTGCTTTGCGTGCCGTTAGCAGAACAATTTCGTGGTTTTCCGCTTCCGATTTTTTATTCATGGCGACGATATTGAATATGGTCTGCGTTTCGATGGAAATATTATGACAATGAACGGAATTGGTGTGTGGCATGATGCGTTCGATAATAGAAAGGCATCTTCCATGGAATATTACGATATGAGAAACACATTGATTGCCTGTGCCATCCATCATCGGGGTATTCTCGTCTGCACATGATAAAACGTGTTGCGAGACATCTTATTGGACAAATGCTTCATCTTCGCGTGAAAGATCAGGAATTGACGATGAAGGGCGTCGAAGATTTCTGTAAGGGAACGGAATTTTTGAAGGAATTAGACCCGACAAAACTTCATCCGGAAATCATGAAAATGGGTTATGCCATGCAGGATGTTTCCGATGATTTACAAAAATTTGGCGTTGATGTGGAAAAGACAAAGCCGCGACCTTCGCATTTATATGAGGACGGTGGTTTTGCGAAGAAACATTTGCTGTCTGTGAACGGATGGCTCCTTCCGGCGAAAAAAGAGACAGCGGTGCTTCCTATGGGCGTGCATCCGGACGCTTTGTACCGCAGAAAAACAGCTCTTTTATACGACCCGGACACAAGCCGCGGGTTTTATGTCGAACGGAAAGCAAAAGATTTCTTTGTAACCATTGGCAGATGTTTCAAAATGGGTCGGCTTGCCGGCAAGTATAAAAAGACCGTGAAGGATTATCAGAAAAATGGTGCGGAATTGATTTCGTATGATTTTTGGAAAAGGTATTGATGGCGGGGGTATTCATAATTTATATAAAGGAGAATGAATCGTGAGAAAACGAATTATATACTCGATGCAGTTTTTTAATACTGACAGCAGGTTGTATCGAGGTTAATTAAAAATGTTGTCAGGGCTGCATCGTCAAAATAAAATATATAATTTTGAAAGGAATGTAGTTTCGTTATGAATGAATATGTAAAAAATTTAAATCGAATTGAATTTGTTGTAACAATGGCATGCACCGGAAAATGTAAACACTGTTCAGAAGGGGAACATACAAATTGCAGAGGGCATATAGACACAGCACTTGCCGTAAAATCAATTCGTGAAATATGTGGACAATATAAAATTGAATCTTTGATGACATTTGGTGGAGAACCACTTATTTATCCGGAAGTTGTCTGTGCGATTCATAAAATGGCAACGGAGATGGGAATTAAAAAAGGGAATTAATCACAAATGGTTATTTTTCAAGAAAGAAAGAGCGGATAAAAGAAGTTGTTAAGAGTCTGGAAGAAAGTGGTGTTGAGAGCCTGCTTTTATCAGTTGATGCTTTTCATCAGGAAACAATACCCATTGACCCAGTAAAGTATTTTTGCTAAGTGCGTTTCAAATTCAAAGATACACATTGAGTTAGGTCCTGCATGGCTTGTTAGCAAAGGAGATGACAATCCGTATAATCTCAGGACAAAAGAAGTATTAAAAGAGTTTGAGGATTTAAAAATTCCCATTGGGGCAGGAAATGTCATTTTTCCGAGTGGAAATGCGTTAAAATATCTTGGGGAGTATTTTGATGAGGAACTTTCGTATTCTTCGCCCTATGATGAAGACCCATATGATATAAGGGCAATTAGCTTTTCGCCGGATGGAAGTATTTTAAATGGAAATATTCATAGTAAAAAAAGATACTGGATATTTTAGAAGAATATCAGCCATAAAGTTAAGTCTTTAAATTGCAAAAAAAGTCGAAAAAAGCAGGTTTGTGCATTTGAGTGCACAAACTTGCTTTTTTTGAAGTTTGTGCTATTGTCTTATTTACAAGGAGGTGTAATGGATGATAGATACACATGTACTAAAAAAAAAGAGAACTTTATTTGAAAAAAATTATTGCATTTCAAGATACCGAACCTGTAAAAGTTGTCACTGGTATCCGCAGTGTGGAAAATCAAGTCTGCTTAAGCTCATGACTCTTCATTTGAAAGAAAATGGTGTATCAGAGGAACAGATTCTTGAGATGAATTTTGAGTCCTATGCTTTTAAGGATATGAATAGTGATGATTTTTATAAATATGTAAAGGCACGCATAATTGAAGAAAAAGAGAATGTATCTCTTTTTTGATGAGGTTCAGCGTGTCCCCTAATTGGGAAGATGCAATCAATTTTTTTCGAGTTGATTTTAACTGCGATATCTATGTGACAGGTTCAAATGCGTATATGCTATCTTCCGAATATGCCACATACTTATCAGGCAGATGTGTAGAAATAAAGATGCTGCCATTGTCTTTTTCGGAGTTTTTGACTTTTTATGATTTTGAAATTAAAGAAACAAAGAGTGCATTAGGCGGCACTCGAAAACAAGTATTTGATTCTAATGGAGAACATTATGAAATTCGTGAAGTTTTTGATGCTTATGTGCGCTTTGGGGGGATGCCGGTATTGCAGATGTTGGACTTGACCAAGAAAAAAAAGCACTTATATTACTTGAAGGAATTTACTCAACGGTTATTATGAGAGATATCTTAGAACGTGAAAATTTGAGGGGCAAAAGCGTATTACAGACCCCATTCTCTTAAAAAAGATTATTACATTTCTTGCCGATAATATTGGCAAAGCAATATATCCGTGTCCTCAATAGGTAATACTCTTGTAAAATGAAGGATTACTTGAGGATGGCAAACGGAAAGGAACACCAAGTACACATACGGTACAGTCATATGTAGATGCCTTTGCCGGAAGCGTATTTCTTTTATGATATTAAAAGATTTGATATTAA
>VOFD01002272.1_pt1 | contig 21935 bp, 32 predicted proteins | sample 5384101 | NCBI WGS metagenome assembly VOFD01 (sample SAMN12384723, study PRJNA508395) | human gut metagenome | isolation source: healthy gut C | host: Homo sapiens
GTTCAATTTGTAATTCATTTGTTTATTTGTCTTTTTTCATTTGCATCTTGTTCAATTTGTTCGCATAACCATCAGTAAAAATGGTGTTCGTCCATTTTACGGTTTCGGGATTGCTAATAGTCGGTTGTAAATGTGGGGCAACTTGATGCCAAACATATTTTCAAATATGTACACAAGTTCTTTTATATCGCAGTGTCCTCCATTGATACATCTACTGACGTGTAATCCATAAATGATTTCTACCAGATCGATTGATTTACCAGACCATCGCATTTTAACGGCTTTATGGCCCAGTGAAGGTAGTATAGGATTATTTGTGCCAGATGTATAAGTTAACACGAGTTCTTTCTTCATTTTTTAGTAGATTAAGTAATAATTCAGCCTCTTTGTGTGGAACTTCATGAAATTTAGTTGCCATTTGCAATCTGATCCGTGTTTGACGTAATGTGCGGAGTCGTTCCACAGTGTTTTTTCTCTTAAATAGTAATTAGTCGATAATTTGTTGAATGAATTTATCAGCTGTTCTTGATTTTGCATTACAAGCAAATTCAAAATTTTTTGAGAGAAAGTCTGTGATCTTTTTCATGGGGAGGCTGTAGGTTTAAGGTCTATAAATACAATATTTTATTGTATTAAAATTATGAAATAAAATATTAAATTGATGTATTTTTTGAAAAAAACTTGATGTAGATTGGGGGAAATATGCTTAAAAGTGGTGCACCCTGATCAATGACAATACAGACATTCAATTCTTTTGAATGTCTGTATGGAAATGTTTCGAATCTATCAGTCAGTATAGGTAATGCTGGTAATTTGATGCGATGATTAAAAAGTGAGTAGGGTATTGCGATAAATTAGATGTTAGGCTCTTTAAAAAGAGATGGTAATTCTATGCGATTGTGCCCTACAGAAGGATGGCTACGTAGTAAACAAAAAAAGAGATTGTGATTATTATCACAATCTCTCGGCTTGAAGTGACACCGACAGGATTCAAACCTGTGACCTTCTGATCCGTAGTCAGATGCTCTATTCAGCTAAGCTACGGTGCCTTTCGTTTTGCGAGTGCAAATATAAGTCGAAAAATATTTCTGGCAAATATATTCTCGATTTTTTTTTTGAGTTTTTTGCTCGTGACCGAGCAGGTGATTCCTTAAGTAATTGTCCTAAAGTTAGATCTCGTTTTGGGATAAGAGGTGACTTTTTTAGGCAATTTTATGAAATTGAAATTGATTCTACTTTGAATCAGTTTTCTACGTGTGATCCTATAATTTGCCTGTACAATCAAACCTATTTTTTTCTCTTGTTTTTGCTTGGATGAAGCTGGTTGGTCTAACAATTCTGCCAATTTGTTATATAGGTCATGTCCCATGAGATTGCGAGCAACGATGGTGCCGTCTGGACCAATCAGTACATTGGAAGGGATGGAGCGGACTCCGTAAGCCTCTGCTGCACTACACTCCCAAAAACGGAGTTCGCTAACATGTTTCCATGTGAGATCTAAGTTGACAATTCCCTTTTTTCCATGCATCAACATCTTTTATCGAAACGAAAATGTCAAATCCTTTTAGTTAAATTTTTATAGGCTGCGACCATGTAAGGGGCTTCTGCACGGCAAGGACCACACCAAGAGGCCCAAAGTCCAAAAAGTACGTATTTATCCGGCCCGATTAAAAGGAAAGAGCCAGAGGATTGCCTTGTTGGTCGGGTAGGGTGATGTCTGTGAAATGTTGTCCGACAGCTGTCTTTTTTTTGTGCATCGGCCATGCTGGCAACCAGTTGCAGATAAACCGATTGTTGAATTGGCTCGTCAAAAGCGGCCACAGCTGCGTACAATTCTTCATAGCTCATGTAGTATGAGAGTTCCCGATAGAGAATGTAGGCTGCAACGACGCTGTTGGTATGTCCTTTGACGAACTCCCTCCGTTGTCTGTTGACTAAATTTTCAAGAGAGTCACGGCCGGATGCTGTGGCCAATGCTGCAGAATCTGCGTAAATAACCTTTTTCGCTGAGTCGATTTCCGTTAAATAAGGCGCGATACAAAGGATTCTGAGGTTGAACCGAGTACATTGATAGCTTCTGGGTCGTTTGCTGAACCATGGATCGTAATAGGGGGAAAAAACGCAACAGTGGGCCGGATTCAGTTTCAATAGCTGCAAAAATAGGGAGCGCTTGGTTGCCTTTGAAAGAGAAAGTTCCGTTGTTCGCCTCGGTAGAGTCGATCCGTTGAGGCATTTTACCTTCAAAAACGGTTAAATAAACTTTACCGCTGAGAGACCGGCAATTTCTCCGGAAATGGTGTAGCCCTTTTTGTTGTGTTTGCGATTGACCGCAAGCCACTATGAAAATGGCTACTAATCCTGTGAATAACAATTTGATTTTCATGGTAAATGTGGTGTCAGTGTTTGATTTCGTGTGATTAATGAAAATTGATATTTGAATAGTTATTTTCAAATATCTTTTTCTTGTAAACGACTGTGTTGTGAGGTTTATTTTGTTGGAAGTAAAGAGTTTATTTGTCACCCCTTGACCCGACTGGGATTTGAGGCAATAAATTCAGCCCAGCTTTTTGAACCGGATCGGCCCCCTCCGAGTGCCTTTTTAGAGGGAAGTGTCGATACTGGCGATAACAGAACATTGGAAATGGTGGCAGACGGCCACCGCCAAACCATCTGTCGCATCAAGGCGTTTGGGCAATTCGTCGAGTTTGAGCATGTTTTTGAGTATGGCTGCTACTTGCTCTTTGGAAGCTCCTCCTGGCCTGTAATGGCCTGTTTGATGCGACGGGAGCATATTCCGCAACCGGGCAGCCTTTGCTCAATGCGGCTGCAATGGAGACGCCTTGTGCCCGACCCAGTTTCAGCATGCTTTGGACGTTCTGACCGAAAAAGGGGGATTCGAGTGCCACTTCGTCCGGGCGGTACTCGTCAATGAGTGCGCAAACCCGGTCAAAAAATATGCCGCAGTTTGGCATATGGATCCGAGATGCGGTGCAGATCGATGATTCCCAGCACAACACAGTGCATGGTTTTGCCGCATACCTCAATGATACCGTATCCGGTCACGTTGGTGCCCGGGTCTATACCCAGAATTGTTTTAGACTTTTAGTTGGCATGGGTAAATAAATAACCGCCGCCGATTATCTCGGCGACGGCAATATACATATTAGCATGTTGAATGGACTTTGTATTAAGAGCATTCACGTATGCATTGACTTAAATTTACACAGAGATCACGAATCCTTGTCGCCTATAGTTCGTTTGGGGGATTGTTTCTGTCAATTCAAGGTTGGTTCTGTTCAGTTTACTCTTTTTTCAGCAAGTTTAGCTTCCAGTTGAGCGATCTTTTTTCTCGAGTTGGCGAACCTGATTGTTCATGTCAGGAAGTTTGCGGAACATGGCATGTGAACGGTGGAATTTGATACCTGGCATAACCGGACTGCCCATATAACCTCCCCGGTTCGGTTACGTCGTTAGAGATACCCGACTGGGATGCAATCTGGACTTTGTCTGCAATGTGCAGATGGCCTGCAATGCCCACCTGTCCGCCGAACATACAGTGGTCTCCGATGTGAGTCGAGCCGGCCACACCGAACTGGGCTGCAGCTACGGTGTTTTGCCGATCACCACATTATGTCCGACCTGAATCAGGTTGTCGAGTTTGGTGCCGACCCCGATGCGGGTTGAATCCATCGTAGCCCGGTCGATACAGGTGTTGGCGCCGATTTCGACATTATCTTCGATGACTACATTTCCCAGTTGAGGAATTTTGCTGTATTCACCTTTTTTCATTGGGTGCGAAACCGAAACCGTCGCTCCGATGACAGAGCCTGCATGAATGGTGACATGATTCCCCAGTACACACTCTTCGTAGATTTTGACGCCATAATAGAGCGTAACGTTGTCGCCAAGGGTCACGTTATCTCCGATGCACACCTGTGGATATATTTTGACATTTTTGCCAATCTTGACATTCTTACCGATAACGGCGAACTCTCCGACATAGGCATCATCTCCAAGTGTGGCAGAGGCGTCGATAGCCGCTTTGTCACTGATTCCCTGTTTCTGGGGTTTGCTGGCGGCATAAAGTTCGAGCAATTTGGCGAAGCAGCTGTATGCGTCATCGACCTTGATCATCGTAGCCGGAACTGCTGCGGTAGGTTCGAACGTTTTTGTTCACGATCACGATTGACGAGCGGGTTTGATAGATATAATGCTCGTATTTGGGGTTGGCGAGGAAAGAGAGTGCGCCTGGTGCTCCCTCTTCGATTTTAGCCAGCGTAGAGACGGTCGCCTGAGGATCGCCTACGATTTCGCCGCCCAAAAAACCGGCGATGATTTCAGCTGTGAACTTCATATCGTTGTTTTAGTGTTGTTCGGTTTGTCCGACAGAGACCGATTCCGACTCTGAAGGAGATTACAGATAATCTTTAATATTGATATTTCTGGGCATCAGTGGAGTAGGGTCCCCACCGAAGTTAAGCAACTCGCGGATAACGCTTGACGAAATCGCCACATATTTGGCTGGGGTAAACAGCAGTACCGTTTGCACTTCGGGGAAGAGCGTCTGGTTTACCTGGGCAATATTACGTTCGTATTCGAAATCCACATTGTTACGCAGTCCTCGCAGGATAAAGCGTATGCCCAGTTCACGACAAAAGGCTCCGGTCAGTTCGGTGTAGGTGCGTACTTCGATGCGGTGATCGTCCTGATAGAGGTCACGGATCAGACGTACACGGTTTTCTGCACTGAGCAGAGAGCGTTTTTCCGTATTGACCCCAACGGCAATCACAATGTGGTCGAACAATTCAAGGGCCTGATCGACTACCACTTTGTGTCCGAGCGTAAATGGGTCGAATGAACCGGGAAATAGGGCTTTACGTTCCATGTAGATGCTGTTAGATGATCTTCTGGAAAAGCTTGCGCAAGCTTACTTCGTTGTTGACCAGTGCCGGCAACTCATCGATCGCTACGCGATGTTTGTTCCATCGAGTCACGGTGGCGTACTGTGACTGTACGGTCCTCACGAGTTTGGTAATCGACGGTGATGCAGAGCGGTGTTCCGATTGCATCCTGACGACGGTAACGTTTACCGATACTGTCTTTTTCGTCGTATTGGATGTTGTGGTCGAACTTGAGCAGGTTTTTAATTTCATGGGCCAGTTCAGGCAGGCCATCCTTTTTCACCAGCGGAAGAATAGCGGCCTTTACAGGAGCCAATGCAGCCGGAATGCTCAACACGGTACGTGTCTCGCCATTTTCCAGCTGTTCCTCTTTGTAGGCGCCAGAAAGAACCTGCAACACCATACGGTCTACGCCGATCGAAGTCTCGATGACATACGGCACGTAGCTTTCGCCGGTTTCGGTGTCGTAATATTGAATCTTTTTACCTGAATATTTCTGGTGTTGACTCAAGTCGTAATCGGTGCGGGAGTGGATACCTTCCACCTCTTTGAAGCCGAATGGGAATTCAAATTCGACATCGGTTGCAGCGTTGGCGTAGTGAGCCAGTTTTTCGTGATCGTGGAAGCGGTAGCGTTCGTCACCGAATCCGAGTGCACGGTGCCATTTCATGCGGGTTTGGCGCCAGTGGTCGAACCATTTGAGCTCTTCACCCGGACGAACGAAGAATTGCATCTCCATCTGTTCGAATTCGCGCATACGGAAAATAAACTGACGGGCCACAATCTCATTACGGAATGCCTTACCGATTTGGGCGATACCGAATGGAAGTTTCATTCGACCAGTCTTCTGTACATTGAGGAAGTTTACGAAAATTCCCTGTGCAGTTTCAGGACGCAGATAGATTTTGTTGGCACCTTCAGCTACCGAACCGATTTTGGTCTCAAACATCAGGTTGAACTGACGTACTTCAGTCCAGTTGCGGGTGCCTGAGATCGGACATACAATTCCTGCATCCAAAATAATCTGACGCAACTCTTCGAGGTCATTGTCGTTAAGTGCTTTGACCATCCGATCGTGGATTTCGTCACGTTTGGCTTTGTGCTCTTGTACGCGAGGGCTTGTTTCGCGGAATTTCTGTTCGTCGAAACTTTCTCCGAAACGTTTGCGGGCCTTTTCAACCTCTTTTTCGATCCTGTTTGGCGATAAACTCTTCGATCAATACGTCTGCACGGTAACGTTTTTGAATCACGGTTATCGATCAGCGGATCGTTAAAAGCACTGACGTGACCTGACGCCTCCCAAGTTTTGGGATGCATGAAGATGGCCGCATCAATACCGACAATATTCTCATTGAGGTTTGGTCATCGCATCCCACCAATATTTCTTGATATTGTTTTTCAACTCAACGCCCATCTGTCCGTAATCGTAAACAGCGCTCAAACCGTCATAAATTTCACTTGACGGGAAGATAAATCCGTACTCTTTACAGTGTGCGATCAGTTTTTGAAAAGTTCATCTTGTGTCATATCCTTGTTGTTATTGATTATTCGTATTACAGTTTTGTGCTTGTTAGACGGCGAAAAATAGTAAAAACTCTCGTTTATTCTATATCATTTGCCCCTTTTATTGCATCTGCCGGTGTTAAACGGGTTGTGACGAACGGTATACCTTGGTCGTCTTCTTCGATCAGAAAGAGTTGGGCTCGTTCATCGGGCCATTCATTCGGCTGGTGAAGCGTGAGCATCAGTTGCCCGTTTAAAGTGCGGAATAACATGCCGTGTCCACCGTTACGGGCAAAAAAGTGGTTTTGAACGGTGCTCCCCAGGGGCCTTTATATCTCCGTTGCGGGAGCGTGCCATGCCTAAAGCATAGCCCTCTTTCTCCGAACGAAGACCACAACATGAACAACTCTCCACGTTTGTTCCGGAAACATGGGGCCGTCCGTAACGAATTTTTGAGGAGCATAGGGTTTGACCCAGGGCGCTGACGAGGCACTAAATAATGAAACGGGGTTTTCCAGCAGGGGCTTTTAGATCCTTTGTAACGGTAAAGCCTCGACTGTGCCGTCTCCGATCTGTGTCCATTCGTGGCAAAATACCATCCAGGGATTGCCTTGCCGATCTATGTAAAGGGTACCATCCAGTGCGCCCCATTCTTGTGGAGTGATGCGGCCTATGGCATGTTCTGTAAATGGGCCGTTGGGCTGATCAGCAACCAGGATGGTTGTACCGCGAAGATTGGCTGTTGTGTCAAAAAGGTGGCAAACAGATAGTATTTGCCTTGATAGACGTGGCATTCCGGGGCCCAATAGTTTTCGATCCCCAGAAGCCTTTTGTAGGGGCGAAAAAATGGCATAGGGACCTTGCCACGAAACGAGGTCTTTGCTGGTGTATAGATCGAATCCTGCAGAACCTGTTTTTTGTGTTGACGAGGTGGTCCCAAACAGGTAATAGGTTTGGTTGAGGGTATCGGTTAAAATAAAGGGATCACGGATCCAAATTTCCGACAATGCATGGGTTTTGATGCTGTCTGATGCGGCCTGTTGAGCGTATGCGCAGGGGGCGACAGTCAACACCAAGAGTAATAAGCAAAATCGGAGTTTACCCCATTTGAGAGAAGTTCAATAACCAAATCGAACAAATATAGCGTTTTTTTTACAGAACTGACAGATGAACTTCCGTGGATGGCTGAAATAGAGTCGATAAGGACTAAAATCTTATCCGATAGCTTGCTTTAATAGCGTATCGGAAGAGTAGGTGAGTTAGGGATGAGTAAATAGTCCAAATTTTATATATGCATTAAAGGAGATTTCTTAATATGTGGTTGGATAGGTTTTTATGAATGTCAATTAGGGCGTTGCTGATAGATGATCTTGTTTTGGAAAGAGCGACAATAATCATCCTTTTGCAGTATGGGTGATGAAACCTATTGATATTTTCGTACTTTTGTGATCTATCTTTTAAGGCGAATGGGACGGATTTTAGCAATTGATTATGGACGAAAGAGGACTGGACTTGCGGTCACAGATCCGTTGCAGTTGATAGCCGGAGCGCTGGATACGATTCCGACTCATACGCTGATGGATTTTTTACGCAAGTATTTGCCTGAAAACGGGGTAGAGACAGTTGTTGTCGGTTTGCCCCGACAAATGGATGGCTCCTTTTCGGAATCTTACACCTATATTCGACCGTTCGTCGGGAAGATAAAGGACTGGTCGATCGAGTCAGTGCTGCGATTATATTGCAGGGCTATCTCGATAGCCGCCATTAAGACATTTTTTGTGTTTCAGCTTTTTTGTGAAGTGTAGTGCTCACACTCGTGTTCAGGCTGGAGCTTATGAATGTGTCGATACGGATGGAAGTGATATGAGGCAGGATGAAGCCTGCCACCATGCGTGTAATGTGTAATTAGAGATTAAAATTAATAGATATGTTTTTGCCGATTTATATTTATGGATCAACGGTATTGCGTAAGACAGCTGTTGATATCACGCCTGATTATCCCGATTTGAAGAAGTTTATTGCAGATCTTTGGGAGACGATGTATGAGGCAGATGGAGTCGGTTTGGCGGCTCCACAGGTTGGAAAAAAAGTATTCGGATTTTTGTGGTGGATGCTACGCCGTGGGCTGAAGATGAGCCTCAATTAGCCGATTTTAAAAAGACATTTATCAATGCCCACATCTATGAACGTTTTGGTGACGAGTGGCGGTTCAACGAGGGGTGTTTGAGTTTGCCCGGTATTCATGAAGATGTGATGCGTCCTGCCGGTATCAAAATTCGGTATATGGATGAGAATTTTGTCGAACACGACGAAGAGTTTACCGGATATGCTGCACGGGTTATTCAGCATGAATATGACCATTTAGATGGCAAACTTTTGTCGATCACCTTACACCGTTGCGTCGCACCTTGTTGAAAGGAAAATTGACTGCTTTAACCAAAGGAAATGTTAAGGTCGCTTATAAATGTAAGTTGGTGAAAAAATAGCTTTGATTGGTCAAGTCTGCTGCCTTTATTCGACGCTGTGGAAAAGAAGTGGAGAAAAGTGTAAGTATGGATTTTGACGTTAACTGATTTATCGCTTATTAGGATATTAAAAGACGCTGGAGATAAACCTCCGGCGTCTTTTTTTTTTAATGCACGTTTCTGGGAATGTCAATTAATTGATTTACATTTTTATTCTCTCTTCTACTGGTGCGCATGATTGACAGTTCTCCTGGAGTGCCTTGTTGAAGCTTGGACTTACTATCTGGAAGGGCGGCTATTTATAATTAGAGAGCTGCAGGAGTCAGGGAAGAGGAGCGATTCAGGAATGGGATTGTGAATCTGTATCGTATGGGTATAAAAAAAGAGGGAACCTCACGGTTGCCTCCTTCCCTTGGGGACTTTCACCCCTAAACTACTAACCCAAACTTAAATAAATGAAGAAACCTTTGCATGCCTGCTCCCAAAATGGGAACAACATCTGTTCTTTTTGCAGCAATGACATTTCTTTTACTTGAACATTTCCAAAATCTGTGCCATTTTATCGTATCGCTATGTCGGTAGTTTTATCGTAATGATATGTTTTGAACCATGTTTTATGATTTATCAATGCGAATCCCGTGCCGAAAATGAAAAAAACGTTCGAAAAGCTCTTTTTCTCGAACGTTTTTTGTATGGGTTGAATCTATATTTTCAGAAGTACGGGAGGGTAGGTACGACTAATTCACTTTTTCAGTAAAAAGGGCAATACTGTGGATGACACAAGAATAGATCAGATGATTTGATCATTCATCTGATCGAATGGTTGATCCAATTAGACAAAAATGATCAGAAGCAGGGCTACCGTAAAACCAGTGACGAATCCTGCTGCTACTTGTGCGAGGTTATGGCTGCCGAACCAGAGGCGGGCACTTCCGAGAAGTCCGGTCAACAGAATGAAGATCAGCAAAGAGGGTACAGTTGTCCCAAACCAGCCGTTTGTAACGCACACAGCAGAGCGAGTAATCCGCCCATCGAGATCATGTGGAGGCTGATTTTCCAGAAAGGCGTAACGATCAAGCCGATCAACGCACAGCCAATGGCAGCGACCAGGAAGCGTCGGATCAGAAAGGCGGTCATGACATCCGCATCATCAGACAGCTGATATATCCCAGCAGTACGATTAACATGGGGATCAATCGTTGCCGAGGCTCAATGAGCCGCAAATCCGGGATCAGATGGAACATACGGAGCATGCCGATACAGAAGGCCGGGATCCCCACGTGTTGAGAGCCAGGACAGCTAAGAAAAACCACTTGATATTTATGGGCATTGATGCCATCAAAGGTATTGCCAAATAGCAAGATGATTCCTGCCCACATGGGAATAGTCAGCGGATGCAAAATCATGGATATGCATCGGCTGAGCCGGTTTAATGTCTGTTCGGTTGGGGTGGTGGGTGGCGTATCGGTTTGGGGTATAGCTTGTATTTGTTCCATATGTTCTTATCAAATCTGTTTCCGCAGACGGCCACCGGAATACCCAACATCTCACGATATTTGGCTACTGTACGGCGAGCGATATGATAGCCCTTTTCGTTTAAAATATCCATTAATACCTCGTCGGTCAAAGGTTTGCGTTTATCCTCTTTATCGATGCATTCGCTCAGAATTTTTTGATTTCATAAGAGGACACCTCTTCACCACTGTCGGTCTGCATCGCTTCGGAAAAGAGCTGTTTAAGCGGAATGATTCCGAATTGAGTTTGTACATATTTGCTGTTCACACACGTGATATGGTTGAAACGTCCAGGTTGGTCTTGTCTGCAATGTCTTTGAGGATCATCGGTCGGAGTTTGGACTGATCTCCTTCGATGAAATACTCGCGCTGATAATCCAGAATTGCCTGCATGGTCCGCATCAACGTGTCGTGACGCTGTTTGATGGCGGAAATGAACCATTTGGCGGAGTCCAGTTTGTTTTTACGAACTGAATCGTTTCGCGATCGGAGCTGCTGGTCGGTTTGCCATCTTTGGTCATCATGTTACGGATCATCTCCACATAGCGACGATTGACCTTCAGATCGGGGACATTGGCTCCGTTCAGACTCAACTCGAAAATACCGTCATGGTAATCGAGAATGAAATCCGGAGTGATATAGGGTTGCATCTCATTTCGTCCTCCGTTGTACAGATTGCCTGGTTTGGGCGAGAGACGAACAATCTCTTCGATTGCATCACGAAAAGTGTCTTCACTGACTCCGAGACGGGAGATCAATTTTTCGTAATGTTTTTTTCGTGAATTCATCGAAATAGTCGGTCAGAATTTTTTGTGGCCAGCTGTTGAGCTGGAGTATGGTCACTTTGAGACTGGAGTTGGAGCAACAGGCACTCTTGCAAATTGCGTGCGCCGACACCGGCCGGCTCCAATTCATGAATCACTTTGAGCATTTTCTCCAGTTCGTGCTCATCGGTTTCAATTCCCAGACTAAAAGGCAATGTCATCGGCAATCGAACGCAGGTCTCGACGCAAATACCCATCGTCATCGATGCTTCCGATCAGGTATTTGGCTAAAGTCTCATCGTGTTCGTTGAGGTGCTTGAATCCAAGTTGTTGGATCAGACTCTCATGGAATGTCGCCCCTTCCGAAAGGTAGATAGGACGTTTCTCATCGTCTTTGGAGAAGTTGTTGACCCGATATTTGTAACTGGGGGTATCGTCCTCGGCAAAATACTCTTCCACAGAGACCTCTTTGGCCTCTTGCTCCTCTTCCGGGCTTTCCTCCTCTTCTAAGACAGGGTTTTCTTCAATTTCCTGTTTGATACGCTGCTCCAGTTGTAAGGTGGGAAGCTCCAGTAGTTTAATCATTTGAATCTGTTGCGGAGAGAGTTTCTGCAACATCTTTTGGACTTGCCTTTGGGATATGGCTGACATAGGTTAGTGTTTTACGGGACAGTGGATCCTACAACGATTGCTAAACAAAGGTAGTAAATCTATTCGATAAAAAATCCCACTGTTACCAGTGGGCTCGCAAGAATTGTACCAGTGTTTAGAAATCGGCATTCTTCGGTGTTCTCGGGAAGGGGATTACGTCCCGGATGTTGCTCATGCCTGTGACAAACAACAACAGACGTTCGAAGCCCAAACCGAAACCACTGTGCGGAGCACTGCCCCAACGGCGAGTATCCAAATACCACCAAATATCTTTTCTGGGATATTGAGTTCCGCCACACGTTTAGACAGTTTTTCGTAACTTTCTTCACGTTGTGAACCACCGATGATCTCTCCGATCTTGGGGAAGAGCACATCCATAGCTCGGACGGTTTTGCCGTCATCGTTGAGTTTCATGTAGAACGCTTTGATCTCTTTCGGATAGTTGATCAGAATAACCGGTTTTTTGAAATGTTGCTCAACCAGATAACGTTCGTGTTCACTTTGCAGATCGAGTCCCCAACTTACCGGATATTCGAATTTAACTCCACTTTCCATCAGGATCTTGATTCCTTCGCTGTAATCCAGGCGTACGAAATCGTTATTGACTACAAAATTTAGACGATCGATCAGTTCTGCATCGAACATTTTGTTGAGGAACTCGAGATCTTCCCGACAATTGTCCAGTGCATATTGGATCAAATATTTGAGGAAGTCTTCAGCCAACTCCATGTTGTCTTCCAACTCATAGAAGGCAACTTCAGGCTCGATCATCCAGAACTCAGCCAAGTGGCGAGGGGTATTTGAATTTTCAGCACGGAAAGTCGGGCCGAAAGTGTAGATCTGCGAAAGAGCCAAAGCTCCGAGTTCACCTTCCAACTGACCGGATACCGTCAGGTTGCAAGATTTGCCGAAGAAATCTTGAGTATAATCTAACTGTCCTTTATCGTTTTTGGGAACATTGTTCAAGTCGAGGGTCGTTACCTGGAACATTGCCCCCGGCACCTTCTGCATCACTTCCTGTGATCAGAGGGGGTGTGCAAATAGTAAAATCCTCGATCATTAAAGTATTTGTGGATGGCATAGGCCATGGCATGACGGATGCGCAGTACAGCACCGAACGTGTTGGTACGCGGACGCAAATAGGCGATCTCCCGCAAAAACTCCATGGAGTGTCCTTTCTTTTGGAGAGGATATGTATTGGGATCGGCTTCGCCATGATCTCGATCTCTTTGGCCTGGATTTCTACCCGTTGACCGGAACCTTGAGATTCGACGAGCGTACCGCTTACACGGAGGCAGGCACCGGTGGTAATACGTTTGAGTAAATCGTCGTCAAAAATTGGCCACATCGACAACGATCTGAATATTATGGATGATTGAACCGTCGTTCAGAGCGATAAAAGCAACATTTTTGTTACCTCGTTTGGTACGCACCCATCCTTTGGCGGTAACTTCACTGCCGGCGGGTGTCGATTTTAACAGTTCTGCGATTTTTGTTCTACCTCCTTGTGACATGGAATTTTTTTTAGAGTTATAACTCACAAATATCGCTTTTTTTTTTTTCAAAATGAGTCAAATAATATTGTTTTTAGATTCCGGGAAGAGAATAGCTCGCTGTTGTATGTAGAATGACTATATGTAATTGTGTAATATTGATAAAGAAAGAATGGCCTAATGTTGCGTGTGTGCAGGATTGCGATGACATCGCATCTTGTGGTAAATTGGTAGGATAACGATTTAATGATTGCACGTTTGACGTTGTGATAAATACAAAGAAGGCGGAATCTTTAATTCCGCCTTCTTTGTTGTATGGGGGGTATTTAATTAGAAGAACCATCGATTGGAATATCATACCCATGGCAAGTCATCGAAATGGTAGGAGAACATTTTTTTATTATCACTTGCTTTGTCTGAGTCTGGATCTGAGTCAGAGTCTGTGTTGGGAGTCCAAGTTACACTGGTGTAATCAAGAAAATCTTCGCTTTCAGATAATCTGATAGATAAACTTCCTTCCAAAATAGTTTGTCCGCAAGTAGGTGAATAAATCACAATAGAGTAGGTGTGCTTACTGTTACCTTTTCAGCGATCATTGAAGGTGTAACACTGTTTGTATTACTAATGGCAAGCTCATATGATGATGAAGTGATTCCAGTCCATGATTGATCCCCTGGATTATCTTTTTTGGGTAATCGTCATAGTCCCTGTCCAATCAGATCCTTCAGTATTATATTGTATATCACCATCAGTACTGATTTTTGCAACATAATTACTTAATGAAACATTCCATTTATTCTCCTGGACAGTTTTAATTTGATAAGAAAAGGCATGGATCGAAACCACATATCCATTTATTGAAATTGTATAAGGATCATTTTCACCTAAGTTAACATACCAAACGTTCTCAGGAGTCATCGGTCCTCCGTTGCCAGTATTAATTTCAATATTTCCAGACCGCAATGTATTATTATCAGAAGGTGAAGTCATGAGGCCAATATTGTCGATTTTATAAATATTGTTACCTCTATCGACGATAGTTGCGTTCCCGAATAATTTACTTTTTACGGCACAATTGTTCATAGCTTCAGCTGTAATAACAGGATTAGGATCCCCATTCTGTTCAGCTTCTAAAAGAGTTTCTGTCATCAAAGAGTTGAGTCGGAATGCAATCTCGAAAGGATTGAGGTTATATTCGATTTGAGTGGTAACAGACATAAGTAGTACAGTCCCCACTTCATAATAATATTGCTTCCATGAATCTTCAGTATTGGGTAAAGAAGACTCGCAAGATGAGAACAATATTGCGACACTTGTTAGCAACAGAAAAATTTTTTTCATATTGTTGTTAGTTTATTGATTTTGTATGGATTTTTGAAGTAGTAGCAAAATTAACGTATACAACATAGATGTTATTGTACGTTTAAATGTTGCATGAACAATAAATTTGTTCATGTGGTTTTCGCAAAAGGTAGAATTAAAATTTGAATAGTGAATTTCTTATGGAAGAAAGAGAAATGATTTTAGATAAAGAATCCTATTTTTGTGTCCATTCAGCGATATTAATTGGTTAATCTTAAGGCAATCATGCTACTCAATAAAAAATATAGACCTCTTGACTGTGAGGAGATTGAACTTTTGTGTCAGCAAAGATGTTCAGCGCAAAAATTGGTCGGATATCGTTGTTGCGGAAGGCTTTGATCCTAAATATTTGGTCAATGTATCTTTTAGTGGTGCGATCCGTTTGGGAGTAAATGGTAAGGAAATTTCCTGTGGTTCGGGTGTGATCCGTCATGCCGGGATTTACAATGCCATGTTGCATAATTGTACCATCGGAGACAATGTGCTTATATATAATGTAGGACGATATATTGCCAATTACGACATTGAAGATGATGTGGTGATTGAAAATGTCGGACAGATTTCGTGCGACGGTTTCCAATGCGTTTGGTAACGGGACTGAAGTGTCGGCCATTAATGAAGCTGGAGGCCGTGAGGTGCCGATTTATGACGAGCTTACGGCTCAGATTGCATATATCATGGCTATGTATCGGCATCGCAATCGAACGATTGAGCAAATGCAAGCTATGATAGCAAAACGAGTGTCTGCCAAAACATCTGATCGTGGAGTGATTGCCCAGGCGGCTTCCGTGGTGAATACGACCTCTTTGTTGAATGTGCGGATCGGGGCCTATGCCGTTGTGGATGGAGCCTCCACTTTGCGCAATGGAACGGTCAACAGTTCGGCTGAATCTCCGACTTATGTCGGTTCGGATGGCTGCACGTAATTTTATTATAGTTCGATCGGCGAAAGTTGATACCGGAGCGATGTTGCGGAGCTGTTTTGTTGGAGAGGGCGTGATTATCGAAAACGGATTTTCGGCTGAACAGTCGTTGTTTTTGCCAACTGCCACTGTACTCATGGAGAGGCGTGTGCCGTTTTTGCCGGACCCTATACGGTGACCCACCACCGTGCGACACTGTTGATTGCCGGTTACTTCTCCTTTTTCAATGCGGGAAGTGGGGCCAATCAGAGCAACCATATGTATAAATCGGGGCCTGTGCATCAGGGCATTCATCAGCGAGGTTGTAAATTTAGCAGTGATGCTTATATCCTACTGCCGGCCAATACGGGTGTCTTTACTATTGTTAAAGGACGTCATTATCAGCATCATGACACCGATGCCATGCCTTTCTCTTATCTGATTGAGGAGAAAGATGACTCCTATCTGTTGCCGGCGATGAATTTGCGTAGTTACGGTACAGCTCGAGATATTCGAAAATGGCCTGGACGTGATCGGCGTCGGGGAGTGGCCAGTGATTTGATCCGTTACGAATTGATGACACCTTATACGGCTGGCAAAATATTGCAGGCGATTCGTGAGTGTGAATATTTGCAAAGACGTTATCCGACAGCTGAGGAGGTGACCTGGAATCGGGTGAAAATCAAAATGACAGCTTTGCGCAAGGGCTTACTGCTGTATAAACAGGCTTTGCGTAGTTATTTGTATGAGTTGTTGAGGAGCAATGGCGTGGCTTGTACACCGGTCTCTACATTGCCGGATGATGCTTTGGCCGGTTTGGCTCTCTCTTCGAATGAATGGATCGAATGGGTGGATATGGCCGGTTTGATTGTACCCGCAGCGGTGGTTAATCATCTCCTGGATGAGGTAGATGAGGGAAGCGTCGATGAACTCGATCAGTTGGAAGAGCGGTTGAGATCTTTGGATCAGGATTATCCGCAAATGGTGGCTCACTGGGCGGCGTATGCTTTAGAAGCGTTATTGGGGAAACCTGCTTCTGAAATTACGGCTGGCGAATTGCGTCAGGTGATGGAGCAGGGCGCTTCGGATCGCAAAGCATTGGCGGCTGCTGTGGCTATGGATGTGCACCGTGATTTTGCTCCATTGATGGCTGTGGGTTACGGTATCGATTCCGAATCTTGCCGTGATGCCGATTTCCGAGCAGTCCGAGGCGAAGAGCCTGTCGTGGAATTTCCGGAAAGTTGATTATTTTTTGCACCGAGGTTAAACGAGCAATTATGAGCATAGTAGCTATTGTAGGCCGTCCGAATGTGGGAAAGAGTACGCTCTTCAACCGCTTGGTGGGCATGCGCAAGGCCATTGTCAACGATACGGCAGGTACTACACGTGACCGCCATTATGGTACGTCAGATTGGAATGGCCGTGAATTTTCGGTCATTGATACAGGAGGATATGCCCTCGGAGGGGAAGATGTCTTTGAGGAGGAGATCCGCAAACAGGTGGTATTGGCCATCGAAGAGAGTGATGTCGTACTGTTTTTGGTTGAGGTATCTACGGGCATTACCGATTTGGATATGGTGATTGCCGATTTGTTGCGTCGTAGTGGTAAAAGGTGCTATTGGTGGTCAATAAGGTGGATAACAATGACCTGATCTATCAGTCGCACGAATTTTATGCATTGGGACTTGGAGATCCTTTCTGTATTTCGACCATGAGCGGAAGCGGCACGGGAGATCTGCTCGATGCAGTGATTGCAGCGTTGCCTGAAGATGCGACGGCTGAAAAGGTTGATGATCTGCCAAAGTTTGCCATTATCGGTCGTCCGAATGTGGGAAAGTCTTCCATGACCAATGCCTTGCTTGATTCGGAACGTAATATTGTGACACCGGTTGCCGGGACTACACGCGATTCGATCCCTGACCCGATACAATAAGTTCGGTATGGATTTTTATCTGATCGATACCGCTGGTCTGCGTAAAAAGAACAAGGTGACGGAAGATCTTGAATTCTATTCCGTATTGCGTTCGGTGCGGGCTATCGAATCGTCGGATGTCTGCATCCTGATGCTTGATGCTTCGCAGGGCATTGAATCGCAGGATATGAATATCTTTTCACTGGTGGTGCGCAACAAGAAGGGTTGCGTAATCGTGGTGAACAAGTGGGATCTGATCGAAAAAGAGAGCAATACGATGAAGGAGTTTGCCGAGGCAATTCGCCATCGGTTGTCACCCTTCAATGATGTGCCTATTGTCTTTACCTCGGTGTTGAACAAGCAGCGCATTCTGGAGGTATTGCAGACTGCCATGCAGGTTTACTATTCTCGAATTCGTAAAATTCCGACCTCTCAGTTGAACGAATATCTTTTGCCGATTATTGAGGAGACTCCGCCACCTTCGACTAAAGGTAAATACATTCGGATCAAGTATGTTACCCAATTGGCATCTCCAACGCCATCGTTTGCCTTTTTTGTCAATCTTCCTCAGTATATTAAGGAGGGTTATCGTCGTTTCCTGGAAAACAAGATACGTGAACGTTGGGATTTCAAAGGGGTGCCTCTGCAACTCTTCTTCCGTCAAAAATAGGTTCCCAGACGATCTATTGGACCGAAAAAATGTATTTAGATTTGGCGGGTGAACATTCAGGCTGGATAAGTCTGAAACGTACATTTCAATAGCTTAAGTATTTTGTGCTGATCATATTATTAAAAAAGAGTCCCGAAACTTTATTTCGGGACTCTTTTTATTGTTTGGTATGCTTTTATAAGCAAAAAAATGTCAATACCATGCTTGTTATTTGACATCTGCTGCAGTTAAATCGACCTGTTGCGAATACCAATACCAGATGGTTGCCAGTTGATCAATCTTAATGGTAGTGCCGGGTTTGACCACAAATTCACTGACACCGATCTCTGTATAAAGATTTCCCCAATCGTAGGTGTAACCCATCTGTGTCCATAGTCGAGGACGTTGAGATGCAGGAGTTTTACGCATTTTTTTCGATCCACTGTTTGTGCATAGGATCGACCTGCTCCGGGAAGGTGACCGTAGAATAGTGGTTATGGACGTCCGGGTCTGGAGTAGGGCGCACCAATTTTGAGGAGGGTACCCAGAATTGGACGATATAGGCATACTCTTGTTGTGGCCGCAAACCGAGAATCTGTTTGATACGCATGGTGGATTGGAGCGAATCGAGCAGCGGATTGTTGTGCATGACCATGCCCAATTCAGGGGAGAGACTGACCCACAGGGCTTCGTCATATGAAGCGGGAGTCTGTTTGGTTGGGGAGCCTGTCCATCGTGCGACCTCGTCCGTTGTCAGAGGCATGACAACCAAAACCAAAGTATTTTTTATCGACCCATTGATCATCGACACCCAGAGCCGATCGATCATTTTGTCGGGCGTGATTACTGTACTGCGTTCTACGGCTTTTCGGTACAGACGGTGTTGCCAGGCTAACTCTCGCATTTGGCGTGAAACTGTATCCTCGGTAGAAGTGGAGGTTGTTGTCGTTTCAGAAGACGGTACCTGTTGCTGACCATTAGCAACAAAAAAGGTCATACAGAGTCCGGTAAGCAATAAAGGTATTGTTTTCATGGCTAATGCTCTAAATTGTGGTTGTGTGGGGATATCCTTCTCGACCACCACAAAGAAAAAGAAATATTTTCATTGCTTTAGCTATTTTGATGCGCGAATCCGGGAGTCGTAACTCTTATAGCTGTTCACTTGTTGGTTGGTGTGGGTGCCCCCTATTGTTTTGAATACAAGCTGTTAGAGAAGTTAGAGATGCAACTTTATGATCATATTTAAGCGATCTTATTGTCTGAACGGAGTGTTTAAATGAAGTGTACTAACGCAATTATAGCATCCGTAAATCTTCTTTGAGGTGTGGGTGTTTATACGTTTCGCATGAATTTGGTTAATTGACAAAAAAGATGAATTTTTGTATACTCTAAAAAATCGATTTGAACTATGAGACATATTGCTGCTTTAACGTGGATGGTTGGATTCGGGATGCTTGTTCCGACCCTGCTTACAGCCCAGCCTTGGGCAGATCCCTCCCATGCTGCCGAGGGAAAAAATCAAACCTCGTCAAGAGTTTATCAGCTATACGATTCGGGATTTAGCTCAGAAGGGTGAAGAGAATGAGGCGCAACACTATTTGCCATTGGCTGGCAAATGGCGGATCTATTCCTCTACAACGGAACAGGGCGGTATGGCCGGTTTTTATCAACCTCGTTTTTCGACGGCAAATTGGGATGAAACCACACTTCCCAACACGGTTCCGACAACGGACAAATCTTTATTGGGATTAGTCCCTCCGCAGTTGCCCGCTGAAAATCCATTGGTGCAGTATCGGGCTGCGATCGAGGTGCCGTATCTGTGGTTGGATCGAGAGATGTATATTCATATTGAGGGTGTAGGAAGTGCCTATACGCTTTATGTGAATGATCATAAGGTTGGGTATAGCAACGATAGTCGCACCCCCGCAGAATATAATATCTCCAATGCGGTAACCGATGGTGTGAATACGATCTCGATTGAAGTGTATGGGTTCTCTCAAGGGAGTTGGATGGAGACGGGGATTCCTGCGTTGACACCTGGCAGTCTCGGCAATATTTATATCTATTCACAGCCCAAATTGCGTATCGAAGATTTCGTTGTTCATGCAACGTTGGATTCGGCTCGTGTTAATGGCGTTGTTTGGGTGACGGTCGTGATGGCTAACAGCTACCGCAGCTCTGAGAAAATATCACTCGGATACGATATCTATTCGCCAGTCGGGAAATTGATTACCTACAATTTGTATGAAACAGAGGTAGAGCCTGAAAGTTTTGACACCCTACGTTTCAAGGAGTATATCTATCCCAGTATGAAAAAGATGTGGTCTCCAGCTGCGCCCAATCTCTACAATATGATGTTTTATGTGCGTCGGGATGGCCGTATTACGGAATATATTCCGTTCCGTTTCGATTTAATATTACAGAATTGGAGAATGGCCGCTTGGTGATTAATGGCAAAGAGGCTCAGTTAAAGGTGGCGTCTTACAATGCCGCAGCTGATATGGCCCGGACGGCCGATGAACTTCGTGCGCTGAAGCGTCAATACAACACGGTATGTGTTTCGTATCCACAGCCTCGCTGGTTTTACGAATTGTGTGACGAAATAGGTATGTATGTGATCGACCAGGCTAACATCAATAGCGATTATCGGAAAGACGACCGCAATGTTGGAGGAGCAGTGGCCAATGATCCTCGTTTCTTGCCCAATTTCCTGGATCGTGTTGCATGTATGCAGGGACGAATGAAAAATAATACATCGTTGATTGCGATCTCCATGGGGGAGAAAGTGGCAATGGGTATAATTTTTTATAAAGCGTATCAATGGTTAAAGGCACATGATACGTTACATCCGGTTACTTATCGAGATGTGCAGGGTGAGTGGAACAGTGACTTCAATTGTCCTGCACCTGAAGATGTGCGACGCTTTTGCAAGAAAATACGGTTGTCAGAAAAAGTTCGAGAGGACGTCGCTGATGAATATAGAGTTGATTGTCATAGGGAAGACAGACTCTTCCCAAATTGAGACGCTGTTGAACGATTATCTGAAACGGCTGAATTTTTACACCAAAGTATCTATGGTTGTGCTGCCGGATCTGAAAAATCGCAAAACGCTCACAGCCGAGGTGCAGAAAAAACAGGAGGGTGAGATTCTGTTACGCCGTTTTACAGAGAGCGATATTGTCGTGCTGTTGGATGAAAAGGGTAAGCAGATGCGCTCGGTTGAATTTGCGACGTGGGTGCAGAAATGGATGAATAGTGGGATCAAGCGGCTCTGTTTTGTAATAGGGGGACCGTATGGTTTTTCTGACGAGATGTATGCCCGTGCCAATGCCAAATTGTCGTTGTCTGCCATGACCTTTTCCCATCAGATGGTCCGGTTGGTTTTTGTCGAACAGCTTTATCGTGCCTTTACCATTTTAACAATGAGCCGTACCATCATGAGTGATAGTACGGCCCAAATGTTTTTTACATTAGATCAATAAACTACAACAATCTGATAGTAGTTTATCTTGTCGATATTTTTCCATGTTTGAACTTCTACAAGAGATATTCACCTGGAGCAGTGGAACTGTGCTTCAAATGTTAATTTATCGAAAGTTGATTTCTTCAGTGACATGAACGATAACTGCTTGTGATAGTTTCATCCGCGCCACATGAGGAATGATACCAAAGCGTTCCGCAACATTGGTAATTTGTAAGGTTGCAGATTCCCTACGGAAACCGGCGATATCGGTACCCGATGTTTTCTTTCGGCCTGGCTTAGTTAACATGCATCGTTTAGATACGCTAGCAATACGTAACTGAACGAAGTACAATTTA
>VOFD01000128.1_pt1 | contig 21930 bp, 16 predicted proteins | sample 5384101 | NCBI WGS metagenome assembly VOFD01 (sample SAMN12384723, study PRJNA508395) | human gut metagenome | isolation source: healthy gut C | host: Homo sapiens
CGAATACCGATTTGTGGCTGCGTACGGTTGAACGCGACAATGATGAATCCGCAATGCTGCAAAAGCCGAAAGTTCTCATTGATGACGGCAAGGCTGCCGCCGAAAAGAAACAAAAAGAAAATGAGGACATCCGTAAACAGGCTGGCACGGTGGTTAACAGTGATGTGGTTTATGAAGCGGACGATGCCGGTGTTGAGGCTCAAAAAGCTACGCCGTTGCTGCCTGCCAAAAAGAAAAAGCCGGCAACCGGAGCCGCCGCGGGGTCAGCTAATTATATTGCCCCGCCGCCTCCGCCGTCGCCGAGCTATAACAGTTCGTCATCGAATACCTCGTCCGGCAGCAGTACAAATAACAGCGGTGTTCCGGCACTGTTTTAGAGGGAGTGAATTAAATGAGTTTTACCGTTTTGGAATCAATCCTGCGCCCCCTTTCTTACTGGTATAACCAGGATAATATCGAGGAGGTTGCCATCAACCGCTCCTGTCAGGTATGGCTGCGCCTTCGCGGCAAGCGTGCGTATCCGTGGGTTATGTATAAAGACGAAAAGCTCACCAAAGAATATCTGACAGATTTGCTTTATATCATAGCAAATACTTATGAGCTTCCGTTTGACCCTATTCAGGGCAACCCGGTGGTCTATGCCACTATTCCCGGCGAACATCGTTTTTCGGCCATTTGCGGACGTAACATAATGTACGATAACGACGATTTGACCGGCGGCATTGCCCTGACAATCCGTGTTCATGCCGACGATGTCGCTTTCGGTCTGGGGGATTATGGCCTGACACAGGGAACCGGACTGCACAAGATTAATCCGCTCAAAGATATTAAAGAGCCTGAGGACCCTTACGAACGCCTGTTGTTGAGCATCAAGCGCGGTGATCATATTTTGGTTTCCGGTGCGACCTCAACCGGTAAAACGACGTTTTTGAACAACTTGCTGAAGATTTTGGATATCAACAAACGTATTTTGACAATTGAAGATACCCGCGAATTGATTGTACCGCATCCCAACCGGGTTCATATTGTGCTTTCCCGTACCGAACAAACCAATGCGCTGACCTACGCTAAGGTAATCGACTTGGTTGTGCGTTTTACGCCCGATGCCATCATCGGCGGTGAGATTTCCACCGGTAACGCCGGTGCCATTTGGGAACTGATGGGCTCCGGTCACGACAACTGCCTGGCCACCATCCACGCGGAGAGTTCCGAGGCCGCTTATCAGGCTTTTACCGACCGTATTCTGCATACTTATCCGACCATTGATCGCAAGAAAACGATTGAGGAAATGCGGCAAAAGTTAAGAGTAGTACAGATTAACCGTGACGGAAACCTTCGTGCCGTAACCGAAATCACTTAATAAAAAAAAGCATCGGTAAAATCCGATGCTTTTTTTGTGACTGTTGTCGTCAATCTTTGCCGCTGTCCCGGTTGAATTGACTTTTGGCTCCGCCTACGCTGTCTATAAAGGCGGAATATTGAGCTGGGCAATTCCTCCCGGAGGGATTTTTTTATTGGAATAACGCATATTTCCCGTCTCAATTACAAAACGCTGCCGTCCGGTCAGCTGAGACGCCAAATCATAAAAATCGCGGGCATTCAAATCTTGCCGTTGCGGATTCATCAAATATAAGACGCAGCCTTGCATTTTTTCGGCAACGCCGCAGCGGGCACGTCCCATCGGCACTTCGGGATTTGCCACGACGCCCCGTAACCCTTCCTGAACGATTTTTTGTTCCGCAAAAATAAGCCGGGAAATGACGATTCCCATAAAAAAGATAACCACCGCGACCAAGGCGAGAATCTTTTTTGTCAGATAAGGGGGCAAATCGGAACCGTAAGCCTGAGCCTCGTCCAAGTCGTCTTCGTCAATAAACTGCGGATTCTTGCCGCCGTTGTAGTCTGTCGGCACTTTGTTCAGACTGGGCAGGTTTTCGTCTGCATCCAGATAGTTGTCAATGTTAAAGTCAATTTCTTCAGAGGCGCTTTGTTCGGGCGCCGCCGCTGCTCTGCTCTGATGAAAACTGTTCACCGGAGCCGTTTGCGGTCTGATTTCGTTTCCTTCGGAACTTATTGTCGGCGATGGAGACTGCGGCATTTGCGGACGCTGCTGTACAAACGGATTTTGTCCCGTGCTTGGGGTGGCTTCCCCTTGCGGTCGATTAAACGGAACCTGAGCGCTTTGCTGCGTCTGCCCTGTTGCGGAAGGCATTGCCGGAGACTGCGGTATCGTCCGGTTAACCGGGCGTTTTACTTTTTTCAAACGCAGTCTGTTCGAATCAGTCGTCTGGTTGTTTGAATTGGTCAAATCATCCATAGTTTTTATCTCTCTCTAAAACCACTATATATGCTTTTGCAAATGTTTTGTTGTTTTCAGGGTGCGGATAATCCGGGGAACAATGAATACAACGGTTTCCGATTTAGGTTTGCTGACTCCGAAAATACCGTTCGGAATACCGATGATTAAGAAATTTTCGCCCAGTTTTCCGCGAATGTCAAATTGGGTAATCTCGCCGTCTCTGGCTTCCAGCGTTATGTTGGAAAAGATTTTATCATTTTGTTCAAATGACGCTTTCGCCAGAATGGAAAGGTCTGCTTCCATGGAGTTCCGATTGGCGCATTTGCCGATGTCAAAGCGTGAGAACCATAAGTTGGGCACCACAAACTTTCCTTCTGCAACGGCTTCTATTCTGGCCTGGGTTCCCAAAAAGGTTTTCAGGCTGCCGATGTTAATGTCGTCGGAAGTCGTCAGAATACGTCCGAGAACGCCGGTTTTTGCACTTTAATCGTTCCGAAATCAAACATATTCATCATATTCTGCCATTCAACGTCTTGCCCGTTATATGGATAAATCGTAAAGACTTTTACGTCATAAGCAATCAAAATCGGATTTTCTTCAAAATAGCTGATTAAATTTAATATCTGATTTTTTAATTCATAGTCGGCGTCAAATGTGATGGAATAGTCGTCAAAGTCTGCCGTAAAGTCTGTGATGCCGGCTCCGCGCAGAACATCCAGAATTGCCAGCAAAATCGGCCGTGACTGCGGAACATACAGGCTGAAATTGGCCTTGCGGCTGATGCGCAGGGTTTTGTTATTGGCATTGTAGGTATAGTAAATCTCCGCGGCCTCGGTAATCATATCAATGACTTCGCTCAGTTCTCCGCGCAGGTTTTCGGCAGAAATACTGGAATAAGGAGCGTCTTTTGCCACCAGTTTGATGCCCGCTTCTTTGGTGAGTTTGCGCAGGGCTTTTTCTGCCGACATCGTTTCAAACGAAAATCCTGTTACTTCAAAACGCGGCAGCAGGTCGTTGTTGCCGTTGCGCACCAGATTAAATGCCGTAATATTGTAAGGAATGGTTGAAATCATCTGCTGCGTGTTCCAGTTGACAAAACAGCGTAACGGCGTTTCCAGGTCAAGCCTGCTGGCTCCTTTGGGAGTACGGATTTCCGGATATTGCGGCGCTTTGATTTCCGCTGTATAGGGCGTGGTTCCCTCTTCTTGGTAAAATCTTCCATCGTCAGGGTAGTCCGGACCGCCCCACGGCCAGCTGCATCCGCTCAAACTCAAGGCCGCAAGACCCAAAAACAAAAATTTTATTTTAAAAAAACTTGTCATAATTCTATTTGGTTCCGTTATTAAAAGGTGACGAAGAGCCGGGGACCGGGATTGCGCCGTTAGGGGCGGCAGGTCTTTGCTGCTGATGTTGTCCTTGTTGCATCTGGGGCCTGTTTGGCTGTTGCCCTTGTCCTTGCGGGCGCTGCTGGTTAGGCTGTCTCTGCTGCTGTTGCGGACGTTGGGCCTGCCCTTGGTTTTGCGGCCGGTTTTGTTGTTGGTTCCGAGGTCTGTTGTCCGGATTTTCCTGCTTATGCAGCAGCTTGTCAACCACTTCGTCCATCGACATGCCTGCACCGACGGTCGGATCAGTAGATTTGTCGACGGCACCCAAAGCCTCTTTCATTCGGTCTAATTCGTCTTTGTCTTGTTTTATCATCTCCGGAGAAGCATTGTTTTTCAGCTCGGTTTTGAATTCGTTGAGATTTTTTTTCAAAGCTCCGATACCGCCGGCAATTTTCTTTTCGACGTAAGGATAAAGCTCTTGGTGGGCAACGATATAGTCTCCGGTTTCGCTGATTTCCTCCAGCACGTCGAGAATATAGCCGTAAAAAGGATATTCTTCCAGTGCGATGTTGCCGCTTCTCACACAACGGGCGGCAATGCGGGAAATCGTCCGGTCATAATAATCTTTCAGCAGAACATAATTGTCGACGTACCACAAGTCTCCTCTGCCGTCTTTGTCACGACCGTTGCTGAATAAATTATTATTCTGTTCCATTTTCAACTCCTTATCGCCAAGCTTTCTTTTAATTTAGTTTAGGCCGGACGCTTTGTAAATTGTTATTTTAATCTTTTGTATCACTATTTTGATACGGGTCGTCTTTGTTGTCGGCCGCGCTAGAATCTTTTATCGCAATGTTCAGGTTTCCGTCCGGCAAGCCGATGGCGGTTAATGCCGGTTCCGGTCCTTGGTAGACGTCTTTCTGGAAGAAAAGGTCTCCGCTTTTTATCGGGCTGTTGGTTGCAATCGGCGCCAGGTTTTCATTGTTGAAAATCTTGTCTGCTTCCGTCATCTGTACCGCGGAAGCATCTTCGTCAGGCACTTCTTCATATTCCCACTCCCAATCTTGGGCGTTTGCGGCATCCTCTTCTGCCGGGACCTCTTCATACTCCCATTCCCAGTCCTGATTGCCGTCAGAAACCTCGTTTTCAGGAATTTCCTCATATTCCCATTCCCAGTTTTCGTCGCTTTCATCCGCATTTTCGGAGGCGGTTTGGACTTCTTCTCGGGGCAGGGGTTCATATACGGCGTCCAAATCAATCGGTTCGCCGTCTTCTTGCTCGTCCAACCATGACCAGCCTGAAGATTCAGTTCCGCTAAAACCGGTTTGCGCTTCAGCCGGTGCATCCTCCGCCACAGTCTCTGCGGCCGACTGTTCCGGCTCCTCTGCGATTAAAACGTCTTCTCCGGCAGCATTGTCCCAGAAAGGATCTGATTCTTCAGAAAAAGAGGCTTCCTGAGCAACGTCTTCAAAAGCGGCCTCGTTGGGAACGTCATAGACTTCTTCTGCCGGAACAAAGTCTGTTTCGCCGCCGGTTTCCTCAATCGGAAACTCAATGTTTTCGTTATAATCGTCGATTGGTTCTTCCGGTAACGCGGCAACCGGGATATCATATTCCGCATCTGCGGCAAATCCGTCTGCCGCCGAATTGTTTTCGGTATATGGCTCAAGGTTGTCAACTGTTTCCGGAGCGGCGAAAAAATGTGTCGTCTGTCGGTTCGTTCTCGTTACCGGCCGTTTCTGCCGTCCGGTCTTTTTTTTTTTTTTCTTCTTCTTTTTTTTTCTTCGGCGCCTCGTCAGCGATTATGTCCGTCTGTTCGACGACGGCTGAAACCGTTTCGCTTTCGGGAGGTAAAGCTTCTTCTGCCGCAGGTACGAAAACGTCTTCCGATACGGGCGGCTCTTCCCTGGCTGCAAATTCGGGAGCTGCGGCCGGTGTTGTCTCAGCCGGGGAGGAAAATTGGGGAACTGTCACCACTTTTTCTACCACTGTTGTCGCCTTGGGCATTTCTTTCAGTGCCTTGATAATGTTTTCGGTCGACATTTGCTGACTTTCTTTCAACGCCAGCGAAATTATCGAGGAAAGTTCCTTTGTCTGCGCAAGGGCCACGTCGCGGTATAGCTCGGACTGGGCCTTTACGGTTTGTGCCATTACCTCTTCAAATGCTTGAGTATTAAAGCTTTGAACCGCAGATAACTTGTCTGCAATCAAATTCAGCTGAGCCGAATAGTCCGCCGTGTTAATCTGGATGTTGTTCGCGTTGTTGTTGCTGTTAGCGGTCTCGTTGCGGTTTTGCATATTGTTCTGCGTATTGTACTGCACAAACATTTTTGCAAGTTCCTGCTGCGAGGTCGTAATTGCCTGTGAAATGGCCAAAGTGTCGTTTTTATGGTTTTCGGTAATGGTTTCCAAAGCCCGGGCAAACTGCAACTGTGAGTTTTCCAAAGCCTGAATCACCTCTCTGCCGTCGGAATTCTGTGAACGTTCTTCAATCGTACTGAGTGTTTTTGCAATATGTTGCTGTGATGCAGCCATCAGCTTGAGCAGCTGCATATTGATGTCGTCGTTCGCCGCCGGTTTGGGCTGTTCTGCCGTCGGGGTTTCTGCCGGCTGAGGGGAGGCAGGCTGTTGCGGTTTGTTAAGCGCCTGAGCAATCATTATTTGTGATTTTGCCAAAACCTTGAGAATTTGCATATTTTCTTCGCTGTTTGCCGGTTGAGTCTGTGTCTGTCCGACAGGTGCGGATTCGTTTGTTGCCGCAATATTGTTGCGTTCGGATAACAGTTGTGCTATCTGCGCCTGCGATTCCGTCAACATCCTGGTCAGCCCTTCGGCTTCTTCTTTTCTTTCGGCATTCTCGTTTTGCAGAACTTTGACGATTTCCAGCTGAGTTTCTCCCAGCGTTTTTATCATCTCTTTGATGTCTTCTTTCTGAGCGTTATTATTGGTCTGAATTGCGGTCGACAATGCTGCCGCCAGTTCTTTGGCAAAGTTGTCTCCCATCTCCACTTTGGACGGAGCGGACATCATCGCCGCCGGTGCGGCCGTCGGAGCCGGAGCCGCCTGAACCTGAGGCTGAACAGCCGCCGGTTGGGGTTGTGTCTGCTGCATTTTTGCCGTTGCCTGCAGTTGCGCTTCGGCAAGAGCCGTTGCTAAAATCTTGGCTTTTGCCACCTCTTCATCAGCCATTTCGACAGGCGCCGCTGCCGGTTGCTCGCTGACGATGCCTGCTTTGCTTTCCAAATCGTCAATATAGTCTTGCAACAAACCGCCGCCGGGAAGGCTTCTTAAGGCTCCCCGGATTTCTGCCGGTTGTTCCAACAGCATTTTGTTAAAGGATTCTTTCTTCTCTTCGCTGAAAATGTGAAGCTGGCGGAAAATATTTAAAAAACGCTGCGCAATGATGATGGGATCTTCCTCACCATTGCGTGGTCTTTTTATTGTCCTGATTTCGGTTTCCGCCACAGTTGTCATCCTTAAGGGGAGATTACCCCAATTTAAAATTCATCCATATTACCGATTTTAGCTTCTATGTTGTAAATTTCAGGTTAACAAAGCAAAAAAAACCACCTGAAACAGGTGGTTTTTTCGAGATTTTACCGTAACTAGAGACTGATAAACACAACCTTGTGAACGTTGGGCAGGTCATCATTGCTCAGTTCGATTTTTTCTTCCGGATTCCAACGAATACCGTAGAGCTGGCCGTTGTCGTCTTCACGAATGCTTATAATCTTGGCCTCGTTTTCTTTGGCCATATACACGGCAATGTCACCTACGCTGACAACTTCCTGCGGATCAACGAACAAAACCGAGCGCGTCGGCAGCAGCGTACCCAGGCGGCGTGTGCACAGATTAACTGCATAAGCGTCTTTCTTGTTGTATAACGACGTCGGACGCTGAACTTTTTTACTTCTTCTTCAAAATTGATGATAACGTCACCGTCTCTGCCGGCCGTACCGTAAACGGAAATTTTCATGCCGTCGGGAGAAGATGCGCCGAAAGAGGCAATGGCGCCGCGCGGATTGGACAACAGCTTGTATTTGGCGTCATTCCGCTGAATAATCTCTTCAAGCATACCTTTCTCGTCCAGACTCTTGATTTCGTCGCGCAGCTCTTCGGGAGTGATTCCCAGTGCTTTGGCAATGTTTTTGAATTCTTTGTCGGAAACTTCGCGTTGTCCCATCTCAATGCGGTGATAAACTGACAGCGTCATATCTGAACTTTCGGCCACTTCAATCAGGGTCAGATTCTTTTCGTTGCGGATTTGGCGCAATCCGGCGCCTAAAGTTTTCAGACCTGTTTTTTCGTTAATTTTGTTGCGGCGTTCCTGCTCGCGTCTCCAGGCTTGGACAATTTCCTGCTGGGAATTTTGTTCATTAACGAACAATTCTTGCAACGGGCAATCCAAGAACTCGGCAACACGTACCAGCTGTTCCTGGTCAACACGGCGATAACCTTTTTCAATTTTGGAAATTGCCGATAAGCTGACGCCCAAATGGTCTGCAAGTTCCTGCATTGAGCGGCCGCGAAGCCGGCGATACATTCTGATTTGGTTCGGGAAAATAATTTCTTCCATTTTGGATTACCTCATAAATTTCAACACAAATTAAACTATCTGCATATTAATCTATGAGAAATATTAATCAAGAAAATAGTACAAAAAAAGACGATTTGTGTACAAATTAAACTGTCATAGTGTCATTTCTGGCCAGTTTGTTTGGACACAAATCGTCCGTAAATTATTTTCTGAACTCAAACAGCGATGCTCTGGCGCTTTCGTGATGTCCGCGCATCCAGTTGATTGCCTCGGCTTCTTCGGCAGTGTCGTACAGGCCGTTGCCCAGGTCTATTTTGTTATATTGTTTCCTGTCAAAATATCCCTTATAACGGCTGGTCAGGCTGTAAGCGCTGGCAACGGTGTCTTCGTCTATGCTGCCTCGGCTGGTGCCGTCATTCGTGTTAAAGGTAGACTTGCGGTTGAGGACGCCGTCACTGCTCAGCCGTTTGCCGCGGCCTCTGCGGTCGACTTTGGTAAATTCGGTCATCACGCGGTTGTTCCGGCCTTTGGTGATTCGAATAGAGGTCTGTGAACCGTCGCTGTGCGTTTCGATGACTTCCAAGCCGCCGTCCGGCAAATCGTGAACCTCCTGAGTTTCAAAGCTGTGGTCGGTAATGTTAAAGTCCAGATTGGGCATGCTCTGTTTTACCATTTGCTTGGCCAATGCTGATTTCACCTTGGTTTTCATCAAATCGCCGCCGGCACTGTTGATGATGTTGTTGTAAACCTCTTCGTTAAGCGTATTGTCTGCGGTGAACAAGCGGTTGACCTCGCTGTCGTTGACTTTTATGCTTTCGGATTTGCGGTCATAGATAATGTTGCCCTTGGCGTCATGCATAACGTTTCCGGAGGCGTCTCTGCGCGCGACTTCCCGACTCTTGATGTTAAAGTAGTCGTTGGTCTGGTTGACCTCCCTTGTCGTGTTGTTGATTTTCTTAATGCGCGTAACCGTTTTGGTACCGTCAGGAGCCACATTGGCCACATATTCGACTTCACGCCGTCTGAACCAGCTTTTTGACTTGTAGCTGTATGAGGTGCCGCCGTTGCCGAATTCTCCGCCGGAGTAAACGTTGCCGCTTTCCAGCGCTCTGTTGAAGCGTCTGTCCAGGGTAGCTCTGCGGAAAGAATGGGCCGTACCCCGCAGGGCGGATTTTCCGATGTCCAGACTGGTGTTTGCCGCAGCTTCTGCCGTCGGACCGGCAACCTTCATAACCGCCGACTTGCCCGCAGACATTCCCATCGTACCGATGGCGCTGCCGATTGAGGTGTTGGAAAGGCTGCTGGAGAACTGTCCGGCAAAGTCTTTGGCTTCGCCCATAACCGTCCAGGTCAGGATGAGTACAAAGCAAACCTTGAGGAAGGCGACGGACCACCATGCCATGTCGTGCAGTACGGTTTGCAGCGAAGCTTCGGTCGCGCCGGATTCCAACAGCGTATCCAGACTGCCTTGAGTCGCTTCACTCAAAATCTGTTCGAATGCAACGGTCAGCATCAGGGCAATCAGACTGACGAACATAAACACGAACATTGAATTCATAAACGTATCCCAAACCGGTTTGACGTATCGACGCGTGATTTTGAATGCGTAAGCGCCGATGGCTGCCGGAAGCAACGCCGCCGCAACCGCCAGTTCAATCACGGCATCAAGCATCAGGAACGGCACCGCGATAATCAAAATCATTGCGCCGACCCACAGCCCTATTCCGGTCAGCAGGTAGCCGAGGTGAGGGATAATAAACACTTTTTCTTTCCACGATTCGCAAATTGCGGCACTTCCCAAAGCCTTGATTTTTGCCGCCCGGTTTTGAATCATCGTCATCGTGCAGATAATGCCGTTACCCATGGACGGGGGCAGGGCGCCGCCGGTTTTTTGCGTCAGGATTTCAGGATCGTCACTGCAGGAGAATTCCCAATCTTCAACGTTTTCCAGCCCTTTTTCCTGAGCGGTTGTTCCCGAAGCGACATCATCAATGCTGATTGTCTTTTGAGCAATGTTCATTCCCGTCTTGTATATCGGGTCAAGAGCCAGATTAAAAAATGACATGGCGCCCGATTGCAACAAAATTACGACGATTGCCACAATAAATCCCTGCGTGAGCAAGCTTTGTGCCAGGTCTTTGAAGTCTTTGGTTTCCGGCGATGAAACGAATGCCAGAATTTTTATGGCAATCCAAATTGCAAAGCCGATAATCACCACTTGTAAAACAGCGCCGGAGAATGTGTTAATAGAGTGATAGGCCATTTTGCTCGAGGTGTTGAATGCGATTTTAAACAATCCGCACAGCGTACATTCCCGTAATGCTTTATAATAACATTTGGGCAGGCAGGAATTTTTGCAGGGGTCTTCCGACACAATTGTCGTATATCCGGCGGCACTGCTGATTCCACTTTGATTGTAACCGCCATTGGGTGCATCACTACATCTTTTTTTCCTGCGAATGTTGAGCTGTAGTCTTCAGCATTTTTTTCAGCATCGATACATTGAAAATTTTCGATTGTCGAAGTTGAATAAGATTGAAAACCGTTACTGCTTATAGAAACACATCGGATGCATTTTTGTCCGGCTCCACAGGTTACCCCCTGTTTACCGCAGTCTGCTGCCGACACATTCCCTGCGCTGAAAACAAACAAGACCGCAACCAGAGTGCAAATTGCCCGGAAGTTTATTTTGTTAAATATGTTTACAGCGTTTCTCATCTTCGTTCTCTTTTCTGTAAAAATCAGGTTTTGTGCGGATTCCCTCAATTCTTTCCGTCTTCTTTTCCTGATGGATTGACCGCTTCGCTGGCCTGATTTATTTTATTCCCGGCCTGTTCCATCTTCTCTCCGGCCTTTTCTGCCGCATCAGCCGCTTTGGCTGCGGTTTTGGCGGCCGCTTCCCCGGTTTTCCCGGCGGCTTCCATTGCGGTTCCGGCAACGGCTCCCGCTCCGGCGATAACCTGTCCGGCAACCGGAATAGCGTTTGCCGCTTGTGACGCTGACCTTATGCCTCTTCCGGCATTGGCAGTTGCCTGGCTTATTGTTTGTACTCCCTGAGCGGCCGCTCTGGTTGTCTGGGCACCGGTTTGAACCGCTTGTCCCGCGTTTCGCATCGTATTTCCGGCCGGTGTTCCGCCGCGTCCCTGATTGTTGCCGCGGTTCCTTACCCAGCTTACGACGCCGGAGACGGCTTTGGTTGCCGCTTTTCCAGTTTGGTGCAGCGCAATGTCCCGCGCCAGACCGACAGGCTTCATCACCTGGTCTTTGGCCCATTTGGTTGCCGCCGTAGACCAGTAATGCATCGGTTGTGCCTGCCCGAACGCTTTGTCGGGGAAGAATTTTTGAACAAAAATGGATACCGTGCCGCCAATCAGCTTAAAGGCATAAATAAAGCAGAAGAGCAAAATGATAAAGTCAATGCTGAACACGGCCAGCCGTTCGCTTACCAGTTCCATTTGGGCTTTGTCTTCCACACCGTTGGTCGCCGTGTCTATCGCGGCATAAAGTTCTTCCAGCCCGTATCCTGTTTTAGCTTGGCCGTCGTCTTGTTGTGCATACGATGTTGTCGGCGTACCTTCCAGCCCGGCGCTGATTAAGCGCATTGCATAGTAGCTTGTCATAGCCAGAAAGGCAAAGGTGGCTGCTGCCTTGAAAATGATGCTGACACATGCGGTGAATTTGCCTTTAGTCATATTAAACGGCCATAAACCGACCACGATGGGCATTGCGATAACCGCAAATCCGATTTTGAAACAGATGTCAACCAGGTAATAAGCCACGGCCATCGTCAGCAGAAAGCCGGTACACCAGATAAGAACACCCTCAAGCCACATAATGACGTTGGTAATATGCGGGTCTTTCCACCAGTTGACTATGCCGCCCCACCAACTGCCGTCGCTCGGGAGTTTCCAGGCCCCGCCTTCTTTCAGGGTGGAATAACAGGTTATGGCATTGCCGAGAACCATATTTTCGGCGGTAATGTTGGTAATCGCCTTGGTGGCACCGAGAATGCTGTTCATCACCGATTTGGACATAATGTTGGTCGGACCGGTATAGGTGATGTCGCCGATGGATTGTTCCAAAACCAAAGACGAGAACGTCATATCGCTCGGCGATACGTAACCGCTGCCGGAACTGCTTGAGCCGCCGGTTGTGGAAACATAGGTTGACGAAAGGTCGACAACGCCTTTGCCGCCGGATGTCCATGCCGTTTGTGCCGAGGTCGGAACGTTCATTCCTTTTGAGAACCCGTCGGGGAACGGCGTGATGTTTTTACCGGTGCAGGAACCTTTGTTGATAACGATAATCTTTTTCTGCAACAGGCTGAGCGGTTCCACGTTTTTGCCGTTGTACATAACCTCAAAATGCAGGTGGGCGCCGCTGCCGGTACCGGTATTGCCGACATAGCCGATTTGTTCGCCCTGTTTAACCTGTCGGCCCGAGGGACCGAAAGCGCTCTGCGACGTCGGCAGCATATGAAAGTAACGGGTAGTCCACTTCGGGCTGTGGACGATGATGGCGTAATAACCCGCGCCGGTGACTTTGCCGCCGCTGGTCTGAACCCGGTAGGTTATCGTTCCCGGACCGGATGCAACGACTGCGCCGCCTTGTTTGCCGTAGGTTCCGATATCCAGTCCCATGTGATATTTCGAAGCGCCTGCTACCGGTGGAATACGACATCCAACCGGGCTGGTCAGGTGCCCTTCAAATACCGGCGGAATAATAAAGTTGGGAATATCTTCCGACGCAAAGTTTTTGGCGTTTTTATCGGCTTCTTCCAACAGGCGTTTTTCCTCATCGGAATATATTCTGGTTTGGGTCTGCGGTGTTGTCGACGGAACCGGCGTCTTTTGCGATTCGGCAATAGCCTGTTTCTCGGCGTTGTTGATTTCCGCATACTGTTCGTCGGTGATGTCATCCCAGGAGTAATCCTGCGTAAACGGTTTAATCGTATCCGGATCCCAGAATTGCTGCGCAATAACCGCGCCGGTACCCATCAACGGATTGATAAAGTAAGTGCTGACCGCTTTCAGGCCGGCAGTGATGAAAATGTAAGCCAGTGCGATTTTAAAGGCGAATTTAACCAGGTCGTTGAGAATGTTTCCGGGAACAACCTGCGTAAGCGAAGACACATTTTTCAGTCCCCACATCAAAAGCCATAAAACCGCGCCGATTCCCAAAACGATTAATCCGGCTCGTTGTGCCAGGTCATAAGCCTGTCCGGCGACTTTCAAAAAGGCGGAAACCAGTTTTTCTACCACCATACAGGACCAGCATCCTCCGGATTGGTATTTTTGGCGCAGCTCGTCAATGGTTGCACATTGGCGGCCGACCCGCAGATTCTCGGCAGAAAGGGTATCCCTGCGGGCGGTTTCGATACGCTCTTCACAGTCGATGCCTAATGCACCACAGTTTTTTTCCGTCAGCCTTATAGGCTTCAATGGCTCTGTCCGCACCGACATTGTAAAGACGGGCACCTTCCGCCATAATCACTTTTGCTTGCTGCTCGGTAATTTGTTTGCGCTCCAGGGCATCATTGACGGCGTCGCGCAAGTCTTCAACCACGTCTTCCATTTTTGAGTCGACGCCACCCTTGTTCAGATATTGTCCCTGAGCGGTATTGAACAATGCCACCTGGCCGGCCTTCCAGATAAGTTCGCCGTTTGCCGCATTGCGCAGTTTTTCAAGCTCGTTTTTAATGTCGCCCAGTTTGCTGTTGGCAATGTATACGGTACTGCCCGGGCGGTCGAGAATGTCCGTAACGTCTTTTTTTATGCTGACGCTTTCTTGCGCATTGTAATAATCCTTGGCGCTTTTATACGAAGAACCTTGCGTTTGAGTGTCCGCAGCATAAACGCTTTGCGGAACCGCAGCAGCCAGAATGACTGCCGCCAGGGCGAGTTTGGACAACAGCATCAGGGCTTTCCCTGTGCTTTGCAGCTTGCTGAATATGTTAGTCCGCTTCTTCATGACACGTCCCTACGTCCTAAATTATTTGTCGCGTCCGGCCCATCTCTTTAATTTGTTATTCAAAGCGCCGGCGCTTTTCCATTGTCTGCCTAACCAGGTTTTCTCGCTGAAGGCCGTCTTTTCATATACCCAGCCGAAACCTCCGGTAACGATACCGACCAGCATCTGTCCGACCGCCTTCAGATTCTGCTGGAACTTGGCGTCAACCTTGCCGCCGATAATCGCCGATGTAAGCTGTTGCGATACCTGCATACTGCCGAAAATCAGGAAGCCGATAAGCAGCAGACACATAATGGTAATACTGAAATCAAGCATATGCATTTCCGGGTCTTTGGGATTAAATACCGCAGGCTGTTCGCCGATTAAGGCCACCATTGCCATTAAAACCGTCGCCAGAATAATGGAGAAAGCCATCATAAATGCCGCCGAGTTCATAATGTTGGCAAAACCGATGTTGGTCCACTTTCTCGTCGGGCCGAAAGCATACGACATAATAAAGATGGGCAGCAGCAAAATCATCATTCCGAAACGGAAAATACTGTCAATCAGATAAAAGACAAAACCGCAGGAAACCACGATAAAGATAAACCAAACCAGAGCGCCGATGACAAACGGCAGCAACCCGCCGTTGGCCATGGCGGCCAAAGCGACTCTCTTGCCCATATCCAGACGTTCTGCCACATTGCAAATCATACAGCCCATCATATCCTGGATTCCTTGCGGAAAACCGTCCAGGGTAGCCTGCATTCCGGTTGTCATCTGGCAGGCGATTTCCGTATTTTTAAAGGTAACTTCTTCTCCCAGAACCAAAATCTTGTCCTGACTGACCTGAGACAACGCCAGTATTTTGGCACCAAATTCCAAAAAGGCTTCATAAATCGGGAAAATCAGCGTGTTGATGACATACAGCAGCATTCCCGAGGACGAGGCCAGAAAACCGCAGAACAAGCATAAAAAGGCTTTGCGGACGATTTCATTCCAGACTTCTCCCGGGCTGTCTTCCGTGACCGAACTGACGAATTTCATGATACGCAGAGCCATCCAAACGGCAAAAGCAATCATAATCAGGCTGAGAGACCCGGCTGAGAGCTGTTCGTACATTCCCATGACCACTTTGCCGATGGTCTTGTATACCGGTTCCAAAACCGCCTTTTGCCAACACTCGGCACGCGACTGTTCAATGGCTTCTTCGGCCTCGGTGCCTTTGACTGCCTGCGTAGTCTTGTCAGAACAGGCTGACAGCAGAAAAACCGCCGCTGCTAACATTATCAGCAGTTTTCCCCATTTTTTTATGTCAATTGCCCTAATCATCTGACGTTCCTTGTTCCGTTTGTTCAAGCGGCAAATGCCGGTTATTTGTTGGTCTGGTTCAGTTGTTTAGCCAGTTTGGCATTGTTCTTGTTTGAACCGCCTTTGCTCTTGTTTCTTCTGACGTCGGCCAGACTCTCCTGTTCCCGGGGTTTTGCTCCGGACAGTTTGTTTTGGTAATGGCGCGTCCGGTTGGCCTTTTCTTGGGCCGACCTTTGAGCGCGCGGCTTTTCTCCCCTGCTTTGAGTGGCTGCTGCAGCTCCGGCTGTATCAGCGGCATTTCCGGAATTTTCCGCAGTCTGGTTTTCATTGCCGTTTGTTGCCTGTTGAGTATTGGCGTTTTCAACTTTAGTCTCGCCTTCAACCTCAACTTCGCTTTCAACCGTTTCCTGATTCGGATTCTCAGCCGGTTTCCCGTCCGTTGAGCCGCTTCCGCCAAAACGGTTGGTGCTTTGGGTTTGGCTTGAGTTTCCTGTCGTTGCGCTGCGCGAATTCCGTCGTTGTGAATTACGTCCCGCATTCTGAGCGATGGTCGGACGTCTTCCGTTTTGTGCGGTGGATGACGTTCCGCTTCCGTCTGCTTCGTTGGCAGAATCGGCGGGAAGGAACAGATTCTCGTTGTCATCACCCTCAATTTCGTTATTGCCGCCCTGACTGCCGGAAGTATTGAAACGGCTTCTTAAACGGCCGGGAGTGCTGGTAATGCCGCGCCAAAGTTTTTCGCCGCCTTCTTTAATTTTGTTGCTGGCAGCTTCGCGAACCGGTTGAGTAACTTTCTTGCCTGCGCTGAGGGCCGCGCTGTAGCCCATGGTACCGACGCCGACACCGAGGTTCTTCATACCGCCGCCGGCCATCTTGTCGGCCAGAGCTGAAGCCTGTCCGCAGAACTTAAAGCCGAAAATGCAACAGATAATCAAAATGATGAAACCTAAGCTTGAAATGTCAGTCAGTTCTTTTAACCGGTCGTCGTCTTGCGTGTTAATTGCATCGTAAATCAACTGCAAGGCACCCAGATTGTCTTGTCGGCTGGCGAATTTTTTACATTCGGCGGATTCTCTCCATAATTGGCCGGTAGAAGCCTGAACCTTGTTTGAGCTGCACAGCTCGGTCATTCTTTTTTCTTGTTCGGCTGACAATGTTACCGCTTTTTCCGTACGGGCATCATCACTGACCGCAGTTTGCATCAATGCCGTGTCCACCAGCTGAATGTTTACGCTGACCACCAGCCCCATAAAGACAAAGACAAAGAAACTGTTGAGCAACATACTGAAACCTTTTGCCGTATATCCGGCCGTCAGCTTAAACGGCCAGCAGGCAATCAGGAACGGCATCAGGGCACCGATAATACCCAGTTGTACAACGGCATCAATCAAGTAGAAACCAAATGCCAAAGAGAGCAACAGACCGAAAGCCGCCAGCAGAAAGCCCTGGATAGCCATCTGAAAACCGTTGCCGAAATCAAAGCCGCCGATACCGACCATTTTATGTCCGCCGATACACATCAGCGAAGAACCGATGGCCTGCATAAAGGCGATTTCCTGTTGAACTTGGGCGATAAAGCTTTCCAGTTCTCCGTACAGTACCGAAGTGTAATATGTAGTTAAAACTTCGTTGCCCTGAGTTATCGGCGCAGAGTCGGTAATAAACAGCAATTCTTTGCCAAAACCGAGACCTGCTATCAACAGCGGATTGATAATATAAGTGTAAACCTGATCAACATAATTCAGTAACAAAAAGGCAATGATAAACTTAAAGCTTTGCTTGAGCAGATTGCCTAAAAACTTTGGCGCGTCCTGTTTGGTCAGGGGAGCTTACGTGAGCCAGCGTCTGAACCGCAATCCACAAGCCCAGTCCCAAGGCGATGAGCGTTGCGAACGCTCCTGCCAGCTTGGTCATAGAAATTGTTGCCATCTTGTCTGCGGCAACATAAATGACCGAGAACAACGGACAGAAGAAACACTGGCGATAGCGGTAAAGTTTTACCGGTAAGACTTCGCAGCCTTTCCAGTTGCCTTCCGAGGCATAGTTCGCACTGTAGTTTTCGCCGTCTTTATTTTTGACCACAACCCATTTTTTGCCGGAAGCGTCTTCAAACATTTCTTTTTCGACCAGCACTTTTTTCTTCCAGATAGGCATTCACTTCTTCAAAAGATGCAGATGAAAGCAGGGCGTTTAACTGTGCGTCTGTCCAGACGATTCCTTTCAAAGTATGATAATAGGCCGCATCTGCAGTCTCAGAACCTCCAACATGACCGATAACCCAAGCTATGCCAGCCACACCTTTATAAAAGGTTTTGCCAAACCACGCGCCGATACCGTCGCCGTACATGGCATCCAGATTAACGTCTTTTTGCGTTTCGGTAGATTGAGAGATATTGCCCATATCTTTCTGGTCTTTGGTGAATTTTTCAAATTGTTCCGGCGTTAGGTCATCGGCATAGCCGGCAAAAGACAAATTTGGCAGTCCGACGGTTAGTGAGAGTGCCAGAAATAATATTCCCCAGATTTTAGTGCCGTGTATCGTCATCGTCGTCCGCTTTTCTAAAAGGGTTGCCCAATACTTTAAATGCCAGTAAAAAAGCCATCAAAACTAATATCAGTGCTGTAATTCGGATTCCCCTGCTGGCCAACAGGCTGAACAGGTTAAGATGATAAGCGGCGACAAATGCCAGTAATACTGCTATCGTAATCAGCCAACTTTTAATCATTTTATCAAAACCCTTTTCCAGCTTCTTATTACATCATACCATAAAAAATTATTCATAAATTGTTACAGTTTTTTGATTTTTTCTTTGTCTGCCGACTAAAAAGTGCCGTTTTTTAGAAAATTGACGACTTTTTCTACAACCTTTGGATTATTAAAGATATTCCAATGCAGATTGTTTATTTTAATTACGGCCTTGGCACCCGTAAATTTCTTTTCCTCGGTAACGGAGGTTTTATGGCCTTTGGTGCCGGTGAGAGCTTCCATTGCCCGCTCCACTGCGGATTCGCTCAAAATAATCCCGGTCTCGATTTCTCTCGGATACGGCGGTATGACTTCGATTCGCCGCTGTCCCATTTCGGCGGCCATCGGTCCCAGAATAAAGCCGAGCAATTTGTTCTTGCTGAGGCGAACCAACAGCTTGCTGCCGTGATTCTTCGGCGCCACTTCTACAATTCGTCCGATTTTCAGGCGTTTGCGCCAGGGACTTTCCAGGCTGAACAGCGCCTTTAAAACGATTCCGCCGATTCCGCTGGTTACAAATGAAACTTTGTTAACGTCTTCCAGGTGATTTAAAAGAAGTCAAGCTGTCGGACATGTCCTTCAATGCGCTTTTGGGTCGAAGGGTAGTTGACTGCCGCCACCATAAATCTGTCTTTCAGAACTTCCCTCCACAGCGGTTTAAAAACGTTTTTGGATTCGCCCAGTCCCGAATCATAATGACCATATGTCCTTTTTGCCGCGCCAGTTCATATGCTTCTATATATTTGATAAAAGCCTTGCGGCATTCCTCAAACGTGCCTTCATGCCTGCGGATGTCCCAATTGTCCAGCAGCCGGCACTTTTTAGAAGTATAATTTCTTTGGATTCTCCATTTCTGGTAAAAAGACGTCTTCCCAGGCATGGCCGCCGCCGAAGGTAAAAAAGTCGCTTTTCATGATTCGGGTCTCCTGATTCGGCTAAAGTTTTCCAACTCCGCTGGTGTTTGGAATCGCGGTAATGGTAACGCGTGCCGTGTCGCTGTTGTCTATTTCGATTAAAATCTGTAGTGCGCGATTCCCGCGGACATAGGTCATATGGCTTATTTTTGCGCGTACAGTGGCAACCTCTATCCATTTGAGCTTCGGCATTTCCGATACATAAAGTCAAAAACGCTGCTGGCGTTGTAGGGTGCCGTAAAGACCAGGCTGCCGATCCAGTTTTCTCCGCTGCCGAGAGCGCTGGTCTCGTCTAAATCAATATAAGCCTCGCTGGGAAACGGCACATCGGGAAAATGTGCAAATGCGGGAGGTATTGAACCTAAGATAGCGCAGTATGGTTAAAAAAGGAAATAAAGAGATTATTTCCGTTTCAAATTTGTTCAGATAAAAAAATACAGTTTTTCAATGAATTGTAAAAAATGTAAAAAAAAAATCAAAATTTTTTAATTTTTTGTGTTGACATCTGCGAAATATCATCATATAACCCACATCACCGACAGCGAGCAAGCTGAACAATCACTAGCGAGTTGGCGGTAGTTATAAAACAAGTAAATAAGTAAAGTAGAGAGGATACGCAGGCAGTAATTTGTAGCTGTAAGAGATATAAATTAAGTCTAAGTATCTGAAATAAAGGAACCAAAAAATTCTTTAATTGAGTAATTTAGACAGGGTCGAATGAGACATTTAATATGAGAGTTTGATCCTGGCTCAGAACGAACGCTGGCGGCAGGCTTAACACATGCAAGTTGAACGGGAACATACGATAGCTTGCTATAGTATGTGAGAGTGGCGCACGGGTGAGTAATACATGGGAACATACCTTAAAGTGGGGGATAACTTCTGGAAACGGATGCTAATACCGCATACACCCTGAGGGGGAAAGATTTATCGCTTTAAGATTGGCCCATGGCAGATTAGGTAGTTGGTGGGGTAAAGGCCTACCAAGCCGACGATCTGTAGCTGGTCTGAGAGGACGATCAGCCACATTGGGACTGAGACACGGTCCAGACTCCTACGGGAGGCAGCAGTGGGGAATATTGGGCAATGGGGGCAACCCTGACCCAGCGACGCCGCGTGGGTGAAGAAGGTTTTCGAATTGTAAAGCTCTTTCGGATGTGACGATGATGACGGTAGCATCTAAAGAAGCCCCGGCAAACTACGTGCCAGCAGCCGCGGTAATACGTAGGGGGCGAGCGTTGTTCGGAATTACTGGGCGTAAAGGGTGTGTAGGTGGACGTGTAAGATAGCGGTGAAATGCCGGAGCTCAACTTCGGAATTGCCATTATAACTATGCGTCTAGAATTATAGAGAGGATAGCGGAATACCCAGTGTAGAGGTGAAATTCGTAGATATTGGGTAGAACACCAGTGGCGAAGGCGGCTATCTGGCTATATATTGACACTGAGGCACGAAAGCATGGGGATCAAACAGGATTAGATACCCTGGTAGTCCATGCCGTAAACGATGAATGCTGGTTGTCGGACGAATGTTCGGTGACGAAGTTAACGCGATAAGCATTCCGCCTGGGGAGTACGGCCGCAAGGTTAAAACTCAAAGGAATTGACGGGGACCCGCACAAGCGGTGGAGCATGTGGTTTAATTCGATGCAACGCGAAGAACCTTACCAACTCTTGACATCCTCATCGGGGAGGACAGAGATGTCTTCTTTCAGTTAGGCTGGATGAGTGACAGATGCTGCATGGCTGTCGTCAGCTCGTGTCGTGAGATGTTGGGTTAAGTCCCGCAACGAGCGCAACCCCTGCTACCAGTTGCCATCAGGTAACGCTGGGCACTCTGGTAGGACTGCCGGTGACAAGCCGGAGGAAGGTGGGGATGACGTCAAGTCATCATGGCTCTTACGAGTTGGGCTACACACGTGCTACAATGGCACCTACAGAGGGAAGCGAGATCGCGAGGTCGAGCGAATCTTAAAAAGGTGTCTCAGTTCAGATTGTACTCTGCAACTCGAGTACATGAAGTTGGAATCGCTAGTAATCGCGGATCAGCACTGCCGCGGTGAATACGTTCCCGGGTCTTGTACACACCGCCCGTCACGCCATGGGAGTTTGTTCTGCCTGACGGCGCTGAGCTAACCTAGCAATAGGAGGCTGGCGACCACGGTAGGGTCAACGACTGGGGTGAAGTCGTAACAAGGTAGCCGTAGGGGAACCTGCGGCTGGATCACCTCCTTTCAAAGAAACGAAGCAGTAAAGATTACTGCCTACGTATCCTCTTAAGATATCTGGTGGCAAGCCGTTTAAGGGTTTGTAGCTCAGGTGGTTAGAGCGCACGCCTGATAAGCGTGAGGTCGGAAGTTCAAGTCTTCCCAGACCCACCAAGACTGCAAGAGCAAGATAAAGTTTGCTTTTATGGTAAATCGGGGGTATAGCTCAGCTGGGAGAGCACCTGCTTTGCAAGCAGGGGGTCAGCGGTTCGATCCTCCTTACCTCCACCAAGATATGGCAAGAAGAAAGAGTTACCTAAGCGATTAGGTAAGGGCACGAGAGTGCGAGTTATAAAGACATTGTAAATAAGAAGAAAAGAAACGAATTAGAGTAAAATCTAAGGAGAAAGTAGAAAATACACCTTTTAATAGGAACCGAGACTCCGAAAGTAGTGGCGAGCGAAATCGGACCAGCCGATGGATTTATTAATAAGAATTGGAAGCATCTGGAAAGTTGCACCAAAGAAGGTGATAGTCCTGTACAAGTAGAAAGTTAATAAATTCTTGAGTAAGGCGGAGCACGAGAAATTCTGTCTGAAAATGGGGAGACCACTCTCCAAGGCTAAGTACTACTGATTGACCG
>VOFD01002026.1_pt1 | contig 21900 bp, 27 predicted proteins | sample 5384101 | NCBI WGS metagenome assembly VOFD01 (sample SAMN12384723, study PRJNA508395) | human gut metagenome | isolation source: healthy gut C | host: Homo sapiens
TGTTATTTTCATCTTACAATCTCCCCAGAATTTTTCTTCGGTGCATATCCGTTTCAACCGAGGCAACATGATCAATGGTAAAAAGCAGAAATAGCATCATATAGCCTAAATAGGCAAGTGAGTTGATGGCTGGCGCTCCCCGCATAGCCTGGTCGATGAATATTTCTACGTAATAGGTCATTGGGAAAAGGCGTCCGAATAGTTGTAAAGGCCAATCCATAGCCATGAATGGAAAGGTCAAACCGGAAAAGGTAAACGAGAGTACGGAATAACCTCCGCCAATCGAAAGTGCCAAACGAAGATTACTCAAAACGGCAATCATAAAGACACCAATGGCTTGGGATCCCATGACGTAAATCAGTCCTGAGACAAACATCAGAAGCACATTCCCTTGCAATGGAACGCCCAAAAACTTGAATAAACAGGTATTCATTAACATGCACAAAGCAAAGAAAATGACCGTATAGGGTAATAGTTTTCCGGTCAGGGCTACAAGGATGTTCCCGCCTCCGGTTGCCAGCCATTCGGTAGTTGTGCTGTTTTTGAGTTCGACACCAATGGTAAAGATGGTGGTCAGTAATGTGAACAGCATCAGCATCAAGGGCAGAAAACTGGGTAACAGATAGTATTCGTAGTTGGAGAATGGGTTGAACAGAATATGTTTCTCGAAATAGATTGGCATCATCAGATCATAAGCCTCTTTTTCGGATACTCCTGTTTCATTAAAGTTTGAATCTGGATACCGGAGGAAAATGTCGTGATTACAGTTTGAATATCACGATTGAGCATGCCGTTCTTAACGAGGTTTAACCCATTGATATAAGCCGTAACCGTAGCCTGCGTATTGCTGTAAATGTCTTTTTCCAGATCGCGAGGGATGGATACGATGGCTTCGATCTTCCCTCTTTCATCATCTTTTCACCTTGGGCAAGATCAGAGATATGGTATGCTACTTTGGCCGAAGGGGTCGCATCAATCATTCTTTCCCAACTGTCTTGACAGAGGTGTATTGCCCGGATCGTAGATAGCGATGGGTATATCATGGGGTACACCCGTGCGGAAAAAGCAGGATGAAAATGACGAATGAGAGAATAGGCAATCCGACTGAAAGCCTGAAAAAGGTTTTGTAGTCGGAAAACCTTTCCAATTAGCGCCGAAATACAGCAAAGGAAATCCCGAATCGCTTTCATAGATGATTATTTAATTTCGTCCCAGTTGACGGTTACGGTCATTCCTGGGCGTAATCCTTCGATAGTGTCGATTGGTTTGGCTTTGACTTCAAAAGTGCGGATGTCGAAATCACCACGAGTTTTGGTTGCAGACCATGTGGCATACCCGCTTGCGGAGCCATGTAGTTTACCTTTAATCGGATCGTTTGGGCCAGTCCGGGGACATAGGCGTTGAGTTCTGAACCGATTTTTACTTTAGGTAACAGATCCTCTTTAATGTTGAAAGTTACCCACATGTCATTCATGTCGAGTAGTGTGATAACCGGATAGCCCGATCCAATCAATTCACCCGGTTCGGCAATAACGGTTGAGACCTCACCGTCAATCGGAGAATATTGGATAGCATCTTTAGCGTACGACTCAACTTCAGAAACCGCCCCAGATGCTTGAGCAACCAGAGCTGCTGCTGCTGCCCGATCTTCACGACGAGCTCCTTCTACAGCCATGTCATATTGTGATTTAGCGGCCTTAGCAGTGGTGGTCATTGCCTCTAAATTGGCCGATGCCTCATCAAATTTTTTGAGCAGGCAATACCCCTTGTTCATAAAGGTTTTTAACACGATCGTAACTCTTTTGCGCTAAATCGCGACCAGCTTCAGCCTTTTTTCCACATGTTGAAAGCCGCTTCGATCTCTTGACTGCGTGCTCCACGGCGAGCCTTTTCGCTCTGGGCGCTGGCAGCATCACGAGCGGCCTGGGCCTGTTGCAATTTTGCCTGCACTTCTGGCGTGCTCAAAATGAACAGTTGTTGCCCTTTGGTGACCTTTTTGGCCCTTTTGACATCCATCTGTTCGATACGTCCGGGTACTTTCGACGAAACTTTGATACTTGTTGCCTCTACCTCCCCTTGAATGAAGTTGGGTACGGGCTTGATGGCAAACCAACTGATCAGCGATACGGCAACAATGACAATGATGATACCGATAGTCAGTCCGATTACATTACTCTTTTTCATATGTTTATTTTGTTTTATTGTCTTAATAGTGATTGAAATGTGTGATTATTCGTAGCGGATGGGCATGGCGGCAGAACGTTTGGCGTATTCTCCAAATGCTTCGCTGTCACCACAAGCTTTCGAGCAATCGAGCCAACATCAGATCATAATAATAGGCGGCCTGTAAACGTTCAGTTTTGATCTTTGCCAGATTGAGTCGTGCGTCTACGACATCGGAAGATGGTGCTGCACCTTCTTTGAATGCGGTCTCTTTGATGCGGAGATACTCAACGGCAAAGTCATGTGCCGTATTGATTGAGGGCAATTGTACACTGTATGTGGTCATTTCGTTGTACAATTTGTCAATTAAGGTTAAAATGTCATTCTGTGCTTTCACATTCAATGCTTCAACCTGTTTCACTTGAGATTTTGCCGCACTGAATTTATATTCACGATTCAGACCGTTGAACAATTTGAATGAGACACCAGCCCCGACAGCCCAACGCGGCATCAACGGCGTCATTTGATAGTTGTAGAATGAGGCAGCACCCATCAATGCAATCTGGGGCGTAAAATCAGCACGTTGCAAACGCACTCCTTCAACTGCCAAGTCCTTTTTTCAATTCTACTTGACGCAGCAATGGATTATTCTGTAATGCTAGCTGTTTAAAATGGTCAACCCCTCGATCTGATCGAGAATGAACATATTGGTGATGGGTTGAAATTCATAGCTTCCACTGTTGTTCAGTGTGTTGCTAAGAGCACTACTGAGGGTTGCTGCCGTTTTTGTGCGGCCAGATATTCTCGTTCGGCTTCAGCCACATGCATTTCGGCATATAGACGTTCGCTTTTTGCAATAATTCCATTGGCTTCCAGTGCTTTGGCATCTTCTAAGTGATGTTGCATTCCTTCGAGAACTTGACGGCGTACCTCGACTACCTGTAAGGCCAGAGACAGTCCATAATACCGTTCAGTCAATTCTGAAATCAGTGCATTGCGGGTTTGAATACCTTGTTCTTTGGTCTCTTCTATTTTGATTTTGGCTGCGTTGTTGGCAGCATTGATTTTACCACCGGTATAGACGGGCACAGTGATTGTTCCTCCGACTGTCCCTACACTGCGGTCTTGCAATGGCATGGCCCAGTTTTGGGCAAGCAAGGTTTGAGCCTGTTGTAACACATCGGGAGGTAAAACGTTGCCCACACTTCCTAAAATACCGCTGACAGGTGCTTTTGAGATTGTTCATGTCTATACTGATGTCTTTAGACATATAGACATAGGCTCCATTTACCCCGATTTGTGGCAGACGCAAACCATATGCTGCTTTACGTTCCCGTTCAGCAGCTTCAATGCCATATGAAGAGGCTTGAAGACTTGGGTTGTTATTTAGGGTTAAGTTGAGTGCTTCATCGAACGTGAGAGCCTGTTTTTCTTGTGCTCCGGCTCCTAAAGCCAGACCAAGCGCACAAATGATGAATACTATTTTTTTCATTAGTTGGTTCTATTTAATTGCACACATGGATAATTCAGTGATTTTACGTGTTTCAGCATCCAGATTACAGTCATGGGGACCGAAATCGAATCTGAAACGTGTTGCAAGATATTGCAGAGGAATCCCAACCAATGCAATATAAAAATCTTCAACGGTGATCTCATTGCGGATTGATCCGCTCTCTCTCCCCTTCTCGATCAAGGTTTCTCCGATGCGGATGATCTGCTCCCGGACAGATGGCTTGTTGGGAATGGAAAAGTCGTTTAATAGCATAATCACAAATTTGATCCGATGAGGATTTGTATTTGCACTTTCAAGAATGAAGCCAATTATGCCTTCAACGATATTTTCTATGCGATCATTTTGTCGTATCAGCTCATCAATTTTCTCTGCGATTGTGTGTAGAGAATCATTTAGCAGGTCATTCACCAGGTCCTCTTTACTCGGATAATGGCGGTAGAGATAGCCTGCCGACACTTGTGCGCGTTTGGCTATCGAAGCTACCGAACTACCTGTAATACCTTTTTCACTAATAATCTCCACAGATGCCTGTCGAATCCGTTCAATGAGCGATGTGTCTATTCTCTTCACCATAATTTATTAATGAATGAATATTCATTCGCAAATATGTAAACATTTTATTAAACTGCAAACGATAAATGAAGGAATGTTCATTTATTTACGAAAAGATCATCCAAATAGTTGAATCGTATGAGATCCAATACTTGCCTAAAAAATGACCGAATCGATAGACAGTGATATTAGATAATTATTATAAGCTGTTGAAATATAATATGATAATTGGTTTGTCCGGGTTGCAATTGGATAAGAGACCTAATTATATATAATGGGTATATTTTATTTGAACATGTGCTTCCTGTGGCTGAAATATTTAAAGAGGAGTTTAATATTATTGTACGTGTGCTTCCGTAATGTTATTTGATGTGGCGATTGGCGGTCAGGGCCTCTTTACTTAAATCGTTAAGAATGGTTACTTCGATGCCGGCATTTGCGAAGCATCTCTTCACCATGGCATGTGACGAACGTAGGAGGTTCGTAGGCTGCAAATACAACTCTACCCATGCGATGTCGAATGATTAACTCTGAACACGACGTCGGTTTGGAGTTGCGTGTGGTACAAGGTTCCATACTGGAGTAGATCGTGGCTCCTTCTAAAGAACAGCCTGCATGTTCTGCTTTTTAGTAGAGCCTCCTCTTCGGCATGATTGATTGGAGACGTTTCTCGGCTGTATCCTGTAAATATTTCGCCCTTGCGAGTTACGATGATTGCCCCCACCGCGTATGCACTTGTCGAATGTGGGCATTGAGCGGTAAGAGCAATAGCTTGTCGCATCAGACGATAATCTTCGTCAGAGGCTTTCAAAGCATATATGGCAACAGCCATGTCTCCTACAGATTCAGTGCGAACTAAATGCATCCGGTGACTCTTATCATGCGGGAAAAGTCCGTCGTGAACAAATCGTGGAGCTGAAGAGTCACCAACAAAAAAAGGAGCGATAGCAATTCGTAAAAAATCTACGGCGTTTGCTTCCAAAAAAATTGAGTCAACATGCTTGTTCCACCTTCGAGAAATAGACGACGGATTCCACGTGCTGCCAGTGTGCTTTTGATCGCTTCTGGTGTGATGGGAGCCTGTAAAATAATGACAGTAGCAACACTGCGTAACTTTTCTAATTGTTGTAAATCAGCGTGCTCTCCTGTAATTACAATTTTCTCCCCATCGCCTTCAGTGAAAAATCGGGCTTGAGAACTCAAATTGCCACTGGCACTGACCGTAACTTTAACCGGATCGGCAGGTTGACCTTGAGCAAAGGCGCTTCTGGCGTAATTCTGCGTTACGCGTTACTAATGCTGGATTATCTTTACGGATGGTTTCGGCTCCGACCAGTATGGCATCACACTCTGCTCGTAAAGCTCTGACTTGATCCCAATCTTCTGCACTGGAAAGGACCAGTCTTTGCGAGGTATTGTCGTCGATATATCCGTCTAAGGAGACGGCAGTTGATGCCCATACAATCATAATTGGAAAAAAAATAGCCGATTTAAGTCAATTTTGTGTAAACAAATATGGTCTAAATTTTCCTAAATCACAAATTTATGTAACTTTGTACAAGGGAAGTTGTGCGTGTAGATGAAGGATGGAAAAATGTATCTGTTGCTGAAACATTTTACACGATTTCACGTTATACAAGCAACGATTAACAAACTTTTTCCATCTATCTAATAAATTCACGGTAGATCGGTTTTTATTCCACGTGCACAGTGACCGAGAAGCAGTTGATTAAACGTTGTCGTCAGCATGACCGCGTCGCTCAACAGAAGTTGTATGAGAAATATGCTCCTGTGATGTTGAGCATATGCATGCGCTATGTGAAGGATTATCATGTAGCGTGTGACTTGATGCACGACGGGTTTATAACCGTATATAGTAAAATTGGAGATTTTCGCTCCGAAGGTTCTTTTGAAGGATGGATGCGACGGATATTCGTCAATACAAGTCTGGGTTACCTGCGTAAAAATAACGTGCTCAGTGAAGCTGTGCCGGTTGAAAGTGCGATTCAACTCGATAATCGGGATATATCGGCTCTGGAGCGTATGGAGGTGGCCGAATTGCGGCGCTGTATTGATCAATTGCCCGATGGATATCGTGTAGTGTTGAACTTATATGCAGTGGAAGGTTATTCTCACAAAGAAATTGCTCAAATGTTGGGAATAAGTGAAGGTACCTCCCGTTCACAGTATGCACGAGCCAAAATTTATCTTCAAAAGCTGTTGCGTGAGGCCGAAATAATTTGATATGAAACGAGATCGGTTCGATGACATATTGCAATCCAAGTTGCAGAACCCGCAATCGGGTTATGCTGTTCCCTCATGGAGTGCAATGGAGCATAAACTCACTCTTGCGGAGAATGCTGCTGGAGTTGTGCCCAAACGCTCGTTGAGTCGAGGTTTTAAATATGGCATTGCAGCTATGATCGCTCTGTTGATAGGTGCTGGTGCATATCAATTTGGTCGTCATAGTCGTGATGTGGTGATCTCTTTTAGAGCATGAGGCTACCTCCAATGGGGCGGCCTTAGCCGGTTTGGAGGAGAGAGCGATTTCAGCAGATAAGTTGGTGGAGCCTCAATCGTTGAATGATCCTCAATTGGATAAATTATTCCGTTCAGTACGAAGTGTAACTCCGATGTCCGGAAAATCTGCTAAAAGTCCATTGAATAGCAGTAATTTGGCTACTTTATCGGTGTCGAATAGTAGTTTGCCTGGAGCAAATCCATTAGCAATGACCTCATTTGAAGCGCCTGATTTAGGGTCTCTTGAGGTACAGGGTATTCATTCTGATAAATCTTCTTCGCCGGCTCAATCGAATTATCGTACCCCTGCTGCGTATGCTTCAACAGGTCGCATGAGCAAAGCTGTTCATGGCAATTTGTTCGATAATGGCTTTAATTGGGGAGACTTTGAAGAGAAAGAACGGCATCCATGGATGATGTCTGCATATACCAATGCGTATGCAGCAGGAGGTTCCAATATGCAGTTGCTAAGTAGCAATACGGCGTTTAATGCGGCATTGGTCGAATCAACTATACTAAAAATGCGGTCTCGTTTATGGGACGCAATCTTAAACACAGTTTTCCTGTTTCGGTTGGTATCAATGTGAAAAAGCAGTTGAATGACCGCTGGAGTATTGAATCGGGATTGGTTTATACTTTCTTACAATCGACAGCCGATCTGGATGCGGCTTATCAATATCGATATAAACAAAGCATCCATTATTTGGGTATTCCGCTTGGAATAAGCTATTCGCTTTATCGAAACAAAGGACTTGATATCTATTTGCAAGGTGGAGGTATGGCGCAATTTGCCCTTTCGGCTCATGGCCAAACCCGGATTTTCAATCAAGGAGAGTTTGCTTCAAGTATCAACGAGGATCTGCCTGCCAATGGTCCACTGTGGTCTGTTAATCTGGGGGCTGGTATCAGTTATGACTTTGTGCGCAACTTCGGTATCTATCTGGAACCTGGTGCAAATTATTACTTCCCCCAACGCCAATCATCCTCAATCTTATTGGACTGATAATCCGTGGAGTTTCAACGTGAGAGTTGGTTTTCGGTTCAAATTTTAAAGGTTCGTGCAACATTTCTTTTGTGGCATGCGTCTTTATGGAAAGACGTCTTAAAACCTAAAATCGTTTAAAGAAAATTTGTACTTATGAAACGAGTATCAAAATTATTCGCAATGTTGATCGCAGCGGTGGGGAACCATGGTGTTCTCGGCTTTGATACAAGTACGGACGGAGAAAACTTCTATGTCAGCTATGGAGAGTCGTTGGTACTTCTGAATCCTATACGATTAAAACCGATGCAGGTAATACTCTTCACATCGTTGAAAACTTGTTGCCAACTTTCCCGGTGGAAGATGGTATGCGTGTACGAGTGAATTTTACCATCCAGGAGCAAAGTGGGTCTGATCTAAATGTACGTTTGAATGCGATTGAAAAAGTGTTGAGCAAAGAACCGGTCTATTCGTCACAGCTCACACCAGAAGAGCTCGAAGAGTTAGGCAATGATCCCATTTATGTGAAAAATGCATGGTTTGGAGGTAAATATCTGAATATTGATTTTGCGGTTCTTCGCTTTGATCCTCAATTGGCTCATTTTATTAACCTCTATGTAGATGTAGAAAACTCGGATGAAAATAATGTTGTAGTAATTTTGAAACATAATGCGTATGAAGATCCTACTACAGCTTTTGGCGTTTGGCCGAGTTTCATTCGATATCAGTAAATTGGTGCCAGAAGGTAAATCTTCAATTTTTGTAACCTTGCGTTGGAGCAATTATGATAATATGGATTGCAGTGATTCAGGGACATTCTATTTACCTACTGACGGATCCTCATCTGGGTTAAATGGTATTAAAGATAATCCCGAAGGCAGTTCTTCTGCTGCTTACGGGGCAATCAAATAAACAGGCTTTCTTTTGCCTTGTTAGTTCTGTGGGTTATTAAGGTTTGAAAGTGAAGCGGGACACTCTATTGAGTGTCCCGCTTTTTTTTAATTAGTGTACTTTACGAGTTGGCTTCGTTGTGACTACTCTATTAGCGTTTGGGAGTCACTTTCGTACCTGTAGAAGCACCTTTATTTACTGTGTCAGTTGTTGGTGCTGTTACCTTTTTCTGCTCTTTGAGAGAGGTCAGATATTGTACAACGGCATATTTTGCGGCAGCGATGGTTTCACGATTAACCTTTTTTCGATCACGCTGCCATGGGCAAGATCATCGGTATTGATATAGCCTTCGAGCATCAGCAACTGAACAATCATGTTGTTGATATTGGTCTCTTCACTGTATCCCTCTGCAATGTAGAGCAGAGAAACTTTTGCTGTAAACTCTTCTGCAAAATCGGGATAGTTGGGTAGACTCATCAACTCTTCGAACGTCTCACCGAAGCTGGTCAACTCAATATTCATATTGGGATTGATCAACAAGGGGCTGAATTCCCGCTTCGGATCTGAGGGCGTAAAGTTTACCAGATTGGAGATGTCCACTTTTTTCGAGCGGTTGTCCATACGACGAAGATCGGCTTTGCGCATGTTTTCGAGCTGGTACAGGTAGAAGTTGTAACGCCACAACTCTGAGCTATTCATCTCACCGTGGAAGATGTGGTTGTACTTCGTTCAACAGACGTTTCACCTTAATCTTGCCTTCATTGATTTCGGGTTTGTTGACACGTACCTCCTGAATCAACTGCTTCAACGCAGCGGCAGCCTTTTGCGGTCCGGTGATCTCACGGCCTTTTTTTACCGATTTCGGTTGATAGTACGCCGCATTGGATGTGGCGTGCCCCACCCTTGCCGTCTTTGCCACCGCGCAGGCAGGTGATCAGATTTTGAACGCATTCGAGCTGTCCCTCTTCGGCAATGAATGGCTGTCCGCCCGGCGTGCTGGCCAGCGCATCGAACATCGAACTGAACATCTTGCGATCGATCAGCTTCTCGTCGGTGATACGGTCTCCTTCGAACAGGTACGAAACGGTGGCGATGAAACGGTTCTGGATCATGTCGAATACTACATCTTCGATTGTGTATTCCACCTCATCGCGGGTAAAGGTCCGACCGACGAAGATCATCTTCACCACCTCCGTAATATCGATCTTGTCGAGCAGCTTGAATGATGATGCAAGATAGTACTGTTTGTCGGCCTGGCAGAAATCCCAGTCGAGGATATCATCCAGATAGTTGCCATGGCGAGAAATCACTTCGACAATATTCTTATCAGCCGTATAACGTTTCAGTGTACGCTGGAAGTTCGGGCCATCGCTACTGGTGGCCTTCTCTTTACGCTCACCATGAGCATCGATGTACAACAGGAAGTTTTCCGGATTGTCGATACGGGTGATGCCACCTTCGCTCTTGGCATAATTGCTGGCTGACAACATAATGTCCACTTTGTACGGCATTGTGATGTCGCACATACCGCTTACGGTACTGCGGGCATTACGGTCATCGACATTACTGTCGGCACTGCTCTCAAACAGATATTTGTAATATTTGATGTAGTCCGGATCAAAGTCAGTGGTGCGGGAGAAGTCACCCACTTCGGTTCCAATACCGTACAGATTACCATCCGCATCCTGGAACTCGTGGAACATATCTCCGGCAACCATCTTAACAGAGCGGATGCCCTCCAGGTTGTTGCGCAGCCATTTCAGGACAAAGGCAGCGATCATTTCGCTCTTGCCTACTCCACTGTCACCATTGATCTCGACTACAAATACGCTACCATCGTTCTCTTCAACCATGAACAACGATCCGTGGCGTGGGGTGCCACCCATCTCTTTTCACCTTCTCGTTGATAACGGTCAAACGCGGCTTTTTAACATCACCGAAGTAGTCGGCCTCTGACTTCAACGGGGTGACGATCGTTTTGATATTTCCGGTCGGACCTTTGATGTCGAAGTAGCCGATTTGCGGGAATGAGATCAATTTCTCGGGAGCGCCCAACAGCGAAATTACGTCCGGCACGAAATTCGAATATCTTTCAGGCTGATATCTTCCGTATAATTCAACCGGAAGTTATCGGTCAGGTATTTCAGATACCCCTTTTGGAAGATAACCAACTCCTTGACAATACCGTGTTTTACTACTTTGCAACGATAGTCGTCCGAGTCCATATTGGCAACGAAACGCGACAAACGGTGTGTAAAGAAAGCCGAATCGGGACGCAGGTCCATGTATCGGATATACTCTGTCGGGTGATCCGACGGAATAAGACCGTCCGGTTTGCGACTCTCTATGCGGTCCATTTTATGGAATGGATACTCTCGTTTTGCGCATGATGTAGTTGCTCAACTCTTCCAACTCCATCGGCAGGATGCTCGAAACGAACTCTTCGGTAAACATCTTCATCTCGGTGTCATCGCACTCTTTGATCCGCTTGTCGAAATAGGCCAGTTTGTTGCAGACCATTTTGTAGAACGACTTGTCGTTCTCAAGCAGATAGAGATAAAGGATCTTGTCGGTAATTTCCGGTGCATTGTCCACTCCGGCACGCAGTACATCCTCAATGTAGCCGATACTCTTTTTCGAGATATTCAGGCAGCAGAATTCCGGACGGTTACGCAGGTTTCGCATAAACTCGTCGATCCAGATGTCGAGGTTGAACTGTGAAAGTTTGATACCGGTGATCTCCTCAAAGCAGGTGCCTGCTGTTTGGATGATCTCCCGACGACTCGGCTCGAGACTCTCCTTCTCAAAAGGCAGGTTGAAGTGGAGCAAAATCTCGCGAATATACTTTTTTGAAGATTGAGTTCAGACCCTCCATTTTGGCCTTGTCGAGTTCCGGACTGCCGGTTGCGTTGATGGCCAAAATCTTCATCTTGCTGTCCGAGAAGAGCAGATTCTCCATCTCGATGAGAATCTCCATCATGACGCTTCTCTCTTCCGGATTGTCGAGCACGTGGTGGTTCGGCTGGAAGGTGCGTTTGTTGGTGATATACTTTAATATGATAGCTTTGCTGTATTTCGAGCTGACCGTATTGAAATCGAGATCTGCCAATGCAGGAACGCGTTTATATACCTGAGCCAATAAGTTCTCGTAAATTTTTGTAAACGCAGAACTGCGGATAAATTCGAAAACGTCCTGGCAGGTTCCTACGATATCCCCGTGACGTTCGATTACAGAATTGGCCGAACGTCCAATAGTTGTGATCGTTACCCCCTCTTTTCGGGTGAAGCGTGATACAGCGAACGAACGTCACGGATCTGCAATGACGGTGCTTTGTCTTTCTTGTACTTCGATGAAAGCGGGTAATCGGCAATAATACTGTCAATAAAATCCTGATCTTTCGGATAGTAGAACATTTCGTTCATAATCGAAAGACTGTCTCGCTCTTTATTGGCCGGATCCGCACGTTTGATTGCAAACTCTGTCCAATATTTGATAAAGATTGAGAATGCATCCTCTAATTCCGCACCAAGAATTTTCAGCCCTTCTTTTGATGCAGAGGTGTAACCTCCCAATGAGAATCGGGCTAATCCAGTAGGATACGGAACGATAGCCACACCTTTGTTCTTAGCCAACATTTGGCAGAAGAGCAGCAGGTCTGGGTATGAATATGGTCCCGTGATCTTGAAGTTGAACAGATAGGAACCGTCTGACTGAATCACTTTCAGTTGTGTCCCTTCGGGTGCATTGTCCAGCAAACGTTGTCCAATTTCTTGGCCATACGCATACGTGTGAGTGACTCCTTGCGGAAATTCTTGTTCACACGGAAACGGTTCAGATTCTTGACCAGTTTACTCTGATAGTAGATAAAGAAAGGGTTCGTCATGATATTTGAAATCATCAGGCAAGCCCAATACATCCAATTTATCCAATGCAACCAACTCATCCAACAGGAACAGGTACAGCGGAGAACCTTCAAATCCGGCTGTTTTGTGGAGCTGACGGTTGGTCTTGCTGATTTCGTTGTTTTGTTTGGTCTTCTCGATCTGGCTGACAATAAATTTAACAATCGCTTTCTTGATCTTCGAACGCGAAGCGTTCTTGGGCAGTTCGGCTTCGATCTGATCCTTGATGCTTTTGGCGACTTGTGCTACCTCCAAAGTGTTATTCAACATCAGTAGCGAGGTGTTGTTACCATGCTCTGCACTGTTGCAACCCCGGGCGTATTTAGCAAAATCGGCAGCCTGAGGCGTTACTGCTACTGCACCGAGGCGTTCACCGGTAGCAGCCAGGTTTTTGGTTGTCGAGAGTGATGAAATCGCTTTGATACGAGTCTGCGCGTAAATGTTGTTCATGATGTAGCGGGACAACGTACGCCATTTCGGCAGTTCGCGATCTTCGATTTTTACACTTTCTGCATAAGCCTCGTCGAGGAACAGCGTGATCTTGCAACTGTTCAGGAAACGCAGGAAATTGTTGACCGACTCGGTATTAAAATCGGTATAACCGGTCGGATTGTTCGGGTCGTTGATAATGATCGTAGTATTCTCGCAGAACAGATCCCACAGGCTGCCGCTGTCGTCGAACAGTGAAAGTGTAGATTTGATCCGTTGCAATTTGTTGATCAAACGGTCATATGCCAAACGCCCCTGACTGTCGTTCTCGATTTCTATGTCAAACGGATTGATATCAAGCAATCATCCGGCAATAGATCTTTGTACTCCCAGGCCTGAATTTCGTTGTAGATTACGTAGGGTTTGGGTCTACCGTTCGGATTGAACAGCAGGTCACGGATAATCATCTGGACATCGTCCGAGATTGAGGTCTGATCCAAGTTACCCAATGCTGCAAGGAAATTTTTTGACAATATCTTTGTCTTCATCCTTCAGCGCAAAGTATTTGTCACGAATACCCAAATCGATCAAGAATTTCTCGAAACGGCCTTTGTTGTCGGCATCTTTGACGGTCTTGGTCAGGTATTCCTGATATTTCTCTAAGAAGAGATTGATTCCAAAGTTTTTATGGAAATGGTTGTGCAGAGTTCGTTCGTAGCAGCTGGGAATAATATCCAAAATCAACTGGCAGGCATAACGAATCTTGCTGTTTAGATTGTTGTAGGTTTTGCTTCTCAGATAATCTCCGAATGTCTTGATCTGATGGCGTCCACCACCCTCAAGAATGGTGACAATGTCGATCAGTTTGTTGCCGGCATAGAAATAGTTTTTCATCCGGCTTTCGAACTCGTCGATCAGCTCCTGAGTCTGTACCTTTTTTGGTATCTTGCTTGTGGCAATTTTCAAGGAAGAAAATAAAGTCACGCAGTTTCTCCAAAGAGTATTTATCCTGTACGATTTGACGTGAGAATGAATCGAGCTTGAACAGGGTAATTCTCTTTTTCAATGTCGTTCGGATCTCCAGTCTGCTCCTCGAGTTGAGTGCGGATTTCGTTGGCATACTCTGCAATTTGCGCCTCGATCTTTTCACGGAACTCTTTGAGATAGGACGGATTGACGTTTTCCAAAATCAGACGCAGGTTGAGCTGTGTATTGGAAGGTGATCCCAATTTTTTTGGTATGTACCTTGTTGAGTGTGTTGATGATGCCGTTGTGGAAACAGAACACCAACGAGGTATTGGAGCTGCGAGACTCTTTCGAATCATCCACGATGACCAAGCGGGTCAACAGTGGGAACCATTTTTCGCCAGCATAGTGGTTGATACGTGCATGTTTGACTTTGACCACAAATACCGAGGTGGTGTCTGTGGTCATGCGCTCGTAGAGTACCTCTGGTGCTGGCGACTCCATGACTACGATACAGTCTTTGCTGAAGACATCGCCGCGAAGCAACGATACAGCCTTATCAGCATTGCCCGAGATGACAGTGCGGATCAGTCCGTTCATACCTTTGAAGTTCACGGCCCATCTGCTGCGTTGCAGGAAGTCATTGACTTCGGCTTTGGTTGTGTAATGGGTGCTCTGGCTGATCATCTGCTCGAGCGTGTCCATCAGGTAATTCCAGTGCGCCTCGTTGATATCGCCCGTCACGCCGATCACGTCGCGGTATTTACGCAGATCACGAACGTGACCGCCAAGCTGGATTTGTGACATGAAGTCGATGTGCGAACTGTTGATCGGAGGTGTTCCGACCGACAGATCGTGGCTGTCACGGATATTGATCAGGATATTCTTGGTTTCTGTGGTTGTCCCGTCAGTGTCGAGTACCGAGTTGATCTTTTTGACGAACTCCCCACGTTTACTGCTCAATTCGAATGCTTTCGAGTTGTTGTGAGGAATCAACATCAACGATACATCGGTATAGCCGGGAATGTCCTCACGGAACTTGAGCAGGTAACGATTGATCTCGGCCTGTTGTCGAGCTGGATCGTCGGGCTCTTCCATGCAGAGACTGACGAAATTGGTCAAATTGTCGAAGATATGCCGGGGTAAAAATATCTCGGCACGTTCGCCCAATGATTCGTACAAGTTCAGCAACTGGAGAGCTTCGTTACTGAGGAATGCTTTTGGTTCGCCTACAATTTTCATGATTCCCGAATGGTTTGTATTGCTTGTTTCTCTATTATCGCACAAATATAGCCTGACAATTCGGCAATATTTCTTGTGTGTTAAAATTTTATTGTATTTGTTGTAAAATATACAAAATACAATAAGAATTTAAATGGAAAAATCGATTGTTGTTAGATGGGTATAGACCCCCACGTATATAAATCTTGGATAAATATAGGGATTATTTGTCGAATTATGTGCTGAAAGTTTTGCACAATTTGTTAATAAATGACGTAATAAAAGAGAGACCGAATGTTCGGTCTCTCTTTTTATCGGAAGAATAATAGATATAAGGATTCGGTTAGAGTTCGTAACGGAATATTTGAGCCGTTACGGTTCGATAATCCTTTGCAATTGCAGTAACGTTTCGCGATTTTGGTAAAAGGTATTCACCTCAGTGAAATATTCAATTACGGAGATTTGTCCTGCATCCAGCGCTTTGTTCAACAGGTCTATCGTGTTTTGATTTTGCAAAAGGTTCTCGAGTGAGGTGGCAGAGGCTTGCAGTGTCTGTGCCTGTTGGTACAACTGTTTGAGTTGGGCGATGTTGTTCAACTTTTTGCACTTTGTAATTGGGTGTCACTGTAGTAGCTTTGAGCACGAGCAGCTTTCACCTTGTTTTTGTTTTCAAACATCGGAATAGACATCCCAACGGCAAAACCAGTCAATCTTCCCTCGAGACCGTAATTGTGCCGAAATCCCACTTCGAATTTTGGCAATCCTAAAGCTTTGTTCAACGCAATACTTTTTTGAGCTGCATTACGTTCATGCTCCAATCGCTGCAATTCGGGATTTTGCTCTAAATATAATGCTTCAATGCTTGCATAATCAGGTAACGGCTGTTCGACTGGATATTCCGTCGCGGTAAAATTAACGGGATTTCCTCCCTGCCAAATTGGTCAACTGTTCCATACAGGTTTGCAAGGAGGTCGCATTCAAATTGGCAGCAGTCCGTGTCGTAATTAATTCGACATTAATTTTATTGGTCTCCAGGATATTGGCTGTTCCGGTTTCCAGTTTTTGCTGATATATGGCAGCTAAACGTTCTGTGTTGGAAAGACGTTCATTCAACGAGGCTTGTTGTTGACGCAGGTAGATGATCTCTAAACAGAGCAATTTCGCCTGTAATAAGATCTGCTGACGCACTTCGGCCCCTTGACTTTCGTATGCCGAACTTTTGAGTTTTGCAATTTTGTTGCGCGCAGCATAGGCACTCGGAAAATCAAAGCCTTGCATGACTGTCAACTCAGCTTCACTGCCAGCCTCAGGCCGCCGCCACATATTTTCCATTTCTATTGTTGGGTTTTTGTAACGAGTTGCCTGTGCTGGCTTCGAGTTTTTGGGCTTCAGTCAATCTGCGTTGAGCCTGTAGCTCCTTGGAAGATTGTTCTATATATTGCAATACTTCATCGATACTTTGTTGAGCCTGCAAGGGTAAGATGCTGCACATGCAAGCCACAACTACCATCATGATGCTCTTTTTTCATACGTTTTCGTGTTTACGGTTGAGAATCAGGTAAACGGCCGGAATAATAAATCCGTTGAGCAGTGTCGAACTGAGTAGTCCGCCTAAAATGACCTTAGCCATAGGGCTTTTTGAATTTCATTTCCGGCTAAGTCGCCTCCCAATGCAAGCGGGATCAGGGCAAGAGCAGAACTCAAAGCAGTCATCAGGATCGGATTCAAACGGTCAAGAGAACCTTGTACAATACTGTTGTGCAGTGATACACCCTCGGCCTGGAGATTGTTGTAGTGTGAAACGAGCAGGATCCCGTTACGGGTGGCGATACCCAATAGAGAGATAAAGCCTATCACGGCTGGGATGCTGATATCACCAGCGGTAATCCACAAGCTGAAGACACCTCCGATCAGTGCCAAAGGTAGATTGATCATAATAATACCTGCCATGGAGAGTTTTTTGAATTCTTGGAACAGCAACAGGAAGATGATCAACAGTGAGATGATCGAGGTGAAGAGCAGAATACGCGATGCAGATTGTTCACTTTCGAACTGACCTCCATACTCGACATGGTATCCTTCCGGAAGTGGCACATCGGTTTTCACTATATTTTGAATGTCGTTTACCACTCCTCTCAGGTCTCGTCCCGCAACGTTAGCTGAAACCACGATTTTGCGTTGTGCATTTTCACGATTGATATTGTTGGGACCTGATGATGAGATCAGCTCCGCTACGTAATTCAATGGCACTTTCTGTCCGTTGGCGGCATCTAAAGTGAGGTTGCCGATACGTTCCATCTCACTTCGATTGAGATCGTTGACTTTGACGGTTACATCGAATGAGCGTCCTTGGTCAAATACTTGAGATACTACTCTACCTCCTAATGCTACCTCGACAAATTCAGAAAATTCAGTTAAAGGAATGCCATAACGTGCCAACATTTCACGTTTGGGTTTGATTTGCAGTTGCGGCCGTTCCACTTGTTGTTCGACATTCAAATCTGCGACTCCTTCTACTCCTGAAATGGCTGTTTTGATTTGATTACCGAGATTGAACAACTGATTCAGATCGGGTCCGAAAAAGTTTGATTGCAATGTTGGCTTTTGTGCCCGAAAGCATAGCATCGATACGGTGTGAAATCGGTTGTCCAATCTCGATATTAACACCTTTGAGAACACTGAGTTTTTGTCGGATTTCAGCGATAAGCTCCTCTTTTGATCTCTCATCGAGAACATAGGGTGCCTCAATTTCCGATGCGTTGACACCGAGTGCATGTTCGTCCAATTCGGCACGACCGGTTTTACGGACTACGGTTTGGATTTCGGGAATCTCTAACAGAATCTCTTCCACATTACGCCCCACTTTGTCTGACTCTTCGAGAGAGATACCAGGCATCGTGGCCACATTGATGGTGAAGGCACCCTCATTGAATGGGGGCAGGAAGTTGCGGCCTAGACTCAAAAAGATAGCCACAGCGACAACAAATAATCCGATTGTACTGCCCAACACAATGCGTTTGTGTATGAGTACCCACCCAATGCCGGTTTATAAATGTGTTTCAACCAACGGGACAGGAACGGTTCTTTGTCACTTTTGCGCAAGACCTTCTCTCCAGTCAGCAGGTAGCTACATAGTACGGGAGTTAGGGTGACTGCTACGATCATCGAAGCAAACAGGGAAACAATGAACGAGATTCCTAACGGACGCAACATTCGTCCCTCCATGCCACTGAGGAAAAATAGTGGAATAAAAGCGACGATTGTGATGATGGTGGCATGAACGATCGAGGTTCGAATTTCTGTTGAAGCATCATAGACAACGCGCAATGTGGGACGTCGTTGTTCTTTGGGCAATCGATGGTTTTCGCGCAGACGTTTGAATACATTTTCGACGTCGATAATTGCATCATCTACCAGAGAACCAATGGCAATGGCCATACCTCCCAAACTCATGGTATTGATTGTCAATCCCATCAGTTTTTAGTGCTAAAATGGCGACTAAAAGAGACAGAGGTAAAGGCAATCAATGAAATAACCGTAGTGCGTACATTCATCAAGAAGAAGAACAGTACGATTACGACAAACAGTGCTCCTTCAAACAGTGATTTCTGGATGTTGTCGATCGATCCTTCGATGAATCGAGCCTGCCGGAAGCTGTCGGTCGAGAGATGAATGTCAGCAGGTAATTGCGTTTGAATCTCAGCGATAGCTTTGTCCAGCTGTGCGGTCAGTTCCAAAGAGTTTGTGTTGGGCTGTTTGGTGACAGTCATCAATACAGCCGGCTTGCCTTTTTCCGATGCAATACCCATTTTGGGTGCTTTAGCTCCTGTACGCACATCGGCTATATGTTCGAGAAGAATAGGATTCCCGCCAACCGTTTTGATAACCGCTTTACCCATCTCTTCGGCTGAGGTAGTCGAAAGCATTCCACGAATAATATATTCGTTGCCATATTGGTTCAGCACACCTCCATTTGAGTTACGGCTTAAATTATCTACAACAGCCAACACCTCATCGAGAGAGAGACGTTGTAGTTTTTCATGCGAATGGGATCCAACAGGATTTGGTATTCTCGTATGTCGCCTCCGATAACGGTGACCTGTGCTACGCCTCCCGTGGAAAGCAGGCGGGGACGAATGTTCCAGTCTGCAATGGTTCGCAACTCCTCGAGTGATGTGCTATCCGAGGTTAATCCTACAATCATGAGTTCGCCCAAAATCGAGGATTGAGGTCCAAGAGTCGGATTTCCAACGTTGTCCGGTAATGTCGCTGATACTGCAGCGAGTTTTTCAGAGACAATTTGTCGGGCTTTATAGATATCGGTTCCCCAGTCGAATTCCACCCACAGCACCGAAAATCCGGTAGTCGAAGAAGAGCGTACACGGCGAACGTCGGTTGCTCCATTGACAGCGGTTTCCAGAGGAAACGAAACGGTACGTTCGACCTCTTCAGCAGCCATTCCCGGGGCTTCGGTCATCACGACGACAGTAGGAGCATTCAGATCAGGAAACACATCCACCTCCATTTGCTGTGCCGTGTAAGTGCCTACACAGAGTAGCAAAACCCCATAATCATCACCAACAGCCTGTTGTGCAATGAAAAGTTTATGATTTTTATTCAGCATGGCAGTGATGGTTTAGTGTTGATGACCGTGAGGAATGGCTCCAGAGAATGAGGCCATTTTGACGCGATAGGCTCCGCGACTCACCACTTTGTCACCGGGGTCAATCCTGAGATGATTTCGACATATTCTCCATCATTACCACCGAGTTTAACCTCTTGCTTACGGTAACAGTCGTCATCTATCTGTACAAATACAGAGTATGCACCTGTTCCTCGATCAGAGAGCTGATCGGTATAATCAGACTGTTTGCCTGTGGAGAAGAGATGAGAAATACCTCGACAAATGCACCCGATACAATACCGGCTCGGTTGTCGAATTCAAATGTGATCGGAATATAGGCAGATGTACCGTCCGATGCCTTGCCAATCGAGATAAGGCGCCCTCCTAAATCTTTTGAGCGAATAGATTTTATTGTCGTACGAGGTTTTGAATTTAGCACTTGTAATGGTAGACAATAGACTATGATAGCGTTGAGAGACCTCTGCCCGTAATTTAAGACGACGATTTTGTGAAATAGTTGCCAGTGGTTGCCCTACAGCTACATACGCTCCTTCAGAGATGGCAACACTGGTTACATAACCGCCAATAGTGGCACTGACTCCAGTCCCCTTGGTTGGTTGTCTTACCGGCAACGGCCTCTTGTGCCGCTTTTGCATTTTCATAAGCCAAGCGAGTTTGCTCGTATTCAGCTTGAGAAATGATCTTTTTTTTTACCAAGCTCTCTGCTCGTTCAAATGCAGCTTTGGCTTGTATGTATGTGGCTTGAATTTTTGCAGCGTAATCTCCTTCTGCGATCTCTTTTGATGAGATGTAAAACAGTGTTTCTCCTCGATTGACAGCCGTACCTTCAGATAATTTTTTCGAGGAGAAGGAGACGATACCACTGACAGGGGCAACAACGGTTGCTTCATCGCCCTGTGCAGAAAGGATTTGTCCGCTGGCTGGAATGATTTCATTGAAGATGACAGGTTTTACTTCATATATCGCAAAATCAGTTTCTGCTGCTTGCTCTTTGGTAAAGACGATCTCTCCTGCAGGATGTTCGGTTTCGGCAGCATGTTCTCCTTCATGATCGTGCTCTCCTTCGTGTTCGTCGAGTTCATGATCGTGGCCTTCATGCGCCATTTCCGATTCGTGAGATGAATGGTCGTGTGTGTGATGCTGGTGCTCGCCACAGCCGATAAACATTGCTGCGGTGAGTAATGTTACAGTGATTTTATACATAATCATAGCTTTTGTGTAAGTACATACTAAATTTCCTGCCGATGAGTTTTCAAAAGAATACGGCAGTATGCACATCGTGGAAGATGTGGGTTAAGCTATGAATGCAGGAGGAGCACGTAATGCTGAGACCTCATAAACTTGCACCTCATTTGGAAGTGCAATGCCTGGTACATATTCCCATGGAGATTCGGGAATATCAAGGGTTATAGTTGAGGTCGTTATACAAATGAAGTAAAGATGTGCAAAAAAGAAAACAGTCGGAAGTATGTTGGTCATGGGAGTGGCACAGGCAATACAGATGACTTTTTGTCATTCGGGTGCTCTGACATTATAAATAGCTGACGCAGATCACAGGTAGCATCATTTTCCGGATGGCTGTGTTTGTCAGCTGTGTTGTGCCTGCATTCGATGCAGTTGTCTGCGACGCTAAAACGAATCGTTCCATCGCAATGGTGATGATGAGGCAATACCGATAGCACCAGCATCAAGATGCCGGTACACAGCAAAATGATTTTTGCGCTTCGTTGCCTCATTGCATTGTGATGTTAGATATTTGGGGCAAACCATTATGCCACTTTGGGCGTTTTGCCGACTTGACCCTTTTTCAACATGCTCCGATAGATCTTATCCATGATAATGGCAATAGCTCCACCTCCGGTTACGTTACCGGCAGTTCCGAAGCTATCCATGGTAAATATACAGGGCAATCATCAAAGCTTGCAAATCGGCATTAAATCCGAGAATCGATGACAGCAAGCCGAGTGCCGCCATAATAGCTCCTCCAGGTACTCCCGAGCTGCTACCATCGCAATACCAAGCATGAAAATGAATCCGGTATATAATTCAAATGTGATTGGATAGGTATCCGGTGTCATCCACATGATGGCCAATGCACAAGCGACAATCTTCAGA
>VOFD01002690.1_pt1 | contig 21899 bp, 35 predicted proteins | sample 5384101 | NCBI WGS metagenome assembly VOFD01 (sample SAMN12384723, study PRJNA508395) | human gut metagenome | isolation source: healthy gut C | host: Homo sapiens
AATTTTTTTAATTTCATTTTTATTCCTCCGATAAAAATTTAATAATACTTTTACGGCAGGTCTCCTGGTTTGAAATCAACCTAATAATCTGCATAGTCTTCCCGAAATTATCAGTGACCGACATAAACATGTCCGGCAGATTTTCGTCCTTCACACAGTAGCGGGGACTGCTGCGGATTCTAACCGCATTCCCTATTAATGCATAATTGCAGCCGTAAAAGCTTTTATTATTATATATCCTTATATCAAAATTGTCAAATTATAACTTCCATCGACGACGCTTTTTCTCCTGACAGCATATAACTAATTGAATCCGGCTGTGAAAAACCGCAGAATATTTCATACTTTCCGCCGTAAATAACGCTGTTGCCGTTTTCATCAATATCGGCAAACGCTTCAATCGGAATCTCAAGCTCAATTGATTTTGATTCTCCGCTCTTTACAAATACTCTTCTGAAACCCTTAAGGGAATATTTCTGACGGCGTTTTCAGAAAAGCTTTTAATATATAACTGGAATACATTTTCACTGTCATAGCTTCCCGTATTCTTTACTTCACATTCAATCCGGCAGGTTTCGCCCGACCTCTTGAAATCAATAGCTCCGCATTCAAAATGAGCGTAAGTCAGACCATAGCCAAATGGATACAGTATATTATTTTCGGCAAAACGATAGGTTCTGTTTTTCATAGAATAATCAGTAAATTCAGGCAGCAAATCGGCGTTTCCGTAAAATGTTACCGGAAGCTTTCCAGACGGGGAAACCCTTCCAAGAAGAATATCTGCCAGCGCCTTTCCGCCCATAGCGCCTGAATACCATGCCTGAATAAGCGCGTCGGCATTATCCTCCGTATTTATTGCGCTTCCGGAAGCATTGACTATGATTAAAGGCTTTCCTGTCTTTTTCGATTTCTCTTAGAAGTATTCTCTGGCTTTCAGGAAGTCTAAGATCAAGCTTATCGCCGCTTGCATATGCGTTACCGGTGTCGCCTTCCTCTCCTTCTAAGGTAGCGTCCAAGCCGGTACATAATATAACAATATCAGCACATTCCGCAGCTCCAAGCGCTTCTGAAAGTCTATCGCCGGGAAGTGCGAGCGGTTCTACCCTTCCTTAAAAAGATGACAGCCCTCTGAATACAGCACTCTTACCTCCGGCTCAAAGGCTTTTTAATTCCCTCAAGAAATGTTACATACCTTGATGAGGTTCCGAAATAGTTGCCCTTAAGAACATCTCTTGAATCAGCCGCAGGACCAATTACCGCTATTGTTTTAACTTCAGATTTTTTATCGGAAGTATGCCGTTGTTTTTGAGCATAACCATTGATTTTTCAGCGCATTTTCTTGAAAATTCATTATGCTCCGGAGAATCCGCTTCTTCGAAAGAAATACTGTCATACGGCGTACATTCATCAAACATTCCAAGCTTTATTCTGGTTTTTATAACTCTTTTAACGCATCTGTCTATATCCTCTTCTGATACCAGTCCTTCATTGTAGGCATTTATAAGATGAATATAGGTGTTTCCGCAGTTTAAGTCGCAACCGTTTTTTTTATTGCAAGCGCAGCCGATTCGGGAGCTGATTTTGTAACGTGATGATTAACATGAAAATCTGCTATAGCCCAGCAGTCAGAAACAAAATATCCGTCAAACTTCCATTCATTTCTCAAAAGATTGTTGAGATATTCGCTTCCGCAGCATGGCTCTCCGTTCAAACGATTATAAGCGCCCATAACTCCCTCTGCATGAGCTTCAGTTATAAGAGCCTTGAAGGCAGGCAAATATGTCTCCCAAAGCTCTTTTTCAGATACCTCTGCATTAAAGCTATGTCTTTGCGCCTCCGGACCGCTGTGTACCGCAAAATGCTTTGCACAGGCCGTGGCTTTATATGGAAGCTTGTCGCCCTGAAGTCCTTTACAAATGCGCAGCCCAGCCGCGAAGTCAGATACGGATCCTCTCCGTAAGTTTCCTGACCTCTTCCCCATCTTGGATCCCTGAAAATATTTATATTCGGAGTCCAGAAAGTTAAACCTTTGTAAAGATCAATATCTCCGCGCTTTTTTGACTGATTATATTTAGCTCTGGCTTCTGTGGCAATTATTTCAGCAGCCTGTGACACCGCCTGCTCGTCAAACATTGCGGCCAGCGCTATAGCCTGAGGAAATACTGTAGCCGTACCGCCTCTGGCAACTCCGTGAAGACATTCGTTCCACCAGTTAAACTTATCAATTCCCAATCTTTCAATTTCAGGAGAATCATATTTTAACTGTTCACATTTTTCTTCAATTGTCATTTCAGAAACAAGCCTTTGAGCGCGTTCTTCAATTTCATTTTCAGTATATTTATAGTTTTCCATATTTTTACTCCTTATAAGTTTCGGCTGATCAATAAAGATCATACCAATAAAATCCTTTTAAATTTTAATCAGAATAGATCAATATAAACCAGCCGTTAATATTTATAGTTTTTCAATTATTTCCGTTGCATTATCAAGCCAATTTCCATCATAAAGCTCTATTGCACCTTTATCACAGGACTTAGCAAGACGGGGATCGACAGGTAGTCTTCCCAGAATCCTGAGATTATATTCTTAGCAACCTCTTCAAGCCTGCTTTCCCCGAAAATACTGATTTTATTGCCGCAATCCGGACATTCCGCATAGCTCATGTTTTCAACGATTCCGATTATGGGAATATTCATCATTTCAGCCATCTTAACAGCTTTTGCAACAATCATTGAAACAAGATCCTGAGGAGATGTCACGATTACTATACCGTCCACCGGCAAAGACTGAAAAATTGTAAGCGGTACGTCGCCGGTTCCCGGAGGCATATCGACGAACATATAGTCCACGTCGCCCCACAGCACGTCGGTCCAAAACTGTTTTACAACTCCGGCAATAACCGGTCCGCGCCAGATAACCGGATCAGTATCGTTGTCAAGCATAAGGTTTACGGACATAATCTCTATTCCCGTTTTACTTTCAGCCGGTAAAATGCCATTTTCATTGCCGCTGGCTTTTTCCTTTATCCCAAATGCTTTTTGGAATTGAAGGTCCGGTAATATCCGCGTCAAGAACAGCCGTTTTATAACCAAGTCTTTTCATATTAACGGCAAGCATAGAAGATACTATCGATTTTCCAACTCCGCCCTTTCCGCTGACAACGCCTATAACCTTTTTTATATTGCTTTGGTCATGCGGTTTTTCTAAAAGACTTTCTTTACTTCTTTCGCTGCATTCCTGACTGCATGATGAACAATCGTGCGTACATTCGCTCATAATAATTAATCTCCTTTACTTACAAAAAGCGGAGCAATCATTCTTAAAAGTCCGCCTATTATTTTTTTTTAATCAACGGTCTCTGCTGACAATCCTTAAGCGTAATCCGCCGGCATTTTCCGAGAATATCGTTGAAATCTGATTTTATCCTTGATATTGCGGGTACCTTATACAAAAATGTTCCGCATTCAAAATGAAGGTATAAGCTGCGGTAATCCAGATTTATCGAACCGACCGTCGCTATTTCATCGTCTGAAACAAAATTTTTGGCATGTATAAAGCCGGGCATATACTCGTAAATTTGCACCCCAAGCTTTATAAGTTCCTTATAATAATTCCATCCCGCATAATTCACATACCATTTGTCAGCTATATGAGGCACTACAATTTTTACATCTACTCCGCTTTTAGCTGCAAATCCCAGCGCCGTTATCATCTCATTATCAATAACCAGATAAGGCGTAGTTATATAAACGTATTTTTTAGCTTTATTTATTATATCAAGATATACAAGCTCTCCAACATTTTCATTATCCGTAGGGCTGTCGCCGTAGGGCATAACATATCCCTCCGCAGCAGGAAAGCTCTGAAAATCCGGCTTATGTTTCTCATAGTTATTAAGCTGCTTGCTTTTCCACTCCCACATCTGAATAAACATAACGGTAAAGCTCCACGCAGCATCTCCCCTAACCATAACCGCAGTATCCTTCCAGTGGCCGAATCTTTCCTTTTCATTTATATATTCATCAGCAAGATTAATGCCGCCGTTAAAAGCGGTTATGCCGTCTACTACAAGAATTTTTCTATGATCGCGGTTATTCTGGGCAGTCGATAGAAACGGCCTAAATTCATTAAATACTTTACATTTTATACCCTTAGTTTCAAGATATTTGTTATAGTGAGTCGGAAGCAGAAACTGACTTCCCATTCCGTCATACAGAAGCCTTACTTCTACTCCTTCATCTGCTTTTCTCTGAAGTATCTCAAGAACACTGTCCCACACCCTACCCTCATCGATTATAAAATATTCCAGAAAAATAAATTTTTCTGCCTTCTCAAGCTCGCAAAGCATAGCGGCGTATTTTTCTTCACCGATCTTATAATATTCAACATAAGTATTTTTTATAGATCGGATAACAGCCGTAATCGTTTACATATCTCGCCAAATGAGCAACATAGACGGAATCCTGCCTTAATTCTTCTATAACGTCTTCATTCTGCGGAATAAGCGGTTTGGTAATCCTTACTATTTGATTTTTAGTGTTTCTGAAAAACATAGTCCCCAACTGGGCGTGAAGGAATATATACATAAAAGCTCCGACAATAGGAAACAGAAGAATCAATATTGTCCATGAGAGCTTATAAGCCGGATTGGTATCATGCCGGTTTATAACATAGCATACCATAACAAATGAAATAATTATCTGCGCTCCATAGATTACGGTCACATTATTATATAAGCTAAGCAAGCAAGAAATAATAAAAAGAGCCTGAATCAATAATATAAATATAATAAGAAAATTTCTGTTAAACAGTTTTTTTATTCTTTTCTTTTTTATACCATCACCCCCATATAAAACCATTAAGTATTATACCACATTCAATTACTTTTAGCAACATAAAATTAGTAATTTCAAAGTAAAAAGGCATATCGTTTTACGATATGCCTTTAAAATCATAAATTTTCCTTCAAAGCCCTTGCAAGCTGATCGGGGCAGGACGTTCCTTTCATTCCGCATTTTATATTTTCAAGCTTTTCTATAACGTCCTCAACCTTCATGCCCTTAACAAGATGACTTATCCCCTTAAGATTTCCGTTACATCCGCCGATATATTCAACATCCTTGACTATACCGTCTTCAACTTCAATGTTTATCTGTCTTGAGCATACGCCCTTAGGTATGTATTTGATTTTCATTATATATCAAACTCCTTTTTTAAGGCCGATCCCGATTTTATTGCGGCCGACGCAACCGCCCTTGCAACTGCCTTGGGTATTTTCCTGTCAAACGGATCCGGAAGTATATTATCAGCGTCAAGCTTATCTTCAGGAACTCCCTCCGCAATAGCATAAGCGGCGGCAAGCTTCATTTCCTCGTTAATGTCTCTTGCCCGTACAGCCAGCGCTCCCTTTGAAACCTCCCGGAAAAGCGACGACATTATTTATCTGATTCGGATAATCGCTTCTTCCGGACCTACAATAAATGCTCCCGCTTCCTTTGCCTCCTCCGGCATTATTTCAGGAGTCGGATTCGCCATAGCAAAAATAATCGGCTTATCAGCCATTGATTTAACCATTTCCGATGTCACAAGTCCCGGCTTGGAAACGCCTATAAATGCGTCGGCGCCATTCATTGCTTCAGACAATCCGCCTTTTAATTTATTCTTATTCGTTATCTTTGACATTTCATAATGAGCCGGATTTAAAAACGTATCTCCCTCGCAAATAATACCGTTTAAGTCTACCATTATAACATCGCCAATGCCAAGAGTAATAAATTGCTTTGCAATCGCTATTCCGGCCGCGCCCGCTCCGTTTATAACAAGCGTCATATCAGATATATTTTTGCCTGCAACCCTCGCCGCATTTATCATAGCCGCGCTTGCAACAATTGCGGTTCCGTGCTGATCGTCGTGAAAGACCGGTATATCGAGAGACTCCTTCAGTCTTTTTTCTATTTCAAAGCACCTCGGAGCCGAAATATCCTCAAGATTAATTCCTCCGAAGCTTTTTAGATATAAGCTTAATAGTGTTTACTATCTCGTCAGTGTCCTTAGAATCAATGCAAACCGGAAATGCATCGACGTCGGCAAATTCCTTAAACAGCGCGCATTTTCCTTCCATTACAGGCATAGACGCTTCCGGACCGATATCGCCTAATCCCAAAACAGCAGTACCGTCCGTTATTACCGCAACAAGATTGTGCCTTCTGGTAAGCTCGTAGGAAAGCTCAGGGTTTTTTTCTATCTCAAGGCACGGCTTCGCAACTCCGGGAGTATACGCATTCGACAGTTCTTCACGGTTATTTACCGACGTTCTTGAAACTATTTCAATTTTTCCCTTCCATTCCTTATGTTTTTTAAGAGCTGACTCCATAATATCCATGTTAAAAAATTCGCTTCCTTACTTTTTATTAGACAGCTTTATTATTCTGTCAAGATTTTCTTTTGATGTCGTATTGCTTCCCAAATGAGTCGGCACAGCATTATACAAGCCGTGAAAATCAGATCCGCCGGTTACTATAAGATCGTATTTTTCAGCTATATCAAGCATTTCCTTTTTCTGATTGTCATCTGCTGAATAATGGTAAACCTCCACCCCGTCAAGCTTTTTTTCCTCTGCAAGCTCAGCGAGAAGTTCCATGCTGTCATAAAGAGCAGGATGAGCCATCACGGCTACTCCTCTTGCCGAATGAATCAGCTCTAGAACAAATCTTACGTCCGGATATTCGCGTTCAACAAGACATATCCCGCTATCCACCGAAAATAGCTTTTTATCCAGTTCACCATAAAATTCGAGCGCATAACCGTATTCGATAAGAGCGCGCATTATATGAGATTTATATATGCTTTTGCTGCCTGTGCAATGCTTTAATACGCTTTCGGGCGTAATCGGATAAAGCTGCATTACCTTTTCAATCATTTCCTTAGAACAGGATTTTCTGATCTCACAGGATTTAAGGCAGAGCCCCTCAAGCCTGTCCGGTTTTTAGGAGCGTAGCATATTATATGAACCTTCCTGTTTCTCTCTTTATCCCAAGCAGACATTTCAACGCCCTGAATCATTTTTTACTCCGTAACGTTCTCCAAGAATTTTTGCTCTTGAAAAAGAAGATAATGTATCATGGTCGGTTATAGATAAAAATCTATATTCATACGTTTTGCCTGCAATATAACGTCCTCGATTCCAAGCGAACCGTCAGACATGGTAGTATGGCAGTGAAGATCGCAAATCATAAATTTACCCCCTGAATTAAACGGCGAATAATACAACATAAACAATTATAACATAATTTCCAATCAAAATCAATAGTAATTTGTGTATAATTATTTTATACTGAATCCGCCGAATGTAAAACCTGCTTTTGGAGCAAAGAGCTTCTTGCCTGCAAGATATCCCAAACGGCAGTCCGAATCAATATCAAATTCAATAGAATAAGCGCATAGCTGCTGACGGAAAATTCCGTACCTTTTATTTACCGTTACATTGCCGTATTTACCGTCTCCGAGTATCGGCGCGCCGATAAACGCAAGATGCGCCCTTATCTGATGTGTTCTTCCGGTTATAAGGTTTATTTCCGCTAATGCAAAATTACCCTTGACTTCCATTATCTTATATTCTGTTACTATCTGCTTGTAGCCATCCGCCATGCTTTTTCTTATATTAACAAGATTATGCTGACCTTTTTATGATATGCCGTTTCAATACCATGATTCGCCGGAAAATTGCCGGCACATATGCATAAATATTTCTTTATTATTTTTCGTTCTCTTATGAATTCATTTATTTCGCGGAGTGATGCGGCGTTTTTTGCCGCTATAACAAGTCCGGTAGTGTTTCTGTCAAGTCGGTTGCATACTGCCGGAAAAAGGAGTTCTCTTTTTCAGGATCATATTCACCGTTACGGTAAAGATATGCTTTAATTATATCAATCAGAGTAGACTTTGCTTTTTCTGAACCTCTGTGAACATCCATACCTTCAGGCTTATAAACGACTATGATATTTTCATCCTCATAAACAATCTCCGGCGAAACGCTGATATTTATTATATTTTTTACTAACTCCAAATTGTTTTTAGAGTATTCGAAAAATTCATCGTTTATATATAATGAAACAACGTCCTTTTCGTTTAATATATCTGAATTTCTGCACCTTTTCCCATTAACCTTAATTCTTTTTAAGTCTTATATATTTATAAAGAAGAGCTTTCGGAATAGAAGGCGCCGCTTTAAATATAAATTTATCAAGTCTTTGACCGCAGTCGTTTTTATTTATTATTATTTCTTTCATTTCCGCTCCGCTTTCATTTGGTTTTTTACATTATATCATAATTTCAGTTAAATTTAAATAAACCTTATATAATTTTCATAAATTTTTAAAACCCCTTTTAATTTTGCTTAAAATAGTTTATACTAATATTATCAGTAAAAGAACTAATATTCGAAAGACAATTCGGAGGGATACATGTCGGAAAATATTCATAAGGGCCACAGGGAAAGAATGCGTAAAAATTTATACAGTCAGGTTTCGACGGTTTTACAAATCATGAAATTCTTGAGCTTCTGCTGTTCTACTCCCGTCCCCGCATAGACACTAACGCTATAGCTCACCGTCTGATTGATAAATACAAGACTATAAGCGGCGTATGCAATGCAGATATTGAAGATCTCAAAGAAATAGAAGGAATCGACGAAGCAAGCGCTGTGCTGATAAAAATGATTCCTTTGCTTGCAAAGGAATATATGAATTCAAGCAGCAACAGCATTCATATGAGCAATTATAATACAGTCTGCGAATATTTCAAAACGCAGTTTCTCGGAGAAACCGTTGAAAAATACGTATAGCCTGCCTGGACGACAAGCTGCGTCTTATATCGGGGAAAATAATTGCAGAAGGCGCTCCGGGAGGCGTAGGTATAAATATCAGACGTATTGTTGAATTTACATACAAAAACAAATGTGAAAATGTAATACTTGCCCATAATCATCCGCACGGCGATATTATACCTTCCGACGATGATATAAAGGCAACTGCCGAAATATACAACACATTAAAACCTGTTGGAATTAATCTGCTTGACCATATTATTGTGGCTGACGGACAAGCAATTTCTCTTAAAGAATCAGGCGCTTTTTTCGCTTTTTAAAATAAGGAGTTTTATTTGTATGAAAAAAAGAAAATTTGAGCTGGTAACCGAATATAAGCCGTCCGGAGATCAGCCTGAAGCTATATCAAAATTGACGGACGGGATTAATAAGGGAATTAAGGAACAAACTCTTCTGGGAGTTACGGGTTCCGGCAAAACCTTTACAATGGCTAACGTTATTGCAAACGTTAATAAGCCTACTCTGGTGTTAGCGCACAACAAAACACTTGCGGCTCAGCTCTGCTCAGAGTTCAAGGAATTTTTCCCGGAAAACGCTGTAGAATACTTTGTTTCCTACTACGATTATTATCAGCCGGAAGCCTATATTCCGCAAAGCGATACTTATATTGAAAAAGATTCCGCAATTAATGATGAAATTGATAAGATGCGCCATTCCGCTACAACAGCTCTTTCAGAAAGAAACGATGTGATCATAGTTTCAAGCGTTTCATGTATATATTCCCTCGGAAGCCCTGAGGATTACCGGTCTATGATAGTTTCTCTAAGACCGGGCATGGAAAATCACGAGACCAGCTGCTCAGTGAGCTTGTCGCTATACAGTATGAAAGAAACGATATAAATTTCGTAAGAAATAAATTCAGAGTCCGCGGAGACGTAGTAGAAATATTTCCCGCTTCGTCAAATGAAAACGCTATAAGAGTTGAATTTTTCGGCGATGAAATAGACAGAATAACTGAAATAAATGTTTTGACGGGAGAGATTCTTGCAGTCTTACAGCATGCGGCGATTTTTCCGGCAAGCCATTATATAGTAAACGGCGAAAAAATGAACGAGGCGATTAAGGAGATAGACAAGGAGCTTGCACAGCGGATAGAATATTTTCAGAATAACAACAAGCTTCTTGAAGCTCAGAGAATTGCTCAGAGAACTCACTATGATATGGAAATGCTTCAGGAAATAGGCTTTGCAGCGGAATTGAAAACTATTCCCGTATTCTTTCCGGACGACCTCCGGGAAGTACGCCCATGACTTTACTCGACCATTTTCCAAAGGATTTTCTTTTGTTTGTAGACGAGAGCCACGTGACAATACCGCAGGTCGGAGGTATGTATGCAGGAGACCGTGCCAGAAAAAACTACTCTTGTGGATTACGGATTCCGTCTTCCAAGCGCATTTGATAACAGACCGCTTAATTTTGACGAATTTTACAGTCATATAAATCAGGCGGTTTACGTCAGCGCTACTCCCGGAAAGTTTGAACGGGAAAAATCAGGCCGCGTCGTCGAACAGGTAATTAGACCAACCGGACTGGTGGATCCTGAAATCATCGTAAAAAACCTATTGAAGGGCAAATAGAAGATCTCATGTCGGAAATAAACATGAGAGCTGAAATAAATGAAAGGGTTCTTGTAACAACGCTTACAAAAAAAATGGCCGAGGATCTTACATCGTTTTTGGAAGCCGCCGGAGTAAAAGTAAGGTATCTTCATCACGATATCGACACTATCGAACGTATGGAAATTATCAAGGATCTTCGTGAAGGAATTTTCGACGTGCTTGTGGGAATTAATCTTCTGAGAGAGGGCCTGGATATTCCGGAGGTATCGCTTGTGGCCATTCTCGACGCTGATAAGGAAGGTTTTCTGAGAAGCGAAACGTCTCTGATTCAGACAATAGGAAGAGCTGCAAGAAACTCAAAGGGCAAGGTAATTATGTATGCCGACTCAGTTACTAATTCGATGGAGAAAGCAATAACTGAAACAGAACGAAGACGCGCTATTCAGATAGCTTACAATCAAGAACACGGTATTGTTCCGCAGACAATAAAAAAAGATATCAGAAAAGTCTTGGAGATTACTTCGAAGGAAAAGATAGAAAAGAAAACTGACAGAAAGCTTTCAAAAAAAGAAAAAACAGAGCTTATTTCAAAACTCAAAACAGAAATGAAAGAAGCGGCAAAGCTGCTTGAATTTGAGCATGCGGCCTATTTAAGAGATAAGATAAAAGAACTTGAAGAACATTAAGATTCTTATGTAAATACTTTAGTATACATCATGCAGCCGAAAGGAAGTTAATTAATAATATGAACGACAAAATAATTATAAAAGGGGCAAGGGAGCATAATCTTAAAAACATTGATCTTGAAATCCCCAGAGATAAACTTATCGTTATGACAGGGCTATCAGGATCCGGCAAGTCCTCTCTTGCTTTTGATACTATTTACGCCGACGGACAAAGAAGATATATGGAAAGCCTTTCATCGTATGCCAGAATGTTTCTCGGACAGATGGAAAAACCCGACGTTGACAGCATTGAGGGACTTTCTCCCGCTATATCAATCGATCAGAAAACGACCTCAAAAATCCCCGTTCAACCGTAGGCACTGTAACGGAAATTTATGATTATCTGCGTCTGCTTTATGCCAGAATCGGAATTCCTCATTGCCCCGTATGCGGAAGAGAAATAAAGCAGCAGACGATTGACCAGATAGTTGATAAGATAAAAGAGCTTAAAGAGGGCGCTAAAATACAGCTTCTCGCACCTATTGCAAGAGGAAGAAAGGGTACTTATGCTAAGGAGCTTGAGAACGCCGGAAAATCAGGTTATGTGCGCGTCAGAATCGACGGAATAATGTACGAATTATCAGAGGAAATTAAGCTTGACAAAAATAAAAAGCATAATATAGAAATAATTGTAGACAGACTTGTAATAAAACCGGGCATTGAATCCCGCCTTACCGATAGTATTGAAACGGTAATGTCCCTTTCCGGAGGAATGCTAATCGTTGATGTTATCGACGGAGAAGAAATGCTGTTTTCTCAAAGCTATGCATGTCCGGAACATAATATTAGCATTGAAGCTTAATCCGAGAATGTTTTCCTTCAATAATCCCTTCGGAGCATGCCCTAAATGTACAGGTCTCGGTACGTTTCAACGAATAGATCCTGATCTGATAGTACCAAATAAGGATTTAAGCATAAAGCAGGGGGCTATAAAGGCAAGCGGCTGGAATACTCTTTCAGACAGCTCAATTGCTATGATGTATTACAACGGTCTGGCAAAAAAATTCGGTATAAGTCTTGATACCCCATTTAAAGATCTTCCCAAAAAAGCAGCCGACGCCTTTTTATATGGAACAGATGAAAGAATCGAACTCAAGATAATAGATTCGTTCGGCGGCGGAGTCCGTTACGGAAAATTCGAAGGCATCATAAATAACCTTGAAAGAAGATTTAAAGAAACCAGCAGCGAATTTTCAAAAAATGAAATTGCCGATTGTATGAATGAAATAAAGTGCCCTGAGTGTAAGGGGCAAAGACTCAAAAAAAGAAAGTCTTTCCGTGACTGTAGGCGGAATGAATATAATGGAGTTTACCGAGCTGTCAGTTTCAGAGGCTCTTGATTTTATCAATAAGCTGTCATTAACTGAACGCGAGATAATGATCGCAGAAAGAATACTTAAAGAAATAAAGGAACGTCTGGGTTTCTTAAAAGCGTCGGACTTGAATACCTGACACTGTCACGTTCGTCCGGCACTCTTTCAGGAGGGGAAAGTCAGCGAATAAGGCTTGCGACGCAGATCGGTTCATCGCTTATGGGAGTGCTGTATATTCTGGATGAACCCAGTATAGGTCTGCACCAGCGTGACAACGACAAGCTTATAGCCACGTTAAAACGTCTGCGAGATCTCGGCAATACCCTTATCGTCGTCGAGCATGACGACGATACAATGCTTGCCGCGGATCATATAGTAGATATTGGTCCGGGCGCCGGTATAAACGGTGGAAATGTAATCTTTTCCGGTACTGTGGAGGATATGCTGAAATGCGAAAATTCTATAACGGGACAATATCTAAGCGGAAAGAAAAAATACCGCTTCCTAAAACAAGGCGTCATGGAAACGGCAATTATCTTATAATTAAGGGAGCGGCGGAAAATAATCTGAAAAATATCAATGTAAAAATACCTCTTGGCGAATTTGTATGCATAACCGGCGTTTCCGGATCAGGAAAATCCTCGCTGGTAAATGAAATAATTTATAAATATTTAGCTGCGAAGCTAAACCGCGCTAAGCTCAGGGCAGGAAAATTCAAGTCTATTGAAGGATTAGAGTGTCTTGACAAGGTAATATGCATTGATCAATCGCCTATCGGTAGAACGCCCAGATCAAACCCCGCTACTTATACCGGAGTATTTACAGATATCAGAGAGCTTTTTCGCCCATACAAACGACGCTAAAACTAATGGATACGGCGCCGGACGCTTTTTCCTTCAATATAAAGGGCGGACGATGCGAGGCATGCGAGGGCGACGGAATCAAAAAAATTGAGATGCACTTTCTGCCCGATATCTATGTTCCCTGCGAAGTATGCAAAGGAACGCGTTATAACCGTGAAACGCTGGAAGTAAAATATAAAGGCAAATCCATTTATGATATTCTTGAAATGACAGTTGACGAAGGGGTTGAATTTTTTGAAAATCAGCCTAAAATCCTACGCAAGCTTAAAACTTTACAGGAAGTCGGGTTAGGTTACATCAAAATAGGTCAGCCTGCAACAACCCTGTCAGGAGGAGAAGCCCAAAGGGTAAAGCTTTCAACCGAGCTTTCAAAAAGGGCTACAGGAAAAACAATATACATTCTCGACGAACCTACCACCGGACTGCATACGGCCGACGTACACAAGCTCATTGAAGTACTTCAAAAGCTTGCCGACACCGGAAACACGGTACTTGTAATTGAGCATAACCTAAACGTAATAAAGGTCGCAGATCATATTATTGATCTTGGTCCCGAGGGGGGGATCGGAGGCGGAACCATAGTAGCTTCAGGTACTCCCGAGCAGATTGCCGAATGTGAAAATTCATATACAGGAAAATATCTAAAATCATATATTGAATAAAAAATAAAGAGACGTTTTAAAACGTCTCTTTATTTTCAGAATAATTTTTCACCGGCATAGCTGCTGTATATATCGAAGAGTTCAGGAAAAGTCTTTTTAATTCTAACCGGCTTCATAGACATATCGGTAAAAACAATGGGAGGTATTTCCTTTTGCACGAAGTTCTCCTGTATTTTTATCAGTAATGATATATTGTATCGACATTTTAAACCCGTTAAATTCGTTTATAGCAGTTTTAATTATAACGGTATCACCGAATTTAACTGAATTTTTATATTCACATGCAGCCGATAATACTGGCATCATAATTCCTTCCGATTCCATTTTTTGCATAGGAATATCCAACCTGTTCCATAAAATATATTCTTGCTTCCTCAAACCATCTTATATAATTAGAATGATGAATAACATTCATTCTGTCAGTTTCATAATAAAACGGACTTCTTTCATAAGCTTTGACCTTTTTCATAACTTCCTCCGCAAATTAATCAACAAGGGACACTCCGAAAAGAGCGTCCCCTATTTTATTTCATTTGAGAAATATTAATTCTGTTTAATGCGCGTTTTAGTTTCATCTCCGCAAGTCTTTGTTCAAAATCGCTCTTGCTTTCATTCAGACGCTTAAGAGCGTCCTCATGCGAGCGCTTAGCCCAGTCAAGATCAATTTCCTCCGCCCATTCCGCAGCCATAGCTAAAATAGTTGTTGCTTCTTTTGAGATTTTTATCACGCCGCCGGAAATTGCGGCAATTTTAAAACTTCCGTCTATTTTAACTTTAAAAGGTCCGGCAGGAAGATCAGCCACATAGCTTTCATGACCGGCAAGTACTCCTATATCTCCTTCGGTAGTTCTAACGATTATCTGGTCGGTTTCACCATCGAAAAAACCTTTTCCGGAGTTATGATTTTTAATGTGAACGATTTCATCAGTCTTCACCTTTTTAGCCTTTTCAACCGCTTCGTCAATTGTTCCCACAAAAGAAATGCTGATTCAGGCAAATCGTCGTGTTTTCCTTCGATTATTTCCTTAAATCCCCTTATGGTTTCCTTTATAGGAACATATTTCCCCCTTCATGCCCGTAAACTGTTCGGCTACGGTAAACGGCTGAGACAGAAATCTTTGTATTTTTCTTGCCCGGTTCACAATAAGCTTATCGTCATCAGAAAGCTCATCCATACCCATAATAGCTATTATATCCTGAAGCTCTGTATATCTCTGCAATATAGTCTGAACTGCCCTTGCCGTTTCATAATGCTCATATCCCACTATGTCAGGCGACAGAATCCTTGAATTACTCTCAAGAGGATCAACCGCCGGATAAATTCCAAGCGATGAAATTTGTCTGGATAATACCGTTGTAGCGTCCAGATGTGCAAACGTAGTTGCAGGAGCCGGGTCTGTAAGATCGTCCGCCGGAACATAAACCGCTTGAACAGAAGTAATAGAACCCCTCGTCGCCTATATGCTGAGCAACTTCAACAACCAGCTTCTCACCGTTGTTGTCTATTTCAACCGCATTGAGCAGATCAGGCAGACTGTCCTTTGAAAATCGGATATCAACAACTGCTCCGACTATCTGAACGACCCTGCCTTTATTTATTTCTCCCATCTGACTGACCATTCCTTTCATGAAACGAAAGCTTTAAAAAGCTTTCGCACAAGTCGATAAAAATCTATTCTTCCCTGAGCGAGCCAGAGCTTATCTCGTTGATCTCCTGAGTTATCTGCGCCTGTCTTGCACGGTTATAAAGCAGCGAAAGCTGATTTATCATTTCGTCCGCATTGTCGCTTGCCGACTCCATAGCCGTTCTTCTTGCCGCCTGTTCTGACGCAAAGGAATCGACTATCGCCGCGTACAAAATACCGCAGAGATACTGAGGCACCAATCCGTCGAAAACCTCCTCCGGAGATGGATCATACTCAGTAAGCGAACGCTTTCCTATATCAGAGCTTTCAAGATTTTCAACAGGAAGCACGGATACCTCCACCGGCTGCTGAGTAAGAGCCGAAACGAAGGTAGTATAAAGTTCTACCCTATCAAACTCCAAGCACCTGAATCTTACGATTATTTCATCGGCAATATCCATTGCCTCATATATATCCAGACTTTCCGCAATATTCGGATACCTGTCGGTTACATCGTAATCACGCTTGTCAAAATATTCGACCGCCTTTTTTCCTATTGCCATTATCGATACCTGTTCATTCTCAGACATCAGCTTTTGGATCCGCTGCTCCGCTATTTTAAGAACGTTGGTATTATAACCGCCTGCAAGGCCTCTGTCTCCTGCAATTACGATAAGGAGCGTAGTTTTTTGAATTTCTTTTTTTGTATATACCGATCTAAACGCCGGATCGCTTGAAATATCGCTCATAATATCGTAAAGCGTTTCAAAAAACGGCTGTACTGCTAAGGCTCTTTCCTTTGCCCGCCTTAGCTTTGAGGAAGCGACAAGCTCCATAGCCTTGGTTATCTGCTTAGTGCTTTCAACGCTTTTGATCCGACGCTTAACGTCTTTCATATTTGCTGTAGCCATAAAAGTTCACACCTCGATCAACCGTCGACCAAAGCTTTCCTCCCTTTCAGAAATAGCTTATCTTGACTTTAAAAACTTATCAACAAATTCGCTCAGAGCTTCTTTCAGCTCTGCTTCGGTTTCAGCAGTCAGATCCTTTGTCTGTGAAATAGATTTAATTATATCGGGATGAGCCGAATCTATATGGTCAAACAGATCCTTTTCAAACTCGCTGACATCGCTTACCGCTATTTTCTTAAGGTAATTATTGATTACAGCATAAATTATTATAACCTGATGTTCAACTGAAAGAGGAGAATTTCTTCCCTGCTTCAGTACCTCAACTATTCTCTCGCCCTGTGCGAGTCTTTCCTTCGTATCCTTATCAAGGTCGGAACCGAACTGTGAGAACGCCTGAAGCTCTCTGTACTGAGAATAAAGCAGCTTCAAAGAGCCGGATACCTTTTTCATCGCCTTGATCTGAGCAGAGCCTCCTACACGGGAAACAGAGATACCCGGATTTACCGCAGGTCTTACTCCCGAGAAGAACAGCTCCGATTCCAGGAATATCTGTCCGTCGGTAATTGAAATAACGTTTGTAGGGATATAGGCCGAAACATCTCCCGCCTGTGTTTCAATAATCGGCAGAGCGGTTATTGATCCGCCGCCGTAGTCCTTATTTAGATTGCAGGCGCGCTCCAGAAGTCTTGAGTGAAGATAAAATGCATCTCCGGGATATGCCTCTCGTCCTGTAGGCCTTTTAACCTTTTTGCCCGATTTTTTTCTTCAAGCTTTCCAATAAGTTTTTTTCTCTGTTCAGATTTTAGCGCAACACTGGTTATAGCCGTCATTTTGACAATATTGTTATGCTCGTTGTATTTTCCTGTAAATTCTTCCGCGATTTCAGAAAAATATGAAATTCTTCCCTTTTGGGTAACAACGCAGATAAAATCCCTGATTATTCCGTCTTTACCGAAAATTTTACTTATAACCTCCGCCTTTTCTCCGAAGGTAATTACAGGCGACGCAAGCAGTTTAATAAGCTCAGGGTTTTCCTCGAATACTGTCCTGCATTGTCCCATTTCGCTGTTTATCTCATCTAAGCAGCCGCTTTCGAGAGCAATTTCAAATAATGCCTGCGAATAGACCTTTCCTATATCGCCCGTCATTTCAGATCACCCACATTTTCAATAAAATCATTGATAAATCTGTCATGATCCGCTTCGCTTATTTCTTTTTTCAACTACCTTTTGCGCAACCATCACGGCAAGCTCGGAAATTTCACCTTTAAGCTCGCTGCGGGCGCGTTTCTTTTTCTTTTCGATATCTTCGTCAGCCCTTGAAAGAATAATTCCGGCTTCCTTTTTTAGCGTCCGTAATTATCTCTTCAGAACGACGCTGAGCTTTTTTTGAAGCATTTCTTATAATCTCAGCCGACTCCTCTTTAGCGCTTTCCATAAGACTTGAATACTCCGATTCAAGCGACTTTGCGTGCTCCAGCGATTCATCGGCCTTGTTGTATGTTTCCGCCACATCATTCTGACGTTCATCAAGGATCTTATGAACTCTTCCAAAAAGAAAATGCTTGAAAATAAGATATAATATCAGCAGATTACATAAAGTAAAAATTATCGTGCCGATATCAATAGATAAAAATTCCAGCATTTGTACTCCTCCGGATTCAATGTATTTTTTTAGCTTAAAGCTTTCCAATAAACGGATTAATAAACATTAAAATCAAAGCTACTACAAACGCATAAATACCTGTTGATTCGGCAATTGCACAGCCAAGAAGCATAGTTCTTGTTACCGCGCCTGAGGATTCCGGCTGTCTGCCGATAGCCTCGCATGCTTTACCTACTGCATAACCCTCGCCTATACCAGGACCTACACCTGCGATCATCGCCAAACCAGCGCCGATAGCGGACGCTGCTAAAACTAATGCTCTTGCATTTTCCATAACAAACTCCATTTCTCTCCGTATAAAATATTTTAATTGCCTCACGGAGCGAGGTTTAAAACTGCCGTTTAACGGCATTTTTGCAAATTTAAAAAACTCTACTGCTCAGAGCTTGCGCTTTCTATAAAGCACATCGTCAGCATTATAAATATAAACGCCTGCATAAAACCGGAAAACAAACTCGACTCCTACCCCCCGGTCAGAGGTTCAGGGTCGGATTCATTGTCGATGGAAAACAGGTATTCGGTTTTTGGCCCCGTTACGCCGTTTTCTATTTCCACGGGATAGGCGTCATACACCGATGAAACCGGACACGGATAAGACGGGTTCTTGGCCAGCTTCTTGCTCCAGGTTTGAACTTGCGCTCGTCCAGATCCTTGAACTGGGCGTGCGAAGGGTCATCATCTGTACTCCCTTGGCACGCTCGCCCGGTCAAAGATATAGAGGCAGTGCCCGTAGTTGTACTTCAAGCCGCCACCGAACGAACCGCCGGCGATCTTTTCAGCCAGTTTCTCATCCCCGGCTTCTTTTGCGGCTTCTACGGCCATACGCCGGTAAGTTTCGATGGGATCGACACTGTATCCGGCATCCGTAGCACGGGTAACGGTGACATACATCTTCTGGGGTTTGTTTCCGGTTGTGGGCTTTTCCAGTTCCAGTAGCAACTGATGAACCGGATACTCATAACCGGGCCGGGCCGGTGAACCGTCCGGATTGGGGGGCGATGGGAAGGACACGCAGCCGGTACGTCCCGAATTTGTCCATACGGAAGAACTCCGTGCGGGCGAACGCCCTGTTCTCTTCCTGGGCACGCTGCTGTGCCTCCTGATACGATTCCTGGATACCGAGGAACATCTCCTCGACAGACATGCCCTCCATGCCGTTGTTCTTTTCTTCTTCTTGCATAAACGCTTGGTTTTATGGATTAAAAATGCCCGAAGAGTGCGACACGGCAGGCCCGTATCGCAAAGAAACTGGTTACAGGACAGACGGGTTCGGTTGCACCGTCCGTATTCACTTGACAATATAGGGAGAGGATATCCCCCGGCCGTATCTGGCCGGATACTCATTTACAATATGGAAAGGTCTTGCAGCGACTGTGGAATACAAAGTTAGACAAATGCTCCCGAACAGCCCATACATGCATATGAATGTTTGTGCTAGCCATTGTCCGTCAATGCATTACCGTTTCTTTTTAAGTATGTTTTTAATCTCCCGGGCAGTTTGTCACTGCCCGGCCCATTCCGTCTTTCAAAGAGCAGCTTCCTGCGGTTTTTGACGGATATACTCTTCCGTCTTGCGACGGCGTATGCCCCGTAATAGGTTTTACGTCGGGCGTAAACCGTTTGCCCCGCCGGCAGTAAACCCCGTTCCGGCGGTAGTCATCCAGATAGCGGCTGAATTTCGCCTTTCTGAACGAAGGGTCTTTTCGACGCCTCCGCAACCAGTTCGATGACATGCCAGTCCGGTTCAAAAGGCTGTTGCCGGTGATACAGCCTGCGGGCAGATGGTAAACCACCGGCATCTCATAACGGGCATGAACCCTATCCGGGTCTGGTCGAAGGGGAAACGTTTAAACGTCCCCTGCGGTCTTCCGTCTTCTCGCTTTCGGGGATTCGTTCCCCGGAAAGACGGTTTCTTCTGCGGCTGTCGCCGGATCCTTTTCTGTTTCATGATACTGTCGGCTGTTGTCGGGTGAAATATTCTCTCGGGCGGGAACGGACCTGCGTTCCGCAATCCTGCGGCGACTTTCGATGTCACCGTTTACATTAATCTTCTGTTTCATGGCTATACGAAATATGTAAAGTTGAGTTCCACATTGGCATTGTACATACCGCGCTCGTAAAGCTGTATCTGCGCGAACCGCCGTAGATGGTGAACGAGGAGCCCCGGTTGTACTTGTGGTCATCGTTCAGTCAGCGGCGCTGCAGCGCACGCTGTACCGGGGTATGTTTGTATTTTGTTGGGGATGACCGCACGATACCTCCCAGTTGTTTCCGTCCCTGTTGGCCGTATTGACGGCGCCTTGTATGAAACGATGTTTCCCGATTTGGCGGGCGAAGAGCGACTGTGTGTTGGTACCCGATCCGCTGTTCTCCATCTGTACCCATCCTGTATCCGCAAGCAACGGCTGATACTCCTCGGCATAAGCGGCTCCGCACGGCAGGCCTGCCGTCTGGCCTCCACCGTTGGCAGCAGAAGGTCGGACAGCTTGCTGTCCCGGCGCAGGTAATCCCTGACAATCTCATTCTTGGAGTACGTTCAACTTGCCCTGCAGGAACTGTTGTGCCTCCGGTGCTTTCTTTCCCCTGCCGGACTAAAAAATTGATATAATCTGGAGCAGATTCTCAAGGGTGGGGCGTCGGCACCCGCCTTTGTATAGAGGTTCAGGTTCGTGGCGACGGTCTCCTTGTCGGAAGCGCTGTAGCCTCCCAACGAGCCGGTCAGCCTTCTTTTTGAGTTCCCCCACTACCTGTGAGGTCATCACATACCCCTCGACCTGCGCGTGTGAGGTGCCGTTACTGTCGGTATATGCAAAAAAACCGGTGGTAATGGCCTGTAATTTATCCCGAAACCCGGCCGTGAAGACAATGCCTTGATAGGCAGAGTCCGTACCAACTTGCCGGCCATCATCGTGTCTATCTCTGTCTTGGAATAGACTTCCAAGATTTTTCGGGCCTTGTTCTTGTCAGAAAGGTCTGAAAGATTCGACAACTTGGCAAGTTTTCAAATCTCCGGTACCTTTCCTTTCGGCATTAAGGGTGTCCCTCACGGCTGCCTGCTTTTCCGCTTTCAAAAGCGGCGGCCTCTTCTGCCGGAAGCCTGTTGATCTCTTCAGCCGTCAGACGTACCAGTTCTTTTCCAACCCCTTCGGAGGTCTTCAGGGAAGACTTCGCCGGCTTCCGTTTTGGAATAGACGTCGAGATTCTTCCGGGCGGCATTTGTCCATGATATCGGACAGGTTCTCATCGGCTGAAAGCTTCATTTTCAGTGCGGCACGGACAGCCCCGCCGTAACATAGCCGTCACCGCCTCCCCGTAAGCTCCCCGGTGATGATGGCGCAAGTTTTCTTTTTGTATTCGGTGGTGAAATCCTCGGTGAAAGCTGCTTTCCCTTGACGGCATCCACTTTCTTCGACATCTCCCCGGCAAAGGTCGTGACGCTCACATAGGTGTCCGATACGGATTTCCCGTTGATCTTAAGCGTACCGAGCATCCATCCACCGGAAGGGGCAAGCACAATATCCCCCCAATGTGTTCCGCAGGATAAAGCGGTAATCGTCCGGGGTATCAAAACCTGCCATTGCGAGCACGGAGGCGGCACTGTCCCCGCCAGTGACCAAAGTTGGTGAGCCTCGGCATTGTCTTTTTCGTATAGGCGGTATTCTGAAGGTCGATCCCACGTCCGGCATTCTGCA